>VOFC01000837.1_pt1 | contig 80001 bp, 67 predicted proteins | sample 5384161 | NCBI WGS metagenome assembly VOFC01 (sample SAMN12384722, study PRJNA508395) | human gut metagenome | isolation source: healthy gut B | host: Homo sapiens | reverse complement strand
ACATTGGAACAGAAAACAGGAAAAACGTGGCCATCCCAAGTGGTTTGACGGTAGGGATTGACTTTGCCAATCTGGATCTGACCCGGTGCAAGGAATACAAGGTGAACAAGGGAAAGCTATACGGATTGAGGGTATATGCAAAAAGCTCTCAAAAGGGATGTTTCCTTGGCCATCTGGTATCCGATGGACGGGAGGACTGACAAGTGGCAGCTTTATTTCTCTACAGACGATTCCATGGATGGACGCGAGGTGCTGGATTATTACAGAACCAGGTTTCAGCTGGAGTTTTGCTTTAGAGATGGAAAGCAGCATGCAGGAATCACCAATTGTCAGTCAACCGACTTCAGAAAATTGGATTTTCACTTCAATGCATCGCTTGCTGCTGTCAACTTGGCCAAGGCGGCATGTAAGAGGCTCGGAATAGCCTATTCCATATCCTCCTGCAAGTCATTCATACACAATGCTTATATGCTTGAACGATTTATTTGCGTGTTTGGGATTAGCCCAGACCCGCAAGTTATTGACAAACTTTTCAAAGAACTCATTTTATTTACTGCCAGAGCCGCTTAGGCTTGGCGAATTTTTAACGAACTATTGTACTAATATAAACCAATCTTGATTAATTATTTTATTTACCGAAAAAACTAAATTTAAACCATAGAACCGGCAAAAAGAAAATCGGTTCTGAAAAAACGAAAACTATTGTTTCCGGTCATTGAAATTTCAGAACTTCGGCAAAACGAAAAATGGTTAAAACACGAATTGAAATGTTGTCAAAACGAATGGTTAAAAGAAATGTGCTGAAAAAAATGTGCTAATCTGCTGATAACAAAGATAAAAAGCATTGCATAATTCGTTGGTTTTAGTAAATTAGAAGTCTCTGAACTCTTCTGATTATGACTAAAGAAACACTCCTTATGCAATACCAATCCGAGTGCCTGTCGGCTCTCAAATCACTTGCTAATATCCACAAACCTTTTGAAAAAGCGTTCATGGACACCATGAAATTATTCATGGCCATCCCAGATCGTATAAACTTCCTTCAATTGGGCAGATATGGCTGTTTCTCAGAACAGACTTATCGTAACCTTTTTGAGCATGAAACTTTCGATTGGTTTGCGTTCAACGGCTCTATCATCAGCAAGTATCTCACAGGCAAAAGAAAAGCCATCGCCATCGATCCTTCCTATATCCCCAAATCGAGGCAAGAAGACACCTTGGATAGGCTACTTCTGGTCTGGTTGTGCAGGAGAGTACAAGCGTGGATTGGAAATCATGGGCATCAGTGTCATTGACATCGACAACCATGAATGCATGACTTTAGGTTCCATTCAGACGCCGGATTGTAAGACCTTGGATAATATGGACAAGAACCTCGTTGACTGGTACAGCAGTTATCTTATCAGTAGAAAAGACAAGATACAGAGCATATCCAGAACGGTGGTTGCAGACGCATTCTTTTCCAAGGAAACTTTCATAACGCCTATGTGTGAGAACGATTTCCATGTCATCAGCCGCTTTCGGAATGACGTAATCCTGTACTATCCGACATTGGAACAGAAAACAGGAAAACGTGGCCATCCCAAGTGGTTTGACGGTAGGATTGACTTTGCCAATCTGGATCTGACCCGGTGCAAGGAATACAAGGTGAACAAGGGAAAGCTATACGGATTGAGGGTATATGCAAAAGCTCTCAAAAGGTATGTTTCCTTGGCCATCTGGTATCCGATGGACGGGAGGACTGACAAGTGGCAGCTTTATTTCTCTACAGACGATTCCATGGATGGACGCGAGGTGCTGGATTATTACAGAACCAGGTTTCAGCTGGAGTTTTGCTTTAGAGATGGAAAGCAGCATGCAGGAATCACCAATTGTCAGTCAACCGACTTCAGAAAATTGGATTTTCACTTCAATGCATCGCTTGCTGCTGTCAACTTGGCCAAGGCGGCATGTAAGAGGCTCGGAATAGCCTATTCCATATCCTCCTGCAAGTCATTCATACACAATGCTTTAAAAACCTGGCTACTTCGGGCTCATGTTTCATAAAATGCGTAACTTTGTCTGCGCTAAGGCTACCCGACAAGAAAGTCAGCATGGATTTCCGGATTTTGGGCGGCTGTTTTTTCATCTTGTTCCACTTAGGTGTGGAGAGAGGCAAAAAATAGTCTGCTGCTTCGAGGCATGATGCAAGTGCTTACATGCACCGGTGAAAAAAGAAAAGTGAGATTGACAGAGATACATGGTTGCTGTTGATTTTTTTTCGTGCCCAACATTTTCAATCGATGCAAGTTCTGTTGCTTTCGGTTTGCGAAATGTATTCCTTATATATAAGGTGTAGTGTATTTCCGCCGTATATATAAGGTGTATTTCCTCCGTTTCGAACCGCATGAATGGCAACCGCCACGCAGCACTTGCCTTAATCTTATTTTAGCAATAACACATGAAAGAATTTATAAAGACAGAAGTAAAGGCCGAAACTGCCGTTCTCGTGGGCTTGATTACCCGTACGCAGGACGAGCGCAAAACGGCCGAGTACCTCGATGAACTGGAATTTCTGGCCGAAACTGCCGGTGCTGTCACCGTGAAGCGGTTTACACAGCGACTCGATTCGCCCTCGTCGGTGACTTACGTGGGAAAAGGTAAACTCGAAGAAATTAAGTGCTACATCGAGGCTGAAGAAGAGGCTGAACGCGAAATCGGTATGGTTATTTTCGATGACGAACTCTCTGCCAAACAGTTGCGCAACATCGAAAAAGAACTGAAGGTGAAGATTCTTGACCGTACGAGTCTCATCCTCGACATCTTTGCCATGCGCGCCCAGACGGCCAACGCCAAGACGCAGGTGGAGCTGGCGCAGTATCGCTACATGCTGCCGCGCCTCCAGCGCCTCTGGACCCACCTTGAACGTCAGGGTGGTGGCTCGGGTTCGGGCGGCGGAAAGGGTTCGGTGGGTCTGCGCGGACCGGGTGAAACCCAGCTCGAAATGGACCGCCGTATCATCTTGAACCGCATGGCGCTGCTCAAACAGCGATTGGCTGACATCGACCGACAAAAAACAACGCAGCGCAAAAACCGCGGGCGCATGATTCGTGTGGCATTGGTGGGTTACACCAACGTGGGTAAGTCAACGCTCATTAACCTCCTGGCCAAAACCGAAGTGTTTGCCGAAAACAAACTCTTCGCTACGCTCGATACAACCGTGCGTAAGGTTATCATCGACAACCTGCCCTTCCTCATGGCTGATACGGTGGGCTTTATCCGTAAATTGCCTACCGACCTGGTTGACTCGTTCAAGAGTACACTCGACGAGGTGCGCGAAGCCGACTTGCTGGTGCACGTAGTCGACGTGTCGCACCCCGATTTCGAAGAACAGATTCAAGTGGTTGACCAAACGCTCAGCGATCTGGGCTGTGCCGACAAACCCCGACTCATGGTGTTCAACAAAATGGACGCTTACGAGTGGACCGAAAAAGACCCCGACGACCTCACGCCCGCTACGCGCGAAAATGTGTCGCTCAACGAGTTGCAGCACACGTGGATGGCACGACTTGGCGACGATTGCATCTTTATTTCGGCCCGTGAACGCTTAAATATCGACAACCTCAAGGACCTTTTCTACAGCCGCGTAAAGCAGCTCCACGTGCAAAAGTATCCGTACAACGATTTCCTGTTCGAACATTACGAAGAAAACTAAATAAGGCTCACACGTTAGCCTTTGTCTCATCAGCAGGCAAGTTGCGCAATTACAGCCGCAGCTTGCCTGTTTAATACGCTCGTACACGATGAAAGCATTAGTAAAAAAGCAATACTTACTTCCCTTCATCCTCATCACCTCACTCTTTTTTCTGTGGGGAGCAGCCCATGCCATTTTGGATGTGCTCAACAAGCATTTTCAGGACGTGATGCACATTTCGCGCACCCAATCGTCGCTGGTTCAGGTGTTGTTCTATTTAGGCTATTTTGTCATGGCCATTCCCGCCGGTTTGCTCATCGACCGTCGCGGTTACCGAACCGGTGTGGTTATCGGTTTGTTGCTCTACGGCATTGGAGCCCTGTTGTTTTGGCCCGGTGCACAAATCATGTCGTTCGGCTTTTTCCTGTTTTCGCTTTTTATCATAGCCTGCGGTTTGGTGTTTCTCGAAACAGCCGCCAACCCCTACGTTACCGAATTGGGCGACCACGACACCGCCCCCTCGCGTCTTAACTTGGCGCAGTCGTTTAATGGGCTTGGCTGCATCTTTGGTCCGCTGGCCGGCGGCATGCTCCTTTTTTCGGGCAATGGCCAGGACCGCATTGCCTTGCCATACGTGGTGATGGGCATAGCAGCCCTGCTGGTGGCTATCGTGTTCAGCCGCGTGCGCTTGCCCGAAATACCGCACGGCGAATTTACCCGTTCGGCCAATGCCATCCCCCACACCCGCCGCTCCTCGCTGTCGGCGCTGTTTCACAACCGCTACTTCCTGTTCGGCCTTTTTGCCCTGTTTAGCTACGAAATAGCCGAAATATCCATCAACTCCTTCTTTATCAATTACGTCACCGACGAAGGTTGGATGTCGGCACGCGATGCCTCGGTAGCCCTGTCGTTTGGCGGATTGGGCCTCTTTATGTTAGGCCGCGTGTCGGGCAGTTTCGTGATGCAGCACATCGCTGGCGAAACCGTGTTGCGCGTGTGTGCCGTCGGCACTTTTGTCACCACTTTCCTTGTGGTGCTCGATTTGGGCATGGTTTCGCTTTGCGCCCTGGTGCTCATCTATGTGTTCGAAAGCATCATGTTTCCCACCATATTTGCCCTGTCGCTTCAAGGCTTGGGTCCGCTCACCAAGCGTGCTTCGTCGCTGCTCATGATGACCCCCATCGGGGGTGCCATCGGTCCCTTCCTCATGGGCACAGTGGCCGACTCTGCCGGTATGTCGGTAGCATTTATCGTTCCTTTGGTGGGTTTTGCCAACGTGGCTGCCTATGCTTTTTCGACGAAGCGCAATCCTCACGCTTAGCAAACCATTACCGGTTTTTCTGAAGTAGGAATGGCAGGTGCTGAACCGCCAAAAAACTTCACCAAAACTTAACATGATTAGCAAATATTGCAACGGCCTTTCCAACCCGTAAAGTACAAGTTATTTTGTGCTTTCATGGTTGAAAAGGCCGTTTAAATGTTCTTTTTTTCGTATTTTAATTCGGTTTTTTTACTTTTATTTGGCGCTATCATGATAAAAGCCGTACATTTGCTCACAGAATTGCAACACATTACGAGGCTGTAACAACCTCAGCGTGGCGCAGATTTCACACGTAAAAAGAATGAAAGCCCGCGTTGGAGCGTTGTATCAAACCTCTCACTCACTAATCACTCAATCATTAAAACCTATCACACAATGAAGAAGATTCTTTTGACTCTTTTTTGGTTGCAGTATGTTCACTTACTGCCAGCGCACAGGTTTATCTCGGTGGCGAAGTTGGTTTCTGGCGCAACAGCGACGACAACCACACGCAATTCAGCATTCAGCCCGAAATTGGTTATAACCTTTCAAACAAATGGGCTCTCGGTATCGGTATCGGCTTTACGCACGACTACGTAGGTAAAGGCGAAGATTGGGACGGCGAAACTTTGGCTAAGGCTAAGGTGAACACTTTCTCAGTTGACCCCTACGCACGTTGGAGCTATGCAAAGTTCGGTCCCGTTCGTCTTTTCCTCGACATGGGCTTCGGTGTAGCAGCCAGCAAGTACAAAGGTGAAGTTGCTGGTCACGAAGTAGACAGCGACGCTTTGGTAGCATGGCGTATTGGTGTAGCTCCCGGTATTGCAGTAAGCCTCTGCAAGAACCTCGACTTCATCGCTCACTGCGGTTTCCTCGGTTATCGTGAATCTGACGGTGTTAACAGTGCATACGGCGAAACTGGCTTTGGCTTTGAACTCAGCGGTAACGACCTCAGCTTCGGTGTAGTTTACAACTTCTAAAAAACTATCACACAGCCTCTTTCGTATTTACCCATTTTAATGTTGCAATACAGCAGCGGCATCCAACGCACTTTTCGTGCAGTGGATGCCGCTTTTTTTTGTTTGTCTGATGGGGCGCAGGGGGCTGCAGGGGCAGTAGGTTGTGGTTGAACCATACATACAAAATTGCCGGGCATGCGATGTGAAATTGATAATCAATTCACCGACACATGCCCGGCAAAAAAATACTATTCATTGTCTAAGAAGCGTTTGCTCAGCGGAGCAAACTCCTCGATGCGGCGGTCGCGCAGGAAGGGCCACCAGCGGCGTACGTTTTCGGAACGCTTCATGTCGATGTCGACCACGGTGTTCACTTCCTCGTCCTTGGGCGCACGGTAAAGCAGTTCGCCCTGCGGACCGGCTACAAAGGTTGAACCCCAAAAACTGATGCCGCGCGTCTGGCTCGACGGGTCGGGCTCGTGTCCGGTGCGGTTAACAGCCACCACCGGCAAACCATTGGCCACAGCGTGTCCGCGCTGCACAGTAGTCCATGCTTCGCGCTGGCGTTCCTGCTCCTCGGGCGTATCGCTGCTTTCGTAGCCGATGGCCGTGGGGTAAATCAGCAGTTCTGCACCGCGCAGTGCCATGAGACGTGCTCCTTCGGGATACCATTGGTCCCAGCACACTTGTACGCCCAGACGACCAACCGAGGTGTCAATGGGTTGGAAGCCCATATCGCCGGGCGTGAAATAGAACTTTTCGTAGTAAGCCGGGTCGTCGGGGATGTGCATTTTGCGGTATTTTCCGGCAATGGTTCCGTCAGCTTCGAACACTACTGCCGTGTTGTGATACAAACCGGCTGCGCGACGTTCGAATAGCGAAGTAACCAGCACGATGTGGTGCTTGCGTGCCAGTTCACCGTAAAAGTCGGTTGAAGGGCCGGGAATGGGTTCTGCCAAATCAAACAGCTCCGTGTTTTCCGTTTGGCAAAAGTACAGCGAGTTGTGCAGTTCCTGCAAAATAACCAGCTGTGCACCCTGTTGGGCCACGTCGGCAATGTTGCGTGCCAGTTTCTGTTTGTTGGCTTCGACGTCGGCCGAGCAACTTTGCTGTACCAGACCGACGCGCAATATGCGTGAAGAAGTAGACATACGTTAGAATATAGAAAGTAGAGGTTTTCAAATAAATAGATAGCATCAAGCAGCGCGGAGAAGGGAAGTTCCGCACCGATAGAGCAGCGCGGTTTAGGGCGTTACTTCGGGAAACACGCCTTCGGGATATTGCATGGTGGCGCAGTGGAGCGAACCGTGCTGGTAAATCAGCGCGCGGCAGTCGACACCTACAATTTCACGACCGGGGAAAGCCTTGGCCAAAGCCCGGGCTGCTGCTTCATCGTTGGCAGGTTGTGCGTAGGTGGGATAAAGCACTGCCTGGTTCATCACCAGGTAGTTGGCGTAAGTGGCCGGCAGGCGTTCGCCCTCGCTGTCGTAAATAGCATCAGCCATGGGCAGCGCAATGAGTTGGTAAGGTTCGCCTTTGCGCGTGCGGAAACCTTTGAGCTGTTCCTCCATGGTGTGCAAAGCTTCGTAGTGTTCGTCGGCAGTATCGGTGCAGCGAACATATACAATCGTGTTGTTCGGGCAAAGGCGTGCCAAAGTGTCGATGTGCGAATCCGTGTCATCGCCCGCCAAATAGCCGTGGTCGAGCCAAAGGAAATGGTCGACGCCCAAACGCTCGGTAAGCAAGGTTTCGATGTGGGCCTTATCGAGTTGCGCATTGCGGTTCGGGTTCAGCAAGCATTCCGAAGTGGTGAGCAAGGTGCCTTCGCCGTCCGTTTCGATGCTGCCACCTTCGAGTTCGAAGTCGAGACAGTCTACATATTTACCCTGCAAAAGGTCGCGCAGCCGGCCGTTGATTTGGTTGTCGAGCGCTGCATCGAATTTGCCGCCCCAACCGTTGAAGCGGAAGTCGAGCAATTCGTTACCCGTGTTCGAAACCACGGTAAGGAAAGCATGGTCGCGCGCCCAGGTATCGTTGGTGGCACACTCCTTATATATAATATGGTCTGTAGCCCGTTTCGGCAGTTGCTCGTTGAGCAAGGCACGCACCGCCTCGACCTCGGGGGTAACGATGAGCAGCGGTTGGCGGCTGGCAATTTGGTAAGCCAGTCGCACATAGCACGCCGTGACCTCTTCGAGCATGTAGGCCCAGTCGGTTTGCGCATGAGGCCATGTCAGCTGAATGCCGCTTTGCTTGTACCATTCGGGAGCCAGCGTGCGGTAGGCCACAGCGGTAATATCCTCCACTCCGCTTTGTGCCGTAAAAATATTTTTGCCAAAGTCGTTTTGTGTAGCGGCAGGAGGAAGTGAAAATAAAGCCATAGTAAAATCAGTGTGTATTGCAAAGAAAACCTTGGTTGCACTGTGTAGATACAAGTTTGGCCAAGGTTTTCCTTATGTTTATCAAATAGAAGTCGTCTTGAACTTTTACGAAATTCAAGATTTGCCTTAATTTTTGAGGCGTTTTTGGGCCTTGAAGAAGAAAAGCCTTCGGTTTTTGGCAACTATGAGCCCTATTTCAGCCATTTTTTGCCATTTACAATGTAAATACCCTGCGGAAGTTGCTGTAAATCGTTGGCCGAAGCCTTTTTCAGTACGCAAATGCCCGAGGGCGTATATACATCGAAACTGTCGGCCTTGCCTGGTTTGGTAACGGTGTCGATGCCCGATATAGCATGCTTAATGTGCAGTTCGTTGGTGTTGAGCACCTGGCAGTCGTTGCGGTCGTCGGCGTTATAATTCGAGACGAAGGCCACAATCTTCATGTTGTCCATGTTCCATGTTGCCGGAATCTCCACCTTGAAGTCGGCCGCATAGCCCTTGCTCAAGTCAACCGGCATTCCCCAGGTAGGTGTCAGGCAGCGGCGTGCCACGTGGCGCTGCGTAAAATTGCCCGTAGCTCCTGCTTGTGTTTCGGTGAAAATATGGTCTTCGGCCAGCCATACATTCAGCACCGGATTCTTCAAAAAGTCAGTGGGCAGCAATTCCTTTCCTTCCACATGAATGCGCACTTCGCGTGAATTGGCTTCTCCCTCGGCCGTAATGTTTACCGACGTGAGTGCCGGCATGTCCAAAGCCTCGGGCAGCACTTTCTGCACATTTTGACCATTGGCATCAATCATCGGCACATGGTCTTTGTATATATCGGGGAATCTGCTCGCAAATTCCTTACGGTCGAACATCATGGCCGGCGCGTAAGTGCCGTGTGTCGGAGTATAGAACCATTCGTACGCCACACTTTCATCAACCGTGAAGGTGTCGGTGTAAAATCCCGCATGATGCGAAAGTTCCACAACCTCTTTATTACCATCAAGAATTTTTGAAATTTCTTTGTGTGCCGATGGGCATCCCGTACATTTTTCGGTGGAGAAAACCTCGAGCAAGGCCCTACGCTTTACAATGCTGTCGCACACCATGGTTTGCTTTACGGGCGTTGCATTGTCCTTTTCGTAGGCATCAGCTTCTCCATTGATTTGGCTGATTTGCAGTTGCACATCGTAGATGCCGGTTTGGTCAAGAATCAGAGGTTCTGCATCATGAAAGCCCCTGTGGTGCGAGGACGTACATTCAGTCCGCTCACCGTATGCGTGGTAAATTCCTTACCGTTTACCAGGTAAGTAAACTTCAGGCTGTTAACCGTCGTAGCACCCAGGTTGTTGAACGTACCGCTGTAAATGATGTTTTTTCCCGGTAAGGTGTAGTTCGGCATTTTGGTGTTGAGAATCTGCACGTTGTGCTGCGGCAAATTATCGCCCGTTACCACAGCCTGCAAGGCCGCTCTGAGCGTAGGTTCACCCTCGTACTTTTCCCAACCGAAGCCTTGTCGCACTTCACCCATTCTTCGTTCTCGACAAGCATATTGGTGTAAGCCAGAAACTTTTGTCCGCTCACCTCGTAACCGATGTACAGTGCCTGTCCGTCGATGACGAAAGGAGAGTTGAGTGTGATTGTGTTCCAGCTACGCGTCCACGAAGTTTGCTCCTGCTCGTAAAGTGGCTTTCCGTTCAAATCGTTCGTGATAAAGACGCGCAAGGTATCTTTGTCGTCGACCGAGGCCGTGTTTAAGCCTACTTTGATTGCCGAAATGGTGCAACCTTTGTATGCCGTCATGAAGTCGGCCGGATAATACAGAGCCGAACCTGCCTTATCCGTATTTTTGCTTATCTGCTGCAGCTGCGTAATGCTGTTTCTGCCGTTGCCCAACGTAAGTTCGCTTTCAGCCTGTGTCGTAATGGGAAACAGCAAACCGGCTGACAGACACAGCATAGCCAGTTTTTTGGAGTGAGTAAACAAGGTATTCATATCAGTAGAAAGGTTTATAAGCAGGTGTTCGCTGTGCTGCAAGCATGGAACACCTGCCGGAAAGGTTATCTGATTTATGGGCAGTCAGTTTATTTTCCGCTGCGAACCTGGCCGAGCAGTCGCTGCAGTCGCTGCAAAGTTTTGGGTTTTTCTGCCGAAACGTCTTTTTCCTCATAGTCCGAGCGCGACAAGTCGAAGAGCTGCGGAGTTGGGCGATAACCCGTTTCGATGGCCGGTCCCCAGGTAATCATCGGTCCGCCGTCTGAAGGCGAAATGTATTTGTAATGTTGCGTGCGCAGCGTGAGGCTGCGGTTCGACGTCATGCTCACGGCATAGTCACGCGGTTGCGTGTCGCGTCCGGTCCAGGTCGAAAGGTGTTCCTGGCTGTCGGCAATCGTCGAAGCCGAGGCCGGCAGACCCGCCGCCGTAGCCAGCGTGGCAGGCACGTCAATCAGCGACGACAAAGCATCGCTCACCTTACCCTTTGCCGCCCCTTCCGGCCAATAGACAATGAAAGGAACTCGCGAGCCACCTTCGAAAGCTCCGTATTTACCTCCGCGCAATGGTCCGGCCGGGTTGTGTCCGCCTGCCAGTTCGCGTGCCTGATCGGCATATCCGTCGTCGAGCACCGGTCCGTTGTCGCTTGTAATGATGAGCATGGTGTTGCGGTCGAGTCCGCGTGCCCGCAATGCCTCTGTCAGTTGTTTCACCGTCCAGTCGAACTGCAAAATAGCTTCGCCGCGCAATCCCATGGCACTTTTTCCTCTGAAACGTTCGTGCGGCATACGCGGCACATGCACATCGTTCGTACAAAGATACATAAAGAAAGGACTGCGACGGTGCGAGTCGATAAAGCGCACGGCGTGCGACAGGATGCTGTCGGCAATATCCTCGTCGCGCCAAAGTGCCCGTCCGCCGCCCTTCATATATCCGATGCGCGAAATACCGTTCACAATGCTTTGGTTGTGACCGTGCGACGGGTGCAGTTTCGTCAGCAGTTCCGGGTTTGCCTTACCGGTAGGTTCACCCTCGAAGTTCTTGATATAGCTCACGCTGATGGGGGCCTTCGGGTCGTAGTCTGCCACCCGTCCGTTTTCGATATATACACACGGCACACGGTCAGCCGTAGCCGCCATGATGTAATGGTAATCGAAGCCCAAGTTTGCCGGCGTAATATCCAGTTCGCCGTTCCAGTTTTGTTTACCCGTCTGGCTGCCCAGTCCCAGGTGCCATTTACCAATAGCCGCTGTGGCATATCCGGCACGGTGCATCAGGTTTGCCACCGTGTTCTGTTCAGGCTGTATGATGGTTCCGGCATCGCCCGCAGCCACGTTGGTGCCTCGGCGGCGGAAGGGGTATTCACCCGTCAGCATGCCATAGCGCGACGGAGTAGAAGTTGAAGCACAAGCGTGCATATTTGTCAGCTGCACACCATTGGCAGCCAAACTGTCGATAGCCGGTGTAGCCACACGTTGCGCCCCATAGCACGAAAGGTCGCCGAAGCCCAGGTCGTCGGCCACCAACAAAATAATGTTCGGTTTTGAGTTTTGGGCAGCCGAGCACAAAGGCAAAGCTGCCATTAAGGATAATAAGGTAGATTGCTTCATAATGGACATTTGGATAGGGACGCATCAAACACAATTCGCCCCCGACTTTGATTGTTTGCAGTAAGGAGCGCGCGACACACGAACTGCAAACGCAAGTAAATTCTGCTCATTGCAGTTCGTAAAGAACACTCCTTGAAAGCATCCACTTTTGCAGACGTCTGAACAAAAGTACAAATAATGTATTAACTACGTAGCGAAATGCACAAAAATCAACTATTTATTTTTGTTCTTCATTCAGATTGCTGTAACTTTGCCCATGATGAGGGCCGAATGCAAGCATTGCGTTTACCGAACGGCCCCTTGCTAAACTCTTTTACGCATTATGAGTACACTTGAAACAATCTTTGCAGAAAAACTGCTGAATGTAAAAGCCATTAAGTTGCAACCCGAAGCACCCTTCACTTGGGCCAGCGGTTGGAAGTCACCTTTTTATTGCGACAACCGCAAAACACTTGCTTTCCCCGCACTGCGCAGTTTCGTGAAATTGGAACTGAGCCGCCTTGTGGCAGAAAAATATCCCGAGGCACAGGCCATTGCCGGTGTGGCTACCGGAGCCATTGCCCAGGGTGCCTTGGTAGCCGATGCCCTGAGCCTTCCCTTTGCTTACGTGCGTTCGAAACCCAAAGATCACGGCATGACCAACCTCATCGAGGGCGATTTGCAGCCGGGCATGAAGGTTGTGGTAGTTGAAGATCTTATTTCAACCGGTGGCAGCAGCCTTAAAGCCGTTGAGGCTCTCCGCGCCCACGGTTGCGAAGTTATTGGTATGGTTGCCAGCTACACCTATGGTTTCCCCGTAGCCGAAGAAGCTTTTGCCAAGGCTGGTGTTGAACTCACCACGCTGACCAACTACAATGCAGTTGTAGAAGTAGCCCTGCAAACCGGCTACATCAAGCAGGAACATGTAAATATGTTGCACGAATGGCGTGCTAATCCCGGAGAATGGGGCAAGTAATTACAAGCAGAAGTGCAATCGCAAGGCTGGCAAATGCTTCGCCCTGCGATTGCATTTTTTTGTAATCTTCATTCCGCTTTCATTACTCATACTTTTTCAAAACTAAACTCCTATATATTATATGTGTAAAAAACTTTTATCCCTTTGCATGCTCTTTGCCCTCAGCATGGCTGTTTGGGCCGAAGGTAAAGCCAAATACGTGTTCTACTTCATTGGCGACGGTATGGGCGTGAATCAGGTAAACGGCACCCAAACTTATCTGGCAGCACTCGAAGGCCGCATCGGTGTCACTCCGCTTTGCTTCACGCAGTTTCCCAATGCCGCCCTCGTCACCACCTATTCGGCCACGAACGGCGTAACCGACTCTGCTGCGGCCGGAACCGCACTGGCTACCGGAAACAAAACGCGCAATGGGGCACTCGGTGTGTTGGCCGATAAGGAAACCGAGGTAACAAGCGTGGCCCAGTGGGCATCTCAGGCCGGAGCCGCAGTTGGCGTAAGCACCAGTGTGAGCGTTGACCACGCCACCCCTGCTGCATTCTATGCCCACCAGGGCGGTCGCGGCTCGTATTACGCCATAGGTCAGGACCTCGTGAAAGCCGGTTTTGACTTCTATGCCGGTTCTGATTTCATGCAACCCACCGGCAAAAAAAACGATTCTCCCTCGCTCTACGACGAATGCCGCCAGGCTGGCTACACCCTGGTGCGTGGCTACAAGCAGTTTCAGAAGCAGGCCGCCAAGGCGCAGAAAATGATTTTGCTTCAAACCGAGGAAGCCAGCAAAACCGACCGTGCCTCGTTGCCCTACGCCATTGACCGCAAAAAGTCTGACCTTACGTTGCAGCAAATTACCCGTGCCGGCATCAAGTTTCTTACGCAGCAGGCAAAAAATGGTTTCTTCCTCATGGTTGAGGGTGGAAAAATCGACTGGGCTTGCCACAGCAACGATGCTGCCACTGTTTTCCATGAAGTAATCGACATGGATCAAGCCATCAGAGTGGCCTACGAATTTTACGAACAGCACCCCGACGAAACGCTCATTGTCGTCACAGCCGACCACGAAACCGGCGGCATATCGCTGGGTTGCGGTCCTTATGAACTCCACACCGATGTATTGCGTTACCAGCGCATGAGTGCCGAAGCCTATGGCAAACACATCAAGGCGCTGCACGAAAAACTCGGCAACAAGCTCACTTGGGAAAAGGTGCAGGCCGACTTGAAAGCAAACTGGGGTTTTGGCGAAAGTGTGAAACTCTCGGATACCCAAACCGAACGCTTGCATGCAGCTTACGAAAATTTAATGAAAGGCAGTGCCGGCGATAAAAAGTCGCTTTACGCACATATCAACGCCCTGTCTGATACGGCTCGCGCCATCATGGCCGAATGTGCCCTCATTGGCTGGCAAAGCGGAGGTCACTCCAACGGCTATGTACCCGTGTTTGCCATTGGTGCAGGGGCTGAAGCTTTCCACGGACAGATGGACAACACACAAATTCCTCAAATCATTGCCCGTGCCGCTGGCTGGCAGGCACGATGAGTGGGTTGCTGACGTAAATCCCCCAATGTTCCGAGTAAAAAGTAGGTGCGGTTCAAGAACACGCACTGATTAAACTCAGTGCATTCCATACTTATAATAGTCTCTTAAGAATATCTTTTTCTGTTGATATTCAGTAATTTTAGTCTATAAAATTCTTTGAAAAATCTGCAAGTTTCAGTACCTTTAGGTCAAGAAACTTGCAGATTTTTTATGATTAAAAAGACGGATAAGTAGCAAAAAGGTGTGGGGCTGCGGCATTGGGGTGAGGCAAAACGTTGCTGCTTCGTATGTTGCATCGTGTGGGTAATGACCATTACGAGTAAATGCCAATCGTAACTAAAGTTTCCCACCCCCAATAAAGAGGGTAGGAAAATTCAGTAAATAAAGGTGAAAATAAACGGGGTTCGCCTTTCGCTTCATTGCAAGGCGGAATGATTGGGTGTGGAACCGATTGAGGCGTTTTTCTGAAAACACTGATTATCAGTAGTTCCGCGATTCTTAAAACTAGCTCGGAACTAATTTCAACAAGCTCGGAACTAATTTCGACTGGCTCGGAACTAATTCGGACAATCGCGGAGCAAATTTTGACGATGGCTCATCGCGTGGTTCAAACAACGGCAGGCAGATGGAAAAACAGGCTGATTATTTACATAAGTAGGTGTTCAAAATTATTTTTACATTTGAATGGTGTGATTGTGCCGTAGTTGTTTGTTCTGTGCGAATGTCAGTGCAAACCGAATGCAGAGCGACGAGAGCTTGCTCTCAAGAGCTATGCTGAGGTGCAGCCTGACTTGGCGAAGCAGTGGAGCATAGCAGGCTATGTGACTGAGTGCAGGGCAGGCAGATATGGGGCAAGCACACCATGCAATGTAAATTGTGAAACAGAAAGCCGAGTTTGCATCGTTATTTAGCAAAAAAGCGAGAATTTTATGCCTTTTAGTTTCTCGTTTAAGTTAATACTTTTTTAATTGTTGCCTATTAGCTGATTTTAGTTTAACTTTGCGGAGAAATTGAAAAAGAATAAATGAATAACGTACCTGACACATTTAAAAGAGATGAGGAGGAAATGCAGATTATTCCCCTCAAACAAACTATGCATCAACCAACTCCTTAGAAATTGGTATTGGTTTTTACTTTCCATAGTTATTTGCTTGGGTTTGGGATGGATTTACCGCCAAAGCCAACCGAGCGTGTTCAAACAACAATCGGTTATCCTCATCGAAAAGGCTGACTCCGACCCGCGTAGCCGCATGGTGAAAGGTAATATGTCGGGGCTGCTTGAACTGAATGGTATCAGCGTGGGCGATAACTTGAAGAACGAAATTTTCATTCTTTCTTCAAAACGCTTGATGACGCGCGTTGTCGACAAACTCGACTTGGACGTTGACTACCTCATGCCCGTGAGCTTGCACAAGGTGGCTCTTTATAAGAATGAACGCCCCATCGAGGTGCTCTTCCATGATTCGCTACCTAGCGAAAATCCGATTCCCAAAAACATGATTGTGAGTCTGAAAATCAAAAAACTGGATCAGAACACGGTGGAAATTAAGGGTTTCAGAAATAAAAAGGGCAAAAAAACGGATGAAAAAATCAAGGCTAACTTTGGTCAAACGGTGAAAACGCCTGCCGGACGATTGAGCGTGGTGCGCAGCAAAATGTTCAATAAGTGGGAGGACGAGGAAATCACCGTGAACCGTAACTCGGTAAGTGCTACGGCTGACGCGCTGAGAAAGCGTATGGATGTGGCGCAAATCGAAAAGGAGGCTTCGCTCATTGGTTTGACTTTCCAGGACATCAACCCGAAACGTGCGGTGGATGTGCTCAATACGCTGTATAATACGTATAAGGAAGACGTGGTGGAAAACAAGAACCGTGTGGCTCTGAACACGGCGCGCTTCATCGACGAACGTCTGAAACTGATTGGTACGGAACTCAGCGATGTGGAGAACAACTTGGCTTCGTTCAAAAAACGTAACAGCGTACTTGACTTTGAAACTACAGCACAGTCGATAACGCAGGAAAGCAGCTTGGCACGCCAAAAAACGCTTGAGGCGGAAACGCAGTTGAACGTGGCGCAGTATCTTTACAACTATTTGGACAACCAGACAAACGACCGCGACCTGATTCCGGCGCTGAGCCTAAAGGATGCTTCGTTCAATACGACCATTGATAAATACAACCAGTTGCAAATGCAGCGCAACCAAATGGCCAACAACTCGAGCGATGACCATGCGGTAGTGCGCGAACTCGACAAGCAACTGCATCAGATGCGCCAAAGCATCAAGGCGTCGGTAGCGAACTACATCAGCACTTGCAAACTGCAACTGGACGATGCCAAGGCTGCCGAAAATATGCTGACCGGACGCTTGGCCGGTGCTCCCGAACAGGAAAAACTGGGTATCGACATCGTGCGCCAGCAAAAACTGAAAGAAACGCTTTACACTTACTTGCTCAACAAGCGTGAGGAAGTGGCGATGAAGCAGGCTATCAACGAGGCGAACGTGCGATTGGTGGAAGGACCTATGGGTAGCGACATTCCTATCAGTCCGCGCACCATGGTTATTTTGCTAATCAGCCTGGTTATCGGTGTGATGATTCCTGCTTTCATCATTTGGCTGCGCATTGCTATGGATGTGAGCGTTCGCGGACGTAAGGACATCGAGGATAACACCACGATTCCTTTGCTGGGCGAAATTCCCAATATCAAGGATTCTGACGGCAAAACGCTTATCACAGATCTTCCCTCGGACGATCCCATTGTGGAAGGTTTCCGCATCATGCGTTACAACTTGGGCTATATGCGCCATAATACGCAGGTGATGATTTGCACCTCGACAACTCCGGGTCAGGGTAAGAGTTTCATTTCGCGTAACGTAGCTTCGATTCTGGCTATGGCCGGCAAGAAGGTGCTGCTGATTGATGCCGACATCCGTAAGGGTACGCTGAGCCGCAACTTCGGACAGTCTTTCGGCTTGACTACTTTCCTTTCGGACGAACATACGCAAATTGATGAAATTATCCAGAAGGATCACCTGACGAAGGGTGTTGACTTTATCCCTGCTGGCAACATTCCGCCTAACCCCTCGGAATTGCTGATGTCAAAGCGTTTCGAAGAAATGATTACTGCACTTCGCGAACGTTACGACCATATCATCATAGACTCTACCCCGCTCTTCTCGGTGGCCGATGCCAGCATTACCAGCCGTGTGGCTGACATCACGCTCTTCGTGATTCGCGCACAGGTACAGGACCGCAACTTCCTGCCTAAACTGGAACGTATGTATCAGGATAATCGCTTCAAGCATTTGAGCATTGTGCTGAACGACGTGAACATGAAGAGTGACGGTACCTATGGTCAGGGCTATGGCTATGGTTATGGCTACGGATATGGTTCGCACACCAAACAAAAGCGTTCGCTCAATGTGTTGCGCCGCTTAAGACGATAAAACAACCGGCTGTGCCTTACACGGCGCAATGCCAGACTTAAACAATGAAAACGCATCCTTGCCGCTTCGGACAGGGATGCGTTTTTTTGTACAACTCCAACTGCTGCTCAACAGGGTGGGCTTGGCTCCCCCGATAAAAAACTTCAGCTTTGAATTTGTATTCCCAGTATTTTTTTACTAAGCCCTATTTTTCCACATCTACTTATTTTGAACACCTACCATGTAGGAAATACAAAGATTTTCTGCTAACTTTGTATGCACAATATCATTCAAATCATGACAATGAAGCATACCTACGAAATAATGGCTCCTGTCGGTTCGCGCGAGGCATTGGCCGCTGCGCTGAAAGCCGGAGCCGACTCAATTTACTTTGGCATTGAAGCGCTGAATATGCGCGCACATAGTGCCACGCACTTTACCATCGACGATTTGCACGACATTGCTGCGCGCTGCAACGAACAGGGCGTGAAATCGTATCTGACGGTAAACACTATTATTTACGACAACGATATCGAACTGATGCACCGCATTTGCGATGCTGCACATGAGGCCGGCATATCGGCTGTCATTGCCAGCGATGTGGCGGTGATGACTTACTGTAATAAAATTGGTCAGGAAGTTCACTTGTCGACGCAGCTCAACATTTCGAACACTGAGGCTCTGAAATTCTATGCCCAGTTTGCTGACGTCGTAGTGCTGGCACGCGAACTGAACCTGGACCAGGTGAGCGAAATTTACCGGGCCATCGAGGAGGAGCACATCGTCGGACCGATGGGCGAACCTGTACGCATCGAGATGTTCTGTCATGGTGCTCTGTGCATGGCTGTGAGCGGCAAATGTTACCTTTCACTCGATAACCTGGGCCGTTCGGCTAACCGCGGTGAGTGTATGCAGGTGTGCCGCCGTAGCTACACCGTGCGCGACCGCGAAACGGGTGTGGAACTGGAAATCGACAACAAATACATCATGAGCCCGAAAGACCTTAAAACCATCGGATTCATTGACCGCATGATGAAGGCCGGCGTGCGTGTGTTCAAAATCGAAGGACGCGCTCGCAGCGCAGAATATGTCTACACCGTGGTGCAATGCTACAAAGAGGCTATTGCAGCGGTTGAAGAGGGTACATTCACGCCCGAAAAGGTGGAGGAATGGAACAAGCGTCTGGCTACGGTGTTCAACCGCGGATTCTGGGACGGCTACTACCTGGGACAAAAAATGGGCGAATGGAGCGAGGTGTATGGTTCGAGTGCTACCGAGAAAAAACAATATGTGGGCAAGGGTATGAAATACTTTGCGAAACTCGGCGTTGGCGAATTTTACATCGAAGCCGGCGAATTTGAACCTGGCGATAAGCTGCTGATTACCGGACCTACGACCGGTGCACTTTACGTGGAAGCAACCGACATTCACGGGGATAACGGACCGGTGGACAAAGCCATGAAGGGTATGCGGGTGTCGATTCCGGTGCCCGAAAAGGTGCGTCCGTCCGACCGTCTGTACAAAATTGTGAAGCAGAAATAAACGGACGGTTCTGCCATTCTGACTTTGAAGTCGTCTAAACTTTTCTGACGAAGATTTGATTGGGAGATTTATCTCTTCTAAATTCAATCTTCACCTTTCTTTTTGGCCGTTTTTTGACCTTTCATCAGTCGTGTAGCTCGCTACACTCCTTCTTCAAGGCCCAAAAACGCCTCAAAAATTAAGGCAATTCTTGAATTTCATAAAAGTTCAGACGACTTCTTTATTTAAAAAATCATTTTGTCCGCTACTTGACAAAGCGGTAACGGACAACAGGCAGGTGTTCAACCTCACTTTTGAACGCAACCAAAGTATGTTTGCATTGAACACCTGCTTTCATTTCCTTTTATCTTTATCACGATGAAACTGCTTTTCGACTTTGGCGGAGTGCTGGTTGACCTTGACCGCGAACGGGTGGTCAATGCCTTTGCCGAATTAGGACTTGATATGCACAATTACCTCGGGGCCTACCGACAATCCGGGCCTTTTTCGTTGCTCGAACAGGGTAAAATCAGTGTTCACGAATTTTGTAACGAAATCCGTAACCTTACGGGACATACTGAACTTACGGACGAAAGCATCGTCAAGGCTTGGAAGGCCTTTCTGCCCGGTGTGCCGGCCGAACGATTGGAAATGCTGCTGAAAATCAAACAGCATTACTCGGTGAACTTGCTCAGCAACACGAACGTCATTCATTGGCAACAGGCGTGCGACGACTTTTTCCATTACCACGACCGGGAGGTAAATGACTTTTTCGACCAGATTTTCCTGTCGTACGAATTGGGCGTCGAAAAACCAGAACCGCGCATTTACGAAGCCGTTATCGAGGGCTTGGGTGTGCCGGCAAACGAGATTTTATTTTTTGACGACAGCGAGGTAAACTGCGAAGCTGCCCGAAAATGTGGTATGCAAGCGTGTCTGGCTCCTGCTCACAGCGAATGGTTTAAATATTTCAACGAAGATGGCAAATTACTCCTTTCATAAATTTCATCATCATCCGCAGGGTAACCCGACCGAGGGTTACTGCGCTGCCATTGGCTTTTTCGACGGGGTGCACCGCGGACACTTGTATTTGATTGAACAGGTTAAAACCGAAGCTGAAAAACGCGGCCTTACGCCAATCGTTATCAGTTTCGAAGAACATCCGCGACTGACACTGACGCACACACAATACTGGCCCGAACTGCTGACCACCAACCACGAAAAACTGCAACTGCTCGAAGCTACGGGATTGGGCGGCTGCGTGATGTTGCACTTCAACCAGCAGATGTCGATGCTTTCGTCGCGCGAATTTATGGAACTCGTGTTGCGCGATGAACTGAACGTGAAGTGTCTGCTCGTGGGGTACGACCACCACTTTGGCTCTGACCTTTCGGCTGGATTTAAAGAATATGTGAAGTATGGACGGGAAACGGGTATCGAGGTGTTGCGCGAAAAACCTTTCGAAACGAATGATTTGCGCATCAGTTCGTCGGCTACGCGACGTTTCCTGACGGGCGGTAACGTGGAAATGGCGCGTGCCTGCCTGGGACGCGGCTATAAACTGGAAGGTACGATTGTTGAGGGACATCACAAGGGTACGCTGCTGGGATTTCCGACTGCGAACCTTAAACCTGAATGCCCTGAACAGCTGATTCCCGGACGTGGTGTATATGCCGTTAAAGCCTATATCGAAGGTTTCAGCTACAAGGCTATGCTGAACATCGGCTGGCGACCGACACTCGACAACGGACATGACCAAAGCATCGAGGCACACTTGCTCGACTACGAAGGTGGAGAACTTTACGGCAAACAACTTTCTATCGTTTTTTACCGCCGCGTACGCGATGAACAGCGTTTCGAAAGCCTTGAGGCACTGCAAGCGCAGCTGACGGTTGATGCCGATACGGTGCGACAAATGCTGAACGAAACCCCATGAAGGCCTTAGGATTTTACCTTAGTTTCATTGCTACCTCAGGCATAGCAATGTGGCTGGCTAAAAATAATTTACTGATTGCTGCTGGAAGCGGACAGGAGGCTTCGCTGGTTAACATGGGGCTGTGGTTGCTGCTATGCGAGAGCGTACTGTGCATTGTTCTGTGGTTCGGCATTTTCCGATGGAAAAGAATGAAGAACTGTTGGTGGACGCGCAAACATTTAGCCTCAGCCAATAGCTCTGCACATACGAAGGAGCACCATTCAATGCGTTTGCTGCGCCCGTTTCGCACCCTGCTGTTTGCCGTACTGGCCACTACTTTGGTGTCCTTCGGACTTTCACTGGTACTTGAACCGCTGCATTTATCGGACAACGGCGTCACAGCCTACTTCAATACGCTGCTACAGCAGCCTTGGAGTTTGCTGCTGCTCGTGGTTGTCGGTCCGCTGTGCGAGGAACTTGTGTTTCGCGTCGGCATCCAGCAGTCGTTGCGCAACTCCGGGCTGCACCCGCTGCTTGCCGCTGTTGTCAGTGCATCGGCTTTTGCCTTGGTGCATGGCAACTTGGCGCAGGGCATTCCGGCTTTTACGGTAGGCATTCTGTTGGGCATTCTTTACAACCGCACGGGCAACCTGTGGCTCTGTCTGCCGGCTCACATGGCCAACAATTTATTGGCCGTCGGGCTGATGGCTATGGGTAGCCGTTTCGACTTGGCCGAACGCTGGCCGGTTTGGGCCGTTGTGGCATTGGGCATTTTTCATATTGGACTTGGACTGCGCAATTTGCAGCGCACCCTGCGCCAACCTGTAGGCACATACGATGTGGCCGACAATGCCCGTTAAAAATCACGCTGAATAATATTACAATATGTTGATAGGTAATCTTGACTTGGGCGAACGCCCTGTGGTACTTGCTCCGATGGAGGACGTAACGGACATTGGCTTCCGACTGCTCTGTCGACGCTTGGGTGCCTCTATGGTCTACTCTGAATTTGTGGCGGCCGATGCGTTGGTTCGCATGGTAAACAAAAGTTTGGAAAAACTCACGGTTTGCGAGGCTGAACGTCCGGTAGCTATTCAAATCTATGGCAAAGACCCTATAGCCGTACGCGATGCGGCACAAATCGTTGTGGAACGAGCCCACCCCGATGTACTCGACATCAACTTTGGCTGCCCCGTTAAGCGCGTGGCTGGAAAGGGGGCGGGCGCCGGCCTGCTGCAGGATGTGCCGCGTATGCTTGAAATTACGAAAGCGGTGGTGGATGCAGTAGACGTGCCCGTCACGGCCAAAACCCGCTTGGGATGGGACGCACAGCACCAAATCATCGTGCCGCTTGCTGAACAGCTACAGGACTGCGGCATACAAGCGCTGACGATTCACGGACGTACCCGTGCACAAATGTACACGGGCGAAGCCGATTGGTCGCTCATTGGCGAAGTGAAGCGCAATCCGCGCATGCGCATACCCATTATTGGTAACGGTGACATCACTTCGGGCGAAGGTGCCAAACGTGCTTTCGACGAATTCGGAGTAGATGCTGTGATGGTGGGACGTGCCACCTTTGGCCGACCTTGGATTTTCAAGGAAATTCACGATGCTCTGCACGCTGACGACCATCAGGTTGACCAGGTTGTTCCCTCTGAATTTGCCCCCATGAGTGCCGATTGGAAACTGGATGTGCTCAAGGAACAGGTGCGACAGAGCGTTGAACGCATTGATGAATATCGCGGTATTTTGCACATTCGCCGCCATTTGGCTGCTACCCCACTCTTCAAGGGGTTGCCCAACTTCCGCCAAACGCGCATCGCGATGTTGCGCGCTGAAACAGTAGACGAACTTTTCGAAATTATGGAAAGTACCCGACCGCTCATTCGCGAAGCTGAACATACTGAAAATACATTGGCTTGATGCAGCGCAATGCATTCCAGCTTATTGAAGTCGTCTAAACTTTTCTGACGAAGATTTGATTTGGAGATTTATCTCTTCTAAATTCAGACGACTTCATTGAAAAGTTCAGATGACTTCATTGAAAAGGACACTTTGTTCCGGCAAATCAAAAGCCCTCACTACAAACATTCATCGTGTTTGCAGTGAGGGCTTTTTGGGGCTCAGTAGCAAAAATGTGTGTGAGGGCAGTAACATTTTGGGGAGGTCAAACGTTGCTGCTTCGTACGTTTTGTGAATCGGCATGCGATAACATGTTATATCCCGATTTCATTTTTTTTTCGCGTGTGGAAAATGCGCGAGAAAGCCCATATATAAGGGGATGAATGCCGATTTTGGGGTGTGGAAAACTTTCGAAGTGCGATATTAGGAGGCCAAAAAATTTGGATTTCGGGGTGTTCGCGTTGTATCTTTGCATCAACCATATAAAGGCTGCACGACAGTATGGAGAAACTGTACGTCAGTCTAAACGGATGAAAAAACAGTATTCCTTATTTATTCATTCAGCGTTCTTTGACATTTTGCTACAAAAGAAAGTAAGGCAGGTAGGCCTATCTGAAACCCAGAATGCGTCGTTGAGTTTTACCACACGCTTTTGCGACTGAACCCTTTTCTGTTTTCAAGATCTACTTACGAAACTATGCTGTAGTCAATCTGTCATGTAGCCCCTGCTTAGATTTCGGGCTGTTGACGCAGATAGTTGATAAAGGCATCGGTGGTATAGGGCAAACCTTCAACCTTGATTTCCTGATTAGCAGGGAAAAGCGAGGGGTTGTAGCCATCACCGCCCGAGGTGATAAATTCGTCGGTTACAATGATGTATTTGCCTTTGGGCTGCAACACCTGACGTTTACCCTTTCCGTTGCAATAAATCACGGCTTCAAGATTGCCAGCCTTGTTGCAAGTGGCAATGGCATTGCCTAATTGCAACCAACCATACACCTTGTTGTGCAAACCAAAGTCTACGAGTTCGAACAGCTGTTTGCCCGTGAGTTCATATACTTTCATTCGGTTGGCAAAGGGCAGAGCCTCGCCCACTTCAAGCACACTGACCGGTCCTTTCGTCAGTCCGGCGCGGATACTTCCGATGTGGCTCATACCGATAATTACCGCATCGTCCGGCAGTTTGGCATGCTGACGGTAAGTTTCGGCAAATGCTTTACATACCAACGTTCCCATCTCAGTTTGACGCCACTTTTTGTTTCGGTTGTGCGGCAGGTCGTTTTTGGCCGTAGTCAGCACTTCGCCCAACGGTGTACCTCCCTTGGTGCGCGTGTTTTGCAGCAAAGAATCAATTTGCGCTTGCATACGCGCAGCACGCGGTTCAAGCACCTTCTTGGGTGTAACACGTATAAGATTCGGTTCAACATCGGTTACCACCATACGCTTGGTATCGACGGTGCAAAGCAGCATACTGATATAGTTACCATGGCTCTGTGCCTGCACAATAGGATACTGTGCAGCATTGATACGTCCACACACGGGTTGGTGTGAGTGAGCCGAAATGAATCCGTCCCAAATCGTAGCGTTCAAGCGGCTCAGGTTTTCGCGGTCCTTGTCGTCCCACACGGGTTGTCCGTCCTCATTGGTGCGCGAACCGATGTGTGTGAGCAACAAGCGCAAGTGAGCATCGTCAATAAGCGTATGTTCGGGCAGTTTCATCACACTGTCTAACACTGCCGGATAATTGCCATCGAAGGTCAGTCCGTTTACATTGCGTTTGCTCGTTTGCTGCGGAGTTGATGAAGTAATCAGTCCGGCAAAAGCCACGCGGAAGGTTTTTCCTCCCGGAAGTTTCACAGGCACCGAAGCTACAGGCTGGGCAAAATCAGGAATTTGTCCTGACGAAGTGCTGCGCATATTGGCACAGACATAAGTAAGGTCCCAATCCTTCGGCTTTTGGGGTAAATTGCTCCATTTTTTGGTCAGCGAACGTACGCCATCGTCGAATTCATGATTGCCCAACGCCGAAATGCGAATGCCTGCTTCATTAAAGAACACGGGCATGAGCTGACCTTGGGTTGCTTTGTAGAAATAGCTTCCACCAAAGGCATCGCCTGCCGATACAGTTACGTTGTAGGGGTAAACCTGCTTCAGCGAATCGAGTGTCTGCAACACAGCCGGTGCACCCGGAATACCCTTGAAATCGTTGCGGACAAATGCTCCGTGAAAGTCGTTGATTGAAAACACAGCCACCTTTACCTCCTGGGCCACACAGGGGTGCAGCCATCAAGGTGCTAGCTAATAATAAGGAAGGTATTTGAAGAAATTTCATATCAGAATTTGAGAGAAATTGTATGGTAGAGGAAATGAATGCTGCCTTACGAGCGACTGATTTGCAAACCTTTGTCGGATATTTGCATATCGACAAAACGCGAATTGGCAGAAAGCGGATTTTCCGTGAGTTCCTGCTTGATGCGGCGTGCAGCTTCGGCATCCTTGGCTATCATGTACATGAACCCTCCACCTCCGGCACCGGGCAGTTTGTAACCATAGCACAAATCGTCGATACGCTGGCAGAGTTTGTCGATAATCGGCGGATTTGTGCCGGCATCGAGTGCTTTGTTTTGTTCCCAAGTGGTACGAACCAAACGGCCGTAATGTTCCAGATTATTGCGCTGCATGGCATCGAACATCGTCAATGCGTGCTCCTTCATGGAATGCAACAAATGCAGGTGACGTGTGTTGTTGAGGAACATTCCGCGCACAATTTCTGCCAATATATCTTTGGCCGTACGGGTAACACCGGTGTAGTAGAGCAAGTGGCAAGGACGCATGTCGGAGTCGGTAAAAATGTTGTTTGGCAACCAGCGCGCCATGGCATTCTGGTCGAACCCGGCCGAGGTCTGCAACAACTTTATGCCGGGCAACACGCCCCCGTACTGATCCTGCCAGCCACCACCCGTGGTGAGCAACTGTTCAAGCACAAGGGTACGCGAACAAATTTCGTTCTTGTCCCATCCCAATCCGCAGAAATCGCTGAGTGCTCCCAATACGGTAGCTGCCAGAATGCTGCTCGTACCTAATCCCGAACCAGCAGGAATAGCTGCTAGCAAAGTGATTTCGATACCGCAGCCAAAAGCCTCAAGCTGGCGGCGCAGCGACGTGTACGATTCAACGCCAAAACCGGGCAAAAAGCCGGCCAGGGTGAGTGCCGCCTTGGGTATGGAAAACGGCGAACCTACTTTGTTATATTGTTTCAGTTCGTCGTAGGTTTCGATGCGCTCCATGGCACCGAGGTCGATAGAACGGCAAATAATTACGGGTTCCTTGCAAGGTTTGATATACACCTGCAACGGAGGCTGTCCGTTCAGTTCAATGGCCATGTTGACCACATTACCCCCCGGTCGTAAGGCTGTAAGGCGGCGTGTCGGTCCATCCCCCTGCCACATCAATACGCACACTGCTTCGTCCCCACACAATTTGGTCAGAGTAAGTGGTGCAATGCGGCTGACAGCGTTGGCGCAGTGCATTCTGCATCAATCCCTCGCGCAGCAGGGCAAAAGCCTGTTGGTCGTGTCGGCGTGCTTCGTCGGAATCTGTTTTTTTGAAAATTTCCGAGCGGAACATGGCATCGTGAATGCGCGTCATGAGTGCGCTGTCTGTCGGCAACGAATCTGGAACGGGTAAATGGTTTTCGGCAAATTTTTCGGCCATGTCCTTCAGGTTCGTCTGATAGAACACACTGCGCTGCCAGTTTTTGGCAATGAGCGGCAGCGTCTCGGTTTGAAGCGCATGACGTTGGGCAAAGAGGCGGCGCAAATTGGCATGCACCGAAAGTTCATCGGCCGAAAAACGCGGCAACGAACGCCAGCATTCAGTCAATGCCGAATCGGGGTTGTCCGAAAGGAACCAATGGAGCAAATGCTCAAGCGTGTCGAGGTCGTGGCAAACGGGGAAAAGCGAGGCTGCCTGTAAATCGTCGGTCCGTCCTAAATCATCGAGGCTAATGCCGCGCTGCGACATCCACTGGCTGAAAGGTTTACCCAAATACAATGTATGTTCATCGGTCAAACTACCTCTGAAAGCATCCTCATAACCGTAGGGGCGGAGCGCAAAATCGCGTTCGTCGACGGGCACCATGTCGATGCAAACGTAGGGTGCAAGCGACACTTGCCAGTTATTCTGCGGAATGCCCGTCACAATGTTGTGATGCGAAGTTTTCCAACCCTTAGGGAGATAAGCATTTTCAATCCACACACACGACGTTTCGAGCGTAGGCCGATTAGCAATGCGTGCATTCTGCGTAAACACCGAACTCTGGGGTTTGATGCCTTTTTGCAAAATGTAGCGTTGGTCTTTCACCAGGTTCTGAATGGCTACGCTCGAGGTTATCATGTCCGTACCCGTGCCGTAATGGTAGAACTCGCCTCCCGGCAACGGCAGGATAACCACTTTCAGGTCAGCCAGTTCGTCATCGGGTTTCGAAGGGTTATTACCCAACGCACAGCCAAATTCGCTATAGAGGTCGTAAGTTCCGGGCACCTGCAGTGCGTGTCCGCCCGGTGTTTCGGCCTGCTGCGTGCCATTAGCCGCTTTGCGGATAAGTTTCATCACCGCTTTGTCCGACAGCAGCCACACCCCGATGTCCATGAGCAGCAAATGCGAAGGCATGAGTTTGGCTTGCATCTCGGTCGAAGGCTTCTGCAGCATAAAATCAAGTTCCGTAGGGCGTTCACGGTTCATAAGGAACACCCCGTGATGCGAAGCTTGTTGCGGGTCGGCCCACAATCCGTAGCACACCACATCGGCCTCGGGGATGTCCTGCAAAGGAGCAGTAGCTCTGAGCAGCACATCGCCGCTGGCAATGAGCGTACGCAGTGTTTCGGGAGCTTTATGCATGATGCTCGTGTAAAGCGGCAGTTGCAGTTCGAGCAGCGATTGATTGATGCGTTGTCCGCGCGCCCATCTGAACACGGGAATGGGCGTCAATATTTTTCCACTCGGAGCGTATGCCGGTAAGCGTCGGCTTTGTCCGCCGGCATGCAGCAGAATGCGCTTTTCCTTTTTGAGCCATTCGCCAAATTCCTCCTGCGGTTGGGCTTCATCGGCAAAGGCTGATTGCAGCAGCCATGCCGTGCCACCCCCCGACCCAAGTTTGCAGTGAGCGGGGTCGGCGGTGCAATAATACGATTGGTGGTCTAATCCGGTTATATCGTGAAAGCTGTCAACCACATTGGGTGGCAGCGAAAGCAATTTCTTCATATTTAGCTTAGGGCATTTTAAATTTCTGAAAGTCGGTTGGCACGACCACTTGACTTACACAAGCAAAGTTACAGCAAACTGATAGGTGGAGCAAACGATTTTCTGCATTTTTCTTTTGCTTAGCACTCTCTTTACAGTAACTTTGCATCCATGGAAATAAATTTAGAGAAATACAAAGAAGAATTTATCGCGCTGCTCAAAGAGTGTAACCGCGATGGTATGGACGACGTTATTGCCGACCTCGAAGAAAACGGATTTTTCGAAGCTCCTGCTTCGGCCGGACATCATCTGAATGTGAAAGGTGGTTTGGTGCTACATTCGCTGAACACCTGCAAGGCTGCGCTTGCTGTGTGGGAAGGTATGCAGAAGGTAGAACCAACCCTGCACAATCAGGTACCGCGCGAAAGTGTTATCATTGCCAGCCTGCTTCACGATGTGTGCAAGCAAGATATGTATGTGCCGACGATGAAACGTCGCAAAACGAATTTAGGTACGTTCGAGGATGTGCCGGGCTACAACGTGACGATGAAAAACTTTCCGATGGGCCACGGCGAAAAATCGCTTGTTCTGCTGTTGTGCAGCGGTTTGGAACTGACCGATGCCGAAATGCTGGCCATTCGCTGGCACATGGGTCCCTGGGGAGTAAACATGAACTCTTTCGAGGAACAGCGAAACTACGATGCTGCCCACACGCTTTATCCGCTGGTAATGATTGTACACACGGCCGACTGTCTCGCCGCCAGCATCATGGAAACCACGCCCGAGGATTTGGAAAAGCTGTAATCAGTAACGCTTCAAAAGCAAAGTGAAGATTATTCTTTTGCTTTCCAGCTTCATCTATATCACTTTATACAAACACCCTTCAACGCCAGCTTGTTACAGCAGACTTTGAAGGGTGTTTGCGTTTATTGGGTTCTTAGGGTCAGTAGATTTTTAGTGGGGATTAATTTTGCATAGTCAAAGTTAATTAAGAACTTTGCTATATGGAAAAAGATTACTTACAGATGCTTGCGCAGGTAGTGCTGCCGGCAGAGATTTTAGAATATTTCTCTATAAGAGGTATTGAGCAATCAGCGACTGAGATTCATATCAGTTTGGATGAAAAGATGAGTCCAGAGTTAAGTAGTGATGCACATTATGAATCCAAGGGTTTCATGGAAGCAGTAAATGTGACAGACTTTCCGATACGAGACCACAAGGTTATACTCAAGATCCGACGTCGGCGATGGACAGATACGCGCACCGGTAAAAGCTTCAGTTTGCCGATAAGCCTCGATATAGTTGCTAAAGGCACTCGTTACTCCAAAGAATTTGGAGCTTTTTTAAAAACGAAACGTATGGAGACGTCCCCAGTGACCTGCCGTACGCTTGAGGAATTCTACCACATCGACGGACATACATTTGAAAAGCAGTATAAGGAGGTGCTGAGCGGTTTCCGCTACTGGGACCAATGGAACACGCAGACGATTGGCTGCTTTTCCCCGACAACATTGGTCCTAGGGATTGCCATTGACGAATCATCGCTCTCCAATGGTGAACTGTATACGTTTGTAACCAACAGGGATGCATGTACCAGAGAAAGATCCCCTTTATGGCTGTTGTGGCAGGCACGAAATCGGAAGATGTGATAGGAGTGCTGAGATGTATTAACGAGGAAAAACGTTTTGCAGTTGAAGAAGTAACTCTTGATTTGTCCGATTCCATGCGAAAGATCGTTCGTTCGGCATTTCCAAAAGCCCGTCGCGTCATAGACCGTTTTCACATTCAGAAATTGGCTTGCGATGCAGTGCAGGAGCTTCGTATTAAGCACCGTTGGAATGCCATTCAGCAGGCCAACGATGAGATGGAAGAAGCCAAGTTGAACAGTAAGGAGTATGTTCCATACCGATACCCCAACGGTGACACCCGCAGGGAATTGCTTATACGCTCACGTTATCTGCTGTTTAAGTCTGCCGACAAGTGGACTGAGAAGCAGAAACAAAGAGCAAAAATCCTATTTGAAGAATACCCGACATAAAAAAAAGCATATGGCCTTTGTCACTCTCTGAGAATGATTTTCTCAAAGAACTCAATTACGGATGCAGCCCGTCTGTCTATGGCTCGATGGTACAATAAGGTCGAAGAGGCTGGATTTCATTCATTCAACGTTATAGCCGCTACATTCTATGAGCACTACGACGAGATTCTCAACTTCTACAACAACCGTTCAACTAATGCGATGGCAGAATCTTTCAATGCCAAAATCAAACTATTTCGTGCCAATCTAAGAGGTGTTGCGGATAAGAAATTCTTCCTTTTCCGCATAGCAAATTTATATGGCTATCCCCACTAAAAATCTACTGAGCCGGTTCTTAGACTAAGAGAGGGAAGTTAATACATTTTCTTCAAAAAAAAATCCGAAACAGCGAAAAAACTGTTTCGGAAAATCAGTGCTCGAAGCGAGACTCGAACTCGCACGGACATTTCTGCCCAAAGGATTTTAAGTCCTTCGTGTCTACCATTCCACCATTCGAGCGACCTTGGAGCGGAAAACGAGACTCGAACTCGCGACCAACCTTGGCAAGGTTGTGCTCTACCAACTGAGCTATTTCCGCAAATAAACAAGTGAAGAGGAGGAGAGACTCGAACTCCCACGTCGCAATTGACACTACCCCTCAAAGTAGCGCGTCTACCAATTCCGCCACCTCTCCAGTATGTTATATTTGATAAGATTTGTCTGCCCGAAAATTGCGGTGTCATATAGACTTCGCTTCGGCTTGGAGCGGAAAACGAGACTCGAACTCGCGACCCCAACCTTGGCAAGGTTGTGCTCTACCAACTGAGCTATTTCCGCATGCTTTTGATACGAAGTACTTTGTATTTCCTTCATTTCGTTTTAGCGAGTGCAAAGATAAGCATTATATTTTACACTGCAAGTATTTTCGTGATTTTTTTATTCAAAAATTGGTTTTTTTGCCTATTTTCCTCGTTTTTGCCCGTTTTACGAGGGGAATTGGCACACTTTTTTCGCTCTTTTTGCCCCACACTGCTCGTCGTTTGCCGTAAATGCCGTATCTTTGCTCTGTCAATGCAAGAATGAGTAATTTGGCGGCCAAACATGCTGATGCTGCAACCAATGCCTTGCACGCCTAAGCCTACAACGGAACGCACAAAGGGGTATTCCCAAGGTGCCCGTTTCGGCTTACTGACGTTTTTGCTAATCTATACTTATTATATATTATATGTCTGTATCAAAATTCGAAAGTGAAGTAAAATATCTTTCTTTGCCTCAGGCCGAAGCGTACAACCGTTTTTCTGACCTCAGCAGTCTGAACGTGATTAAAGACCGCCTGAACGACCCTGCCGTACTCGAAAAAGTCGGCGAGCAGGTGCCGGCCGACAAATTGGCCATGCTGCAACAGTATGCACAAGGCGTGGAGTGCGAAGCAGATGCACTGCACATCAATTCGCCGATGGGCAAAATTTCGCTGCGCATCGTTGAACGCGATGAGCCGAAGTGCTTGAAGTTGGCTTCAGAAAATTCGCCCGTGCCCATTTACGTATGGATTCAGCTGCTTCCGAGTGGCGAAACCGGATGCAAAATGCGTGTCACCGTGGGAGCCGAAGTTAACTTTTTCATGAAGGGTATGGTGGCCAAACCCTTACAACAGGCTGCCGACGGATTGGCTAACATTCTTTCAGCCATTCACTAAACCTCTTTCAGTTTTTACAACGTGAACTGCAAATCAACACCGCCCAATCGTTCGTCATTTCGAACGGTTGGGCGGTGTTAAATATGTAAACAAACAAGTAGAGGCGCTTCTACATCAGCATTATCGCTTAATTCTCGGGTGCTATGCTGAAATTCATTTGGGCTTCGGTAATGATGCGGCGCACGAGGTCGGGGTCGGAATTGGGGCAAATCATCAGTACACCTTCGTTTTCGGTCACCAAGTAATTGTCGAGCCCCACAATCACGGCTTTCAGTTTTTCGGGCAAACGCACAATGGTGCGCTGCGTGCCCGAAAACATCACCTTGGCATCGCCGCTCACGGCATTGCCGTCGGCATCCTTGTGGCTGGCTTCGCGCAGTTCGGGCCAGCAGCCAATGTCGGCCCAGCCAAAGTCGCACTCACGCACCACCACGTTTTCGCACTGTTCAAGCACAAAAAGGTCGACTTGGCGGGGCATCCGCTCTGTAAAGCATGAACGCACATACTCCACTTCTTCGGCTATCGTAACCATTTGACGCGCCAGAATTTCGACACTTTGCGAGGGGCGACCCGAACGTTTGGTCAGGCAGTCGCCCATGGTTTGGGCATTCCACATGAATATGCCTGTGTTCCACAAAAATTCGCCGCTGTCCATAAACATTTTGGCATATTCGTATTCCGGTTTTTCGGTAAACGACTGCACGCGATGTAAATGTTCACCTTCGACGGGTTCGCCCATCTGAATGTAGCCATAAGCCGGATTGGGTCGCGTGGGGCGCACACCCATGGCCAAAAGCTCGGGGTGCGTTGCTACGTAATCAAGGCCTTGCAGCACTTGATGTTCGAAGCGGTCGGTATGCAGAATCAGTTGGTCGGCAGGGGTCACCACCACATTGGCATCGGCATTGGCCAGCACGGCGTGCCAGGTGCCCCAAATGGCTGCCGGAGCCGTGTTGAGCTGTACGGGTTCGGGCAATATATTATCAACTGGCAACGTAGGCAACTGCTGTTTTACCAAATCCACGTAGCCCTCGTAGGTCGACACAAAGATATGGTCGAGCGATATGAAACGGGCAAAGCGCTCAAAGGTTTGTTGCAGCAGGGTGCTGCCGGTACCAAAAAAGTCGATGAATTGTTTGGGCATGTTTTTGCTGCTGGCGGGCCAGAGCCGACGTCCCACGCCACCGGCAAGTATGATGCAATAATTGTTATTAGGCTGTGTTTCCATTTTCAATAGCAATTTTATGGAAGGGCGTAAAGGTTCAATAAAGAAGAAGAAGAAAGGAGGAAAGTTGCTTTACGAAATGCAGCAGGATTTCCTTCGCCAACTGCTTCTATGGCGAAGATAGTGAATTTTTCATTGGACTGCTACCCGACGTGCCCTAAAAATTTGAAAATAAGAAAAGCATTCCATAATATCAGACATTTTTACCCTATTAAGGTGATTCGGCCAACGAACGCTGTGGCAACAGAACTGCATGCCGGAAGCGGAGGTAACGGATGGTGGCTGCGGGCGGTAGGCGACACAAACAACAAAAGAGTGCTTTATCTGCGTATGAACAGACAAAGCACTCTTTCATTCAGGGCCGTTATGGCACGTATATGAAGTCGTCTAAACTTTTCTGACGAATATTTGATTTGGAGATTTATCTCTTCTAAATTCAATCTTCACCTTTCTTTTTGGCCGTTTTTTTGACCTTTCATCAGTCGTGTAGCTCGCTACACTCCTTCTTCAAGGACCAAAAACGCCTCAAAAATTAAGGCAAATCTTGAATTTCATAAAAGTTCAGACGACTTCTATGAAAAAAGAAGCGGAGCTACTATTAGCGCACGCGGATTTTTTTACCTTGGTTAATGAGCGAACCCTTGATGCCGTTGAGTTGGCGGAGCTTCTTGACGGTGGTTCCGTTGCGGCGTGCAATGTCGCTGAGGGTGTCGCCGCGACGTACCGTAACCGACTTGCTGCGCTGGCGACTCTTGGCCTTGCGCGAACGCGAAGTGCGGGCCGAACGCGATGAGCCGGAATAGCGCGAGGTGGTGCGGGGAGCAACCGCGGCTTCGTTGACTGCTACGGTGGTACGGCGGGTCAGCAGTTCGTCGGCGCGATAGTTGTAAATCGAATCTTTATAGGCCAGGAACGAACTGATGGTTTCGATGGGCAGGCATACGCTCATGGGACCGCTCGAACCGGGAATGACGTCGGTGCGATACTGCGGATTGAGCGCACGAATGGCTTCCTTGTCGATTTGGCAGAGGTCGGCAATCTGCTGCATGTGCAAGTCGCGCGTCACAGTAACGGTGTCGGTGCTGATGGGCAACATGGTTTTCATGGGGCAGATGTTGTGCTCGCAGTAATAATTCATGATGTAGTTGGCTGCAATGAATGCGGGCACATAGCCTCGGGTTTCGCGAGGCAAATAGGGATAAATAGCCCAGTAATCGCGGGCACCGTCGGCACGGCTGATGGCCTTTTTTACGTTGTTCGGTCCGCAGTTATAGGCTGCAATCACCAGAGTCCAGTCGCCGAAAATGGCGTAAAGGTCGCGCAAATAGCGTGCGGCAGCCCAGGTCGACTTGTGGGGATCCTGACGTTCGTCGATAAGGCTGTTGATTTTCAAATCGTAACGTTTGGCGGTCGAGGTCATGAACTGCCACAGACCTACGGCTCCTGCATGGCTCTTGGCCTTGGGTTCGAGGGCCGATTCAATGACGGGCAGGTATTTCAGTTCGAGGGGCAGGCTGTAATAGTCGAGTGCTTCCTCGAAAATGGGTACATAAAAGTTGCCGGCACCGAGCATATACGACACTGAGCGACGCAGGCGACCGCTATACTGGTCGATAAACTTCTGCACCACACTGCTGTAGGGCATATCCATCACTACGGGCAAGCGACGCAGGCGTTCCTGATACACTTCGGGAGCGTAGGTGGGGTTTACATCGGGGTCGACACAGGTGGTGTCGGGATAAAGATATTTTTTAGCCATCCATTCGTTGAGCAACGAATCGTAGGCAGCGGTCATACCTTCGGGCAGCTGAATAACTTCTTCGCGTCCGCTTTGTTCGTCGTTGACCGTAATTTCTGTGACGTCGGTTTGCGCTGTGGCACTGAAAATGCCGGCTGCAAGTGATAGTAATATGGTTGTGATACGTTTCATCTATGAAATGCAGATTGAGCTTGTGTGATGTAAGCGGTCGGGGCTTTGCGCCGCAACCGGTTGATTTTGTCGGGCAATTTATCTTTTAAAATCGAAGACTGCATCCTACGCCGTAGGCCGTTCCCTGACGCGGACCGCCAAGCGACGAGGGCTTGACGCTCATGACTGCCGGTTCGACACTCATGGAAAGGTCGGGGGTGATGTCGAACTCTGAGAGTTGTGCATCGACGTAAGCATCGACCACCGAAAGCAGATACACGCCTACGAAGCAGAAGGCGCTGAGGTCGCGATAGCGGCGGTAAAAGTCTTTTTTGCGTTTGAACACGCGCTTAAACTGCTCTTCGCGTCCGGTGATGTCGTAGCGCGGTGGCAGCATTTCCAAAAAGGAGTTGGTGTTCGGGTCGTCGTCCATGATGTCGAGATAGGCCTGCGAATAGTCTTTATACATTTGCTGGTTCCACATCAGGGCGTAGGCACAGCCCAAGAAACCGCCATATACAAAGGGCAGTTTCCAGTACTTGCGGTTGTAGATTTGTCCGGCACCCGGCAGCACGAGCGAAAGCCAGAGGGCACGCTGCGGGTCGGGGCGGAATTGCTTTCGGGCAAAGTCCGTTTTTTTAGTTTTTGTGCTGAGCGAGTCGGCCATTTGGCTGATTTTCGCGGTATCGGCAGGTTGCCCGACAGAGTCAACGCCAACTTGCAGGGGCAAGGCGGCAGTTCGCAGCGTGTCGTGCGGTGCTGCTTCATTCGCGTCATTTTCCACATCGAACATTAAAATGGGTAAAGCCGAAACCTCAGTGAAGGCTTCGACTTCTGTGTGTGGATTAGCTTGAATGGTAGTAGAATGCAGGCAGAACGTCAGTCCGCACAGCAGCCATTGCCGTAGGGTTTGCAATGTCATTCGTTGAAATAAGTGAGTTTACTTTATCTTATCAATGAGTGCAATGATGTGTTCCAGTTCCTCTTCTGTGGCAAAGGCAATGGAAATTTTGCCTTTGCCTTGTTGCGAACAGGTCATTTGCACCTTGGTACCGAACACGTCCGAGATGCGGTTTCTGAGTTCGGTGTATTCTTCGGGCAGTCGTTTGGTGGCATTTTTCAGCGTGTGTCGTCCGCTTTTCAGCGTTTCGCCGCTGTTAAGCGCCTTGACCATTTCTTCAACCTGCCTTTACAGAGTATCCTTTTTTCTTTGATTTCGTTGTAGAGTTTCAGCTGCAACGAGGGTTGGTCGAGTCCGAGCAGTGCGCGTGCGTGCCCTTGGTCCACTTCTTTGTTTTGCAAGGCCATTTGCACTTGTGCAGGGAGTTTGAGCAAGCGTAGGTAGTTGGCAATAGTTGCGCGGTTTTTCCCTACTTTTTCCGACAGTTTGTCCTGCGTCAGCCCGTACTGTTCGATGAGGTGCTGATAGGCCAGTGCAATTTCGATGGCATTGAGGTCTTCGCGCTGGATGTTTTCGACCAGTGCCATCTGCATCATGTTTTCGTCGTCGGCCGTGCGTACGTAGGCCGGAATGGAAGAAAGTCCGGCCATTTGCGATGCCCTCCATCGACGTTCGCCTGCAATAATCTGGTATTTGCCGTCGTCCATCAGCCTCAGCGTAATAGGCTGAATAATGCCTATTTGCCGTATGCTTTCGGCCAGTTCCTGCAATGCGTCGGCGTCGAATTCGCGACGGGGCTGATTGGGGTTGGCCATGATTTTAAACAAAGGCACTTCGTTGATGCTCGACGAACCGCCCGTGTGCACTTCATCTTGGGTCGAAATCAGTGCGTCAAGGCCGCGTCCGAGGGCTGGGAATTTCTTATGTGCAGACATTTCAATGACTTAAAGGTATCCGATTATTTTTCGTTTTTGCTGATGATTTCCTTGGCCAGGGCCAGGTGGTTCTTGGCTCCGGTTGAGTCGGCATCGTAAAGTATGGCGGGGAGGCCGTGACTCGGGGCTTCGGAAAGTTTTACGTTGCGCTGAATCACGGTTTTGAACACCAATTCCTGAAAGTGTCGCTTCACTTCGTCGTAAATTTGGTTAGCCAGTCGCAGACGGCTGTCGTACATCGTCAGCAGGAAACCTTCGATTTCGAGTTCGGGATTCAGCTTTTTCTTTACAATCTTAATGGTATTCAACAGTTTAGAAATACCTTCGAGTGCAAAATATTCGCATTGTACGGGAATGATAACCGAGTCGGCGGCTGTCAGTGCGTTGACGGTTATGAGTCCGAGCGAGGGCGAACAGTCAATCAGGATATAGTCGTATTCATTATCGAGCGGCGCCAGCATCTTGCGGATAATGCGCTCGCGACCCTCAAAGTTCAGCATTTCGACTTCGGCTCCTACCAAATTGATGTTTGAGGGCACAACGTCGAGGCGGTCAATATCGGTGGTATAAATAGCCTCATGAATGTCAACGCCATTGATCACGCATTCATAAATGGAATACTCCACCTGGCTCAGGTCTACCCCCAGCCCCGACGAGGCATTGGCTTGCGAGTCGGCATCAATCAGGAGCACTCGTTTCTCGAGCGTGGCCAACGATGCGGCCAAATTCATCGAGGTGGTTGTTTTACCCACCCCACCTTTTTGATTTGCTAAAGCAATGATTTTGCTCATATTTTAGTTTGGGTATGCTATTCTGTGTGTATCAGCGGCTGCACTGCACTGATTCAGGGCGGTGCTTGCCGTTTTGCATTATTGGCTGTGGCTACGGCCGTTTTTGCATGGGCAAAGTTAAGAATAAATCGGCGAATAAGCTAAGTCTAAGTGTTTTTTCGTACTTTTGCTTCTGTATTTGCCTCTTGCGGTCGGGGGTGCCATGCTTTGTTTTACATCGTTGAAGCATGCTCTGCTGCAAGCATTTACTTCTTTTTTTTCAGACCAACTAAATTATTGTATATGCGTCCCTTACTGCTTATTTCAAACGATGACGGTGTGCAGGCTCCGGGCATCAACTTTTTGATCGAAACGCTGCGCCCGCATGCCGACCTTTTGGTTATGGCGCCCGACTCGGCTCGCTCGGGCTTCAGCTGTTCGATTACTTCGGAACATCCGCTCACTTTCCGCGTGCTGCGCGAGGAAGAGGGGCTGACGGTTTGTGCTTGTTCGGGCACGCCCGTTGACTGTGTGAAAATGGCACTCAACGTGTTTCCCGACCGTAAGCCCGACTTGGTTATCGGTGGTATCAACCATGGCGACAACTCGTCGGTCAATGCGCACTATTCGGGCACCATGGGGGTGGCTATTGAGGGCGCACTGCAGGGCTATCCGTCGGTGGCATTTTCGCTGTGCAACCACAGCATGAATGCTGACTTCAGTCCGCTGGCTCCGTATTTGGTGGACTTTACGCTGAAAACGCTCGAAACGGGACTGCCGCCTTTCACTTGCTTGAACATCAACTTCCCAAACACACCGCAGTTTAAGGGGGTGAAGGTGTGTCGCATGGCGCATTCGCGCTGGCAAAAGGAGGTGCAGCGACGCGAACATCCCTGGGGTAAGCCTTACTATTGGCTGGTTGGTGAGAATGTGGACTTTGAACCTGAGGCCGAGGATACTGACCATTGGGCTTTGAACCACGGCTACATTGCCATTACGCCTACGCAGCTTGACGTTACGGCTGTAGAACTGATGGAGAAATTGAAATCTGTGTTCTGAGAAACCCAACGGTGCTGACCGTTGTTTTTACTTCTTGACTTGATACATACCGAGTGCTGCGGTAAATGACTCTTTGCCTTTCATTTGCCGCAACACTCGTTTTTTTTCTGGAACGGCCACATGAAGTATACAATTAAACGAAGGTAAACGTGTGTATAAAACGTTTGCACTTTGTACGTTTTGACAATCGGAGTGGGATAAAATGGTATATCCCTATTTCATTTTTTTTGAGTGAGTAAAACATGCTCTGAAATAACTGATAATAAAGAGGTTACGCCTATTTTTTAGCGGTTCGAAGAAATCGAGGTGCGATATCAGATGCCAAAAAAATTTGGATTTCGGGGTAATGAGATTGTATCTTTGCACCCAGAATGGCAGGTTGCTTACCAACCTGGAATGATGAAAAAACAAATAGCTCTTATTGATTCAGCGTTCTTTGACATTTTGCTACCACAGAAAGTAAGGCAGGAAGGCCTGTCTGAAACCCATGCGCGCGATTGGAAGTTACCCCTTGGTTTTGCGACTGAAGTTGCGGAATATTGACATGGAGTAGCTTTTTCATGTATTGGCACACCGGAAACTTTGTGTGTTTGAATGAGAAAAATTCGCATGGCTCTGAAAAATGTAATTTTAAGATGGCATCGTCCAATTTTAAATCATTACATTTGCTGTATGAAAACGATGATAAGAAATGTAGTTTCCTTTTTGGCCACGCTGATGCTGTCGGCGTGCGACATCATAGATTACCATCCTTACGATGCTCGTTTGGATGGTACGCACGATATCAATGCACGAAACATGACGCGCATTGAGCAGGCGTGTGCCGGAAAAAAGGCCCTGAAATTTGTGCTGATTAGCGATACACAACGGTGGTACGACGAAACGTACGAGGCGGTGAAGAGTATCAATACTCGCACCGACATCGACTTTGTGGTGCACTGTGGCGACTTGTCGGACTTTGGCGTGACAAAGGAGTTTGAACAGCAACGCGACATTCTCGAAAAACTCAAAGTGCCGTATGTGGTGCTGCTGGGCAATCACGACTGTCTGGGAACGGGGGCCGATACGTTCAGATGGATGTTTGGCAACCCAAACTTTTCGTTCAATGCCGGAGATACGCATTTTCTGTGCATCAATACGAATGCCTTTGAATATGACTATTCTACGGCGGTACCCGACTTTTGGCTATATCAGCACCGACCGCAATGCGGTGCCCGACAGTGTGCGCCGTACGATTGTGGCCATGCACGCTCAGCCTACTTCTGAACAGTTCAACAACAATGTGTCGCACTTGTTCCAGTACGAAATCAAGCAGTATCCGGGCTTGACTTTTTGCATGTGCGGACACGGACATACCACGCAGTGTAATGATCTGTTTGGCGACGGGGTGCTGTACTATGAATGCGGAGCGGCTAAGAAACGCGAATATGTGGTGTTTACATTAACTGAGGAGGGAGGCTACAAGCATGAAGTGGTTACATATTAAACTTACGCACCGCAGAATGCTGGGTGTTCGAACGGCCCTGTGCTGTCTGGCATGGGGCTTGATTGGAGTGATTTCTGCTTGTAGGGCGCAAAATGCTTGCCCTGACCAAACACGTTTCCTTTGCACAACCGATACTGCCGGCAAACGCGACACGGCGGTTTCTGTCGTTCGCCTTGATTCGGGTACTGTTGTCAGTTTGCCCGATTCGCTGGTGCGCCGTTTGGCTGCGCGGCTGGGTATGATTGACAGCGCGGAGGCGCGGCGATACTTCGAGGCGGACAATTTGCTGCTGCGCGAGAATTTGGATACGGCCGATACGCGCCCTGTGCTTTCGCGCTACGAACGGCACCGCCGAAAACGCATCAAGGGGTGGGCCAAACTGATTCCAAACCAGTCGTGCCTGCAATACGCGGGCAGCATCGGCCTGCTGAGTGCGGGCTTGGGATGGCACTACGGACGGGGTGACCATTGGGAAACGGAACTATTGGTGGGCTTTTTGCCAAAATATAAAACGGAAACTGCCAAAAGCACTTTTACGCTGAAGCAGCGCTATGTGCCCCTTGGCACTGTGTGTTGGGCTCGCGCTGGACGGTGGAACCGCTCACCACGGGCTTGTTCTTCAACACGATTTCGGGCGATGACTTTTGGAAAAATCAGCCCGACCGCTATCCGAAGGATTATTACGGTTTTTCGACGAAGGTGCGCACCAACATTTTCGTGGGACAGCGTTTACGCTACAACATTCCGCACAGCCGACGCATCTTTTTGCAGGCGATGTCGCTTTACTACGAAATCAGCACCTGCGACTTGTATTTGATTTCAAAAATTACAAATCGGCATTATCCGTGGAGTAAAACGCTGTCGCTGGCCATCGGGTTGCGCTGCGAAATGTAGAATGGTCGACAATAGCTGATAGTGGCTGACAATGCCCGACAGCGACTGACAATGCCGACAGTGGCCGACGTAGAACGACGGATGCCCATTTTTCATTCACAAAAAAATGCTGCACATCGCACACTCCAACCGGGAGTAGATGCGTTGTGCAGCACTTTTTGTAGATAATAGGGAAAAAATGTATGGGCGGTTGCCGCGATTGATTTACACGCGCACGGCTTCTTCCACATTTTCGAGCGCACGGAGCTTGTCGCAAACCGTAACGACATCGGCTGTGTCGTAAACCGAGATTATCATGTAACCTTCGAAAATGCCGTCGTCGGTGTCGAGCTGTATGCGCTTCACATTAAAGTGCGTCAGCGTGTGTAGCACTTCGGCAATGGAGTAAAGCACGTTTTGCGAATCGATGCCTCGCAACTGAATTTTCACATCGTGCAACGTCACCTTGTGGGTGTCCCAGCGGCAAGCTATGAGGTTGTTGCCATAGCGTGTTTTCAGTTTCACAGCCGTTTCACAGTTACGCTTGTGCAAGTGCAGTTCGCCATCGTCGGTGATGTAGCCCAGCACGTCGTCGCCCGGAATGGGTTGGCAGCAAGTTGAGAACACGCACTTGCGCAGCACTTCTTCGTTGAGCACCAGCACCTCCTTGCGGTTCAGCTTTTTCACCCAGTCGGGGTCTAAGGCTGTGTTCTCCACCTGCACTTCGTCTTTTTCGTCCGATTTGCCGATGAAGGGAACGAAGCGTCGCCAGCCCTTGCTCGTGCCCTTGTTGCGCAGGGCGGCCAACAAGTTGTCGTCGAGCAAATCCTTTTCGTCGCCAATGTTGAAAAACATTTCCTCGACCGACTGTTCGTGGAAAATGCGTCGTGCCTTGTCGATGATGCCCCCGTCGAGCATAAAGTTATTGCGCAGCAGGAAGTCGCGCAGCATTTCCTCGCCCCGTCGCTGTTTTTCGCGGCTTTCGCGTCGCAGAATGGCCTGAATCTTGGCACGCGCCTTGGCTGTGGTTGCAAATTTCAGCCAGTCGGTTTGCACGCGCTGATTGCGCGAAGTCAGAATCTCCACCTGGTCGCCACTGCGCAGCAAATAGCTCAGGGGCACCAACCGATGGTTCACCTTGGCACCGAAGCAGTGTGAGCCCAAGAAGGAGTGAATGCTGAATGCAAAGTCGAGTACGGTCGACCCTTTCGGCATGGTTTTCATTTCGCCCTTCGGCGTAAACACCATGATTTCCGAAGCATAGAGGTTGAGCTTGATATTGTCGAGGAGGTCGAGCGTATCGGGCTGCGGGTCGTCAAGAATTTCCTTGATCGAGTTCAGCCAGTGGTCGAGTTCGTTTTCGTCGTACTCGGCATTCTTATCTTTATACTTCCAATGCGCCGCAAAGCCCACTTCGGCAATGTCGTCCATGCGGTCAGAACGTATCTGCACCTCAATCCATTTGCCTTGTTTCGACATGAAAGTGTTGTGCAGAGCCTGGTAACCGTTTGTCTTGGGGTTCGACAGCCAGTCGCGGAAGCGCGTGGGGTGCGGTTTGTATATTTCGGTCAGGGCTGAGTAAATGCGGAAGCACTCATCCTTTTCTTTACTACGGTCAGAAGGCACGAACACTATGCGGATGGCCAAAATGTCGAACACTTCCTCGAAGGGGATATGCTTGTTCTGCATTTTCATCCAAATGGAATACGGACTTTTAATGCGTGCCTTGATGTTGTAATTGATGCCGAGCGCATCGAGTTTCTGGCAGATGGGAGGCGTAAACTGGTCGATAATGTCGTTGCGCTCCATACTCGATTCATCGAGCTTAGCCAGCACCGAAGCGTATTCCTCGGGGTGTTCGTATTTAAAGCTCAGGTTCTCGAGTTCCGTTTTTATTTTGCTCAGTCCCAGGCGGTCGGCAATGGGCGCAAAGATGTAGAGCGTTTCGCCGGCAATTTTGTATTGCTTCGAAGGCAGCATACTCGAGAGCGTGCGCATGTTGTGCAAGCGGTCGGATATTTTGATGAGGATTACACGAATGTCGTCGCTCATCATGAGCAGCAATTTTTGAAGGTTTCGGCCTGCAGCGAGGCACGGTCGCCAAACACACCACCCGATATTTTGGTCACACCCTCAACGATATTGGCAATTTTCTGTCCGAACAGGTTGCAAAGGTCTTCGTTCGTATAGTCAGTATCCTCCTCCACATCGTGCAGCAGTGCGGCGCAGATTGAAGTGGACCCTAGCCCGATTTCGCCGCAGGCAATCTGTGCCACGGCAATGGGATGCAGAATGTAGGGTTCGCCCGACCGGCGGCGCACACCCTTGTGAGCCTCTTTGGCAAAATGAAAGGCTTTGGTGATGAGGTCTACCTTCCGGCGGTGGTTCGAAGCCAGATAAGTGTCGAGCAAATGTTGGAATGCGGCATTTATCATCTCCTCGTCTTTCTGCTCTTGAGGAGAGAGCGCTTTGGAGTTTGTTTGCATGAGGAATGAATATTTGGGTGTGCGTTATTTACTAATGATAGGTTCTGAATGATTGCAAACCAGCCATATCTGACAAATAACTGGCAAATATTCGACAGATGGCCGAAGTGACCTCCGGCGTGCCGTAAGGCGTAAACAGCTGCCTCGGTTTGCAGGGCAATGAGCCCATACTTTTGCTCATACTGCGAAAGATGCGTATGGGCTATGTTGTTACAAATTTAGTAATAATGGCGCATTGTGCCTTTGTTTTTTTCAATTATTTTTTTGTTTCAACCCTATTCTCTGTTAATGAGCATAATTTTCATGTAAAATGCTTACTTTTGCCGATTAAGTGGATGTACATAATTTTCCACCCTACTTATCATTTCACAAAAACCTACTCATTGACAGGCGTTCAAAATCGTTTCTGAGTACTTCATATACTCAAACCATGCAGAACGCCTGCTTGCATAAACTATTATGAAAGCCTTAAAAGAAAGAATCTTGCGCGATGGCAAATGTTTTGAGGGCGGCATTCTGAAAGTCGACAATTTCATCAACCACCAGATGGACCCCATTCTGATGAAGTCGATGGCCGTGGAATTTGTGCGTCGCTTTGCCCGAACTGACATCAATAAAATCATTACCGTCGAGGCCAGTGGCATTGCACCGGCCATTATGGTGGGCTATTTGCTCGAACTGCCTGTGGTGTTTGCCAAAAAGAAAACGCCTAGCACCATGGAACGCATGTTGCGCACACAGGTCTACTCGTTCACCAAGCAGCGTTCCTACGATGTGTGCGTCAGCAGCGACTATTTGCAGCCTGGCGACAAGGTGCTGTTTATTGATGATTTCCTGGCAAACGGCAATGCGGCCAAAGGCATTATGGACCTCGTAAAGCAGGCCGGTGCCGAACTCGTTGGCATGGGATTCCTCATCGAAAAGGCCTTTCAGCACGGCGGCGATGAACTGCGGGCTGCAGGCATTCACGTCGAAAGTCTGGCCATTATCGAAAGCCTAGACCATTGCGAAATAAAAATTCGCTAAGCAACGCAAACGAGCCATACGGCTGTGCCCCATCGCTTTACAACACCTTACGAGGTGGCTCTAAAATATAAAGCATTGAAAAAAACATTAGAAAAAGAAGAAGACATACAGTCCAGAACCATCCGCTTCCTGCGCTTTCCGCTCATTGTGGCTGTGGTACTGATACACACGCGATTGGACCATGTTGTGGTCAACGGACACCTGCTGACCGAAACGGCCCGGTTTCCCGTGTTCGCGCTCTGCCAACACATAGTCAGCACCGAAATAGCCCGCATAGCTGTGCCTTTGTTCTATTTCATGTCGGGTTATCTGTTTTTTTACCGCAGCACGCCATTCAGCCTGGCGGTTTATGGTCAGAAAATCAAGAAGCGCGGCCACAGTCTGCTTGTCCCCTACCTGTTCTGGAATGCGGCCGTGTTTCTGCTGCTATTTCTGGCGCAACAATGTATGCCCGAACTAACCTCGGGACAAAACAAAGCGGTAACCGATTACCATTGGACAGACTGGCTGAATTTGTTTTGGAGCCACCGCGACGGCCGTCCCGTGTGCTACCAGTTTTGGTTCATCCGCGATTTATTCGTCGTCATGCTCCTCTCACCCCTGCTCCATCTGCTCCTCCGCCGTTTGCGCTGGACGGTGGTCGGTCTGTTCGGCCTGCTGTGGGTTTTCAATGGTTGGTATGCCGTTCCCGGCCTCAGCATCACTGCATTTTTCTTCTTCTCCTGGGGTGCCTGCTACAGCATTGAAGGCATACCCTTCACCCCCGGGTTCCGCCGCCACCGCCGCCTCCTGCTCCTCACTTACCTGACGATGCTCGCGCTCAACACCTTGCTGTGGAAGGCGCAACAAACCGACTGGTTCTTTCTGCAAAACGTAGGGGTAGCCTTGGGCGTAGCTGCCACGATGGGCTGGACGGCACACGCACTGTCGCGCCACACCTTGCGCGTCAATCCGTTTTTAGCCTCAGCCTCGTTCTTCGTATTTGCTTATCACGGCATGCCCATGACGCTGGCCATAAAGTGCTGGGTGCGTCTGTGGTCGCCGCTTGGCGAAGCGCAGCTACTGGCGGGCTATGTGCTCATTCCGCTACTGATTGTGGCCCTTGGCTTAGGGCTCTATGCCGTGTTGCGCAAACATTTTCCGGCATTCACAGCCTGTATCACCGGGGGCAGATAGCGCCGATAGGCTCATCCCTTCTTTTTCCAAACACACCGAGCCGGGCAAAATTTCGGGGCTATATTTAAACGGAAACCCTCAATTAAAACAGGCTCCCAAAAAGTTGTTTTTTTGAACCACCTTCAACATTTCACACCTCAATGAAATACTTTCTGATTGCAGGCGAAGCCAGTGGCGACCTTCACGCCGCCCACTTGATGCAAGCCCTCGAAACAAATAGATACTGCAGCACAATTTCGCTATTTCGGCGGTGAGCAGATGCAAGCCGTGGGGGGCGAATTACTGGTACACTATCGCGATTTGGCCTACATGGGTTTTGTACAAGTAGCCCTGCACCTTCCCACCATTTTGCGCGGCATGAAGCTGTGTCGCCAAAGCATTGTGCAGTGGCAGCCCGACGTGGTGATACTCATCGACTATCCCGGCTTTAACCTCAAAATGGCTCAGTTCGTCAAAAAGCACAACATCTGTCCGGTGTTCTACTACATTTCGCCCAAAATCTGGGCATGGAAAGAGCACCGCATCCACGCCATTCGCCAAAACGTCGACCGTTTGTTCTCCATTCTTCCCTTCGAAGTCCCGTTTTTCGAAGACAAGCACCACTACCCCATCAGCTATGTGGGCAATCCCTCGGTCGATGAGGTATCGGCCTACCTGTCTGCTCACACTGCCCCCATCGCGCAACAGCCTGTGCTGGCTTTACTCCCCGGATCGCGCCGTCAGGAAATCACCGACAACCTCAGCCGCATGCTCAGTGCCGTCGCTCCTTTGTCAGACTACAAGGTAGTTGTGGCTCAGGCTCCCTCGATGCCGCGCGAGTTTTACGACCGGCTGATTGCCGAAAGTAATGTGTCTGCCGAACGTGTCGAAGTGGTGAACGGCCGTACCTACGAACTGTTGCACCATGCCACAGCGGCACTCGTCACCAGCGGCACAGCCACGCTCGAAGCGGCCTTGTTCCGCGTGCCGCAAGTGGTGTGTTACCGCATGAGCGGCGGCCGGGTGGTCAACCTGTTGCGACCGTATTTCTTGAAAGTGCCGTACATTTCGCTCGTAAACCTGATTGTCAATCGCGAAGTGGTGCCCGAACTCGTTGCCGCTGACATGACGCCCGACAACGTGCGCCGACACTTACAGCAAATTCTGCCGGGTGCCGAAGGCCGCGAACGTATGCTCAAGGGCTACGACGAAATGATTGCCTTGCTGGGCGAACCCGGTGCGCCGCAACGGGCAGCCCGCGAAATGGTCGACAGGCTGCGCACTGAATAACTGTCCCCTGATTTCGGGCTGACGCAAAACGGCCTATGCTTACTTACATAGATATACGAATCGTGTAGGAGATAAATACTAATCGTAAGTGTTTATCTCCTACTTTTGTATTTACCGACCTCTCACACTATCGCAGTAGTTTCTATTCGAAGTGCCATTCAACGTAAACGTTAAAGTTTTCAGTCGCAAAAACGCGTAGTAAAACTCAACGACGCATCCTGGGTTTCAGACAGGCCTACCTGCCTTACTTTCTTTTGTATCAAAATGTCAAAGAACGCTGAATCAATAAGAGCTATTTGTTTTTTCATCATTCCAGGTTGATAAGCAACCTGCCATTCTGGGTGCAAAGATACAACATGTACACCGCCAAATCCAAATTTTTTGGCCCTCTAATATCGCACCTCGAAAGTTTTCCACACCCCAAAATCGGCATTCAGCCCTTTATCCATGGGCTTTCACGCGCATTTTCCACACACGAAAAAAATGAAATCGGGATATAACATTTTATCTCATACCGATTATCAAAACGTACGAAACAGTAACATTTTTCCTCACCCCTATGCTACTCCCCCACACCTTTTTACTACTGACCCATCATAAAGTGAATAAATCATTGATTTTACAATGGGAAAGCCCGGTGTACTCTTCGTTTTACGGAGTACACCGGGCTTTTTTTGTATGCAAAAAAATGCGGATTATGTTTTATGTCTATATGTATCGGTCACTCAAAGTAAAACGATAGCACCACCATGCCGATGGTGGCTTTGTCAACACTTTGCGTATAAATCAGTTGCGAGGAGTCGGTGAGATCTTTGCGGTTTTTTTGCAGCACATTGGTCAAGCCGAAACAGAATTTGAGTTCGGGAATCAGTTTGAAGAAGGGCAAATACACATCGCAGCCCATACCGGCCTCCAACATCAGGTTGAAGGGCTTGGTTTTCAGTTTGCTGTGCTTACCGGTGGTAAGGTCGTACATCGGAGCTACACCGGCTACGACGTATGGCCGGTAATTGTTGAATCGCGGTGCTGCCACTTTGAGGTTTACGGGTACGCCAATGTAGCACGATTTCATGTCCTGACTTTCCTCGTCGCCCGTGGTGAGTTCGCGAAATGTAATATGCTTTGAACCGAAGTGGAGCGATGGCATGACTCTGACGGCCAGGTATCGGTTCATTTTCCATTCGCCCAGCACGCCTACCGAAAATCCGAAGTTCGTACGGTCAGTTTGCGCCAGCCACTGTTTTCCGGTTGCCGGGTCGGTATATCCGTTGTTCTCCAGATTCAGGCTTTGGTCGTGCGCTCCCACAAAGAATCCGTAGTGAAACCGTCGTTCGTCAATAAAGGGTTTATGCTGCACACGTCGTTGCTGCGCGCCTGCCGCTAAAGTCAGGCACGCCATAACTACTGTCAGAAGTAAACGGATGGGGCGCATGCTGAAAAAATGTTTGGGTGAGTAAATATCAAGATACTTAACGGAGATGTGGTATGTTTTATTGTATGCAAAGTTACATTTTTTTTCATAAGGTGCATTTTGAATAGACACACAGCGTTCGATTTGCACTGCCTTTGACTGCGTACAAGGTAGGCGGCATCTCAGCTCTGCCAAAGAAAATTTGAATTTTCATAGACACACAGCGTTCGATTTGCACTACCTTTGACTACGTACAAGGTAGGCGGCATCTCAGCTCTGCCAAAGAAAATTTGAATTTTCATAGACACACAGCGTTCGATTTGCACTACCTTGACTACGTACAAGGTAGGCGGCATCTCAGCTCTGCCAAAGAAAATTTGAATTTTCTTTGGCAGAGCGTTCGATTTGCACTACCTTTGCTACCGCGTTCTGCACGCTGTTCCTTGCCACCGCATGGAGCTGCCAGTGAAGAAGCACGGACAATAACTCATCAATAACCATCTTTTAATTACTTACAATTATGGCTTACGTAATTAGCGACGAATGCATCGCATGCGGCACTTGCATCGATGAATGCCCCTCTGGCGCCATCTCTGAAGGCGAAAAGTACTCAATCGACCCCAACGTTTGCGTTGACTGCGGTACTTGCGCTGATGTTTGCCCCTCGGGTGCAATCTCTGCAGGTGAATAATTTAGCCTGTATTCGCACACTTAACTCTACTCGACTGCTGCTCTCCGGTTCGCCGGATTGCAGCAGTTTTTTTTGAACCTTCGACGAAAATGTTAACAGCCCAGCAGGCTTTAAAGTGAAAATTCTTCAAAAATCAAAGTCTGATGCTTCACCGAATTTCGGTTGGTTGGGGCGCAAAGTTGCCCCTCACGAAAATTTATTCCGAGATTCTTGAAATTAGTTCCGAGGTTGTTCGATTTAGTTCCGAGCTAATGCAAATTAGTTCCGAGCTTGTTCAAATTAGTTCCGAGCCTGTGCAAACAAATTTGGAGTTACTGATAATCAGTGCTTTCAAAAAATCAGCAACCTTGGTTTCCGAAACGCCCGTTTCGCTCCGAAATCGGGCAAAACGCCAACGGCTGTGTTTTAGCTTTATTCAGAATTTTGTTAAAACCACTACGAACCGTACAAGCAAGCAAAAAAAAACGCTTTCATGCTGAAAAACCAACACAAAAGCGTAGTAAATAAGCAGTCGGGATGACTGGATTCGAACCAGCGACCACACGCCCCCCAGACGCGTACTCTAACCGGACTGAGCTACATCCCGAATTGCGAGTGCAAAAGTACAAGTTTTTTGGAACGTGACAAATTTTTTCCCCACTTTTTTACGTTTTCATGCAAAAAATGCGAAGTTTTTTTGTGCAACGGCCTTTTTTTCAGGGTATTTGGGGCTATTTCCACAGGCTACTGAAGCGCCAAACGCATACTGCCCCAATCAGATATTGAAGTCGTCTGAACTTTTATGAAATTCAAGATTTGCCTTAATTTTTGAGGAGTTTTGGGCCTTGAAGAAGGAGGGTTGCGAGCTACACGACTGATGAAAGGTCAAGAAACGGCCAAAAAGAAAGGTGAAGATTGAATTTAGAAGAGATAAATCTCCAAATCAAATCTTTGTCAGAAAAGTTTAGACGACTTCATTTACTAAAAATACCGGACAACAGCCGATTTGACCAAGGCAGATGCTCCTTCTTTGACCGAATAATTGTAACTTTGGCGGTTAGTATGACGCGCTGTTCCTTTGATGGATTCGGCAACAAGCCAAATGCGTTCGTACACCCCTCTCTATTTATTTGTAGACAAATCCTTTGCTCATGACGTTACAACCCCATTTTCCACCCCGGCTGCAAGCCCGAATTTCACTGCCTGCTTCAAAAAGCCTGAGCAACCGCGCCCTACTGCTTGGCGCACTCAGCGGCCATGGTTCATCGGTGACCAACGCCTCTGACTGCGACGATACGCGGGTAATGCAGCGTGCCCTGACCCTCAGGCCCGAGGTGGTGGATGTGATGGCTGCCGGCACAGCCATGCGCTTTCTGACGGCTTACTTCAGCATCTGCCCCGGCGAAACGCATGTTCTTACGGGTACAGAACGTATGCGCGAACGCCCCATCGGGGTGCTGGTCGATGCCTTGCGCACGCTGGGCGCCGACATTGCGTACTGCGAAAACGAGGGATTTCCGCCGTTGCGCGTGGTGGGCAAAACGCTGAAGGGGGGTTGCATTACGTTGCCGGCAGATGTCAGTTCGCAATACATTTCGGCCCTGCTCATGGTGGCACCGATGATGCGCGAAGGGCTGACACTGATGCTCGAAGGCGAAATCATTTCGCGCCCATACATCGACATGACGCTGGCACTGATGCGCCACTTCGGGGCTTCGGCCGAATGGAGCGGCACACACGCGCTGCAGGTGGCCCCCGGGGCGTATCGCGCCAACACGGAATTTGCCGTCGAAAGCGATTGGAGCGCGGCATCGTACTGGTACGAAATGGTGTCGCTCAGCACCGACCCCGAAGCACGCGTGGAACTCACGGGACTTTCGGCCGACAGTTTGCAGGGCGACAGCGCGGTGCAGCACTTTTTCGAACCCTTGGGCGTGCGCACGGAATTTGCTGCGAATCCCGACCGCGCCATACTGACCAAAAACGAGGAGGCGCGACTGCCCAGCACGGAAACTTTGACACTGAACCTGAACCGTCAACCCGACGTGGCACAGACCCTGGTGGTGTGCTGCGCCATGCAGCGCATTCCGTTCCGTTTTTCGGGTTTACAGAGTTTGCGCATCAAGGAAACCGACCGCATGGCGGCGCTGGCCAACGAGCTGAAGCACTTTGGCATTACCCTGGGCATCGACAATGACACATTATATATAGATGCGTATGCCGAGGGCACGCCGGCATGGAACGGCACGCCGATTGCCACCTACCACGACCACCGTATGGCCATGGCTTTTGCTCCGGCAGGCATGGTTTGCAAGGGGGTGAGCATCAGCCATCCCGAAGTGGTGACGAAAAGCTATCCGGCGTTCTGGCAGGATTTGGAAACGATTTGATTTTTTGTTTTTGGTCAAAAAAAAGCTGCCGTTTCAAACGACAGTTTGGTAAAAAATTACACACATAGCATACATTTTTACATGAATGTTCTGATTTTATCGCTTGTAGCCCTGTTCTTTGTGGCACTGATTGCCGGATGGCTACGCAACCGACACTTACAACGCAAACTGGAACGCGGCGAAATTAAGGAAATGCCCAAAATACGCAAGGCACGCGCCGACGGATGCTGCGGACAGCACGAAACCTGCGAACGCGAAAGCTTGCTGGCGGCAGTGAGCAAGGATATTGAATACTACGACGATGAATACCTCGACGCTTACCGCGGACGCGAGTCGGACGAATATTCCGACGAGGAAATTGAGCAATTTGAGGATGTGCTGACCACGATGCACGAGGACGACGTGGCCGGCTGGGTGCGCTCACTGCAACTGCGCGGCATCAACCTGCCGGATGCACTGAAAGACCAAGTGTTCCTGATTGTAGGCGAACTCCGCCACTGATTTCCCCACACGGCTTTCCTCTTTTTAAATTCCCCCAAAACTTTGCCGACACAGCCGCAAAACTGCGGCCCAATAGCCTGACTGAACGATGACGATACTTTCCTATACATTTTTTCAGCATGCCCTCATCGGTGCGCTGTTTGCTTCGGTGCTCTGCGCCATCATGGGCACCTATGTGGTGACGCGCCGCCTGGTAATTGCCGGTGGCGGCATGGCTCATGCCTCGCTGGGCGGTGTGGGTGTCGGAGCCTATTTCGGTTTTTCGCCCCTGCTGGGTGCGGCGCTGTTTGCCGTGGCTTCGGGGTTTGGCATCAGCCGGCAGAGCGGCCGGCGCACCGTGCGCGAAGATTCGGCCATTGCCATGCTTTGGACCTTTGGCATGGCTGTGGGCATTTTGCTGGCCTACCTCACGCCGGGCTTCATGACCGACCTGCCCTCGTATCTGTTTGGCGACATTCTGGGCATTTCGCGCACCGACCTTTACCTGCTTGGCTCGCTGACGGTGGTGGCGGTTATTTTCTACGCTGTGTTTCGCGATGCCATCATCAGCATTGCCTGCGACCGCGACTTTGCCCAAACGCAGGGGCTGCCCGTCAAATTTATCGAAGGCATGCTCACGGTGCTGGTGGCACTGACCATTGTGGGGTGTCTGCACATTGTGGGCATCGTCATGGTTATTTCGCTGCTGAGCGTGCCGCAAATGACGGCGACACTGTTTGTCAATACTTACCGCCAAATGGTTTGGCTTTCGGCCCTATTGGCCTACATCGGTTGTGTATGCGGTTTGCTGCTTTCGTACTATGCCGACGTGCCGGGCGGAGCCTGCATCATCATTGTCAGCATTGGCATTTATGCCGCTGCCCGCACAATAAAGGCTACCATTCGCGGTTTAAAGAAATAGGGTTGCCACGCGCGCCACAGCTTACCGAATCAAGCAGAGCCTCAACCCCGAACATACTTCTACCAAACATTTCAATCCCCTTGAATTCACTGAAACGCTCCATACCCCTGCTCTTCGGCACTGCGGTGCTGCTGATGCTCATGGCTTCGTGTTCTACCAAAAAGAATACGAAGATGACGCGTGCCTGGCACTCATTCACAGCCCACTACAACACGTACTTCAATGGTGAACAGGCATTTATCGAAGGCGAAAAAGCCAAACTCAGCGGACATACCGACAACTACACCGAACTGCTTCCGGTTTTTCTGGTAAGCAGCGAAAAGTCGCGCACCACGGGTAAAAGCCAGTTCGAAACGGCCATTACCAAATGCCAAAAGGCCATTGCGGTGCATTCTATCAAGCGACGCCCGGTAGTGAGTCCGGGAAAAAGCCGCAATGCCAAGACGAAGGAATACCTGAAACGCAAGGAGTTCAACCCCTTTCTGAAAAATGCGTGGCTGCTCATGGGGCAGGCACAGTTTGAAAAAGGCGAATTTCTGGAAGCTGCGGCCACGTTTTCCTACATCACCCGACTCTATGCCGCAGAACCTGCCGTGGCGGCCGAAGCCCGGCAGTGGCTGGCGCGATGCTACACGCAGGTGGACTGGTACTACGATGCCGAGGATGCACTGCAACGCATGAGCCGCGACTCGGTGTCGCGACGGGTGCTGCGCGAGGCCGACGCAACGCAGGCGGACCTGCTCATACGTCAGGAACGATTTGACGAGGCACTGCCCTATTTGGAACGGGCGGCCAAAAATGCCAAAGGGGCACACCGCAAAGCACGCCTTTACTACTTGATGGGACAAATTCACCAGCAAATGGGCCATGCAACGGAGGCCTACAAGGCATTGGGCAAATGTATCAAAAAAAGTCCGCCCTTTGAACTTTCATTCAATGCGCGCATTCTGCAAACCGAGGTGGCTGCGGCAAACAAGGCCAACAGCAAAAAAATGATTGGCAAACTGCGACGCATGGCACGCAACGAAAGCAACAAGGACTACCTGGACCAGGTGTACTATGCCATGGGCAACATTTACCTGGCCACAAACGATACGGCACGGGCCATCGGAGCTTACGAAACAGGACGCGAAAAAAGTCAGCGCAACGGGGTGGAGAAAGGGGTGCTGCTGCTCAGACTGGGAGCCATTTACTGGGACAAGCGACTGTTTGAAAAGGCACAGCAGTGTTACACCGACGCGCTCGGACTGATTGACAAGGAACACGACAATTACGAAGAAATTACGCGCCGTTCAAAAGTGCTCGACAAATTGGTGCCCTTTACTTCGGCTATTGCCTTGCAGGACAGTTTGCAGGCTTTGTCGCGCATGAGCGAAGCAGAACGGAATGCGGCCATCGACCGCGTAATCGAGGCTTTGAAGAAAAAGGAGGAAGAGGAACGGCAGGCTAAACTGGATTCGGCAGCGCAGGCGCGGGCCGAAGAAAACGGGCAAACAGGTTCGAACCAAACGAACAACAACCCGACTACGCAAAAGCCGCGACCGGGACAGAACTCGGCCTGGTACTTTTACAACCCTACGGTGGTGATGCAGGGTAAACAGGCCTTCATGCAACTGTGGGGCAAACGCAAAAACGAGGATAACTGGCGACGCTCAAACCGCACGGTGGTGGCTATGAACGAGGCCGAGGGCTTCGACTACGAGGCCGACGACTCGCTGCGTGCCGTGGCCGATTCGCTGGCAGCTGTCGAGGAACAACAGCAAACTGAGGAAGCGGTGCCCGATTCGGCGGCTAACGATCCGCACCAGCGCGAATACTACCTGAAGCAAATTCCGTTTACCGACGAGGCGCGGGCTGCTTCGGACGACATTATCAAGGATGGCCTGTACAACGCGGGCATCATCGAAAAGGACGATTTGGAGGACTTTCCGCTGGCGGCCGAAACGTTGGAACGACTTGTGACGCAGTACACGCAGTTCGACCGCATGGCCGATGCGTACTACCAGCTATTCCTGCTCTACTCGCGCTGGGGACGCACGGACAAGGCCCACGAAATGAAACTGAAAATGGCGCAACTTTTCCCCGACAACGACTTGACGCGCCTGATTAACGCTCCGAACTTCGAACACAACGCGCGCTACGGCAAGGAAATCGAGGATTCGCTCTACACGGCTACTTACCAGGCTTATCGCAAACGCGACCATGCCACGGTCGAGGCTAACTTTGCACGCTCAACCAACGAATTTGCCCAGGGACTGAACCGTCCGAAATTCATATTTGTGCATGCACTGAGCCGCCTGAGTACGGCCGACAGCAAGGAGCTGATTGCCGAACTGCGCGAACTTATCAGCAAATTTCCCGAAAGCGACGTCAGCCCCATGGCGGGCATGATTGTGAAGGGACTGGAAAGCGGACGCGAAATAGGCACGGGTACCTTCGACTTGGGTTCGCTGTGGGACCGCCGCACGGCTGCTGCCGACTCGCTGGCCGACGACGCTGCGAAAAAGAGCCAGTTCTCGCCCGAACGCAATGCGCCTTTCCTCTTTGTGCTGGTGTTCCCCAACGATTCGGTCGATACGAACCGCTTGCTCTACGAAATGGCACATTTCAACTTCACGTCGTTCGTTGTGCGCGGTTTCGACATGACGGTTACGAAGGGTGAAGGACTGTCGCAATTCCGCATTGCAGGCTTCAACTCGTACGACGAGGTTCACGCTTATGCCCAGCGTTGCTTTAAGTCGGCCGAACTGCTGCCCTTCCTTAAAAAGGGTCGCGTGCTGCTGATTTCGAAGGAAAACCTCGACCTGCTGGGCGTTCGCTTCAGCGTCAACGACTACCAGAAATTCTTCGACGCCACCTTCGCGCCCATCGAGCTGAAACCCAATCAGCCGATTGAGCAAATGGCTCCCGTTGAACAGCATTACGAGGACGAATACACGCCCGAGGAACTGGAACGAATCAACGGTAGCAACAGCAACAGCGAAACTGAAAACAGCAGCGACGATGAAGAAAGCGAATGGTACTAACACTTTCGGCTGTAAACTTTGCAAGGGCTGATTTATTGGGCTATGGTTCAAAATCAGCTGAAACAGATACGTTTAAAACAGGTGTTGCACGCGCTGGCGTGTGACGCCTGTTTTTTTGTTTGAAAAAAATATTTTGCCGGCATGATTCTCGTACCATTGATTTTTCTACCTTTGTCACCGCCTAAAACGGTACAGCCCCCCCAAACGGCAAGAACAGAAGCAGGACTTTCTGCCTGATTCTGCATACAATACATATCCTCTTTTATTTTCAAAAAACATGGAATATCTGAACAAAGAAACCGCCATAGCCCGCATGAACGAGCTGTCAACTTCGCACGTTCCGTTCATTTTCATCATCGACTATGAGGCCAAACGCAGCATTGTGCTGCCCGTGAGCAAGGTTAACCCCGATGAATGCTTGTTCGACTTCGGTACGGTGAGCAATGCCGCACAGGCACAGGCCGAAAACACCGAGGCCGTGAGCTGGCAGGGCAACTTTCCGACTCCCGAAACCTACCGGAAGAGTTTCGACACGGTTGAGAACTACCTGAAGGCGGGCGACATCAGCCTCATCAACCTGACTTGCCGCGTGCCTGTCAGCACCAACCTTTCGCTGCGCGACATTTTTTGCCGTGCCGAAGCTAAATACAAACTTTGGCTCAAGGATACGCTGGTGTGCTTTTCGCCCGAGATTTTTGTGCGCATCGAAAACGGCGAAATCAGTTCCTACCCCATGAAGGGTACCATCAATGCCGACCAGCCCGATGCCGAGGCCATCATCATGAACGATGTGAAGGAGGCCGAGGAACATCAGTCGGTGGTGCAGCTCATCAGCGACGACCTGAGCCAAGTGGCCGAAAAGGTGTGGGTGGAACGCTACCGCTACACGGATTTGCTCCACACGAACCGCGGCAACATCATTCAAACCAGCTCGGAGGTGCGCGGCAAACTGCCGGAGGATTGGCACACAAAAGGTGGGCAACATTCTGTTCTCGCAACTGCCTGCCGGGTCGATTACCGGTGCGCCCAAGGCTAAAACTGTGGGGGTGATTGCCGAGGCCGAAAACTACGACCGTGGCTTCTACACGGGCGTAATGGGTTGGTGCGACGGCAATCAGCTCGACAGTTCGGTAATGATTCGCTTTATCGACCAGGAAGAGGGCAAACTCTATTTCAAGGCTGGAGGCGGCGTAACTGCCCGCAGCCAATGGGAAAAGGAATACAAAGAAGTGCAGCAAAAAACCTATGTTCCCATTCGTTGAAACCATCCGTATAACCAACGGAGAAATCGGTAACCTGCTGCTGCATCAGGACCGCTTGGAACGAACTTTGGCTCACTTTGCACCGCAACTGCATGCACCGCAAATTGCCGATTTGCTAACCGACCGGCCGCACGAGGGACTGCTGAAAGCGCGGGTGCTCTACAATGCGTCGGGACAAACGGCTGTGGAGTACCATCCTTATGCGCTTCACCCCATCGGTTCGCTGCGACTGGTTACAGATGACAACATCGACTATTCGTTCAAGTACACTGACCGCTCGCGGCTTACCGCGCTCCGCGAATTGCGTGCGGAATGCGATGAGGTGCTCATTGTGCGCAAAGGACTGATTACCGATGCGTCATACACGAACGTAGCTTTTACCGATGGACGCACATGGTTCACGCCGCGCACCCCACTGCTGGCCGGCACCATGCGGCGCCACCTGCTTGAACGCGGCATACTGCACGAAGCGGACATCTGCCCCGATGATTTGAAAAACTTTTCGGAAGCTGCGCTGTTCAACGCCATGATTGACTTTGGACAAATACGCATTCCCTGCTCCCAAATTGTGTAACGCCCTGCTCTCGCACTCGCTACGTAGGGTTTACGTTAGGGGATTACAGGTTTTTACGCTACATACGGCGCGGCTGTTGCCAGCATATTTAAAGGCTACCGCCCTACCTGATTGTCAGATAGGACAGTAGCCTTTTTTCGGTTTGGTAGCCTTTTTTCGGTTTGGCCCGAACAGAAAGTACGTCAAACGGACTGAAAAAGTATATCCCTATTTCATTTTTTTGTGCGTGTGGAAAATGCAAAGAAATGCCCGTAAACAAAGGGCTGAATGCACATTCGGAGGTGTGGAAAACTATCAGTTAAGCAGGTGTTCTTTTTTCACATTTGAATTGCGTGATTGTGCCGCATTTGCTTCGCGGAATCGGGCAGTACCTCAGCATAGCTCTTGAAAACGAGATTCAAACTAACAAAATGCAATTTTAAGACTGCGTTATGCCCCTTAATTCCCGGAATCAATGTAACTTCGCGCTCCGAAACACTATAACAAACAGACATCATGCTATCTAACCAAGTAAAAGGCGGCATTTTCGGCTGTATCTCGGCCATAAGTTACGCCATGAATCCACTTTGTGCCATCAATCTTTATCAGGACGGCATCAATTCGAACACCGTGCTGTTCTACCGTTTTCTGATAGGCAGCCTAATTTTGGGTTGCATCATGCTGATCAAGAAAACCGACTTTTCAATTACCCGTCGCGAAGCAGCTGTGCTGGCACTTCTTGGCTGTATATTTGCCGTATCGTCGCTCACCTTCTTTTTAAGTTTTCACCACATGGGTGCCGGTTTGGCCGCAACCCTTGTGTTTGCCTATCCTGTGTTTGTGGCCGTACTGATGGCCATATTCTTTAAGGAGCGCCTCATGCTTCCCTCGTTATTGGCCATCGGCTTAACCATGAGTGGCATTGGCCTGCTTTACGAGGGCAACGGCAGCAACCCCATCACGCCTTCGGGCATTGCCATTATCATGCTTTCGGCCCTGGCCTATGCCCTTTACATCATTGTCGTGAACCGCAGCGGCATAGTCATGTCGAGCGTTAAGCTCACCTTCTACGTCATGCTCAGCTGTTTGTGCTGCATCGTGCTTTATGCTACGCTTACCTCTACCGGTTCGCTTCAGTTGCTTTCAACCGGTCGCGAATGGTTCTATGCCGTACTGTTGGGCATTGTTCCCACCGTTATTTCGCTGGTAACCATGGCTATGGCCATCCGTTACATCGGATCGACCCCGACAGCCATCATGGGTGCGCTCGAACCCGTTACCGCCGTACTCATCGGTTACTTTGTATTTGGCGAACCCCTCACTGCGCGCTTGATATGGGGTGTAGGTTTCATTCTGGTATCCGTTATGCTCATCATTCTCGATGCCCAGATACGCCGTGCCCTTTCGCAAAGCAAAATTGTGCGTCGCGGCCGCATCATCTTAAAGCGTACACACTGGCGATAGTCTGGTTGCATCGTACGCACTCACAAACTCCATGCGTCACTCCTTGTTTTGAAGGACATGCATGAAGTTTTTTTTAGCCCAATATACCGTCTTTCGGGCTAATTGTTACAAAATTGTTGCAATTTTTTTGGCAAAGCAATATATAACCGCTACCTTTGTGCGCCAAGTAGGCTACATTTTTCCTTACTAAAATGAGAAAAAGGCCTTGTAACCTTTATATTCATGACACCGCAGCAAAGACACGAAATAGAAGAATTGGTTAGCGTTTTGCCTCCCATTACGCTGGCAGAAATGTCGGCAGTCAGGCTCATGAAGCGCACAGACTGTAAGTATCTGACCAATTTGCCCACACTCATGCGTTTGCTCGAACTCACACGCAACAGTTACTTCATCCAAGAACACGAAGGTACACGTATCAGCCCTTATGCCACTACTTACTGGGACGATGCCAACTACACGTTCTATCACACGCATCAAGCCGGTCATAGGCCCAGAGTTAAAATAAGGGTGCGGACTTACGTATGTTCGCAATGTTCCTTTCTCGAAATAAAAACGAAAGACAATCATGGAAAAACACGGAAACAACGCGTACAGGTGCCTTCGGTCGAAGCCGTGGTCAACAACCACGTAGGAAACGACTTCCTGCAGCAACACCTTGGGCTGAGCCTCGACAATATTGCACCCACCGTAAGCAACCGTTTCGAACGCATTACGCTGGTTAACCGCAATAAAACCGAAAGACTTACGATTGATTTCGACATACGCTTCATTAACTGCGAAACTCATGCCGAACAGTTGATGGAAAATATTGTCATTATTGAACTTAAGCGCGAAGGACACGCAGCTTCGCCCATTCTGCCCATTTTGCGCAAACTGCGCATCAAGCCGGCCGGATTCAGCAAATACTGCGTAGGGGCCACTGTTACCACGCCCAATTTGCGCGTAAATCGTTTCAAAAAACGCTTAATCAGCATACACAAAGTGGCTTTGTGCTGACCTTACGCACTCAACTACACAATGCCTTACGGCAGCAAAGCCAACACTTATTCCATTTACTTACTGAAAAATCTGTTCATCAAACAGTTAACGTCTGCTCACGTTCAGCCCAGAGCCGTGCGAGCAGTCTGTTCTGTCAGATGCTTATAATTATCGAAAAACAAAATGAGTGATTTCGTTTCACAACTCTTTTCACCGGCCAATTTAAGTTTGTCAGCGGCCGCATTTCAACTGCTCACCGGTTTGTTCATCAACAGCATCGTCGTTTGGCTGATAGTACATTTCTTTTACTATCCGAAAGGCCGTCGCCGCGACTACTATTTCACGTTTGTACTGCTCAGCGTCAGCGTGTTCATGCTCATTGCCCTGCTCCTTCGCGACGCCCACGACATGGGCATCGGTGCCGCCCTCGGACTTTTTGCCATCTTCGGCATCATCCGTTACCGCACCGAAAGTGTGCCTATTCGCGAAATGACTTACCTGTTCTTTCTCGTAGCGCTGAGTGTTATCAACGGCAAGTGCGACACCGTCAGTCTGCTCGAACAGCTGCTCATCAACTCCATGTTCCTGATTTGCGTGTGGCTGTGCGAACGCTTCCTCACTTCGAACGAAGGCTGCAAATATGTGAAATACGACAACATTGACCTGATCAAACCCGAACGCTACGACGAACTCAAAGCCGACCTTGAAGCGCGTTTAGGACTCAAAATCACCCATATCGAAGTGGGAGCTGTCGACTTCCTGACCGACATGACCATGCTGCGCGTTTACTATATCGACTCCGAAAACCACATCAAGTCGGTAGACCGTCAGCTGAAAATACCGCAGGATTAAGCAGCCATTCTGCTTGTCAACACTAACCGCACTGCGGAAAATTCATGGCGTAGACATACGCTTTATTCAATCATTACTCTCCTTTCACAATGAATATCAAACTCCACCTGCTGTTGGGCGCACTGGTCACAGCAGCACTGCCCGCCGCAGCCGACGACTTCGGCATTTGGAGCGAGGCTACCTTGCAGAAATCATTGGGCAAAAAATTCTCGATAGACGGCGGCATTGAATTCCGCGCCGAAGACAAAGTGAGCCAACCCGTACGCTGGGCCGCCTCTATCGGTGCCGGCTACAAGCCCTGCAAATACATTTCGTTCGGCATCGGCTACGTGTTTATTCACGACTACAACTTTACCGAAACTGAAACCGACTACAAGAAAAAGCCCGACGCACAGGGTAACCCCATATTCAATGGCTACAACGTTGACCACGCTTTCTGGCGCAACAAACACCGCGCCACCTTCGACATCACAGGCAAGGCCGAAGCCGGACGATTCACCTTCTCGGTGCGCGAACGCTACCAGTACACCCATTACAACAAGGCTTACACACTGCGCGACAAATACCGCGACCCGCTGCCCGGCAACATGAACCCCGACAACTGGACCGGCGACCTTTACCCCTTTAACGGACAGCACTTCACCGATTTCAGTTGCGACGAAAACGACAAAAAAGCCAAAGACAAGCATTATCTGCGTTCGCGCTTCCAAGTGGAGTACAACATCAATCACTGTCCGCTTTCGCCTTATGTGTCGTACGAATTCAGCAATAATCTTGCCGACGGCATGGACCTCGAAAAAACGCGCTTACAGGTGGGCACCGAATGGAAAATCACCAAAAAGCACCGACTCGATGTGGCCTATATCTTTGAAAACGGCTCCGACGGTGAACACAATGATAACTTACATGTCATTTCAGTAGGATATAAATTCAAGTTCTAACTTTCCCGACACGATTATCCGGTAATATATAAAACATAAAGGCAGATAAACGTAAGTTTTACTGAGAAAATATATACACTTTATGCATAAATTCAACAAAATGCAGAAAACGAAATAAAAAAAAGAAGAAAATGCTTTTGTTTGTCGTAAAGTTGTTATATTTGCACAAAGTAAAAACAGTATAACAGTTAAACCACGAAATCTGTTCATTATGAAAAGAATTTACCTTTCACTCATGCTATTGTTGGGCGTAACCACTGCTTCTGCCCAAAACTACGACTACCTTATCCTGCAAGAAAACAGCGGCAATGCAACCGGTTTGAAAATAGATGGTTTGAAACTTACCTTCGACAAAGGCAACCTTGTAGCCCAAAATGCTGAAGGCACCAAAACCATTGCTTTGGCCGATATGCAGAAGATGTATTTCTCATCCAACCCCACCTCGGTAGGTAGCGTAACGAACGGCGACGTTAAAGACTTGGTAACCGTCGAAAACGGTACACTCAAAGTCAATGCACCGGCCGACGCCAAAGTAGCTGTTTACAGTGTAGACGGCCGTCAGGTAAAACCGGGCAAATTAACCACAGGCACTTACGTAGTTCGCGTGAACAACAAGAGTGTAAAGGTGTTGGTAAAATAATTACCGAGATAATATACTAACGGCTTTTGGGACTAACCGCCCCAAAAGCCGAAACGTAAACATACACATCAAAAGTGTGCTGTTGTGTCGTAGTGCCGAAAAGCCAATGCGGAGCAACAGCACACTTTTTTTACGTAACGCACCAACGGACCGCCACAGCGGCCTGCGCCCATATCCAACAAACAACAACCTGGCATTTTCCCATGAAACACCTCTACTTACCAGCCATTGCCCTGCTCGCAGCAAGTTCCTTTACCGCACAAGCACAAACCATGAAAGTGAAGTGCGGACAAATAACCACACTCATTCCAGCCGTAACGGCAGACGATATGAATTTCATTGAAGGCGGCACAGCCTTCGTTGTGAAAGGTCACACCTTTAAAGTAGCCGATGTCAATGAAATCACTATTGACCGCACCACTATACAGCCCAACACGCTGACCATCAACTACACAGCGCAAGGCGCAACCGTAACAGTGCCCATCGACAACCTGCCGGGACTCAGCATCACCACGCAAGCCGGACATGTCAGCATTGTAGCCGACTCTACCGTGCAAACCGAACTAAACTATGTACTCAGCGGAACCACCGACAACGGTTCCTTCTTTATGGACGGCGAGTACAAAGCGCGCGTTGAACTAAACAGCCTTACGCTCACCAACCCCACCGGAGCAGCCATCGACATTGCCAATGGCAAACGCATTGATGTGGTACTGCCCACCGGCACCACCACCACACTGACCGACGGAGCCAACGGCACACACGACGCCTGCCTATTTGTCAACGGACACGCCGAACTCAAAGGCGGAGGCACGCTCAACCTCACGGGCAACACCAAACACGCCTATGCCTCCGACGAATACACCATTCTGAAGCCCTCGTTTGGCACGCTCAACGTAACCTCGGCCGTAGGCGACGGCATGCACGTCAATCAGTATCTGCTTGTCGAGGCAGGAACCGTCAACATTGCAGGCACGAAGGGCGATTGCATCGACGTGGGCATTACCAAAGATCCGCTCGACGAACTCAACGGACAAGCCCAAATCAACGGCGGCACCCTCCATCTCGACGTAACCTCCGACGACACAAAGGGACTGAAAACCGACAGTATGCTCACCATCAGCGGAGGTCGCATCGAAGCCAATGTAGCCGGAAACGGCGCCAAGGGCATCAGCACCGGCACGCACTTTCTGTTGCAAAAAACGGCTACAACCTCGCCCGACATCAGCATGACCGTCAGCGGTGGCATCTACAAACCCGGCGATGCCTTGCTCGAATCAAAATGCCGTGGCATCAAAGTAAAGGGCGACTTCACCTTCGATGGCGGAAACATCAACATGACCGTTACCGGCCAAAAGGCCAAAGGCATCTCAGTCGACGGCCTCTACACCTACAAACAGGGAACCAGCAACGTGCAGCCCAGCTAATCCACACCCGGTCTCGACACCCTGTTCCCCTGCGCGAAACAATTTTCCCGAGCCCAACAGCTCCCCCGCTTAAATATCCTAAACTCATTCGCCGCACCCCTTACAAAAATAAGCCAATGCAGCGAATGAGTTTTTTTTTGCAGAAAAACATCCCTTCCAGCCTCACTTTCCATACCTTTGATTACTTCCGTAACAAAGTATAGGCAACATGATTGGGGTTCAATCGCAAAAGCGCGTGGTAAAACTCAACGACGCATTCTGGGTTTCAGACAGGCCTACCTGCCTTACTTTCTGTTGTAACAAAATGTCAAAGAACGCTGAATAATTAAGGAATACTTTGTTTTTTCATCCATCAAGCTGAGCCAAAGCTCTAAATTCAGTGCAATGTCAGTGCAAACCGAATGCAGAGCGATAAGAGCTTGCTCTCAAGAGCTATGCTGAGGTGAAGCCTGACTTCGCGAAGCAATGTCAGTGCAAACCGAATGCAGAGCGATAAGAGCTTGCTCTCAAGAGCTATGCTGAGGTGAAGCCTGACTTCGCGAAGCAATGTCAGTGCAAACCGAATGCAGAGCGATAAGAGCTTGCTCTCAAGAGCTATGCTGAGGTGAAGCCTGACTTCGCGAAGCAATGTCAGTGCAAACCGAATGCAGAGCGATAAGAGCTTGCTCTCAAGAGCTATGCTGAGGTGAAGCCTGACTTCGCGAATGCAAAGATACAACACACGCTCCCCGAAATCCAAATTTTTTAGCCTCCTAATATCGCACTTCGAAAGTTTTCCACACCCCCAAACTGCTGTTCAGCCCTTTATTTATGGGCTTTCTCGCGCATTTTCCACATGCGAAAAAAAATGAAATCGGGATATAACATTTTATCTTTTGCCGATTCACAAAACGTACGAAGCAGCAACGTTTGGCCTCATCCAAATACTACTACCCTCACACCTTTTTGCTACAGCCCCCTTGTTACGGTTGTTTCTGTTTAAATAAAAAATGAAAGCTAAAAATCCGATTTGTATAGGTTTCGAGCAGGGCATTTATACACGGGAGTTTCAGTGCACAACAATAATTACATTTAAATTCAGTATTTTCCAGCTAAAAACAACAAATTAGTGCCAAACACCTTTGTTTTCTCTACTATAGCATATTTGACCCATTTATAACAACTATTGTTAATGTCGTATCATAGTTTTTTCGTAATTTTGTTCTTAAATATAGTAATTCTTTTCAAAACTTACGAGAAAGGAAGAAACTTTGCACTGAGATTATTGAATATACAATAAAAATTACATACACAATACTTTGGTAATTTTTCACCGAAGTATTGTTTCGTAATACGCTAATTTTATTGTATGAGATAAGCATTACCAACTGTAATTCTTTTTCCAAAATGCAATTGATTTTTATTTTAATTATCTGTTTTATTACTGTATCTATCATTGCAATAGCTGTAATACGAACAGACCTAAAACACAAGTCCCAAGAACTTACCGAACAGATCAACCAGATAACTTCATATAGCGAATTATTAAGCCGTAACAAAACAAGAGAAAGATTATCCAGTCTCAATGAAAATCTTTTCACAAATATATCCACTGACTTAAACTATGTTTTTGATGGTAAACTAATCACCGCAAGTCAGGAAAAAGATTTTACCGATTATTACCAAGCATATTTTCAAGAAGCGCATTCGCTTTTGGTGAAACTTAAAACCTTTAAAATTACTCCTTCTGAAACGATTTCCAACTTCATCGATAATTATGAAGCAATCAACAAACTTGTAAAACAACATAACGAAGAGGTTATTACACTTTTGCTTGATAAGCATAAAGATTTTTTCGACCATTGTTTAAAATATCCATTAGACAAACAACAAAGGCGTTCTATCATTTCAGAAGAAGCTAATTGCTTAGTCGTTAGTAGTGCTGGTAGCGGTAAAACATCTTCTATTTTTGAAAAGTAAAATATTTAACAGAAATAAAAGGAGTTGCACCTCATAGGATATTACTGATTAGCTACACAAATAAAGCTGCAGCCGAACTTACAGAAAGAATGGCCACAGATGGTTTAAAAGGTTATACTTTCCATAAATTAGCTATTGATATCATCGGAAAAGTAACAGGCACAAAACCATCTATTTGCGAAAATACTGACTCTTTATTCGTAAACATTTATCACACTTTATTAGAGAATGAGGATTTTAAGAATAGCATCATAGAATACTTTATTGATCATCAAGCCTATGAAGCAGATTGGGAAAAACGCAAAAATCAAAGGCGTGCATATTTATCAGAACAAAAAGTGTTCAGTTTAAAGCGATATTTCCCGATATGGATGGTCGGAGCATCTATGTGAAAAGTGAACAGGAACAAAAGATTTGCTTTGTTTTATCATCACTTGGCGTAAACTTCAGATATGAAGAAGCATACGAACATCAATTAGCAGATGATAGGCACTCGCAGTATCGACCCGATTTCTCAATATATTATCAACAAGGAGGTAAAACCAAACGCATTTATCTTGAACATTTCGGAGTTGACGAACACGGGCTTGTCCCATCTTGGTTTGCTAAGGACAAGGGTATTTCATACGAAGAAGCAAATCAAAAATATAATGATAGTATAACTTGGAAAAAGCTGCTCATGAAAAATTTGGAACTCAACTGATAGTTACATCCAGTGCAGATTTTCATTATTCTGACATCAGAGAAAAACTTCGTAAACAATTAAGCGGGTCTGGGCTAATCCCAAAACACGCAAATAAATCGTTCAAGCATATAAGCATTGTGTATGAATGACTTGCAGGAGGATATGGAATAGGCTATTCCGAGCCTCTTACATGCCGCCTTGGCCAAGTTGACAGCAGCAAGCGATGCATTGAAGTGAAAATCCAATTTTCTGAAGTCGGTTGACTGACACTGTGATTCCTGCATGCTGCTTTCCATCTCTAAAGCAAAACTCCAGCTGAAACCTTGGTTCTGTAATAATCCAGCACCTCGCGTCCATCCATGGAATCGTCTGTAGAGAAATAAAGCTGCCACTTGTCAGTCCTCCTGTCCATCGGATACCAGATGGCCAAGGAAACATACCTTTGAGAGCTTTTGCATATACCCTCAATCCGTATAGCTTTCCCTTGTTCACCTTGTATTCCTTGCACCGGGTCAGATCCAGATTGGCAAAGTCAATCCTACCGTCAAACCACTTGGGATGGCCACGTTTTCCTGTTTTCTGTTCCAATGTCGGATAGTACAGGATTACGTCATTCCGAAAGCGGCTGATGACATGGAAATCGTTCTCACACATAGGCGTTATGAAAGTTTCCTTGAAAAGAATGCGTCTGCAACCACCGTTCTGGATATGCTCTGTATCTTGTCTTTTCTACTGATAAGATAACTGCTGTACCAGTCAACGAGGTTCTTGTCCATATTATCCAAGGTCTTACAATCCGGCGTCTGAATGGAACCTAAAGTCATGCATTCATGGTTGTCGATGTCAATGACACTGATGCCCATGATTTCCAATCCACGCTTGTACTCTCCTGCACAACCAGACCAGAAGTAGCCTATCCAAGGTGTCTTCTTGCCTGATTTGGGGATATAGGAAGGATCGATGGCGATGGCTTTTCTTTTGCCTGTGAGATACTTGCTGATGATAGAGCCGTTGAACGCAAACCAATCGAAAGTTTCATGCTCAAAAGGTTACGATAAGTCTGTTCTGAGAAACAGCCATATCTGCCCAATTGAAGGAAGTTTATACGATCTGGGATGGCCATGAATAATTTCATGGTGTCCATGAACGCTTTTTCAAAAGGTTTGTGTATATTAGCAACTGATTTGAGAGCCGACAGGCACTCGGATTGGTATTGCATAAGGAGTGTTTCTTTAGTCATAATCAGAAGAGTTCAGAGACTTCTAATTTACTAAAACCAACGAATTATGCAATGCTTTTTATCTTTGTTATCAGCAGATTAGCACATTTTTTCACCACATTTCTTCATGCTTAACCATTCGTTTTGACAACATTTCAATGACCTCTTTAGTGTTTTCGAACCGACTTTTGCCGGTTCTATGGTTTAACTTTTTAATTTTTCGGTAAAAATTTACCGAAGTATTGTATTGCTGAAACAGAAAAGGAAATGTAAATTTGCACTGAAATACAAAGCTAAACATTACACTGACAAACTAACATACTGAAGTTTCCCGTTTTTTTTTACTGCGGAACTGGCGCGTTCCGTGCATTTATACATCTAAGAAATGAATGCGCGGAAACCTTCTTTAAACACGCATTATGAGAAAGCAACTGCTGACATTCTTGAAATTGCTTCTCCCACTGATATTTGTTTCGTATCTGTGCGGAATAGCCCTCTTTACCCACTCACACGTGGTAAATGGGGTTATCATCGTACACTCACACCCGTTTAAAGACGCCCATTCGCACACCCCGAAACAGTTTGAGACCATCATGTATCTCTCAAACTACCTGATGCCGGACGTCACGGTATCCGAGGAACTGGTTCAGTTCTTCCCCCTGTTTTTGGGTTTGCTGTGTTTCCCGTTAGTCATTTCCGGAAGCAAAAAGCGCGAAGTGCGCCTTGTCAGTTTGCGCGCACCGCCCGTTTGTTCGGCACATGCATAGTGCCCCCATTTTCCCCTTTTTTTCATACTGAAGACAGACCCTTCGGCCGTCTTTCCCTTCGTAGCATTGCTTCGGAGTACCCCCTTCTTGTACTTTTTTCAAAAAAAACGGAAAAGCCGCAAGGAGCGATGGGGCGTATCCCTTCGTTACCTCAATCCAAGGTCAACACCCACGCCCCAACCTTTCGCTACCATGTCCTTTTTCCCTCGTTATCAATTCGTAAAATTCAATGAAATCTATAATATATCTACTCACAGCCGTATTCGCTTTATTGTTTGTGCAGCCCGTCTATGCCGGCCCGACCGACGATGTGGCCGACGAACTGAACAAATCCGATGCCAATGTCATTGGCCACGTTATTGACAAAACCACGGGCGAACACCTGTCGTTCGTCACTGTGGCCCTCAAGGGAACCGTGCTCAACACCGTGACTGATAAGACCGGACATTATTTTCTGAAAAACCTGCCCGAGGGTGAGTTCACCCTTGAAGTGAGCATGCTCGGCTACGAAACCGAAAGCCGCCGCGTAACCCTTAAAAAAGGAGAGACGCTCGAGGAGAATTTCGAAATAGACAAAAGCGCCAGCCAACTCGACGGTGTGGTGGTTTCGGCCAACCGCAACGAAACGAAACGCCGCATGGCACCCACGCTCGTCAAGGTGCTCGATTCAAAAATCTTTGAAAACACCTGCTCGCAAAACCTTTCGCAAGGTTTGATTTTCCAACCCGGTGTGCGCGTCGAAAACAACTGTCAGAATTGCGGTTTCACGCAGGTGCGCATCAATGGCCTGGAAGGTAAGTACACGCAAATCCTCATTGACTCGCGTCCCATCTTTTCATCACTGGCCGGTGTGTATGGTTTGGAACAGATTCCTACCAACATGATTGACCGCGTCGAAGTGGTGCGCGGAGGTGGTTCGGCCCTTTTCGGTTCATCGGCCATTGCCGGAACCATTAACATCATCACCAAGGAACCCCGCACCAATAGCGGTTCGCTGGCTCATACGTTCACCAACATCAATGGTTCCGGAGCCTTCGACAACAACACGACGATGAACCTTTCGCTCGTATCGGCCGACAACCGCGCCGGAGCTTACGTCTACGGTCAGAACCGCATCCGCTCGGCCTGGGATGCCAACGGCGACGGATTTACCGAACTTTCAAAAATGAAGAACCAAATGGTGGGCATGAATGCCTATTACAAAATTGGCACTTACTCAAAGTTTGGTTTGGAATATCACCACATCGAGGAGTTTCGCCGCGGTGGCAACAGCCTCGACCTTCCGCCCCACATTGCCGAAAATCCCGAACTCAACGGCATGGGCGAACCGGGACTGGTGGAACAAACCCGCCACTCCATCAACACCGGAGGCATCAAGTTCCAAACCAACTCGCCCAACCAAAAGCACTTCATGAACCTCTATGCCTCGGCGCAGCACGTTGACCGCGAAAGCTATTACAGTGCCTACGGACGCACCAAAAATCTCACAGCCGTAGCCGGCGGACAGTACATCTACAAGTTCGACAAATGCCTGTTCATGCCGGCCGACCTGACTGCCGGTTTCGAATTTAACCACGACAACCTGAAAGACCGCGCCACCGACCTTGAAAAGTATCGCGATGCAGCACTCGAGGAAAACCCCAACGCCACGGGCGACGAATTGCAGCAGCTCATCGACAAATACACGCCCAATCCGCTGAACCAGATTATCAACATCTACAGCGTGTATGCCCAAAACGAATGGAAAAATCGCAAGTGGAGCTTCCTGATTGGTGCGCGTATGGACAAAAACAGCATCATGGATCACCCCATCTTCAGTCCGCGTGCCAACGTACGTTACAACCCGACTGACGACATCAACATCCGCTTGAGCTACGCTGAAGGTTTCCGCACACCGCAGGCCTTCGACGAGGACTTGCACATCAACCATGTAGGCGGCAAACTCATTTCCATTGCTCGCGACAAGAACCTGAAGGAAGAGCATTCGCGCAGCGTCAATGCCTCGGTCGACTGGTACCGCACCTTTGGCCAGTTCCAGGCCAATGTACTCGTTGAAGGTTTCTTTACCAGCCTCACCGATCCCTTTGTGCTGACATCGCCCGTAATGGACCCCAACGGCAGTGGCTACCTCATTCAAACCCGCGTCAACGGCCCGGGTGCCAAGGTATATGGTGGAACCCTCGAATTCCGCCTGGCCTATCGCGACAAAATGCAGTTGCAAGCTGGCATCACCGTGCAAAGCAGCCGCTACGACGAACCGATGGAGTGGAGTGCCGACGAAGAGAATCTGACCGACGAGCAGCGTTACAGCGACCGCATTCTGCGCACTCCCAGTGTCTACGGCTATTTCAGTGCCACCTACACCCCCATCAAGCCCTTGAGCATCGCCTTGAACGGCAATTACACAGGTAAGATGTATGTGCCCCACCTTTTCTCCGAAATCGACGGTTCGGCCGACGTATTGGTAAAAACCCCCAGTTTCTTTGAACTGGGTGCGAAGGTTGCCTACGACCTCGACATCAATAACGTATGTCTGCAATTCAATGCCGGCGTTCAAAACATTTTCAATGCCTATCAAAAGGACTTCGACCGCCACGCCACCCGCGACTCGGGTTACATCTACGGCCCCGGCATGCCCCGCACCTACTTTGCCGGCGTTAAAATCAGCATCTAATCTCCTCTCGCAGTTCAATAGCTCATTTATTCTTTTTTTCAATAAGGGCGTGTCTCCAAAAATCCTGATTTTTTGTACACCCCCTAAACCCAAACAACCGTAACAAGCCCGGAATCCACTTCCAAAGCTTCGTTACGGTTGTTTTTTGTAGCTGTATGACATCCAAATATATGCTATTTTGTGGCATATAAAGTAATGAAGTCAGAACTTGAGGATACTTCCCCATTAAAAAGTTCTACAAATTCTTTAGTTTGTTCAATCGCATTATAATTGAAGTTTGGCTTCTGCCCATTTTGTTTGCAATATATTTGACACTCTTACCTTCGTTATCTAGTTTCAATAAAAAAAGGTCAGCATTTTTTGTCCATCTTTTATTGGCATTTCTGTGTATCACATTATTTGCTTCTGAAATATTTTCTGGGTGCAAAAACTCATCTACAAATACAGAAGGAAACCGTTTGTCATATAGTACAAGAGTTTTCACCTTTGCTCTTGTTATTGCTACATAAAATAATCTACGTTCTTCTCCAAAAGAGTATTGATCGCTTTGAGTCAGTACATAATTACAATAGTTCGTTAAAAATTCGCCAAGCCTAAGCGGCTCTGGCAGTAAATAAAATGAGTTCTTTGAAAAGTTTGTCAATAACTTGCGGGTCTGGGCTAATCCCAAACACGCAAATAAATCGTTCAAGCATATAAGCATTGTGTATGAATGACTTGCAGGAGGATATGGAATAGGCTATTCCGAGCCTCTTACATGCCGCCTTGGCCAAGTTGACAGCAGCAAGCGATGCATTGAAGTGAAAATCCAATTTTCTGAAGTCGGTTGACTGACAATTGGTGATTCCTGCATGCTGCTTTCCATCTCTAAAGCAAAACTCCAGCTGAAACCTGGTTCTGTAATAATCCAGCACCTCGCGTCCATCCATGGAATCGTCTGTAGAGAAATAAAGCTGCCACTTGTCAGTCCTCCCGTCCATCGGATACCAGATGGCCAAGGAAACATACCTTTTGAGAGCTTTTTGCATATACCCTCAATCCGTATAGCTTTCCCTTGTTCACCTTGTATTCCTTGCACCGGGTCAGATCCAGATTGGCAAAGTCAATCCTACCGTCAAACCACTTGGGATGGCCACGTTTTCCTGTTTTCTGTTCCAATGTCGGATAGTACAGGATTACGTCATTCCGAAAGCGGCTGATGACATGGAAATCGTTCTCACACATAGGCGTTATGAAAGTTTCCTTGAAAAGAATGCGTCTGCAACCACCGTTCTGGATATGCTCTGTATCTTGTCTTTTCTACTGATAAGATAACTGCTGTACCAGTCAACGAGGTTCTTGTCCATATTATCCAAGGTCTTACAATCCGGCGTCTGAATGGAACCTAAAGTCATGCATTCATGGTTGTCGATGTCAATGACACTGATGCCCATGATTTCCAATCCACGCTTGTACTCTCCTGCACAACCAGACCAGAAGTAGCCTATCCAAGGTGTCTTCTTGCCCGATTTGGGGATATAGGAAGGATCGATGGCGATGGCTTTTCTTTTGCCTGTGAGATACTTGCTGATGATAGAGCCGTTGAACGCAAACCAATCGAAAGTTTCATGCTCAAAAGGTTACGATAAGTCTGTTCTGAGAAACAGCCATATCTGCCCAATTGAAGGAAGTTTATACGATCTGGGATGGCCATGAATAATTTCATGGTGTCCATGAACGCTTTTTTCAAAAGGTTTGTGTATATTAGCAACTGATTTGAGAGCCGACAGGCACTCGGATTGGTATTGCATAAGGAGTGTTTCTTTAGTCATAATCAGAAGAGTTCAGAGACTTCTAATTTACTAAAAACCAACGAATTATGCAATGCTTTTTATCTTTGTTATCAGCAGATTAGCACATTTTTTTCAGCACATTTCTTCATGCTTAACCATTCGTTTTGACAACATTTCAATGACCTCTTTAGTGTTTTCGAACCGACTTTTGCCGGTTCTATGGTTTAACTTTTAAATTTTTTCGGTAAAATTTACCGATTGAGCAATACTTACTTATAGGTATTTTTATTTAAGTATAAGTAGGTGTTCAAAATTATTTTATATAATTCTATCGAAGTATTTTTACTTTTGCAAGTATTTTTACTTTGCATTACGTTCTTGCACCGCATTTGTTTGCCCATCAGTTCGCTCAGTCACATAGCCCGCGCGTATGCTCCCCGTTGTTCGCAATGCAGAGCAGGCAAATCAACTCGTCGGTGTGTACGGTCTTCGGCCACAATAACGCAATTCAAATAAACGTAAGGCATCGTAGAAGAGTTCCTTGGAGCTGACGATAACGGCACGACCAATTTCGTTGAGTTCCAAATGATCAACCTGGCTCTTTTCGAGCGTATTGACGTCGATTTTATAGTCGAAGTGGTCGATGCGGCAGCGCGTGGTGTTGGTGGTGTGCTTCAGGTAGAACGATTTGTTCACGTCCATGGGCTGTTCGTCCATCCAAACGAGCATGGCCTCGAAGTGACGGCCCACCTGCGGCAAGTTGTCGGGATGTACAATCATTTCGCCGCGCGAAATGTCGATTTCGTCCTCGAGCTGCAAGGTGACACACTGCGGGGGGAAGGCAAGGTCGAGGTCGCCATCGTAAGTCACGATGCGCTTTACCTTGCTGCGCTTGCCCGAGGGGAGTGCCATTACCTCGTCGCCTTGGCGCACTACGCCACTGGCCACTTTGGCACTGAAGCCGCGGAAGTCGAGGTCGGGGCGAAGCACATACTGCACGGGGTAGCGGAAGTCGCTGAGGTTATGGTCGTTGCCAATGTGTACGGTTTCGAGGAATTCGAGGAGTGCCGGACCGTCGTACCAGGGAGTACGCGCACTGCGTTCCACCACGTTGTCGCCTTCGAGGGCCGACAAGGGGATGCAGCGTACATCGGGAATTTCGAAAGTGGAAATGAACGAGGTAAATTCGCTGACAATGTTGTCGAACACCTGACGGTCGAAGTCAACGAGGTCCATTTTATTCACCGCAAGCACCACGTGCTTAATACCCAGCAATGAGCAAAGGAAGGTGTGGCGACGGGTTTGCGTAATGACACCCGTGCGGGCATCGACCAAGATGATGGCCAGGTTGGCCGTCGAACCGCCGGTAATCATGTTACGCGTGTACTGCTCGTGTCCCGGCGTGTCGGCAATGATGAATTTGCGTTTGTTGGTCGAGAAGTAGCGGTAAGCCACGTCGATGGTAATGCCCTGTTCACGTTCGGCCTTGAGTCCGTCGCACAGCAGTGCATAGTCAATTTGTCCGGCACCGGCGTTACCTACGCGTGCCGAGTCGCGTTCGAGGGCCGAGAGTTGGTCTTCGTAGAGTTTTTTTGAGTCGAAAAGCAAACGGCCGATGAGGGTGGATTTACCATCGTCAACCGAACCTGCCGTGAGCAAACGGAGCAAGTCTTTCTTTTCGTCCTGATTCAGATATTCCTCGATTGAAAGTTTGCGGCCATCTACCACAAGGCTTTCTTCGTTGGGATTATTCGGGTTTGATGTATTTTCTGCCATAAGGAAATGTTATGCTATCTGCGTACTGTGTTTTGAGTGGATAGTGCCTATGCGGCTTCTACCTCATGCAAAGGTACGAATTTTAAATAGGTACTCAAAATTATTTCAGCATTGCATTGCGTTGGCGCGCATGCTTTCTGAACTACTTTCCGAAATATATTGGCCGGTTGTACGCCCTGCTCCGCCGCTCTTCAGCCTTCGGGCTGATGTTTTTTTCGTAAATGCAATTCAGCACACCGAAAATGCCATGCTTTTCGAGGCAGACCATGCCTTAGGGTGAGGCTGCGACGAGCGATACAAAAACCTTGGCTCAGCCTATCCTTTTTGGGTGCTCCGCAACGCTTTGTATGGCTGATTCTTAGGCCTCAGCTTTGCCGTAAATATTAAATAGCAAGCCGTCAAGTAAGTGAATTTACATTAAAACAATCAGCTTGTTTTTCCGTCTGCATGCCGTAGTTTGAACCACGAACTGAGCGATTGTCAAAATTTGCTCCGCGATTGCCCGAATTAGTTCCGAGCTTGTTGAAATTAGTTCCGAGCTTGTTGAAATTAGTTCCGAGCTTGTTAGAATTAGTTCCGAGCTTGTTAGAATTAGTTCCGAGCCAGTGCAAACAATCTCGGAACTACTGATAATCAGCGTTTTCAGAAAAACGACAAAATCGGAACTAAGCCCGCCAATGCTGCTTTGAGATGAAGATATGGGCGTATGTTTCATTTTTACGTTTATTCACCTATTTATTAAATCTGCCCTGCGCACAATTAGCAGCGAAGTGCTGCCCCATCCTAAGTGTTTGGCGGTTACACGTTAGGGAGTTGTTGAAAGGATCTGTCAAAAAATGCGTTTCATATTTACAAGGAGCCTTCCCCACCCGATTCATCACTGAGCCATTTTTTGATTTAAAATTCTGCTTTTTCGGTGGTTCATCGTGCTTAATGGCGTAAATTTGTAGCTGTGCAAACTGTTTTTGTGATTTTACAAACTCTAATCCAATATATATATATAACTATGAAATATACGCGCATTTTTCTTTGGGGCTTACTGATGCTGCTGCAATCGGCAGTGGCGGTTCAAGCCGGGCAACAACCGGAATTTTCGACAGCCGGATTTTTTGAACTGGCACAAAGCGGCCGTACGGTGAGTTCGATGAATCCGGCGTGGCGGTTTCACAAGGGAGCTGCACCGGGTGCCGAGGCACTGCACTACGACGATGCACAGTGGGGCGTGGTGTCGCTGCCACATGGTTTGGAATACTTACCGACCGAAGCGAGCGGGGGCATCAATTACCAGGGCGAGGCTTGGTATCGCAAACATTTTACCCCTGACAACAAGCTGAAGGGCAAAAAGCTGTTTCTGCATTTCGAGGCCATCATGGGCAAAAGCCGGGTTTACGTCAACGGCAAACTGCTGGCCGAACACTTTGGGGGCTATCTGCCGCTGGTGGTGGATGTGACGCAGGCACTGAAGTGGGAGGCCGACAACGTGATTGCGGTGTGGACCGACAATGGCAACGACCCGACTTATCCGCCCGGAAAACCGCAGGACATGCTTGACTTTTGCTACTTTGGAGGCATTTACCGCGACTGCTGGCTGGTGGCGCACGGCGCGGTGTACATTACCGACCCGAACTACGAAAAAGTGACTGCCGGGGGCGGACTCTTCGTGGCTTACGACCGTGTGAGCGATGCGCAGGCCGATATTTGCCTGCAGCTGCACTTGCGAAACGACGGGCGGCAAACGTTTAACGGTGTGGTGGAATATGAACTGCTGCAACCTGACGGAAAGCAGGCGGCCCTGATTAACACGACGGTGAGGGTGAAGGCTGGAAATGCACAAACCGTTAAGGAGAAACTGACGCTGAAGCAGCCGCTGCTTTGGAGTCCGGAGGAGCCTACGCTCTACGACCTTGTGGTACGCATTCGCGACAAGGAGGGGAACGTGGTAGACGGATACCGCCGACGCATGGGCATACGAAGCATTGAGTTCAAGGGGGCTGATGGCTTTTGGCTTAACGGCAAACCTTACGAGGCGCCGCTTATCGGGGCTAACCGACACCAGGATTATGCACTCGTGGGCAACGCGGTGCCGAATGCGCTGCATTGGCGCGATGCCAAAAAACTGCGCGATGCGGGGCTGAAGGTGATTCGAAACGCGCATTGTCCGCAGGATCCGGCTTTCATGGATGCTTGCGACGAATTGGGGCTGTTCGTTATTGTGAATACACCGGGCTGGCAGTTTTGGAACGAGGCGCCGGTGTTTGCCGAACGCGTTTACAGCGACATACGGCAGATGGTGCGCCGCGACCGCAATCACCCGTGTGTGTGGCTGTGGGAACCGATTTTGAACGAAACGTGGTATCCGGCTGATTTTGCCCAGCAGGCTTTGCGTACGGTGAGCGAGGAATATCCCTTTGCCTACTGTTATTCGGGCTGCGACAGCGAGGCGCGCGGCCATGAAATTTACCCGGTGCAGTTTGCACACCCGGCAAATGCTGACAAGAACTGGGCTTTGAAACAGGCTAACCCGAACGTGACCTACTTTACGCGCGAATGGGGCGACAATGTGGACGATTGGAACTCGCACAACTCGCCGAGCCGGGTGGCTCGCCAATGGGGTGAACAGGCTATGCTCGTACAGGCCCGGCACTATGCTTGTCCGACTTATCCTTACACCAGCTACGATGCTTTGTGGCGCACGCCGCGACAGCATGTAGGGGGCTGCCTGTGGCATGCGTTCGACCATCAGCGGGGCTATCATCCCGACCCTTTCTATGGGGGCATCATGGATGCTTTCAGACAGCCTAAGTATGCTTACTACATGTTTCAGTCGCAACGCCCGACGGAAAAATTGGAACGGCCGTTTACGACGGGTCCAATGGTGTACATTGCACACGAAATGACGCCTTTTTCGCCTGCGGATGTAACGGTGTACTCGAACTGCGACGAGGTGCGTCTGACGTACAACAAAAATGGCAAGCTGTTTACTTACACTCGCCCTGTGAAAAAGGAGGGAATGCCTTCGCCCATTATTACGTTTGAGCGTGTGTATGATTTCATGATTGACAAATACATGTCGATGAACGAACACAAGCAGCACGAGGTGTTTTTGCGGGCTGAAGGACTGATTGGGGGCAAGGTGGTGGCTACGCACGAGGTGCGACCGGCACGCCGCCCGGAGCAGTTGCTGCTGTGGGCTGACCATGAGGGAATGGACTTGAGGGCCGATGGGTCGGACGTAATGACGCTGGTGGCGGCGGTGGCCGACAAACAGGGCAACATCAAACGACTGAATAACCAATGTATTCGCTTTCATATTGAGGGCGAGGGGCGCATCATCGGCAATGCGGACATCGGGGCTAACCCGACAAGCGTGAAATGGGGGACGGCTCCGGTGCTGATTCAGTCGACACTAACGCCGGGAAAAATAAGGGTGACGGCGAGTGTGGCATTCGAGGGGGCGCAAACGCCGGTGAGTGCGGTGCTGGAACTGGAGAGTAAACCGGCTGTGCATCCTTTGATTTTCGACCCTAACGAGGGGAAACTGCTAAACTGCCGGAGTGAGGCTGAGGGGAAAGACATTAAGGGGAAATCGGCTGCTGACCTTGAAGCTGAATGGAAACGGAAGGCTGAAAACGACCGCCGACTGAAGGAGGTGGAACAACAGCAGGCTGACTTTGGCGAGAAAAAGTAGGCTTTTTTAGGTAAGTAGGTGTTCAAAATTATTTTTACATTTGAATTACGTTATTGTGCCGTAGTTGTTTGTTCTGTGCGAATGTCAGTGCAAACCGAATGCAGAATATGAAAGCTCGCTTTCAATATTTTGCTGAGGTGCAGCCTGATTTCACAAAGTAAATGCGGTGCAAGAACGTAATGCAATGTCAGTGCAAACCGAATGCAGAGCGAGGCAAGCTTGCTTGCATGAGCTATGCTGAGGTGAAGCCTGACTTCGCGAAGCAAAGTAAAAATACTTCGATAGAATTATATAAAATAATTTTGAACACCTACTTATAGGGTGATGATGATTGGACATGCATGTGATTGTGATTGTTTCAGCGGAACCTCAGCGGATTTTTGGCACAAAAAAAGGAGATAACTTACGCAAATGCTTGCGCAGGCTATCTCCATTTTATAAAAGTAGTATCTGTCACTTCTGCCCCGTTCGATGAACGAGGGGGCAGAAGGAGTGAGAGGTATTACCGTTTAAAACAGTTTACTTGGTAAACTTTCGGGTAATTTCCTGTCCGTCGAACGTAGCCGAGAAGCTGTAGACGCCGGTGGGCAGGTTGGTGAGGTTGAACGTGCGAACATCGCCAGCGCTTACTTGCGAAGCGTTGAGCGTTTGTGCTACGCGGCCGGCTGCATCGAAGATGCGGAACACGGCATTCGTGGCATCGCGTCCGATGGTTACGCGGAGTTCGTTACCGTCGACCTTCAAGTCGAAGTTGGCATCGGTGGTTACACCAGCAATGCCACTGGGCTTCACGGCTCTTACCTTCATCTTGGCCTCGGTGGTGTTGCCGACAGAGTCGGTGGCGGTGATGGTAAGCGTGGTAGAACCTTGACGCATGGCCTGAATTACAAATCCGGTAGGATCGGTGTAAAGACGGAGCAATGCGCTGTTGAGAGCCTTGACACTGAATGTCATTTCATCGCCTTCGGGGTCTTTGAAGAGCGATTCGTAACTGAACGAGGGCGAGGTGGTGTTGGCTTGCATTTCAAATTCTGCTTCACCAATGTACTCGGGAGCGCGGTTCGTGAATTCAACGTTGAAGTAGGCCTTATTGACTGCGGTATTGCCTAATGCGTCGGTAGTGTTGACAATGAAGTGACGCAAACCTGCTGTGCCGTAGTCGGGAGCAAGCTGCATAGTCAGGGTCAACGACTTCTTGGCAGGCACTTCTACCTTGCC
>VOFC01000747.1_pt1 | contig 80001 bp, 152 predicted proteins | sample 5384161 | NCBI WGS metagenome assembly VOFC01 (sample SAMN12384722, study PRJNA508395) | human gut metagenome | isolation source: healthy gut B | host: Homo sapiens | reverse complement strand
GCAGCGTTAATAATGGCAATTTTTATAAATGGAATGAGCGACTTAGAATTATATGATTTAACATTTAGTATGGCAAATTCAGGAGAAGTACTAGATTTATCAGAATTTGGAGAAAATGTAGTGGATAAACATAGTACAGGAGGAGTTGGAGATAAAGTATCAATTATATTATTGCCAATTGTAGCTTCACTTGGAATACCTGTTGCAAAAATGTCTGGAAGAGGACTAGGTTTTACTGGTGGGACAGTTGATAAGATGGAATCAATACCTGGATATACAACTAATATTGATATACAGAAATTCAAGGAAAATGTTCATAAAATAGGAATAAGTATGATTGGGCAAACAATGAATCTTGCACCAGCAGATAAAAAAATATATGCATTAAGAGATACTATAAGTTGTGTAGAAAATATCCCATTAATAGCATCAAGTATAATGAGTAAAAAAATAGCCTCTGGAGCAAATAAAATAGTGCTAGAAGTTACGTACGGAAAAGGTGCTTTTATGAAAACTCTAGAAGATGCAAAATTATTAGCAAACAAAATGGAAAAATTAGGTAAATATGCAGACCTAGAAGTTGAAAGTGTATTTACTCCAATGGATGAACCAATAGGATATGCTGTTGGAAATACATTAGAAATGATAGAAGCTATAAATTTCTTAAAAAGGAAAGGATATGCCAGAAGATTTAAAAAAATAGTATTAGAACTTGGAAGTCAGATGATAAAATTAGCAGGTATAGGAGAAAACATAGAAGATAACAAGGAAAAAATGCTAAAACAAATCGAAAATGGTTTTGCATATAAAAAATTTAAAGAAATGGTAAAAAATCAAGGTGGAGATATATCATATTTAGAAAATACAAATAAATTTGAAAAAACAAAATATGTATTTGAGGTTAGAAGCAAAAAAAAAATGGAATTGTTAAAGAATTAAATGCAGAAAACATTGGAAAAGTAGCATGCTTTTTTAGGAGCAGGAAGAACAAAAAAGATGACAAAATTGATATGTCTGCAGGAATTGTGTTAAATAAAAAAATACATGATTATATTGAAGAAGATGATTGCTTATGCGAAGTTCATTGCAATAATGAGAAAAAAGGAAAAGAAGCTGTAAAGCTGTTAGAAGAAATTTTTAAAATTGGATAATTTTTCTGATTGGGACCGTTTCCTTTTACAAAAAAAACGGTCCCGATGAAAAAATTCTATTGCAAAAAATTAAAAAAAGTGTTATAATAATTTATGTAGAATAAAAAATTAGGAGGAATGAAAATGGCAAAAATAAAGAAAAAACAAAATAAATTTAAAATAAATAAAGGACAATTAGCTGTAAAAATAATGGCAAGTATTCTTGCAATAATGATGGTTTTATCAGTATGTGCAACATTTATATATTACATTTATTCAGCAATTGCTTAAAATAAAAATAGGGAGATAAATTAATGATAGAAGATATAAGAGAAAATATATTAACATATATTCAAATATATCAACAAAGTCCTTTTAAACTAATAACATTAATAGTTGATATAACAATAGTTATATTTTTTGGCCTATGGCTTATTAAAAATTGTAAAAGATTCTAGAGCTTGGCAATTGGTAAAAGGGAATTGCATTTTTGGTAATAGCAACTTGGCTTAGTGGAATATTAAACTTAAATATATTAAATTACATATTGTCTGCAGTAATGAATTGGGGAGTTATATTTTAATTATAATTTTCCAACCTGAAATAAGAAGAGCACTAGAACAACTTGGAACTAATAAGTTTACTAAATTTTTTGGAATGGATAAAGATATAGCAACAAAAACAAAAGAAGATATATATAAAATAGCAATAGCAGCAACAGAACTTTCTAAAGTAAAACAGGTGGATTAATTGTTATTGAAAGGGATATAAAAATAAAAGATATAGTATCAACAGGTGTAGAAATAATGCTGAAGTATCACCACAGTTACTTGTAAATATATTTGTTCCAAATACTCCATTCATGATGGAGCAGTTGTAATAAGTGATAATAGAATTGCAGCAGCAGCTTGTATGCTTCCTTTAGCGAGTGATGCCGATATTGCAAAAGAGCTTGGAACAAGACGGGCAGCTATTGGAATTTCTAAAGAATCTGATGCAATTGCTGTTGTGGTTTCAGAGGAAACTGGAAAAATATCTGTTGCTAAAGATGGAACTTTAATTGCAGATGTTAGAGAAGATGTTTTAAAAAAGATTTTAATAAATAATATAATAACAAAAAGAATGCCAACAAAAGAAAAATCGAATAGGTTTAGAAAATTTTGAAAAAAAAAAAAGTTTCAAGTAAAAATAAAATTAGGAGTTCTAAGATTTAAAACTAATTTTGTTAATAAAACTAATTAAAAATAAAAAATGGAATATATATGAGAAATATTAAAATTAACAATAGAATATGACGGCAAAGACTTTAATGGGTGGCAAAAAAGCAACCAAATAAATTAAATATTCAAGGAACAATAGAACAAGCAATAAATTCAATAACAGGAGAAGAAGTTAGTCTAAATGCATCAGGTAGAACAGATGCAGGAGTACATGCTTTAGGACAAGTTGCAAATTTTAAGACGGATTCTAATCTTCCAATAGAAAAGTTCCAATAGCAATAAATGCAAGATTAAAAAAATCAATTAGAATAATATCAGCAGAAGAAGTTGATGAAAGATTTCATAGTAGACTGACATGCAAACAAAAGACATATAGATATATAATAAATAATTCAAAATATGGAACTGCTATATATAGAAATTTAGAAGTAAATATTCCACAAAAATTAAATGTAGAAAAGATGCAAGAAGCAGTAAAATACTTTGAAGGGGAACATGATTTTAAAGCATTTAAAGCAAGTGGAACAAGCAGTAAAAGCAGTATAAGAATAATATATGAAGCAAAAGTTTACAAGGAAAATGAAAGAATTATAATAGAGTTAACAGGTAATGGTTTTCTATATAATATGGTAAGAATAATAGCAGGAACACTTGTAGAAGTTGGTCAAGAAAAAATAGAACCTAAAGATATAGAAAAAATTATTCAAGACGGTAAAAGAGAAAATGCAGGAAAAACTTTACCTCCTCAAGGGTTATATTTAGTAAAGGTCGATTATAATAATTAACATTTTATACCATATTTTAATGATATAGTATCTTAGAATATTCACACAAACTCAAAAAAATTCATAATATATATAAAAAACGGAGGAGCAGATATTATGAATTTAATTATATTTTTTTGCACTCCCACTTGCTACAATTTTGTTATCAATAGTATTGCAAAAGATATTAAAATCACCATTGTTAGTTGCAATAACATTTTTTGCAATATACTTATTAGCCGCGTTTATATTAGCGGCATTAGGTATAATAGATTTAGGGTTAGCATTAGTTGCAACAATAATATATACAATAATAGCATTTATTACTGCTTATGCAGTAATGTTAATTTGTAACATAATAAAAAAATTAAGAAGAATATGTTGTTGTAATTGTAATTGCAATAATCAAAATAATGAAAATGATTGTAATGATGATAATAATCAGACAAATAATGTAGCAGTTCAAGGAGTTTTATCAGTTCAAGATGTTAATGGAAATAATGATGATGACGATAATGACAATGATAACTGTGGGTGTAGGAACAATCAGGTTGCAATAAGAGCATCGGTAACACCAAATACATCAAATGGGGGAAGAACAGGAAATTTTAGAGGATGCTATAGAAGATGCAGGTAAAATAGTATAATAATAAAATCTCAAATTATTAAAACATTGAATTTAATAATTTGAGATTTTTAATTTTAAACTATTTATTATTTTTGTCGTCTTTTAAAACTTCTTTAATTGCTCCTAGACTTCCTAAAGCAGATGTTGCTTCAAAAGGAATAAATACTTTATTTGCTTCACCGTTTGCAACTTCTTTTAAGGCTTCTAATGATTTTAATTGAACTAATTTTTCATCTGGATCAGATTTCTTTATAGCTTCATAAACCATTTGAATTTCTTTAGCTTTAGCTTCTGCAACTTCTTTTATAGCTTTAGCTTCACCAGCTGCACGTCTAACTTTAGCTTCACTATCTGCTTCAGCTTCAAGAATTGCAGCTTGTTTTTTACCTTCTGCAACTGTGATTGCAGATTGTTTTTGAGCTTCAGCTTCAAGAATAAGAGCTCTTTTATTACGTTCTGCATTCATCTGTTTTTCCATTGCATCTCTTATATCAGCAGGTGGGTTAATATCCTTTATTTCAACACGATTAATTTTACATCCCCATTTATCTGTTGCTTCATCAAGGATTGAACGTAATTCATAGTTAATAGTTTCACGAGATCCAAAAGTCTCATCTAAATCCATTTTACCAACAATATCACGAATTGTTGTAATTGCTAAGTATTCAATACCTTTCTTTAAATTCTGAATTTCATAAACAGCTTTAACAGGGTCAGTTATTTGATAGAAAACAACTGTATCTATATTAATTGTTACATTATCTTTAGTAATTACTCCTTGTGGTGGAATATCCATTGTTTGTTCTTTCAAAAGAACAACAGAACTAATTCTGTCAAAAAATGGGATTATAATTGTAAGACCAGCATCTGCAACTTTTTCAAATTTACCTAATCTTTCAATTATATAAACTTCTGATTGATTTACGACTTTAATTGATGTAAAAGCTATAATTAAAATTACAACTAATAAAAAAATTAATAATCCAATACCCATAATTTTCTCCTCCTTTTTTTTAATATATAAAATTTAAATAAATTAATATCACTTAATAAGACTAGAAGATTTTATTGGTTCAACTTTTAGTTTAACACCATCAATTTCAATAACTTTTATTTTTGTTCCTTTTTCTAGATTGTTATCTGAAATTTTGAAAATTTACAAAAAAAAAATGCAAAGATATATATTTAGATGAACCTAATTGATGAATGTGGATTAAAAGGATATAAAATTGGAGGAGCAGAAATTTCGAAAAAACATGCAGGTTTTATAGTCAATGTAGATAGAGCTACAGCAAAAGATGTACTAGATTTAATTAATTATGTGAAAAATAAAGTGTATAAGGACAAAGGAATAAAAATAGAAGAAGAAGTTGAATTTATAGGAAGAAAATAAATTTTTGAAAGGATAATAGTAATGAAGGGAATATTTCAATGGTTTAAAGATAGTGCTAAAATGAAAAGATGGGTTATGCTTATTTTAGTGGGAATAGTTTTTGTATGTTATGGGATGGCTAATTTAATAGTAAAAGATGAAGCAATAACATTTGTGCATGCTGCAAAAATAATAATTTATTTTGTGGTAGGTTTTACATGTGCAGTATTGGGTCTTATATTTTTAAATAAAAGAACAATGGAATTATTTATTGAAGCAACAGACGAAAGAATAGATGGAGATAAAAAAGTAAATGTAAATTCATTAATATTTAATAAAAATGTTTACGATAGAGGTCCTAAAATTGTCGTAATAGGAGGAGGAAGCGGATTAAATACTATTCTTGAAGGTTTAAAACAATATACAAGTAATATTACAGCAATTGTTACAGTCTCAGATTATGGAGAAAGTTTTGGTGCAGAAGGAGAAAAAATAAAATACCTACAATTAGAAGATATAAAAAATGGAATAGCTTCTTTAGCTACTTCTGATGAAAGCAAAATGAAAGAACTTCTAAATTATAAATTCTCAGATGGTGTTTTAAGAGGAGTATCATTTTCAGATTTATACTTTGAGGCTATGAATAATATATCAAGAGGAACTGCAGAAGCTGTAAAAAATAGTAATGAAATCTTCAAGATTTATGGTAAAGTTCTTCCTGTTACAGAAGATAAAATGAAGATTTGTGCTGAGCTTGAAAATGGTTATGTAGTAGAAGAAAAATCACAAATAGCTAATATGGTTTATGATAAATTAACAAAAATAAATAGAATTTATCTTAATCCAACAAATTGTAAACCTACAAAAGGGGTTATAGAAGCAATTTCAGAAGCAGATAGTATTATAATTGGACCTGGAAGTTTATATACTAATGTAATTCCAAATCTTTTAGTAAATGGCGTTTCAAGAGCTATTAAAGAAGCTAAGGCAAAGAAAATATATGTATGTAATATTATGACTGAACCGGGTCAGACAGATAGTTATTCTGTATCAGATCACTTAAACGTAATTTATGATCATTGTGGAGAAGGATTAATAGATTATTGTTTATATGATACAGGAGAAGTTATACCTGAATTTATAAAAAAATATAATTTAGATGGTGCTGATTTAGTAGAACAAGATTTATCTGATATAAAGGATAAAAAAATAAAATTTATAAAAGAAGATATGTCTGTTATAAAAGATGATTTGGTAAGACATGATGCTACTATAATTGCTAATACAGCAATTCAACTTATATGTGACGATTTAAAATATAAAGATAAACAAAATGAACCTGAATATTTAATGATGAATAGTAAGCTTCAAGCTGATAGAAAAATAAATAAAGAAAAAAGAAAAAATTCAAGAAGAAAAACAAATGAAAATAAGAAAATTACAAAAAATAAAAAAGTAAATTTGCAAGTAAATATAGTGATAGAATTGATTCTATAAAGCATAGTGATGAAAGAATTGAACAAAGAAAAATAAAAATGAAACATGAACTTAAATTAGAAAAACAAAAAGAAGAAGAGAAAATACTAAAAGAAAAATTAAAACAAGCAAAAGAAAGAACAAGAAAGATGAAGAATGTTAGTAGTCAGGAAATACTAAAAAATAAAAGCGAAAACACGGCTAATAAAGAGAATAATAGTGGAATTCAAATGGAAAGCAAAGATTTAAGACCTAAAGATTATGAGAAAATTAGAAAAGAAATGATAGAAAAATTTAATAACAGTAAATTAAAAGATTAAATTTTTTGGAGGTATACGAATGAGATTTGAAAAAGAGAGTTTAAATATAGGAGAAAGTTTAAACAAGGAATGGATTATAACAAATGGCATAGGAGGTTTTGCATCATCTACTATAATTGGTGCAAATACAAGAAGATATCATGGGCTTTTAGTAGCACCTCTTAATCCTCCTGCCAAAAGATATTTAATACTTTCTAAGTTAGATGAAAGCATCGAGACAAATGGAAAAAAATATGATTTATATACAAATGTATGTAAAAATTATATTTCAGAAGGTTATAAATATTTGGTAGAATTTAAAAAAGAAATATTACCAGTATTTAAATATAAAATAGAGGATATAGAAATTTCTAAAACTATATGTATGAAATATGGTAAAAATACAGTCCAGGTTTTTTATAAGATAAAAAATGGAAGTTCAAAAACAAAGTTAAATTTGTCACCTGTAATAAATTTTAGAGATTTTCATTCTATGTCGACAAATAAAAATACATTTGATATAGTTCAAAGTGAAAAAAATGGAAAAATAAAAATTGTAGTTGATAATAATATTGGACATCCTATTTATATGAAGATATCAGAAGGAAAATACCATCAGACACCTAATAATATATTTTATAATATGTTTTATTTAGAAGAGGAAAAAAGAAGCTTTTTTCCAGAAGAAAATCTTGCAGTAAGTGGAACTTTCGAAATAGTGGTTGAACCAAATGAAGAAAAATCTATATCTTTTATTTGTTCACTTGAAGAAAATATAGATGAGATTAATCCGATTGAATTTATAAATGATGAATTAATTAGAATTAATAAAATATATAATAAATCATTATTAATAGATAATAGAAAAGAAAATAAAACTGATGAAGAAAAAAGAAAAGATGAAAATACTAGAAGTTTTTTAGTAGCAACAGATAACTTCATTGCTTATAGACCTACATTTGGTCTTCATACTATAATTGCAGGCTATCCTTGGTTTTTAGATTGGGGTAGAGATACTTTAATATCATTTGAGGGGTTATTGCTTGTTACTAAGAGATATGACTTAGCAAAAGAGGTTTTACTTACTGTAACGAGAGATATAAAATATGGATTGGTTCCAAATGGATATTCAGAAGTAGATAATAGTCCATTATATAATAGTGTAGACAGTTCGCTTTTATTGTTTGAACAAGTTCAAAAATATTTAGAATATACAAATGACTATGAATTTATAAAAGAAAGCATTTATCCGAAATTAAAAAAGATTATAGAAAATTATTCAAAAGGAATTGATTTAGATAACAATAATATTTATTTAGATGAAGATGGTTTAATTTCTTCAGGAACTGAAACTACTCAAAATACATGGATGGATGCAAAATTTGAAAATTATGCAGCAACTCCTAGAAATGGAAAAGTAGTTGAAATAAATAGTTTATGGTCTAATGCATTAAAAATAATGATAACACTAACCAAAAAAGTTTGGGTCTGTTGGAAAAAGATTGTACAATGTAGAAAATACGAAGAACTTGCAGAAGAAGTGCAGGAAAAGTTTTTAACGAGAAGTTCTATAATGGAAGAAGAAAATGCTTATATGATGTTATTGGAGATGGAAAAATAAGACCAAATCAATTATTTAGGTTGAAATAATGAAGGTTGGATTTAGAAGAGATGCAAGCTATCAAAAAATTACTTGGCTTTTAGGATTAAAAGGTTAAGAAAACTACGTTTGATATTTACGAAGGAGATGTGGCTTTTGAGAAGAGACATGAGTTACCATCAGGGAAATGAATGAATCTGGATGACATGGCTTTTAGGGCTATATTATAATGAGTTTGAAAACCAAAAGGCATTCGAAAAAAAAAAAAGAAAAGGAAGAACTAACAAATGAAATAAATAAATTTTTTCGGGTAGAAAAGACATTCACGAAAGATATGAATCAAAGGGATGTATAGGTTCAATTTCTGAGATTTATGATTCAAAAACACCATACCCAAAAGGAACTTTTGCTCAATTGTGCTAGCAGAAGTATTTAGAATAATTTATGGATAATAAGATTTAAAATAAGAATGAATTAATGAAAAATTGAAGAACTAAAAAATTAAAAACGATTTCATCATTTATATTTTATATGGAGAAGAAAAAATTCCTATTAGAAAATTCATTAAAAAAAATCAAGAACTTATTTGGTGAATGCTTAAAAACGAATAAAAATTATATAACAATTGATGATAATAATGTTGAAAATAATTTCAGATTTAGAAACTCCAAGTTTTGGATTTGATAAAAATTATAATTGCTAAAAACACACAATTTTTTCAAAAAAACAAAAAGAAAAAAAGTGAAAAAAAGATGACCAAAAGTAAAAACAAAATTGTTAATTATTTACAATCAAATTTTAGAATATATTAAAAGATTCTATTATTCTTATATTTGTCGAAGAAACAGTTGAAAAAATGTAGTCTTTAGAAACAATAAAAAAAGGAAGGGGTAGTTTGTAATTTTGAATATCAAAAACCTGCTCAAATTCAAAAAAAGAATAAAAGCAATTTTTGATGCATATGGTGTAAAATTGAAAACAATATGATTATCTATTTATAGAATGTTGTGGAACAAATATGCAAGAACTTAATTAAATGAAATAAGAAAATTAATAGAATATGCAGGAAAAGGTGGAATAGTAGAAAACAAACTATTGATAAATTGTCAATAAAGAAAAAGTAGAAAGTATTATTTTTGATTTGACAGACAGCTTAGGAAAGAAAGATACGAAAGTTATAGATGTTCTAAGGAATTTATTTTAGCAAAAGAGCCTGTACAAAAGATTATGATAACTTTATATGGACATTTTAAAAAATTATATTTAGTAAAAGTAGCATTAAACTTTAAAAAGGTATAATCTAGTTTAAATTTGAAACCTAATCAAGTTTTTTTAGTAAATAAATATAAAATGCAGGCAGGATATTTTAAAGTAAAAGAATTGAAAAAAATTTTAAGGAACTGTGTGACTTAGATTATAATTATAAAATTGGCCTAATTGATTTAGAAGTTGGATTTGAATCTATTTTATGTGCATATTGTTCTTAAATATTTAATGTTCTTCTTTTTCCGAAAAATTTAATGCCCTATCTAAATATGGATCTAGAGGAAATGAGGTTAAACAAATTCAAGAAAAACTAAAAAGATGGGGATATTATAATGGATCTGTTGATGGTGTATATGGAAGTAAAACATTAACAGCAGTAAAAAAGTTTCAGCAAAAAAATGGATTGAAAGCTGATGGAATAGCAGGAGAAAAAACTCTTTCTGCGATGGGAATAACATCATCAAAGAATTCTTCTGGTTCAACAAGTAGTAATTCAAATAATGTAAATTTACTTTCTCATCTTATTTACGGAGAAGCAAGAGGAGAAAGTTACGTTGGACAAGTGGCTGTAGGAGCAGTCGTAATGAATAGAGTAAAAAAGCAGTTCATTTCCAAATACGATAGCTGGGGTAATTTATCAAGCAGGAGCTTTTGATGCTGTTTCAGATGGTCAAATTAATATGAGTCCGGATAGTACAGCGATTAAAGCAGCTCAAGATGCAATAAATGGATGGGATCCGTCATATGGCGCAATTTATTATTTTAATCCTAATACTGCAACCAATAAATGGATATGGTCTAGACCACATACTGTTACTATTGGAAAACATAGATTTTGTAAATAATTTTAAAAAATACTTGAATTTAAAAGTAAGATGCTTTATAATAATTATGTTAAAGTATCTTATTTTTTATATTGGGGTATCGCCAAGTGGTAAGGCATCGGACTCTGACTCCGACATTAACAGAGGCATTTTCCTTCCAATTATCAGCAATAAACTTTGCGTGTTCATTTGAACCTGCGAAGGTCCTAACCTCAAAAATTGTTTTATTATTTTCCACAATTTTACATTTTACAGTGTAAGAATTTTCGTTTTCTGGTATATATTCAGTAACAATAGAATCCTCACTTATAATATTATTTAATTCATTTTTTAAAACATTATCTATTTTTAATTTTAATAAACCTGGTAAAACATCAATTGTTAAATTCAAAGAATTTTGACCATCAAAAGTTAATTTATAAAGTACTTGTTTTTCATCAGCATCTTCGTCTTTAGTGTAAGTTTGAACAAGCTTAGAATCAACGAGGTCAGCCAATATTTGTTTAAAGTAAAAATAATTAATATTATTAACAGGAGAGATGATTTTAAATATATCACTTTCTGTTACATCTGTTTTTACATTACTTAGAACATATAATATTAAAACTTTATCTTGAGCCAAACTTTTATTCATATTAACGTCCATAATAGTTACTCCTTACATTAAATTTAAGGGTATTATATCACAAAGAATACATAATGTAAACGGTATCGGTTGATATTTTACTTAATTTATAGTAAAATAATAAAAGCTCAAATTTAAGGAGAAAAAAATAGATGAAGGATAGAAAAATTTTAATTATAATTTTTATTATTGCATTAGTTTTAGACCAAGTAACAAAAGTTATTGGATATGTAAATGGATGGAATATAAATATCAATAGTGATAATAGTAATAATGGCTATTATATAATTATGACGATAATAATTGTTATTATGATTATACGTTATATTTCAAATGAAAATACATTTATAAAACTTGATACAAAAGTAATTTTAACACTAGCAATATCTGGTGCAATAGGAAATTTAATTGATAGAATATGGAATAAAAATGTGATAATTTTTATGGATTTGGGAAAATCAATTTATTTGAATTTTGCGTATATTTATGTACTAATTGCGTGGATAGGGTTAGCTGCAATATTGACGAAAAACACAATGAAAATATTAAAAGAGAAAAAGGAGAGAAAAAGTGAACATAAAAGTAAATGAGGAAAATGTGGGAAAAAGAATAGATAGTTTTATTCCTATGGTTCAAGAAGATATTTCAAGAAGTATGGTGCAAAAATTAATTGAACAAAAAACATAAAAGTAAATGGAAAAGAAACGAAACATTCATATAAACTTAAATTAAATGATGAGATTGAAATATTTGTGCCAGAAGCAAAAGAGATTAACTTAAAAGCACAAGATATTCCATTAAATGTAATTTATGAGGATAATGATATTATAGTTATTAATAAGCCAAAAGGAATGGTAGTACATCCAGCAAATGGAAATCCAGATGGAACCCTTGTAAATGCGGTAATGAACAAATGTAAAGATTCTCTTTCTGGAATAGGTGGAGAGATAAGACCTGGTATTGTGCATCGATTAGACAAAGATACATCAGGAGCAATAATCGTAGCTAAAAATGACAAGGCACATATTGCTTTAAGTGAACAGTTAAAAAATCACGAAGTAAAAAAGACATATCTTGCATTAGTTAGAGGAATTATAAAAGAAGATGAAGCTACAATAAATATGCCGATTGCACGAAGTACAAAAGATAGAAAAAAAATGGATGTTGATAAAAATGGAAAAGAAGCAATTACTCATTTTAAGGTTTTAGGAAGATACAAAAACAAATATACATTGTTAAAAATTAATATAGAAACAGGAAGAACTCATCAAATAAGAGTACATTTATCACACATAGGATATCCAATAGTAGGAGATGAAGTATACTCAAATGGAAAAAATGAATGGAATATACATGGACAATGTTTACATGCTTGGAAGTTAGAGTTTATTCATCCAATAACAGGTAAAAAAATAAGCTTAGAAGCGGAAATTCCAGAGTATTTAAAAAATATTATAAAAGAATTAGAAGAGGAAAAATAAATGGAAGAAATGAGATTACAAAAATATTTAGCATCATGTGGGGTTGCATCAAGAAGAAAATGCGAAGAATTGATTTTAGAGGGAAAAGTTGAAGTAAATGGAAATTTTGTAACTGAACTTGGAACTAAAATAAATCCAGAAAAAGATGAGGTAAAATATAATGGAAATGTTGTCAAATTAGAAGAAGAGAAAGTATATATTTTACTAAACAAACCAATTGGATATGTAACAACTGCCAAAGAACAATTTGGAAGAGATATGGTGCTAGATTTAGTAAAGGTAAACAAGAGAATAGTGCCAGTTGGAAGACTAGATATGTATACATCAGGAGCATTAATATTAACAAATGATGGAGAATTTGTTAATAAACTAACACATCCAAGCCACGAAATTGATAAAACTTATAATGTTACATTAAAGGGAATTGTAACAAAAAAGAAGACATAGAAAATTTAAAAAATGGTGTAGAAATAGATGATGGATATATTACAAAACCTGCAAAGGCTAAGATTTTAAAAATAGATGAAGAAAAGAAAATATCAAGAGTTCAAATTACAATTCACGAGGGAAAAAATAGGCAAGTAAGAAAGATGTGTGAATCCATTGGAAAAAAAGTTTTGGCTTTACATAGATGCAGAATTGGAAATTTGGATGTTAAAGATTTGAAATTGGGTGAGTGGAGATATTTGAGTAAGAAAGAAGTAGAAAATTTCTGATTGGGGACGGTTCCTTTTCGGAAAAAGAACCGTCCACAATCAGAAAAAAATATAGACAATCACATAAAAAAAGTGATAAAATACATACATAACTTAAAAAGAAGGAGGAGTTATGAAATGGTAGAAGATAACCAAATTAAAGCACAAGTATCGCCATTTGCTATTAGAAAAGGCGAGATAAAAACTTTTGATGGTCAAGATGGATATGTATCAATGAATCAAGTAGTTCATAAGATAAATATAGGACATATCACAGACATTCATTTTGAAATTTTAAATTTAGTAAATGAGTTTGAATTTATCACATCAAGACAATTAATGCAAATGCTTCAAATCAAGGGATATGAAGTTAAATCGCAAGACAAATTAAATAACAAATTGGAGGGACTTGTAAAATCTAAAATTTTAACAAGATATTATTTTACATCAGATGAAGGAAAGGGAATATATAGGATATATTGTCTAGAGAAGATGGGAAAATATTTGTTAGATACAAGAGATGATGTAGAATGTAAATGGCAACCATCAGACAATACAAAACCAGTTGCTATGATAAAGAAAAGATTAGCAGGAAATCAAGTATTAATAGCATATTTGAAAAAGGTTAAAGTGTTTGATAAGTATACTGTAAAGCCAGCTTTAACTGCTAAAACAATGGGAAAAGTATTTAAACCAAGTGGGGGAGCGGTTACACTTACTAAATCTGGAAAATCTATTCAATTCTTATTTGAAGTTGTAAGAAGAGAAAGTGATTGGCAGAAAAAAGTTGTTGATAAAATGAAATTCTATCAAGATTTCTACGACAATTTTGTACCATTAGATTCAGGATTTAAGTCTTTACCACAATTAATTATTGTTTGTGAGGATGATAGACACATGGCAGAGGTATTTAGAGAATTAGTTACACATAATATTGAATTTAGTAAAATAAATTTATATTATACAACAGATTTGAAACAAAATAGTGAGTCTTTAGAAAGTACTTTAACAGAATTTAAGCTTGATCCTGAAACAAATAAATATAAAGCACAAAATGTTGAATTAAAATTATTAAATTAATATAGAACATTTTAAAACAATAAAATGCAAGTTTGAGGTAGAAAAATTGTTCTGCCTCATTTTTTTTAATTTAAAAGTAGGAGATAATGATGAAAAAAGGAATAGTGAAAATACTTATATTGGTATTATTTTTAGAAGTATTTGTTTTTAATTATCAATCATATAGAGTGCTATCTTCTAATAATAAAAAAGAGTTTAACCAAGAAGATTTTTCAAAATATGAAACAAATGATAATTATACTTATGTTGAAATTGATAATTTATCAGATGAAATAAAAACATTGAATTTGGATTTGGGGAATGTAGAAAATGTAGAATATAAATTTTTCTATACTGATGATACATCAAGTGAATTTAGGGAAATACCATCAAAAAATTATATACAAAATTTAGAAATTAGCAAATATATTTGTACTTATTTATCTGGAAAAAGTAATAAAATAGCAGTTAAAATTTATTCGAAAAATGTACAAGTTGATAAGATTGCAATAAATAACAAAATACCATTTGACTTTAATTTAGCTAGATTTATAATTTTATTTTTAATAGTATTTTTTATATACTGTATAAAAAATGTAATTTTTTGAAGAACTAGATTATGAAGAAAACTACAAACAATTAATTACCGTATTTTTTGGTTATGATGTCATTTGTATTTTTAACAAGCTATATAAATTTACGTTCAAGAAATGTAATAGAAACAGATTATTATGAAACAGATTTGGTTGATTCGCTTTCGAATGGAAAAGTATATTTAGAAGAAAAACCAAGTGAAAAATTAACAAATTTAGAAAACCCCTATGATACAACACAAAGAGATGAAAATTCTTTAAAGAGAGGGAAAGATTATATTTGGGATGCATCATATTATAATGGAAAATATTATAGCTATTTTGGAATATTGCCAGCAATAATATTACTTATGCCATATCATGTATTAACGGGAAAATATTTGCTTATATCGATGGCTATATTAATTTTTTCATTACTTACAATATGGTCATTAAAAGAATTGATAATAAATATATTTGAAAGATATTTTAAAAATACGCCATTCAAAATTATGATTTTTTCTATGCTTATATTGCTATTTGGCTCACAAATTTTAATTTTAAATGGAAGACCCAAATTCTATGAACTGGCAGTTATTTCGGGATTATTTTTTGCAACTGCTGGAATAAACTTTTTATTTAAGGGAATTAAGGAAAAAGATATAAAATATAAATATATATTTTTATCAAGTTTATTTTTAAGTTTATCTGTTGCTTGTAGGCCAACGATGTTATTTACATCATTAATAGCTTTACCTGTATTTATAAAAATATTTGTTAAAAATCTTAGGGAAAAACAAAATATAGGAAGAAGTATTGCAAGTATTTGTATACCATATATTTTAATAGGCAGTTTACTTATGTATTATAATTATATAAGATTTAATAGCATCTTTGAGTTTGGAGCATCATATCAATTAACTGTAAATGATATGTCAAGTTTGAAAAATAGAATTATGACTATTGGCACAGGAATTGTATGTAATTTATTTGGAATGCCATCATTTACAAGTAGTTTTCCATTTATTGAAACTAATAAAAATATTTTGACTTTTTATGGATATTATTATATTGAAGATATGATTGGTGGATTATTTATTTTAATACCTATTTGTTTTGCTATTTTTTCTTTAAGAAAATTATGGAAGAAAAGCGAAAATAAAGAGGTTTGTTATGCAATATTAACATTTTCTGTTATTGGATTAATTTTATGTATAGCAAGCATTATGATGGCAGGAAGTTTGCAAAGATATTTAATTGATTATGGATGGATGCTTATTATTGCTGGAATTATGTCGTTTGTGGAATTGAGAAATGTATATAAAACAGATGAAGGAAAACACTTATTGGATAAAATATTAAAAGTATTAGTTATATATATTGTTGTTGTCAATTTATGTACAGGTATTCGTGCAGAGAAAAACTACTTTAAAAACTTTTCAACAGAACAATTTTATAAATTAAGATATTCAGTTGATTTTTGGGAGTAAATATTAAAATATTGAATAATACATTGAAGTAATTTGCTTATTAACTTCGGTGTATTATTCAAGCATTATATATTTTATAGAAAAAAATATTTTGAAATGTGGACAAGAGTAGGGACTTAGCTGTTTTTTGAGTATTTTTATGAAAATAATTTTAATTTTTTGTGAAAAAGTATTGACAATCGACAAAAAACATAGTATACTAGTCGATGTCAAAAGGAAATGGTCGTTTAGCTCAGCTGGGAGAGCATCTGCCTTACAAGCAGGGGGTCATAGGTTCGAGCCCTATAACGACCACCAATTTTTGACATTACGGCCTGGTAGTTCAGTTGGTTAGAATGCCGCCCTGTCACGGCGGAGGTCGACGGTTCGAGCCCGTTCCAGGTCGCCATTTTTTTATATAAAAATATTTGGCTTCATAGCTCAGTTGGTAGAGCAGGGGACTGAAAATCCCTGTGTCACTGGTTCAATTCCACTTGAAGCCACCAATAGTTTATGGTGGATGTAGCGCAGTTGGTTAGAGCGCCAGTTTGTGGCACTGGAGGTCGTGAGTTCGAATCTCATCTTCCACCCCATTATTTTCCACCAATTTTATATACATTGGACTGTAGCCAAGCGGTAAGGCACCAGACTTTGACTCTGGCATGCGCTAGTTCGAATCTAGCCAGTCCAGCCAGTAATATCAAGGCTTTCGAGAAATCGGAAGTCTTTAATTTTTAATAAAAATCCCTTTACTTGTACAAAAACGGCCCATAATAATTAATAGTAAAAAGTCTCATCTGTGAAAGATGAGACTTGAAAATTGAAAAAATCAATTTTTTTTGAGGTTTTCTAAGTATTTTTTTCTAGAAATACTTAAACATACTGCTGTTTTCTTTAATTCAGTATCAGCAACTTGAGGATTACCTCCGCCTGCAATAAACATTCCGGCATCTGCTTTCAGAGAATCTATAATTGTTTGATTAAAGAGAAATTCTGGAAGCTCAAATAAAAGTTTGATATTGCATTCCTTCTCGCATTCCCAACACCGTATGCTACAATCTGAAATATTAAAAATCATAAGTATTCCTCCTCTGTAATTTTATAAATAAATTATATAACAAAAAAGAAAAAAATCAAATTATGTAAATAATGAATTATTTCCCCAAAACTGCACAAACTACCTCCAAAGGAGGAAACCAAAATGGAAAATAATGACTTGAACGTCCTAGACGAATTAAACAAAGGAGCCACAATGGGAATGGATGCAATAGAATTTGTGGTAAAAAAAAGTAGGAGATGAAGATTTCAAAAAACACTAGAACTAGAATACAACAAATACAAAGACATCTCAAGAAGAGTGAACAATCTATACCAAAACTACGAAGATGAAAAAGAACCACACGAAACAAGTGCAATGAACAAAGTAATGACATGGTGGGGAATACAAATGAAAGCGATGAGCGACAAAAGCAACTCAAACCTTTCAGAATTATTACTAAATGGAACAAATATGGGAATAATAGAAGGAAGAAGATTGCTAAATCAAAATCCAGATATAGACAAAAAACATCCACAATTTATTAGATGAATTTGTAAAAATGCAAGAAGATAGTGTAGAAACCTTAAAAACATATTTATAAAAAATAACAAAAAAAACTCGAATTATTAATATAATATTAGTAATTCGAGTTTTTTTGTTGGAGGTAAATGTTATGAAAAAAAGCACTATGTTTTTCAGGTGGAGGAATAAAAGCATTTGCACATATTGGAGCATTAAAAGCATTAGAGGAGAAAAATTTAAAATTTGATATGGTAGCAGGAACATCCTCTGGTAGTATAATTGCGGTGCTATATGCACTGGGCTTTACAAGTGATGAAATGTATAAAACATTGAAAAGACATCTAAAAAAGGTACGATATATAGATATAAAAAATATATTCAAAATTGTAGGAGGATTATTATTTACAGGAAGAATAATTGTTGATGGTTTAAATAGTGGAAACTTTTTAACTAAAGCAATGAAAGAAATTTGCAAAGAAAATAATGTATACAAAATGAATGACCTAAAAATGCCAATTGCGGTTCCTGCTGTAAACTTACAAAATGGAGAGGTTATTATATTTTCGTCAAAAGAAATAAGACAAAATATATCTGATGAGATAAAATATATAGTAGATAGCCCGATTGATGTAGCAGTTAGAAGCAGTTGCGGTTTCCCTGTTGTATTTTCGCCATATATGTATGAAAATATGCAGTTAATAGATGGAGGAGTAAGAGAAAACGTTGCCTGGAGAGAATTAAAAGAAATGGGGGCAGATAAAGTATTAGGAATAAATTTTGCATCAAAAAGAGAAAAAAAGGAGATTGCTGTAAAAATTTAATTGATATTGCAGTAAGGTCAATAGGTTTAATGGAACACGAACTTTCAAATTATGAGTTAAATGGGATTGATGAATTAATTACAATCACCACCAAAAAGGTTGGATTACTTGATACCAGTGATGTTGATTACTTATATAATATGGGATATAAAATTACTAAAAAATATATTGACGATAAAAATAAATAATGTTAGAATAATTGTATAAAAAATAAAAAGGGAAGAAAAGTATGGAAAGATTAAGTAATTATAAAAAAATACAAATAATTCTATTAATATTAATTATAATAGCTTCAATATTGTTTATTATGTCTTTAGGTAAAAGCAAAACATAAAAGTGGAACAACAGAACCAACAATATCAGAAGCAGTTACAGCTCCAATAGAAGAAATACCTCAAGAGGAAAATACAATTGAAAACGAAGATACAGTAGAAAATCCAGAAGATACAAGCTGGGATGAGGATGCTGAAGATACAAAAGTAGAAAATCCTGAGGAAGAGGAAAAAAATAGTAAAGAAAAATACCATATAAAAGTTAATTATGGTGCAAATGTTGTAACAGTTTACAAAAAGGACAACTCTGGAAAATACACAGTACCTGTAAAAGCAATGGTATGTTCAACAGGAAAAGCAACACCAACATCTGGAACCTACAAAATGAGCAATAAATATAGATGGCACCAATTAAATGGTGGAGTTTATGGTCAATATTGTTCAAGAATAACAGGACATATTCTATTCCACTCTGTACCTTACGCAACAAATTCTCCAGATTCATTAAAATATACAGCTTATGATAAATTAGGAACAAAAGCTTCTGCTGGATGTATTAGACTTACAGTTGCAGATGCATATTGGATATATTCAAATTGTGCAAGTGGTACAAATGTAGAGTTTTATTCATCATCAGATCCGGGACCACTTGGTAAGCCATTAGCACAAAAAATATCTTCAAATGAAAAATGTAGAAATTGGGACCCAACAGACCCATTACCAAATAATCCTTGGAAAGGCTACACAGAACCAGCTTCTAGTACAGTAGAACAACCAAAAAAAAGGAGACAAAACAAGAAAATACAAATAATAATAGTGGCAGTGAAAATACAAAGCCACAAGAACCAACAAAACCTGCTGAACAGGAAAAACCATCAGAGCCAGAAAAAAAAATACATCTGATGGAAACACTTCAAACTCATCAACATCTAATGGAAACAATACAAATACTTCTGGAAATACAGGTAATAGTACAACATCTGGAAATGAAAATAGTAACACAAATGGAAATGAGATAGGTTCAAATAAGAGTAATGATGACACAACAATAAAAGAATAAATAAATTAAAAGTAAATCCTGCAAAAATCATTGCAGGATTTATTTTTATGCTACTATTAACCATATAAAAAAAAAGAAAAAGGGTGATAATATGACAGATATAGAAATAGCAAGAGCTACAAAACTACAAAACATCAATAATATAAGCAAAATTTGTGGATTACAAGAAGATGAAATAGAGGAATACGGAAAATATAAAGCAAAAAAATAAATGAACAAGCAATTACAAGATTAAAATCAAACCAAAATGGAAAGCTAATACTAGTTACAGCAATGAATCCAACACCACTAGGAGAAGGAAAAACAACGGTATCAATTGCAATAGCAGATGGACTAAACAAAATAAATAAAAAAGCAATATTAGCACTAAGAGAACCATCTTTAGGTCCGGTTTTTTTGGAATGAAAGGTGGAGCAACAGGTGGAGGAAAAGTTCAAATTGCTCCAATGGAAGATATAAACCTACATTTTACAGGAGATATACATGCTATAACATCAGCTAATAACTTACTATCATCAATGATAGATAATACATTTATTTTGGAAATGCGTTAAAAATAAAAAAGAGTTACCTGGAAAAGATGTGTAGACTTAAATGATAGACAATTAAGATGCATTGAAACAGGCTTATCTGGAGAAAATAAAATTGTACCTAGAAAAGATGGTTTTGATATAACTGTTGCATCAGAAATAATGGCAATACTATGTTTATCAAATGATATAAATGATTTAAGAAAAAAGACTTGGAAATATAATAATTGGATACAATGAAGATGAAGAACCTGTATATGCAAAAGATTTAAAAGCAGAAGGAGCAATGACAGTTCTTTTTAAAAGACGCTATAAATCCAAATTTAGTACAATCATTAGAAGGAACACCTTGCATAATTCACGGAGGACCTTTTGCAAATATTGCACATGGTTGTAATTCTGTAAGAGCTACAAAATTAGCGTTAAAATTAGGAGATTTTGCAATTACAGAAGCAGGATTTGGGTCAGATTTAGGTGCAGAAAAATTTTTAGACATAAAATGCAGAAAAGCAGAATTGAAACCAAATGTAGTTGTAATTGTAGCAACAATAAAAGCTCTTAAATATCACGGAGGAGTGGCAAAAGAAGATATTTTAAAACCAAATGATGAAGCTTTAAAAAATGGAATGCATAATTTATATAAACATATATATAATATGAAAAATGAGTTTGGATTAAATGTAATAGTTGCAATAAATAAATTTAATACAGACACAGATACTGAAATTGAATTTGTAAAAAATGATTTAACTAAAAAAATGTATCCCATCAAGTGTAGTTGAAGGATGGGCAAAAGGCGGAGATGGAGCAATAGATATAGCTGAAAAAATTGTTCAAATTTCAGAAAAAAGAAACAGATTTTAAATTTGTTTATGAGGATAGTGACAGTATAAAAGAAAAAAAATTGAAAAAGTTGCTAAAAAAAATATATGGTGCAGAAGATATAAAATATACAGATTTAGCAGAAGAAAACATAGAAAAAATTAAAAATTTAGGAAAATCAAATCTGCCAATTTGTATTGCAAAAACACAGTATTCATTATCTGATGATGCCAAGAACTTGGAGTGTAAAGAACCTTTTTATATAACAGTAAGAGATGTGGCTATAAAAAATGGTGCTGAATTTATTGTTGTGTATTGTGGTAAAATAATGACAATGCCAGGACTTCCTAAGGTTCCTGCGGCAGAAGGAATAGATGTAGATGATAATGGGGATGTTGTGGGGATATTTTAAATAGATTAACCAATAACTTGAAAAAATAGGAAAAAAAACGTTATAATATAGATGCGTAGAAAAAAGATGGGAGGGATAAAAATGCCTAAAAATGTAAATAAAGAAATTCAAGCATTTGTAAACCAAGTAAAAGAAATTTTAGGAAAAAGACTAAAAAAAGTTATTTTATATGGTTCTTATGCTAGAGGCGATTATAACAAACAATCAGATGTTGATATTATGATTTTGACAGATTTATCATTTGAAGAAATAGAAGAATATAGAGATAGGATATCAGATATAGCTTATGATATAGAATTAGATACAGGTATTATATTATCTCCAGTAATAAAAAATATAGAAAAATATAACTCAAGAATAAGCTTTGTACCTTTTTATAAGAATGTTGAAAGGGAAGGAGTGGTTTTAGTTAATGGATAGTGAAACAGTGGAAGGCTTTGCAAAATATAGATTAAATAAAGCAAAAGAAACATTAGAAACAGCTAGAATGATTTTTAATGAGGGAAAAGATTTTACAAGCGCTAATAATAGAGCATATTATGCGATATTTTATGCTATAAGAGCTGTATTAGCCATAGAAGAAGTTGATTTTAAGAGACATAAAGATGTTTTAGCATATTTTAATAAAGAATATGTAAACAAAGAAAAGTTTCCTAAAAAGATAGGAAGAAAAATATCACAGGCACAAAGGATAAGGGAAGATAGTGATTATGATGATGACTATGAGCCATCTTTTGAAAAAAAACAGAACAGCAAATAAACACTGCACAAGAATTAATTGATTTAGTTGAAGAATATATAAATAATTATTATAATAAAAATTAAAAAATATTTGAAATCGTTTACAATATGAAAGATAATGAATGTAAATTTAATAAATAGTCCGGTTTTGAGTATTAAAAGTCCGGTTATGACCGGACTTTTATAAATTTGATTATATAAATACGGTATTAAATGTATAAAAAGTCCTCTTTAAAGCAAAACTAAGCTTTAAGGAGGACTTTTTATGTATAATTTTAGAACAGATTTAGCCTTAGAAAGAAGAGAAATTTTCAGAAAAAACAATAACTTAGAAGAAATAGATGGAATTGAAATTGAAAACAAAGAAATAGACCCAAATTTAAAAGTAACCAAAGTAGATATTACAAATCAAAATGGAGAACAAGCAATAGGAAAGCCAATTGGAACATATATAACAATAGACATACAAAAATTAAGATTAGCAGAAGAAGCGGAAATTCAAAAATCGGCAGAAATTTTATCAGAAGAACTTAAGGAAATTATAAATAAACATATAGAATCAAAGGATGATATTTTAGTAGTTGGACTTGGAAATATATATGTAACACCAGATTCATTAGGACCAAAAAGTAATAAATGACATTGATGTAACACGCCATATAATAAAATATTTACCACAATATATAGACGAAAACTCAAGACCAGTAAGCGCAATATCTCCGGGGGTTTTAGGAACAACAGGAATAGAAACTTTAGAAATATTAGAAGGAGTTGTAAAAGAAATAAAGCCCAAACTATTAATAGTAATTGATGCATTAGCTTCAAGAAGTATAGAAAGAATAAGTAGTACAATTCAACTTTCAGATACAGGAATAGTACCAGGTGCAGGAGTTGGAAATACAAGAAAAGAAATATCTAAAAACACACTTGGAATACCAGTTATTGCAATACGGAATACCAACAGTTGTTGAAAGTGCGGTTTTGGTTAATGATTGCTTAGATTTATTTATTGAAAAATTACAACAAGAGGCCAAATCTAATGATTATTTGAATAAATTGAAAGAACAAGATAATTACGAGGAGATTAAAGAGGCTTTAAATCCTAGTGATTATAATATGATTGTTACTCAAAAGAAATTGATGAACTTATTGAGAATATGAGTAGCATTGTAGCTAGGGGAATTAATATGAGCTTGTGACCTATTGTGCCCCCATTGGTACCGGTTCTTTTTGAGGGCAATTTCTGATTTGGGACGGTTCTTTTTCGGAAAAGGAACCGTCCCAAATCAGAAAAAATGTATATAAATTAAAAATAAGTACATAATAATCAAAGCAAGAAATTGCAAAAAGTTTTGGAGGTAAATGAAAATGGATAACAAGCAAAAAATAAATTGCACAGTACAAAGTTGCAAGTACAATAATAGAAGAGAACAATTATGTGAGTTAAATGCAATAATGGTAACACCAAAACAAAATGTTAATACTGGAAAACCAGATGAATCTGAATGTTCAAGTTATGAATGCGAGTAATTTTAGCATACTGCCTATAATGGTGGTATGTTTTTTACTTGGAATGGTTTTATAAAATTTAAAAACAAAAAAAATGCAAAAAAAAAAATGTACACAATATGTTAATATGTAAATGTGTTTAGCCAAAAACTTATGTACATTGAAAATTGAATAAATTTTATTTTCACTAAAACTCCCAAAATATTGATTTTTCAATCAAAATATAGTAAAATAGAAAATATTTAAAAGAGAGAAAAGGAGCGATAGAAAATGACATACAAAGAACTAGCAGATTTAATATTCCCAAACGTAAAAGAAATAAAATATTATGAAGAAAAATATCCAGAAAGAAACCTAGAAGAAGGAGCTGTAGTTACAAGATTTGCACCAAGTCCAACAGGATTCGTACATATAGGAGGACTATACCAAGCACTAGTTGCAAGAACAGTTGCAAAAAAAACAAATGGAGTATTTTTCTTAAGAGTTGAGGATACGGACCAAAAAAAGAGAAGTAGAAAACGGAGTTACAGGAATTGTAAACTCTTTAAAAGATTTCGATATGGGACCAGATGAAGGAATGATATCAGATACAGAAGAAATTGGAAAATATGGACCATACAAACAATCTTTAAGAAAAAGATATATATCAAAGTTATGCAAAATATTTGTTAGAACTTGGAAAGGCATATCCATGTTTTGCAACCCAAGAAGAATTAGATGAAATGAGAGCAAAACAAGAAGCTGCAAAAGTAAGAACAGGATATTATGGAGTATGGGCAAAATATAGAAATCTATCTTTAGATGAAATGGCAGAAAAAATAAATGCCGGTGTTCCATATATTATCAGATTTAAGTCACCTGGTAGAGAAGATAGAAAAATAAAACATAAAGATTTAATAAAAGGAAATGTAGATTTTCCAGAAAATGACCAAGATGTTGTAATTATTAAATCAGATGGATTACCAACATATCACTTTGCACATGCGGTAGATGACCACTTAATGCATACAACTCACGTAATAAGAAGTGATGAATGGCTATCATCAGTACCACTACATTTACAACTATTCCAAGAATTAGGATTTAAAGCACCTAAATATGCTCATATTTCACCTATTATGAAAAATGATAATGGAAATAAGAGAAAATTAAGTAAACGTAAAGATCCAGAAGCTGCGGTAAGTTATTATGAAGAATTAGGAATACCAAGTTTAGCTGTAAAAGAATATTTATTAAATATAGCAAACTCTACATTCGAAAATTGGAGAAGGCAAAATAAAGATGCATCAATAGAAGAATTTGACTTCAAATTAAACAAAATGAGTGTTAGTGGAGCTTTATTTGATATGGTAAAATTACAAGATGTATCAAAAATTGTAATATCAAAAATGACAGCAGAAGAAGTTTACGAAAAAAGCTTTAGATTGGGCAAACAGACATGATGAAGAATTATCTAAAATGTTAGAAGATAAAGAATATTCTTTAAAAGTTTTAGGAATAGAAAGAGGAAACACAAAGCCACGTAAAGATATTGCAAAATGGTCAGATGTAAAAGAAAACATAATTTATATGTATGACGATAAATTCTTAAATGAAGAACAAGAATATCCATATCAAGTTATAAATGATCAAAATGATATAAACAAAATTCTAGATTTATATATAGAAAAATATTATAATCCAGAAGATGACAAACAAACTTGGTTTAACAAAATAAAAGAACTAGCAGGAGAAATGGGATATGCAGAAGAAGTTAAAGAATTTAAAGCAAATCCAGGAATGTATAAAGCACATGTTGGAGATGTAAGTACAGTATTAAGAGTTGCTTTAACTGCTAGAACAAATACACCAGATATGTATGAAATTATGGCAGTTCTTGGAAAAACAAGTATGCAAAAAAGATTTGAAAAAGCTAAAAATAAATTTTAAAAAGCTAATTTTACAATAAATTAGCTTTTTTAGCAAAGAAAGGGCGAAAAAATATGGAATATAATGTTGGAGATATTGAAGAACAAGCAACATCCTTGTGGAAGCAAAATTTGGGAGATAACAAGAGTTGGTGTCGATTTTAAACTAAAGTGCAAAGGATGTGAACATACAGTAGTTTTGCCTAGAGAAAAGGCATTAAAAGCCATAACAAAAAATATCTGGAGAAAAAATAGTTAAAAATATTTTTGTAACATTATTGTAATATTACAGGAATATTAATATTATATTACATTTTTTGTGAATTGTATTGACTTTAGCCAAAAAAAATATAGAATAGTAGTATGAAAATTTATCAAAATTTTCTTTTAAGAAGAGGTCTTTATGAGAATTATTAGTGGAACAGCCAAAGGAACAAAATTATATACTTTAGAGGGATTGGAAACAAGACCAACATTAGATAGAGTAAAAGAATCATTATTTAATATAATTTATGATAAAGCAATAGATAGCACAGTTTTAGACTTGTTTTCTGGAAGTGGGGCAATAGGACTAGAATTTGCAAGTAGAGGAGCAAAAAAGGTTTATTTATGTGATAAATCAAAAGATGCTTGTAAAATAATAGAAAAAAACATAGAAAAAACACATCTAGAAGAAAAAAAAAGTAAAACTTTTAAATATGGATTTTATAAAAGCAATAAAAGAAATAAAAAACATAAAATTTGACATAGTATATCTAGACCCACCTTATAAAACCGATTTTATAAAAACAGCAATAAAAGAATTAATTGAGACAGAAGTTTTAACAGAAGAAACATTAATAATTGCAGAAACAGATGAAGAAGAAAGAATAACAAAACAAATAGAAGAATTTAAAGGAATAGAAATTGTAGATAAAAGAAAATATGGAAGAGCATACGTTTTATTCTTAAAGAAAATGAACGGAAAGGAAGAATAAGTTAATGGAGATATTCACATTGTTAGAAACCCTAGAAGATATACTAGAAAAAAGTAAAAAAAGTACCATTTACTAACAAAGCGGTAGTAGATAAAGATGAAATTGTTGAAATTATCCAAGAAATCAGACTAAAATTACCAGACGAATTAAAACAAGCTAAATGGATAAAAGAAGAAAGACAACGTATTTTGTTAGAAGCACAAAAAAAGAAGCAGATGGTGTTGTAAAAGAAGCTGAAAGCAGAATTATATCTATGATAGATGAACACGAAATTACAAGAAAAAGCTTATGACCAAAAAATGAAATAATAGAAACAGCAAATGAAATGTCTAGAGAAATTACAAATGGAACAAAAGAATATGCTGATAATCTATTACAAAATACAGAAAAAGTACTATCTGATACATTACAAAACCTAGAAAAGAATATGTCACAAGCTTTGAACTTAATGCAAATATCATTAGAGGACACAATAAAAACAGTTCAAAATAGTAGAAAAAATTACAATAAATAAGAAAAAATAGCAAAAATTTGTTGCTATTTTTTTTTCCTTTTGATACAATGTAACTTGTAAAAATGTAAATAAAATTAAGGAAAAATATAGATAAAATACAAATCAAAAAAGAAGGGAAGGATAGGAACAATGGCAAAAGCAAAAAGAAAAAAGTACATCTGGAAAAAGAAGAAAATCAAAGAAATCAAGCAATAGTCAAGATTTAAACTTAAATATAATAGGAACAATAATTTTAGTGTTCTACTTGCAGTATTATTATACACAAATTCTGGAACCTTAGGACAGACATTAAATGAAGTATTAGGTGGATTAATGGGAGTATTAAGATATGTACTTCCTATAGGAACATTTGCAATAGCAATAAAAATGGCCTGCAAAGATGAAGAAGATTATGTAACAAGAAAATTGGTACAATATGCAGTTATGCTTATATGTATAGCAATAATAATGAGTGTTTATGAAATATCAGCAGGAAATATTGAAACCTCTGGAGATATTTCGCAAAACTTAAAGAGGGCCTATGCACTTGGAGTTACAAATAAAGGTGGAGGAGCAATAGGAACTTTAGCTGCAATATTTTTAGTAAAAAAATGCTAGGCAACCTAGAGCAGTTGTATTAAGTGTTGGTGTATCTGTAATGTTATTTGCATTTGTATGTGGAATAGATATATCTGAATATATAAGTCAAAAAGTAGAAGAATATATAGAAAGAAAAGAAGAAAAGAAAATTGAAAAAGCAGAAAGAAAACAAAGAAGAGAAGAACAATTAGAACAACATCGAAAAGAAATGATAGCTGAGAGAAAGCAAAAACAAAAAAAGAAGAGCAAGAATACAAAATGCATAATAAAGAAATTGCAGCAATACAAGATTTTCAAAATCAAAAAATCGAGCCTGAACAAATAAAGATAAATTTAAATGGTAGAGTAGTTGAGGATGAAGGAGAAACAGAAAGAAAAGGCTTAAAAGGATTACTTAAAAAATCAAAAGGAGCAAAGAAGGAAAGTGTTACAAAAACTGCAAGTAGTATAATGAGAATTGATGAGGAAACAGGTGAAATACTAGAAGAAGGTCAACCCGTACAAGCAAACCTATTTGTTCAAAAAAGAAGAAGAAAAACAAGATAAAACAAAACAAGTATTACAATTAGAGCATACAATATCAATAGAAGAGGACAATTATGTATATCCTCCAATCGATATATTAAGTAAAATGGAAAAAGCGTCACTAAAAGGAGGAACAAAATCGCTTACAGATACAGCTGCAAGACTTCAAAAAACTCTATATAGTTTTGGGGTATCAGCAAAGGTAGAAAATGTAACAGTAGGACCAGCGATTACAAGATATGAGCTAAAACCAGCTGAAGGTGTAAGAGTAAGTAAAATTGCAAACTTAGCAGACGATATAGCACTTAACCTAGCTGCAGAAACAATAAGAATAGAAGCACCAATTCCTGGAAAGCAAGCAGTTGGAATAGAAGTTCCAAATAAACAAAAAAGAAATGGTTGGACTTAGAGAAGTAATAGAAAGTGAGGCATTTAAAAATAATGACTCAAAACTAAGTGTAGCACTTGGAAAAGATGTAGCAGGCTCAAGCGTTATTGCAAAATAATATTGCTAAAATGCCACACGTATTAATTGCAGGCTCAACAGGATCTGGTAAATCAGTTTGTATAAATACAATAATAACAAGTATAATATATAATAGTAAACCAAGTGAGGTAAAACTTGTAATGGTAGACCCAAAAGTTGTTGAACTTTCGGTATATAATGGAATACCACATCTATTAATACCAGTAGTTACAGACCCTAAAAAGCAGCAGGAGCTTTAGCTTGGGCTGTACAAGAAATGGATAATCGTTACAATTTATTTGCAGAAAAAAGGAGTAAGAGACTTAGTTGGATACAATAAAGCTGCAGAACACGAAGGAGCAGGAAAATTACCACAAATAGTAATAATAATAGACGAGTTGGCAGACTTAATGATGGTAGCTGCAAAAGAAGTAGAAGAGTCAATTTGTAGATTAGCACAAAAAGCAAGAGCTGCAGGAATGCACTTAGTAATTGCAACACAAAGACCATCAGTAGATGTAATCACAGGTCTAATTAAAGCAAATGTACCATCAAGAATAGCATTTGCAGTATCATCACAAGATAGATTCAAGAACAATTTTGGACCAAGTTGGAGCAGAAAAACTTTTAGGAAAAGGAGATATGCTATATTTCCCATCAGGACATCAAAACCAACAAGAGTACAAGGGGCATTTGTATCAGACGAAGAAGTTGAGCAAATTGTCAATTTCGTAAAATCAAATGGAACAGCAGTTTATAGTGAGGACATATTAGATACCATAGAAAATGGCGGAAAAAGAAGAGCAAATTAAAAATCTATCAGCAGAACAAGCAGTTGAGGATGATACAGACCCATTCTTACAGGATGCTATAGATACAGTTGTAGAAACAGGACAAGCTTCAACATCATTTATACAAAGAAAGTTCAAAGTTGGATATGCAAGAGCTGGAAGAATAATTGACCAAATGGAGGAAAGAGGCGTAATATCAGGATACCAAGGTAGTAAGCCAAGAGAGGTATTGTGGACTTTAGAAAAACTGCTGAAATGAAGATGGGAAGCAAGGTGGAAGAGTAACTTTTTGGCTGGTGGGACCATTGGGGTCGGTTCTTTTTGGTCCCATTTTGGTAAAATTATTTTAATAATAAAAAATGGGACCAAAAAGAACCGACCCCAATGGTCCCAATGTGCCAGAAAAGAGGTAGAGAACTTTGCAAAAGAAAAGCAATTTTTAACAAAGTTTGTAAAAAAAGACTATAACAACAAACTAGAAGAAGTACTAAGCAAAAAAAAGACTTCTCAGAAGAAGTAAAAAACACATTACTTAGTATGTTCTATAAAATAGAAAATGGTTATAAAGATTACAAAAATGTAAAAAGGGAAACATTCGAAAAAAAGGAATATATAGAAAAACTAATAAACATAGTAGATAAAGATTGCAAAAAAAAATAACATTTATACCAATAAACAGCAAAGAAAAAGAAATTGTAGATAGTGAAAATCAAGAAATAAAATGTTTGCCAATAGAAACCAAAATTTTATATGGATTAGCTAAAATTCAAAAAAGAAATATGGTTGTTAAATATATAGATGAAAGTATTGAAGAAGCGCTTTCAGATATGCTAAATATTGGAAACAATATAAATATTGTTGAACCATTAAGGGATTTTAACGGATTTTCTTGGAATATAATTACTAAAGATATAGAAGATTTAAACTACAATTTATTATATCAAAATATGATTTTTCTGTATGATAATAAATTTGTAGATAAATGGGTAAACAATTATGAACCACTAGTTGACTATTTTGATTTATTCAAGGAAAAGTAGAAAGTAGGTATGGCAAACGCGAAAAAAAATAGTATAATAAAAAATTTAATAAGAATATCACTAAAATTAAAGGCGACATATCATGAGGATTTTAAAAATAGAATTATAGAAAAATCAGAAGAAATAGAAAACGAGAAAGATAAGATTAGCAATAAAACACAGTATTTAGAGGAAATATCAAAAAATAAAAAACAAAAGGAAAGGAAATAAGAGAACTAGATAAAATAATAAATGATAAAAATCTTTTAATCGAAGAATATGAAAAAAAAATGAAATGATAAATTGCCATTAGAAAAGAAAATTTTTTAGTATTAGAGTTTTGAAAAATAATTTGAAAAAAGAAAGAGAAAACTTACTTTTAGAAATAGAAAATTATAATAAAATAATGATGCCTAAAAATTTCTTGGAATTGAAGAAAAACATAGAGAAAAAGTATGAATATTTTAAAGATATTGAGGACTTTAATTTCAAAAAAGAACTTATTAATTTACAAAAACAAATTATAAAATGTATGTATTTAGATATTTCAAAAATAAAAGAGAAAAAAGCAGAGCTTATTGAATATATATATATATTTAGATATTACGTTAATTTACCAATAACTAATGAGAAAAATATTTATCAAACAAAAGAATTAAAAAAATATTTAAAAAATTAATGAAAGAATTGATTGATAAATCGGAAGAATTAAAAATAATTAATCAAATATCAAAAGATAATGAAAAAAATTATAGTATTACAGAAAATTTATTTTTATCTAAAATTATAGAGTTGGGAAATATAAATTTAAAACCAACCAAGGAAGAAGAAAAAATTTTATATTACAGTATATGATGAAGAAATTGAAGATAGTAAAATCGAATTAAAAGACATCGAAAAAAAGGATCTAAAGATAAAATTAAATAAAAAACAAAATTATTTATATAAGGGAGAAGATATTTTATGAAAATTACATTTTTAGGAGCTGCAAAAACTGTTACAGGTTCAAATTATTTAGTAGAAGCAGCAGGAAAAAAAAATTCTTAGTAGACTGTGGAATGTACCAAGGAGCAGCAGAAGACGAGTTTGATAATCAAGCACCATTTGACTTTAATGTAAATGAGATTGATTTTATGCTATTAACACACGCACATATTGACCATTCTGGAAGAATACCAAAACTATATAATGAAGGATATAGAAATCCAGTATATGCGCATAAGCAACATGTGATTTATGTAGTTTAATGTTGCCAGACAGTGGACATATTCAAGAAATGGAAATTGAATGGAAAAAATAGAAAAAAGGGAAAGAAGAGGAGAAAAAGGCACTTCCTCCAATGTATACAGCAGAAGATGCAGCAAGATGTTTGGAAATTTTTAAAGAAGTAAATTATGGAGTTATCCTAGAAATAACACCAGAAATAAAAAGTAAGATTTAATGATGCTGGACACATGCTAGGTTCAAGTATTATAGAAGTTTGGGTAGAAGAAGATGGAAAAAATAACAAAGACTATATTTTCTGGTGATATAGGAAATAATGATATACCATTACTTAATGAACCAACAATGATAAGTGAAACAGATTATCTTGTAATGGAATCTACTTATGGAAATCGCCTTCATATAAGAAATGACGAAAAAAAGCAGAAATGTTCCTTAAGATTGTATCTGAAACCTTAAGCATAGGTGGAAATGTAGTAATACCATCATTCGTTCGTAGGACGAACACAAGAAATTTTATATGAATTAAATAGAATAAAAGAAAATACTGAAGATGAGGAATTTATAAGAGAATATAAAACTCTTATGAAAACACCTGTATATGTAGATAGCCCACTTGCGATTTCTGCAACAGAGGTTTTTAGAGAAAATATGGATTTATTTGATGATGAAACAAAAGCAGAAATTGAAAAAGGCGATAATCCACTAGAATTTCCTGGACTTCATTTTACAACAACTGCAGAAGAATCAAGAGCATTAAACGAAAATATTATTCCATCAATTATAATATCAGCAAGTGGTATGTGTGATGTTGGTAGAATAAAACATCATTTAAAACATAATTTATGGAATCCTAAAAATACAATTCTTTTTTGTAGGATACCAAGCACCAGGTACACTTGGATATAGCATAGTAAATGGAGCTAAAAAGGTAAAAATATTTGGCGAAGAAATTGCGGTAAATGCCAGAATTGAATATATAGAAGGATATTCAGGACACGCAGACCAAGAAGGACTTATGAATTTTGTATATTCATTTAATGGTCAAAAACCTAAACATATATTTTTAATACATGGTGAGGAAGATTCTGAGGAAGCCTTAAAAAGAGAAATTAGTAGATGAGGCTAAAATTCCAGTTACAATACCAAGTTATGGAGAAACTTACGATGTTAAAGAAATGCCAGAATTGGTATCAACTATTAAGACTCATAAACCTAAGACTATTAAGGCTGAAATTGTTCAAAGACTTTCTAGATTACAATCTCAAATTGATGATATGAAAGCTTCTGTTCAAGAGGATTTGGATAATAAGGACTTGAAAGATGAGGATATGTTTAGAATTAAAGAAAAGATGAAAGATTTAGAGCAGAGTATATTGAAAATTATAGAAGGGTAGGATAAACAAAAGAATGGAAAAATACTTAAATGAAGCAATAATAGGAAACAAAAATGTACTAGCAACATTTACAGGAAAAGGAGAACTACAAAGACTATATTTCCCAGGAAGAAGCATAAGACAATATATAGACTTTAGTCATATTGGAGTAAAAATAAATGATTCAGATTTAATATATTTACACGATGACATAAACAATATATACAAACAATATTACGATGTAGATACAAATATATTAAATACAGAAATTACAAATACCTATTTTTAATTAAAAATTTTAAAAAAAAATTTTTTAACTGTAAAAGAAAATGTATTAGTAAGAAGATACACATTAATAAATGAAAACTCAATAGATTTAAACATTAAATTTTTAATACATCAAGGAATATTATCAGATACAAATAATTTTGTAGGATGTACAGAAATCGATAATGGAATGGTACAATATGCACACGATTTTATGATATCAACATTTAGTAAAGAACAAAAAAAACATTATCACATCAAATTCACGGAAGCTTTAATACCATAAAATCAGGTGAAATTTGGGATAAAGACTATATAGGAATGTCTAATGAATCTTCTGTTTCTTATGATATGGAAATAATAAAACCAGGAGAAAAAAAAGCAAATTGATATATGTGTTTTTATTAGAGCCTCAACCAAAAATTATGGCTGATTTTGAGGCAGAAATAGAAAGAATAAGAAGAATAGATTTTAATTCTGAATACACAAAAACAAAAGCATATTGGAGAAAATATGTAAAATCACACGATAAATTAAATATGAAAGAGCCTAAAAATAGCTATGAAGAAAAAATTAGCAGATATATATTATAGAAGTATATTATTATTCCCATTGCTAACCAACTCGGAAACAGGAGGAATAATAGCATCAGCTGAAATTGACGAAAACTTTACTAAATGTGGAAGATATGCATATACTTGGCCAAGAGATGCAGTATTTATTACAAGGGCAATGGATATATTAGGAATGAGTGCAGAAGTAGACAAATTTTATAAAGTATTTTGTAAGCAAACACAAAGCAGAAACGGAATGTGGGAACAAAGATTTTTCTCAGATGGAAAATTAGCTCCTTGCTGGGGATAAAGTTGATGAAACTGCAAGTGTAGTTTATGGAGTATATTCACACTACCAATATACAAAAAGATGAAAAATTTCTAAAAGAAACCTTACAAATGTGTGAAAAAGCAGTGGATTTTCTAAAAAGATATGTAAAAGATATAATTGAAAAAACAAATAAATATCACATAAGTTATGATTTATGGGAAATGTGTGAGGGAATACATTTATATTCACTTTCTTGTATATATGCATCATTTGAAGCAATGCTAAGAATATATAAAGCACTTGGAAAAAATGTATCTGATTTTGAAAACAATAGATTAAAAGACGAAAAAGTACAAAAATCGAAATTAGAAATTGAAAAGCTTTTAGTAGAAATAAAAAAATACATAAATGAAAATATGTATGATGAAGAAAGAAAATCTTATGTAAGAAATCCAGAAGATAGAAAAATGGATATAAGTATAGTAGGTACAGTTACACCATTTAATGTATTTACACCCAAAGAAAAAAACGTGCTAAATACAATAGAAAGAATAAACTTAAGTTTACGTACATATACAGGCGGATTCCAAAGATTTGAAGGAGACCATTATATGAATGGTAACCCTTGGCCAATTGCTAATATGTGGATGACATTGTATTACTTAGAAAAAGGTGAAAAAACTAAAGCAAAAGAAACATTTGATTTTGTAGTAAAAACTGTTAGTAAATTAAACTTTATTGGAGAACAAGTAGATAATAATACACTATCTGCAAATTGGGTAATAGGTCTTGGTTGGAGTCATGCTATGTTTATATTAGTATTAGAAAAAATGCTTAATGGGTAAGGAGGTAATTATGCTAAAACAAAACAAAGGTATAACAATGATATCATTAGTTGTTACTGTAATAGTTCTAATGATTTTAGCCTCAATTACAACTTATAGTGGAATTTCAACAGCTAAAGAATCTAGATATTATAATGCTGTTCATCAAATGAAAGTAATGCAATCAGAGGTAAATAGCTGGTATGAAAATCAGAAAGATGGTGACAAAACAGAGTGGAATAAAGGACTACTTTTATCATCTAGTGGAAAAGAAACACAATGTTTTACAGCGTATAATTCAGCTAAAGATAATAATCTAAATGGTTCTGATATTGGAAAAATAGCGGATTTTAAGTATTTTAGCAAAGAAATTATAAAAAATGATTTAGATATTGAAGGAATTGATTATGATTTTATGATAAATCTAACTACAAGATGCGTAATTTTAGTTGATGGAATAGAAAAAGATGAAAAAATATACTATTCTTTAGGAGAAATTAGTGGAGAACAGTATAATGTAGATTATATAGAATAAAATGAAATAAAAAGGAGTAAAAAAAAGATGACAGATATAATACATGCATTAATTTTAGGTATAGTTCAAGGATTAACTGAATTTTTACCGGTGTCAAGTTCGGCACATTTAAACTTATTTCCATGGGTGTTTGGATGGGAGAAAATATCAGACTCATTTGATGTTGCACTTCATCTAGGAACACTTTTGGCAATAATATTATTCTTTTTACAAAGATTGGATAAAATTAATAAAAGGTGGATATAACCAATTAGTTCATAAGAAAAAAAAAAACAACAGAGGGAAGAATGTTCTGGTACATAGTTTTTGCAACAATTCCAGCAGGAATATTAAGTTTAATATTAGATAAAATATCAGAAAAAATTATAGGTGATAACTTAAATGTAGAAATGCTTATAATTGCTATAACATTAATTGTAATGGGTATAATTTTATATGTTGTAGATAAAAAAGCAAAATCAAATGTAAAATATGAAAAAATAACTTTTAAACAATCTATGCTAATTGGTTTATCACAAGCTTTTGCTGCAGCTTTTCCAGGCGTTTCACGTTCTGGAATTACAATGACAGTTGCAAGAGCCTTAAATATTGATAGAGAATCAGCTGCTAAATATTCATTTATGTTAGCTGCACCAATTACATTTGCAGCAGTTGTGTTTGATTTGACAAACTTTACTTTTGGATTGCCTTTCTTAGTTGGGGTAATTGCAAGTTTTATTGTTGGTGTTTTAATTATCAAGTTTTTGCTTGATTATTTGAAAAAAGGCAGTTTTAAAGTTTTTGCTATTTATAGAGTAATTATTGGAATAATTGTTATTGGATTGTTCTTTACAAGAATGTAGTTTGTCGAATTTTGTCAAACGATTTTTGAAAAAGATTTGAAAAAAGTATTGCAAAAATTTTTATTTTTAGTATAATAGAAGTATAAATTTTGAGTTCACAATTTAACCAAATTTCAGATGAAAATCAAATGGGGCAAAGCCCCTAAAAAAACGGTATCTTGTCGGAGATACCGTTTTTCTTTTTTAATAGAAAAAATCTATTAAAGATTTTAGCAATTGTAAGAAATCAAAAATAAATTTTATTGCTTTTACTAATTTATGTATAATTTTTGAAAAGTTACGCTTACTTTTTTTCTTTCGCTTTTTTGAATTCACAATTTTCAACTCCTTTCAAATGAAAATCACTTACCATTATACAACAAAAATCCCCAACCCTTTGTCAAATCTTGTCGATGAAAAATAAAAATTTTTTAGCAAATACCTATTGACATTTGCTAAAATAAGGTATATATTATTAGCAGTCTAAAAAAGAAAGAGTGCTAAAAAAGAAAGGAAGGATATATATGATAAAACCATTAGGTGATAGAGTATTAATCAAAATGAAAGAAGCAGAAGAAACAACAAAAAGTGGAATAATCCTAACAACAGGAAGTAAAGAAAAAACCACAAATAGCAGAAGTTGTAGAAGTTGGACCAGGAGAAAAAAGTAGACGGAAAACTACAAGAAATGTATGTAAAGAAAGGTGACAATGTATATGTAAGCAAATATGCAGGAACAGAAGTAAAATATGAAGGTCAAGACTACATAATAGTAAAACAAGACGAAATATTAGCAATAGTTGACTAATAAAAAGGTTTATAGGTATCCTATAAAAACCTAAATAAAAACAAGGAAAGTGATAAAATGGCAAAAAAGTAATAAAATTTGGCGAAGATGCTAGAAAAAGTTTATTAGAAGGTGTTAACAAATTAGCAGATACAGTAAAAGTAACACTTGGACCAAAAGGAAGAAATGTAGTATTAGATAAAAGTTATGGAGCTCCATTAATAACAAATGATGGTGTAACAATAGCAAAAGAAATAGAATTAGAAGATCCATTTGAGAATATGGGAGCACGACTAGTAAAAGAAGTTTCTACAAAAACAAACGATGTAGCAGGAGATGGAACAACAACAGCTACAGTATTAGCTCAAAGTATGATAAAAGAAGGCGTAAAAAATGTTGCAGCTGGTGGAGACCAATGGCAATAAAAAGAGGAATGGACAAAGCAGTTGATGTAGCTGTTAAAGAACTAAAAAAGATTAGTTCAGAAGTAGACGGAAAAGATGGAATTGCAAGAGTTGCAAGTATATCAGCAGATAACGAAGAAGTTGGAAACTTCATTGCAGATGCTATGGAAAAAGTATCTAGTGATGGTGTAATAACAATAGAAGAATCAAAAACATCAAATACAGAGCTAACAGTAGTAGAAGGAATGCAATTTGATAAAGGATATGTTTCTCCATATATGGTAACAGATACAGAAAAAATGGAAGCAGTTGTTGACAATCCATACATATTAATAACAGATAAAAAAATAAGTAATATTCAAGAAATATTACCATTACTAGAAAAACTTAATGCAACAATCTGGAAAATTATTAATAATATGTGATGATGTTGAACAAGAAGCATTATCAACACTTGTACTTAACAAATTAAGAGGTGTATTAAATGTAGTAGCAGTTAAAGCACCTGGATTTGGAGATAAGAGAAAAGCAATGCTAGAAGATATTGCAATTCTAACAGGTGGAGAAGTTATAACATCTGAATTAGGACTAGAATTAAAAGATACAACAATCGAACAATTAGGTAGAGCAAAACAAGTTAAAGTTCAAAAAAGAAAATACAATAATTGTAGATGGTGAATTCAAGAAAGAGTAAAACAAATAAAAGCTCAAATAGAAGAAACAAAAAGCTCATTTGACAAAGAAAATCTACAAGAACGTTTAGCAAAAATAGCTGGAGGAGTTGCAGTAATTGGAGTTGGAGCAGCAACAGAAGTTGAAATGAAAGACAAAAAATTAAGAATAGAAGATGCTTTAAATGCAACTAAAGCAGCAGTTGAAGAAGGTATAGTAGCAGGTGGAGGAACAGCTTTAATAAATGTCATTCCAGCAGTTGAAAAAGCTGTTGATAATATGCCAGAAAGTGAAAAATTAGGAGCAAAAATTGTTCTAAAAGCATTAGAAGAGCCACTAAAACAAATAGCTAGAAATGCAGGATTAGAGCCAGCAGTTATTCTAGAAAATGTAAAAAAAGCAGATGTAGGTTTCGGATTTGATGCTCGATGCGAACAATATGTAGATATGAAAAAAGCAGGAATTGTTGACCCAACTAAAGTTACAAGAAGTGCTTTACAAAATGCAGCATCAATTGCTTCTATGGTACTTACAACAGAAAGTTTAGTTACAGATGCACCTGAAAAGAAATGTGATTGCGGACATTCTGATAATGGAATGGGTGCCGGAATGGATGGAATGTACTAAAAATAAAAAATAAACAACTTGCCTAAAAAAGCAAATTGTTTATTTTTTTATGCTTCATAATATTGATCTGTATCTGAATAAAGGTCATCAAGTGTAATATTTAAAACTTTACAAAAAGCAAGTGCTTCAAAATCTTTTACAGTTTTTTTTTGCCATATTCTATTTCATAAATGTCACAAATATACATTGTAACTCCAAGCAAATCAAGCCTTTTACATAATTCTGGTTGCGAAATTTTTTGACTCTTTCGATATTTTCTTAAATTTCTTCCTATAATATTTAGATTTACGTTTAGTGTTTTTACTTTCATATTTTTTACCTCGATTATTATTAAAATTAAATTTTCTATTGAATTTTATAATAAATAATTTAGTTATATTACAGGTTCACTATGTAAACATTACATTTGTGTGACATTTTTACAGAATTATAACATTTTGTATAATGCAATTGAAAAAGTACACAAAATGTGATTAAATGAAAATACAGGATGTAATGTATGTTTTGAATATATATAAATTCAAATTATGAATTTTGTTGAAAACGGAGGAGAAGATAGTGAGAGTTAATTTTAATGAAAATAAAGGAATTACTTTAATAGCTTTAGTTGTGACTATTATAGTACTTTTGATTTTGGCAGGAATTAGTGTAAGTATGCTTACAGGTCAAAATGGAATTTTGAATAGAGCAAGTGAAGCAAAGGAAAAAACGGCAGCAGCACAAAAAAGAGGAAAATGAAACATTAAATGATTATGAAAAAATAATGGATAAATATACATCAAATTTACCATCAACAAAAAGAAACGATGCCATACTTACCAGATGCTACAAAATTTGAAAAAGTATCAGGTACAGATTTAACTTCAGGATTGGTAATAAGAGAAAAAGCAACAGGAAGTGAGTATGTTTGGGTAGAAGTTCCTAAAACAGCAACAGTTTATCCAACAGCTGGAATAAATATAACAAATTTTACTGATGAGGAATATACAAAGATAGAAAATGATTTACACACATATACAAGTGATTATAGAAATGGGACAGATTATAGTGACACTTATGCAAAAGATGAAACAACAGGATGGTTTGATGATGAAGAGCAATATAATGAATTGAAGAATAAGATGCTAAAAAAGCATATATGAAAATGGTGGATTTTGGGTAGGAAGGTATGAAGCTGGAATTAAAGAAAATAGAACAGCTTCGGGAGATGTTATAGCAATTCCATTAACAAAAGCTAATTTGTATCCATACAATTGGGTGACAAGAACACAAGCAAAGGTATTAGCTGAGAAAGTAGAATCAGGAAGGTCAACAAGTAGTTTAATGTTTGGGGTGCAATGGGATTTAATGTTAGCATTTATGCGTAATAAAGGATGCATAGAAAACAAGGTGTTAATTGAAGATAGTACATCAATAGGAAATTATAATAATAACAAATGGAAGATAGATAATACTAATGGAAAATATTCTGTCAATTCAGGAAAAGATTTTAATTCTTTTCCGTATGAAAAAAAAGTCTGAAAGTTCGGTATTGACAACAACAGGAGCTGATATGCATTTTTCTCAAATGAATATTTTTGATGTTGCAGGAAACGTATGGGATTTTACATTAGAAAAAACATCTAATGTTAATGCATATTGTGCAGCAAGAGGAGGAAATTGTTATAATAGTGGAAATGAATGTTGGGCAAGTTATAGAGGAGGTTTTAATTCAGAAGGACAAAATGATTCAATTGGTTTTAGAATAGTGATTTTTTAACAAGATAGGAAAACAGCAAAAAAACACAGCTGTTTTCTTATTTTTTACACAATATCCCAATCAAAACAAAAAACTATTGTAGTTTCCAAACAAATATGATAAAATACCCAAAGAAATAAAAAAAAAGAAAGGAAGAACCAAAAATGTCAGAAGCAAAATATAAAAGAGTTCTATTAAAACTAAGTGGAGAAGCACTAGCAGGAGAAGACAAAACAGGAATAAACATCAAAGTAGTAGGAGAAATATGTGACAAAATAAAAAGAAGTAGTAGAAATGGGAGTAGAAGTAGCAATAGTAGTAGGCGGAGGAAACTTCTGGAGAGGAAGAAGAAACGGAGAGCAAATGGAAAAAACAACAGCAGACTACATGGGAATGCTAGCAACAGCAATGAATGCATTAGCTCTACAAGATGCAATTGAAGCAAGAGGAATACATACAAGAGTACAAACAGCAATAGAAATGAGAGAAATTGCAGAACCATTTATAAAAAGAAAAGCAACAAAACACTTAGGAAAGGGAAGAGTAGTTATATTTGCATGTGGTACAGGACACCCATTCTTTTCAACAGATACAGGAGCAGCACTAAGAGCAGCAGAAATAGAAGCAGATGCAATATTACTTGGAAAAGCTATAGATGCAGTATATTCTGCTGACCCCAAATTAGACCCAACAGCTGAAAAGTATGATGAAATAACATATCAAGAAGTATTAAATAAAGATTTAAAAGTTATGGATTCTACAGCAACAGCATTATGCAAAGACAACAATATTCCACTTGTAGTATTTGGAATAGCAGATCCAGAAAATATAGTAAGAGCAGTTAAAGGTGAAAAAATAGGAACAATTGTAAAATAATGTTCTAAAAGGGACCAAAAAAGAACCGACCCCAATGGTCCCAAGCGGGGAGAAAGGAAAGATATTATTATGGACTATAACATTATAAAAGAAAAAATGAACAAATCGATTGATAACTTAAGAGAAAAATTTGCAGAAAGTAAGAGCAGGAAGAGCAAATCCTGCAATATTAAATAAAGTAAAAATAGACTACTATGGAACACCAACACCAATAAATCAAGTAGCAGGAGTATCGTTCCAGAAGCTAGAATGATAGTAATTCAACCATGGGATATATCAGTTTTAAAAGAAATAGAAAAAGCAATTTTGGCATCAGATATTGGAATTAATCCAAATAATGATGGTAAAGTAATAAGGCTTGCTTTTCCCAGAATTAACTGAAGAAAGAAAAAAAGAAATAGTAAAAGACATCAAAAGAAAATGGCAGAAGAATCTAAAGTTGCAGTAAGAAATGTAAGAAGAGATGGAATTGATCAAGCTAAAAAAGAACAAAAAAAGATGGAGAATTGACAGAAGACGAACTAAAACAAGCTGAAAATAAAATTCAAGAATTAACAGATAAAGCAATAGAAGAAGTAGACAAAGTGTTAGCAAATAAGGAAAATGAAATACTTTCAATATAGCTTAAAGTAAAAGGGATGTAATATATGGATTTTAAAACCGAATTAAAAAATATCAAGAACAAGTAAATAACGAATTAGAAAAAGTATTTAAGAAAACAAGATTGTCCAGAACGAATTTTAAATAGTGCAATGGAATATAGTTTAATGGCAGGAGGAAAAAGGCTAAGACCAACTTTAGTTTTAAGTACATATAAATTATTTAAGAAAAAATTTAGAAGCGGCTATGCCTTATGCTATTAGCATAGAAATGGTGCATAATGCATCATTAATACATGATGATTTGCCAGGAATTGATAATGATAATTTAAGACACGGAAAACCAACAAATCACAAACAGTTTAATGAAGCAACTGCAATTCTAGCAGGAGATGGACTTTTTAATTATGCTTATATTGTAATAAGTAGTGATTTATTAAATACAGAAAATGAAAACGAATTAAAAAATAAAATTAAGATATTTAAAGAGTTTTCAATAGCAACAGACAGAATGCTTGCGGGAGAATATTTAGATACAGAATGTGAAGGAAAAAAACATTTCGAACGAGGAACTTAAATATATTCATAAAAACAAAACTGGAGCATATTTAAGACTATGTGCAAGAATGGGAGCAATTTTAGGTGGAGCAACAGAAAGTCAGCTTGAAAAAAAATAACAAACTATGCAGAAAAAAAATAGGTTTAGCGTTTCAAATAAAAGATGATATTTTATCTGAAATTGGAGACGAAAAAATAACTGGAAAACCTGTTGGAAATGATAAAGAAAAAGGAAAATGCACTTATGTATCTGAGTATGGGTTAGAAAAATCAAAAAAATATTACATCGAATTACAAATGAAGCAATCTTGGAACTAGATGAATTCGGGGAAAAAGCCGAATTTTTAGTAGAATTGGCAAGATATATTGAAACAAGAAATAAATAAGGGGTTTATATAAATGGAATTTAAAAAAAAGAACTACCAAAGCATATAGCAATTATAATGGATGGAAACAGACGTTGGGCAAGAGCTAAAGGGAATGCCAGTAGCTTTTTGGACATAAAGAAGGTGCAAAAGGTTCTAGAAAGAATTGTAAGACACGCAAACGAAATAGGACTTGAATATTTTACAGTATATGCATTTTCAACTGAAAACTGGAAAAGGGCAGAAGAAGAAGTAAAGAGCCTAATGTTAATACTTCAAAACTATTTAGAACATTATGCCAAAGTTGCAGATTCTGAAAATATAAAAATTCAATTTTAGGAGATACAACCGCATTAAATGACAAAATGCAGGAAAAAGAATAAAAAGAATGTATAGAAAGAACAAAAAGATAACACAGGTGTTCATTTTAATATTGCATTAAATTATGGAGGAAGGGCAGAAATTGTAAGAGCAGCAAAAGAAATTGCAAAAGAAGTTGAAAATAAAAAAATTTCTTTAGAAGATATAAATGAAGATTTATTAGAAAGTAAATTATATACTGCAGGTCAGCCAGACCCAGACTTAGTAATAAGAACAAGTGGAGAAATGAGAACCAGCAATTTCTTACCTTGGCAAATTGCATATTCAGAATTTTTTATTTGTAAGCAAAAAATGGCCAGATTTTAATGAAGAAGATTTAGATAATGCAATAATTGAATATCAAAAAAGAACTAGAAGATTAGGAAAATAAAAAAAGGTGAAAAATATGGATTTAAAAAGAGTTTTAACAACAGTATTAGGACTTCCAATTGTGGCACTATTATTTGTATTAGGAAACGAATATGTAATAGGAGTAGCAGTATTAATTGTAAGTATAATTAGTATGTACGAATATTTTGGAGCAGTAAAAAAAGGTTGCAAAACCAATACAATGGGTAGGTTATTTATCAAACCTTTATATTGTTGGAGCAATGTTCTTAGAAACAGAAAAATTATTACATTTTGTAGCACTTTCAATACCAGTTGTAATGTTATTATTATTTTTAAATGTAATACTTACAGATATGAAAATAACCTTTAAAAAGATGTAGCATATACATTGGTGGGAATAATGTATGTACCATTTTTCTTTATGTTTTTAGAATTAGTAAGAAAACTAGAATTTGGAAAAGTTTTATTTGCATATACATTTGTTGTATCATGGTCAACAGACATATTTGCATATCTAATTGGAAAACATTTTGGAAAACATAAATTTAGTAAAATAAGTCCTAAAAAATCAATAGAAGGATGTGTAGCAGGAGCTATAGGAGCAGTAATTGTTTCAGTAATTTATATGGCAATATCCAATAATTACTGGGGAACAGAATTTTCTTATAGTATGATAGCAATAGTAAGTTTAGGATTAAGCCTACTTAGCCAAATAGGAGACTTTGTTGCATCATCTGTAAAAAGATTTGTAGATGTAAAAGACTATGGAAATTTATTACCTGGTCACGGTGGAATGCTAGATAGATTAGACAGCTTAGTTTTTATTGCACCATTTTTTATATATGATATTTATGTAATTTCTGATTGAGGACGTTTTTTTCTGATTGGGGACGGTTCTTTTCACGAAAAGAACCGTCCTCAATCCAAAAAAAGAAGTGGAGGAAAGAATGCTTGGATTTATTTTATCAGCGATAAAAATAATATTCTTACTTGGATTTTAATATTTATACACGAAGGAGGACATTTCCTAGTTGCAAAACTTTGCAAAGTAAAAAGTAAACCAATTTGCAATAGGATTTGGACCAGAATTAATATCTAAACAAAAGGTGAAACTAAATATGCTTTGCGTGCAATTCCTCTAGGTGGATTTGTTAGCATGGAGGGAGAGGAAGAAGCTTCAGAGGAAACAGGGGCGTTTAACAAAGCAAGCATACCAAAAAGAATAGCAATAGTTGCGGCAGGGGCTATAGTAAATATAGTTTTTGGATTAGTAGTGTATTTTATATTAATAGCAATAATATATGGAAGTTTGCAAACAGCTTGTGAAGCAACACTTGGATTTTCAGGAGCTTTGTTAGACAGTGTGAAAATGATATTTACAGGTCAAGTTGGAGCAGATGACTTAACAGGTCCTGTTGGAATATCAGAGTTAGTTTCAAAAACAACAGGAATTAAAGAATATTTATATATAATGGCAGTAGTATCAGTATCACTTGGAATAACTAATTTACTTCCAATTCCAGCTCTAGATGGAGGAAAAATATTGTTACTTTTGATAGAAGCTATAAGGAGAAAACCTGTAAGTGATAAGGTTCAGATACAGTTACAATTATTAGGTTTTTCGCTTTTAATTGCTTTATCTATATTTGTAACTTATAATGATATTAGTAGAATTTTTTTGAAATAGGGACGGTTCCTTTTTCAAAAGGAACCGTCCCCATTTCAAAAAAAAAGGAGGAAAAATGGCAGAATTTAAATCAGGATTTGTATCAATTTGTGGAAGAACAAATGTAGGAAAATCAACATTAATAAATTTATTAGTAGGAGAAAAAATTGCAGCAATAGCAAACAAAGTCCAAACTACAAGAACACAAATAAGAGGAATAGTAAATAGAGAAAATTCACAAATTATATTTATAGATACCCCAGGGATACATAAACCTAAAACAAAGTTAAATGAAAATATGATAGAATTATCATGGGATGCAATTTCTAATTCTGATGTTATTTTGTTTTTAATAGAAGCAGATAGCAAAGAAATTGGAAGAGGAGATATGAAAATCTTAGAAAAAATAAGAGAAGCAAATAAAAAATGCATTTTGATAATAAATAAAGTTGATTTAATAAATAAAGAAGAATTAGCTAAATTAATAGATTTGTACAAAATTGAATATGATTTTTCAGCAATAATTCCAATTTCAGCAACAAAAATAAATATAAAGAAGTTGTACTTGATGAAATAGAAAAAATTTAAAACCTGGTCCTGCATATTATGACCAAGATGAATATACAGACCAAACCTTAAGACAGCTTGCAGAAGAAACAATAAGAGAAAAAGCTTTAATATTATTAAGAGATGAAGTACCACATGGTATTTTTTTGTACAAGTAGAAAAAATGAAACTTAAGAAAACTCAAAAAAAATGAAGATATTTATAATATAGAAGCAACAATTTATTGTTTAAGAAATTCACATAAGGGAATAATAATTGGAAAAAATGGTGAAATGCTTAAAAGAATTGGAACTATGGCAAGAAAAGATATGGAGCAAAATTTCGGAACAAAAGTTAATTTAAAAACTTGGGTTAAAGTTAAGGAAGATTGGATGAATAACGAAAAATTTTTTAATGAATAAAATACATAAGAATGGAGAAAATAACTCCAGGAGGAAGTGGACGTTATGATAAAAGATATGGCTTGAATATGTTTAAATCAACAGGAAGTGTTGATACATTTTTAGAAATGAAACAAATAGAAAATATACAAAATAATTTAGCAAATCTTCAAAAGGTGGAAACAAATGGGAATAGTAAAAACGAAGGGAATAATAATAGCGGAAAGTAATATGGGAGACTTTGACAAGATGCTTACAATGCTAACACCAGGTCTCGGAAAAATATCGTGTGCAGCAAAAGGCGCTAGAAGGCAAAATAGCGCTCTTTTGGCAGGCACACAGTTTTTATGTTTTGGCGAATATATTTTGTACAAGTCACAAGATAACTATTCAATAAATTCTTGTGATACAATTGAAATGTTTTATAATATAAGAACAGATTTAGATAAAATTAAGTATGCAGTACATATTACAAAAATTATTCAAGATGTTACAACTGAAAATGAGAACAGCTATAAAATTTTACAACTTTATTTAAATACATTATATATGATTTCTGAAACCGATAAAGATCCAGATTTTATTTTAAGTGTTTTTAAAATTAAACTTTTATGTTTTCTTGGGTTCAAGCCTAGAGTTAATGGATGTGCTAACTGTGGGGAAAAAAGAGAACTTAAATCATTTTAGTATTAAGGATAATGGGGTTAAATGTGAGGAGTGCTATAGGCAGGATAAAAGTTCTATTAGTATAAGCCAAAGTACATTGGCAGCTTTAAATTTTATTGTTTCAGCTCCTTGTAAAAAGGTTTTTTGGATTTAGTTTGAAAGAGGAAAGTTTGAGAGAAATTAAGCTTTTAAGTAAAATTTATTTTAACGAGAAGTTGGAAAGAATATAAGTTAGAAGAGTTGTGGTAAAGGTAGCATAGCTAAAAATTAAGATTTTATAAAATTTTCCAACAAAACATTGCAAAACTTGGGCAAAAATAGTATAATATACAATGTAGTGAAATAAAATAAAAAAGAGAAGGAGAAATAGATGGAATATATATATTTATTAAGGCAAGCACTTGTATATCTAATAGTAGTATTCTGGATATACGAACTAGCAATAAGTTTATGTGCACTAATAAAATTTAAAGAAAAACCACTATTAAAAAAAGAAAAACCACAAATTTATGGCAATAATACCAGCACACAATGAAGAAACAGTAATAGCAAACTTAGTAGAAAGTTTAAAAAATCAAGACTACGACAAAGAGCTATACGATATTTACGTAATAGCAGACAACTGTACAGATAACACCGCAAAATATGCAGAAGAAGCGGGAGCAATAGTATATAAGAGATTTGATGAAACAAAAAAGACAAAAGGATATGCTCTAAACTGGTTTTTAAAACAAAAAATAGAAGAAAATGCGGACTATGATGCATTTTTAGTATTTGATGCAGATAACATAGTAGACAAAAACTTCATAAAAGTAATGAATAGAAAACTATGTCAAGGAGAAGAAGTAGTACAAGGATATAAAGATATAAAAAATCCAGCAGAAAGTTGGGTATCAGCAGGATATGCATTCTTCTATTGGACAATGCACAGATTTTATAATTTAGCAAGATACAATGTTGGATTATCACCGTTATTAAATGGAACAGGATTTATGGTAAAATTTGACTTAGTAAAAGAAACAGGTTGGGATACAAAAACATTAACAGAGGATATAGAATTCTCATTAAAACAAATAATAAAAGGAAAAAAAAAATTAGGTTGGGCAACAGATGCAATAGTATATGATGAGCAACCAGAAAAATTCAAAGCATCATGGACACAAAGAACAAGATGGACAGTTGGGCATATTCAATGTATGAAAATTTATACAAAGGACTTAGCAAAAGCAGTCGGAAAAAATAAAACAATAATGAATTTTGATGGATTATTATACATAGTTGGAAGTATACCAATGTTTGTATTATCAATAGTATTGTTATTATCAAACTTTGTAATATATATGTTAGATACAATGACAACAGCAGGTTTAATATTAAACATATTAAGATATGTAGTACCAACATTTTTCTTTCCAATGTTATCAGCATTATTTACAATGTATTTAGAAAAAAAACCAATAAAACCAATGTTAAAATGGTTAATATATTACCCATTATTTACAGGTTCGTGGCTTTTAATAAACTTTAAATGTTTATTTAAACAAGATACAACTTGGGAAAAAATTGACCACGTGCGTAGTGTAAAAATAAAAGAAATGGTATAAAATATAATAGACTAGGTCTAAAATTAGCTTTTTAGTCTTAGTCTTATTTTTTTATAACGAAAGGAAAAATAAAATGTTTGAAAATATTAAAGTATATGCTTTTTGTAGGACCATCAGGAACAGGGAAAAGTTACAGAGCACAGATGGTAGCAGGAGAAAAAAGATGTACATTTTATAATTGATGATGGACTTTTAATAAATGACAATAGAGTTGTAGCTGGAGAATCAGCAAAAAAAAGCATCAACTAAAATAGAAACAGTAAAAAAGCTTTGTTTTTACATGATGATGAAAAAAAGGTGATTCAAACAGCTTTAAAAAAATACAAAGTAAAGAAAATTCTTATACTTGGAACCTCTGATGGAATGGTGGAAAAAATTGCAGAAAATTTGGGACTTCCAAAAGTATCTGATACAACATATATAACAGATGTTGCAACAGAGGAAGAAATGAAAACAGCTAGAAATATAAGAGTTACTGAAGGGAAACACGTAATACCTGTTCCAACATTTGAAATAAAAAAAAAGACTTTTCTGGATATTTATTAGACCCACTTCAAATTTTTAAGTCAAAAGGAAAAGGAAAACAACCATATATATCAGAAAAATCAATAATTAGACCTACATTCAGTTATATGGGAAATTTTACAATTTCAGATTCTGTTTTTAGACAAATTGCAGAATATCAGGCTGAAAAGATGCCAGAAATTTATAAGGTTTTAAGAACTCGTGTTCAAAATTATGGAGAGGGACCTTTAATTGATATGGAAGTTAGCGTGGTTTATGGATATAATGTTGCAGAAGGTCTGGTCGAATTTAAGAAAAAAAAATTGTTAAGGAGATTGAGAATTTAACAGCTATGAATGTTGTTAGATTGGATGTTGTGGCTAAGAATATTGTTGTTTTGGAGAAAAATTAACAAAATAGAAATAGGGAGAAATTGATGAGTGTAGATGCACTATATCAACTTCTCCCTTTGTTTTCACTTACTTTTTTTATTATTTGAAGAGGCTTTAAATACTGTTTAAAACAGTGATCTAAATAAGTAGATTCCTCTTCTGTAAGAGAGGAAGGATCTTTATCCCTCTTAACGATTAATTCAATAAGTGAATATTCCTTTGTCATTATGCTTTTACCTCCTTGGTGTTTTATACAATAAATTATATCACAAAAACAACCTTATGTAAATAAAAATTACAAAAATTTCCAATTACAAAAATATTCAAAAATTCTTGACAAAACAAACATTTTAATAGATAATATCTAAAGGAAAAATAGAAAAAAGTTACCAAGGAGGACAAGATAAATGTACGTATTTAATAAAATAACTGTAAAGCCACAGTTACCAAAAAAGTATAAATAGATTAGACGAAATAGCTAACAATTTATGGTGGAGTTGGAATTCAGAATATTTAAGATTACTAAAGAAAATAGACAGAGACTTATGGGAAACAGTAGAAAAAAATCCAGTAAAATTTTTAAAAAGAGTATCACAAGAAAGACTAGAAATGGCAGCAAAAGATTCTAGTTTTGTAAAAGAATATGAAAAAGTATTAAAAATTACGAAGACTATATGTCAAGCAAAGACACATGGTTTGGTAAAAATATCCAGACAACAAAAATGACCTAGTAGCATATTTCTCAGCAGAATATGGACTAGATGAAACAATACCAATCTACTCGGGAGGACTAGGCATTTTATCAGGAGACCACTTAAAATCAGCAAGTGATTTAGGAATTCCACTAGTTGGAGTAGGTTTACTTTATAAAAATGGATATTTCCATCAAAAAATTGAAGGATATGGAATTCAAAAATCAGAATACAAAAATATTGAATTAGACAATATGCCAATCCATCCGGTAAAAGATGAAGAGGGGGGGAAGATTTACTTATAGAAGTAAAATTCCAAAAAAGAACAGTATATTTAAAAGTATGGAAAACAAATATAGGAAGAATATGTTTATTTTTATTAGATTCAGATATAGACAAAAAATAGTGCAGAAGATAGAGAAACTACATTAAAACTATATGGTGGAGACCAAGATATGAGAATTCGCCAAGAAATAGTTTTAGGAATAGCAGGAGTAAGACTACTAAAAAACTTGGATTAAACCCAACAATATATCATATGAATGAAGAAACATGGAAAAGAATAAAAAATATACCAAATGATGAATTATGGGCAGCACATATTGAAAGAAAGCAAAAATTAATAGATTTGGTAAAACAAAATACAACAGAAAGATTAAGAAAAGCAGGCATTAATTATGATGAAATTAGACAAATTACATCAGAACTTTCAACAAATGATTTAATAATTGGATTTGCAAGAAGATTTGCTACATATAAAAAGAGCAACTTTTTATTTAACGACTTAGAAAGAATAACAGAAATATTAAATAATACAGAGCGACCTGTAAGAATATTATTTGCAGGAAAGGCTCATCCAGCAGATAAAGAAGGGCAAGATTTAATAAAAAATATACATGAATTATCATTAAAACCACAATTTAAAGGAAAGATTTTCTTGTTGGAAAACTATAATATGGCAATGTCAAGATATTTAGTAAGTGGAGTAGATGTATGGTCAAATACTCCAAGAAGACCAATGGAAGCATCTGGAACAAGTGGACAAAAAGCATCTGTAAATGGTGTTGTAAATTTCAGCGTATCAGATGGATGGTGGGCTGAAGGATATGATCAAACAAATGGATGGGTTATTGGAACAAATGAAGAATACGCATCATATCAAGATCAAGATAGAGCAGATAGTATGAGTATATATAACACGTTAGAGAATAAAATAATACCAGCCTTTTATGATAGAGAATCCGATGACACATATTCAGAAAAGTGGATGGAAATAATGAAAAATTCAATTATAACTACAGGTGGAAAATATAGCACAGCTAGAATGCTTGTAGATTATATGGAAAAATTATATATGCCTCTAATTGAAAATACTAACAAGTATTTCAAAGATTTAGAAAATGTAATTCAATTTGTTAACTGGAAAAAAGATATGAAGCAAAACTGGCAAAATATATTAATAGAACAATCAGATAATCCTGAAAACGTAAAAATAGATGCAGGAGAAAAAATTGAGGTTACTTGTAAAGTTACTTTACCAAATATAAGTGTAGACAACATAAGAGTTGAAGTATATTGTGGAAAAATTTCAGATGATGGTAGAGTTGAAGATATAAAAATAGTACCAATGAAATTAATTAGTAAAGAAGAAGAATATAGAAGATATAAATACAGAAAAATTTCCAAAAATTTTCTGTTTATTTTTTTTTCATTTCTGCACATTCTATATTTAGAAAAAAGAAAACTTTTTTCTATAAAAATGAAACAGAATTTTAATAATTTTTAAACAAAATTAATATAAGTTTCATAATAAAAAATGTTAATATTAACAGGAGGTGAAAGAAATGGCAAACTCAAACAACAGTAACAAAAAATTAGTTCCAGAAGCTATGGATGCATTAGAAAAATTCAAATACGAAGTAGCTAGCGAAGTTGGAGTAACTTTAAAAGACGGTTATAATGGTGATATCTCTTCAAGAGATGCCGGAAGAATCGGTGGAAATATGGTTAAAAAGATGATACAACAAGTTGAAAATAATATGGCTAACAAATAAATTTGAAATGAATTTTTAGATTTAATTGCTAGAAAAGTTATTATGATACGATGTGTTTTTTAGCTAGAATTGGCAGAAGTATTATTCTTGGTTTTATAGTTCTATTAATGGAGTGTCCAAAAATAGATACATAAAGGCAGGGGTTGTGCTACTGCCTTTTAATGTATAAAATAAAAAATAAATAACAAAAATGTAACCTTTTTTTTGATAAAATATCAATATATAAATGTAAGGTATCTTAAAAAAGGAGTTTAGATCTAAATGAAAAATAAAACAATAAAGGAATATGAAAGTATTAATGAAAAGAATCTTGATTTAGAAAAAATAATAGATGAATATAGTGGGTACATATACACGATTATACAAAATATGTCTGCAAATATTTTTAAACAAGAAGATATTGAAGAAATAATATCAGATACATTTTTTATATTATGGAAAAATCAAAATAAAATTGACAAAGAGAAATCTCTTAGCTCATATATAGCAGGAATAGCGAGAAATTTGGTGAAAGAAAAGCTAAGAAAAACAAAGAATAATTATAATGTTAATAATTTAGAAAATGATTTTTTTGATATACAGATTATAGATTTAGAATATGAAAATAGAGAAAAATTGAAATTATAAAAAATACAATGGAAAAAATGAAGGAACAAGACAAAGACATTTTTTTAATCTATATTATTATGGAAATAGAAAAATAAATGAAATATCTAAAATATTAAAAATAACGGAGTTTAATGTAAAATCAAGATTACACAGAATTAGAAAAAAACTAAGAAATGAATTATCAAAAGGAGGGTATAGTGATGAATATTAATAAAGAAAGAATTTTAGAAAAAACCAAAACCAAAATTTCTATATCCGACTTTATTAAGGAGGAAAAGAAAATGCCTAAAAAGATTAATATAATAAAACCATTAGTTGCAACAATTTTAATGATTTTATCATGTTCAGGAATGGTATTTGCAAAGGAAATATCTCAAAAAATATATGACAACTTTTTGGAACCAGTAAAGGTATGGAAACAGCAATGAATGAGGGATATGTCGAAAACATAGATATGGAAAATCAAGATTCAACAGGTAATGCTAAAAAAATGAGGAAAATGGCAAAATAATTCAAAATATAAATACAAAAATAAAAGTAGAAGAATTTGTAATGGATGATTTTAATTTAAGTATGATAATAAAAGTTACTCTTCCAGACGAGGTAAAAGAAGTAGTAAATCCTAAAGATATTTGGGAGGTTAATTTTCCAGATTTAAAAATAACAGACGAAAATGGAAATAATATATCAGAAAATGCAGGATTAAATGCATACATACAAAACAGAGGAGAAAATCCTATAAAGGTAGTTTACAATATGTATACAGAAGGAGACGCTTTTCCAAAGAGCAAAAAGTTGAATTTTAGTTTAACAAAATTAAAATTTCAAATAAAGAAGAAACCTTGCTTGAGATGAAGAAATTACCGTACAAGGTTCGTGGGATTTTACAGTTGATATACCAGAAAAGATGTATAATAGAAAAACAACAATATACAAACAAGTAAGTACAACAAATACTGATTTTAATGTGATATCTGCAACCTCATATACAACAGGAATTGATTTGAAACTAAAATTTAAAGCAGAAAAACATCAAGAAAGGCCAACAACTCCGGAATTAAAATATTGGGATTTATTGCCAGAAGATGATGAACTAAAAACTACAGATATGATAAACTATTTGGAAAGAAAAATAAGATATACACCAGAATATATAGAATGGCAAAAAAGAGAGGTAGAAATTTGGAAATATGATAAATACATAGAAAATGAAAACGGAAAAAAATTCGAAATGTCAATGAGTCCAAGAGCAAATGGAGGAGGATTTATTGATGATGATGGAATTTACGAATCTAATTGTACATTTGATTTAACAAAATATGATTTAACAGATAAACTTACTGTTTATGTTGATTATCACGGAAATAAAGCAGAAATTTTATTAGAAAAGGTGGGTGAGTAAATTATGAAGAAATTATATATATCGTTTATATTAATATTTATAATGTTTGCATTTTCAAGTAGAGTTTTTGCAGATTATGAGGGAATAGAAAATATAAAAAATAAGACAAGCTATTAATACAGCAAGTAGTGAATGGTTAGATACATTTAAAAGTGAGAAAACACCTATTGAGAAAAAGAATAACAAGTTATGAACTTGCAGCATATGCTATATCTTATAACGAAAATGAGGAGTTGGAGGTATCAATAAATTTTAATGTAACACCATATTCAGAAGAAAATACAGTTTGGGAAACTAAGGGAAACAATATAGGATTTATCAAATTTAAGAAAATTAATGGAGAATATGAAGCAGAAAGAATTTCGGAAATTCCAGAAAATTATGATAGGTTTTTAGAAAAATTTGAGGAATATAAGAGTAAGCATCCAGATATATTAGAAAATGATACACAAACTCAATCTATAGCTGGAAAAGAAGAAAATTACAATGCAAATGAAACTATAGAAAAAATTTCTAATGTGATTTTTACAGTTTCTTTCATTGTTGGAATTATAGTTGGTATGATTATAATTTTAACAATATGCAAAAAAGAAGATAAAAATGCGGGGAAATAATTCCTGCATTTTTTGCTAGTGAAATTTGTTGTAAAAAACTCAAAAAAGGTATATAATAATGTAAAAAAGCGAAAGGAACGAGAGAAAAAAAAATACAAAATGGTAGCAGTAGACCTAGATGGAACAATGCTAAATAGCTATGGGGAAGTAACAGAAAATACAAAAAAGAGTAATAAAACAAACAATACAAAAAAGGAACAGAAGTAATAATAGCATCAGGAAGAAGTATAGATTCAATAAAAACAATTGCAAATGAAATAGGAAGCACAAAATATATGATAGCAGGAAATGGTGCAGTTGTATATGATATAAAAAAATGATAAGATAGTATATGAAAAATATATTCCGAAAAACAAGGCAATAGACATAATAAAAACTTGTGAGCAAAACAGCATTTATTATAATGTGTATACAAATAAATCAATAATAGCAAGTAGTTTAAGATTTAATGTTTTATATTATTATAAGGAAAATATAAAGAAAGAAGATTCTAAAAACACATATTACATTAGCAGAAGATATTTTAAAATATGTAGAAGAAATGCAAGACGAAAAAATAATGAAAATATTTATATGTGATAGCACTAAATCTGTTTTTAATTCTATTATTAAAAAATTTGAGGTAATGCAAGATTTAGAAGTTTTAGATGTATCTCATATGTCAAGAAAAGTAATAAAACACGGAACTACAGATGTACCAATTGAGTATTATTATACAGAAATTTCTATGAAAAATGTTGATAAATGGTATGCTATTGAATATTTGATTGATAAACTGAATATTGAGAAAAATGAGGTTATGACAATTGGTGATAATATGAATGACAAAAAGATGATAGAAGAAGCGGGACTTGGAGTTGTTATGAAAGGTAGTACACCTGTTGTAACTGCTGTTGCAGATTTTGTAACAGATGATAATAATAATGAGGGGGTAGCTAAAGCTATTGGTAAATTTATATTGACATAGTAGAATAAATATTTTATACTATAAAACGCCTTTCACCTAAAGGTAGAAAGGAGGGAAAATCCTTGAAACAATTTATAAAATTACTAGCGTTATATATTGTTTACTTAATTGTAAAACATTTTGATGATTAGTAAAAGGGAAAATACCAGGAAAGCTTTGGACGGCTCCTGGTATTTTTTATTCCTTGAAACATTTATTGCAATTGCTAATTATTATATTAGCACATATTCTATTATATGTCAAATAATTTTCATTATGCATATTGATAAGTATCTGTTAAGTAATTCGTGGCAAAATTTTTGCCTATAAATTTTTTGCGTATTTTTTGGTTATTTTTCTCTTTGCAATTTACTATATTTTTCTGATATTAATAAATATTTGTTGAGATTTTTATTTTCATATGTTAAAATTAGAATGACTTACAAAAAGGAGGAAAATAAAAGATGGAGAAAAAGAAATATGAAAAAATAGCTATATCAATAATATTAATAATACAGACGATAATATTTATAATAGTAGGAGCAAATAAATCATATATTCATATGGACGAAGCATATTCATTAGGTCTTGCAAGTTATGATAAAGTTGAAATACAAGATAATGAAAACTTTTATAATATATGGCATGATGGAAAATATTATGAAGATTATCTATGTGTAAATGATGATGAAATTGGTCAATATAAACAAGTATATGAAAATCAAAAAATGATGTTCATCCACCTTTATATTATTTAATATTAAGATTTGCAATGGGATTCCATAAAAATAGTTATTCGAAATGGCCAGGAATAATAATAAATATGATAATATATGCATTTGTAACAATATTTATGTATTTGATACTAACAAAAATATTAAAAGACAAATACAAATATAAAGAAAAATCTACAATGATAGCTATGGTATCATCACTTGTATTAGCATCAATAACAAATGTAATATATATAAGAATGTATGCATTATCAACACTAAATGTATTGATTACAACATATTTACACTTAATGCTATTAGAGAAGAAAGAAATAGATTATAAGTTATTAATATTTATAGGAGTTTTAGCACTTGCAGGTTCGTTAACACATTATTATTATTTATTTTATTTAGCAATGATGTTTATAATGTTTGCAATAAAATATATAAAAGAAAAAAAAGATATAAAGAATTAATTGCATATATAGTAACAATGTGTATAGCAGGTTTAACATCTTTAATAATTTTCCCATATTCAATAAAACATTTATTTTTGGGATATAGAGGACAAGGAGCATTAAGCAAATTAACACAAATTTCTGAATTTTTAAAGAGTATAGCACTATATATACAAAAATTTAATAGACATACATTTAATGGATTGTTATTTATTTTACTAGCATTGATAGTTGGATTAGGAATTTATAAAAAGGTAAATAAAAAAGAAAATATTTGAGAACAAAAATCAGTATATAAAATATATAGCAATTCCAACAGCATTTTATACTTTATTAGTTTCGTTATCAGCACCTTGGATTGAATTAAGATATATATGCCAGTATGTGGATTAGTATTTATATTAATTATATATTTATTAGAAAATGTTTTGGAAAATATTTTTAATGAAAAAAATGTATTTAGAGTTTTGGCAGTATGTTTAGCAATTATATTGATAACACCTATAATATTTAAGATGGAGCCAGAAGAAGAATTTTTTTAGATAAAAGGGATATTGTAGAAGAGGTTCAAAATGAATTAAATGTTCCAACAATTTATATGTTTAATTCTAATGAAAATAGATTTTTAGATGATATATTGTTATTTTCAAAGTTAGATAATTCATATATAGCTAAAGATGTAAAATGTACAGATGAAAATATAAATAAAATTTTGAATGGTAAAGATTTATCAAATGGAATTTTAGTATTTATAAATGGTGGACAAAATAATGATGAAATGATGGAAAAAATAAAAAATGCAACAGGATTAAATGAATGGAAATGGATTAAAGGATTAAATGCTTGTAATATATATTTAGTTAAATAATAATGTTCGGTATAAAAAAAAAAAAAAAAAGGGGCAGAAAAAGATGAATGATAAAATAGTTATAAAAGGTGCAAAAGTGCACAATCTAAAGAACATAAGTTTAGAAATACCAAGAGACAAACTTGTAGTAGTAACAGGACTTTCAGGTTCAGGAAAATCAAGTCTAGCATTTGATACACTATATGCAGAAGGGCAAAGAAGATATGTAGAAAGTTTATCATCTTATGCAAGGCAATTCCTAGGAATAATGGAAAAGCCAGATGTAGAAAGAATAGATGGTTTATCACCTGCAATATCAATAGACCAAAAACAACCTCGAAAATCCTCGTTCAACAGTAGGAACAGTAACAGAAATATATGACTATATTCGTTTATTATATGCAAGGATAGGAGTACCATATTGCCCAAACTGTGGCAAAAAAATAGAAAAACAATCAATAGACCAAATAATAGACAAAATCCTAACACTACCAGAAAACACAAGAATACAAATATTAGCACCTATAGTGAGGAAGAAAAGGAGAATACAAAAAAAGAACTAGAAAACTTCAGAAAAGAAGGATTTGTAAGAGTAAGAGTAGATGGCGAAATTTATGATTTATCAGATGAAATAAATATAGATAAAAACAAAAAAACACGAAATAGAACTTGTAGTAGATAGAATTGTAATAAGAGAAGATATAAGATCAAGACTTACAGAATCAGTTGAAACAGCACTAAAAAATGCAAATAATATGGTTGTAATAAGTGTTGTACCAAAAAGAGGATATGGATTTAAGTTCATTTGGTGGAATAAAAAAGAGAAGATGGAACAACAGAAATATTATTTAGCTGTAACTATGCGTGCCCAGATTGTGGATTCAGTTTTCCGGAATTAACACCAAGAATGTTTTCTTTTAATAATCCTTTTGGAGCATGTCCAGATTGCTTAGGAATAGGTTATTTAATGAAAATAGATGAGGACCTAATAATTCCAGATAAAGACAAAACCTTATATGATGGGGTAAAAGCATTTGGTGCAAGCACAATGAAAAAAGGCGAAACAATGGCGAAAATGTACTTCGAAGCAATAGGAAAACACTATGGAGTAGATATTAAAAAGCCAATAAAAAAATTGCCAAGAGAATTTATAGAAAAAATATTATATGGAACAGATGAGCCAATAGATTTTGAATTCCAATCAGCTTATGGTACAAGAAAATTCTCAAGCCCATTTGAGGGAGTAATTCCAACATTAGAAAGAAGACATAGTGAAACTAAATCACAAGGAATGAGAGATTTTTACGAAATGTATATGAGCAATTTAGATTGCCCAACATGTAAAGGTTCGAGGCTAAAAAAGGAAATTTTATCAATAAAAATTGGAGACAAAAATATAAATGAACTTACAAATATGCCAATAAACAAAATACAAGAATATTTAAGAAATTTAGAATTATCTGAAAAAAAGATAAAATGATTTCAGAATTAATATTAAAAGAAATAGATAAAAGACTACAATTTTTAATAGATGTAGGCTTAGAATACTTAACACTTTCAAGAAGCAGTGGAACACTATCTGGTGGTGAATCTCAAAGAATAAGACTTGCAACACAAATAGGTTCTGGGCTAACAGGAGTACTTTATATACTAGATGAGCCGAGTATAGGATTACATCAAAGGGATAATGATAAATTATTAGCAACATTAAAGAAATTAAGAGACTTAGGAAATACCTTAATAGTAGTTGAACACGACGAAGATACAATGTATGCGGCTGATGAAATAATAGATATTGGACCAGGTGCAGGTGTTCATGGTGGAAACATTATGGCACAAGGAACTGCAGAAGAAATAAAAAAAGTAGAAAATTCTGTAACTGGTCAATATTTAAGTGGAAGAAAAAAAATAGAAGTTCCAAAAACAAGAAGAAAAAAGCAGTAAAATCAAAATGCATAGAAGTAAAAGGAGCTACAGAACACAACTTAAAAAATATAGATGTAAAATTTCCACTTGGTGTATTTACTTGTGTAACAGGAGTTTCTGGTTCTGGAAAATCAACATTAGTAAATGAAATTTTATATAAAACAGTTGCTCAAAAAATTAAATGGTGCAAATGAAAAGCCAGGAAAGTGTAAGACTGTTAAAGGAATTGAAAATATTGATAAAATAATAAATATAGACCAATCACCAATAGGAAGAACACCAAGATCTAATCCTGCAACATATACTGGAGTATTTGATGAAATAAGAAATATATTTGCAGAAACAAATGAGGCAAAACTACGTGGATATGGAAAAGGAAGATTTAGTTTTAATGTTCCAGGTGGTAGATGTGAAAGTTGCCAAGGAGATGGAGTTCATAAAATAGAAATGCATTTCCTACCAGACGTATATGTACCATGTGAAGTATGTAAAGGAAAAAAAGATATAATCACGAAACTCTAGAGATAAAATTTAAAGGAAAAACAATATCAGATGTATTAGATATGACAGTTGAAGAAGCATTAGAATTTTTTTGATAAAGTACCTAAAATTAAAAATAAAATGCAAACATTATATGATGTAGGTTTAGGATATATAAAATTAGGACAGAGTTCAACAACCTTGTCTGGTGGAGAGGCACAACGTGTAAAACTTGCAACAGAATTATCTAAAAGAGCAACAGGAAAAACTTTGTATATATTAGATGAACCAACAACAGGACTTCATATTGCAGATGTTCATAGATTAGTAGATATTTTACAAAGACTAGTAGATACAGGAAATACTGCAATTGTTATTGAACACAATTTAGACTTAATAAAAACTTGTGACCATATTATAGACTTAGGACCAGAAGGCGGAGATGCAGGTGGCGAGATAGTTACAGTTGGAACACCTGAGCAGGTTTGTAAGAACGAAAAAAGTTATTATACTGGATTATTTTTGAAGAAGTATTTAGAAAAATAATATTAAGAGGCTTATGAATTATAATTTCATAGGTCTTTTTTGTGAAAAAAATTAATAATTTATGGAAAAATGTAAAATATAAGAATATCTAAAAGTTTGAAATTAAGACATTTTCTTAAATGATTTATTAAGACATTATCATAAATGAATCATACAAAAAAAATGAAATTAACATAATGTATTTGACTTTACAGTAAAAAGATGGTATAATACATCACATAAAAAATGAGATTTTAAACCAAAAACAAAAAAAAGAGATAATTAAATAATAATAGACCTTTAAAAACGAAATTTTTGAGGTCCTATATTTCTATGTTTAAGATTTTAAATAAAATAAAGGAAGGAAGATAAAATGATAGAAAAAGAGAAGAAAATCTTGAAGAAAACAAGATAAAAAGTGCTAGAAGAAAACCGGCAAGAAGAAATTACAAGAAAAGAGAAAGTAAAATAAACGAAGAAGCAAAAAATGATGTAAAAAAAGAAACAAAAAATATCAAAAAGAAGTAAGGAGAACAACAAGAAGAGTAAATAAAGAACAAGAAGAAACAAAAGCATTAGTTGTAAGAAAAGAATCATCATTAAAGAATTACCAAGAGAAAAAGCGCTAAAAAAAAGTAACAGAAAAAGTAGGATTTAAAAAGCCAAGACTAAAAAATAATACCACTAGGTGGTTTACACGAAGTTGGAAAAAATATAACAGTATTCCAATATGATAATGAAATGATAGTAGTAGATTGTGGACTATCTTTTCCAGAAGATGATATGTTAGGTGTAGACTTAGTAATACCAGATATAACATATATAATAAAAAAAATCAAGAAAAACTAAAAGGAATGGTAATAACACATGGACACGAAGATCATATAGGAAGTGTACCATATTTCTTAAAAACAAGTAAACACACCAATATATGGAACAAGACTTACACTTGGATTAATAAAAAACAAATTAGAAGAACATAGACTAGTAGACTCAACCAAATTAAATGAGGTAAATCCAGGTGAAACCATAAAACTTGGAAAACACTTTAAAGTAGAATTTATACAAAGTTCACACAGTATTCCAGACTCTGTAATGCTTGCAAAGATTGATTTCCGTAAAGATAAACATCTTTTTAGGTGTACTTGTATCATGAAGACTTATCCCAATTTAGCATACAAAATAATTGGGTTTAAATAATATGATATTTGAAAACACCAGGATAAGTTATAACTTGCTAAGCTAAAACAAACAAAAAATATTTAAGGAGGGAATTTTAGTATGGCAAACACAGTTGTTACAAGTGAAAGAATCAGAATAAGAGTCAAAGCTTATGAACCAGCAATTTTAGATCAGTCTGCTGCAAAAATAGTAGAAACTGCTAAAAAGACAGGAGCAAAAGTTTCAGGACCTATTCCATTACCAACAAAGAAAGAAGTTGTAACTGTTATTCGTTCTCCACACAAGCATAAGGATTCAAGAGAACAATTTGAAATGAGAACACATAAAAGAGTTATAGATATTCTTTATCCAACACAAAAAACTGTTGATTCATTAATGAAACTTGCTTTACCTGCAGGTGTAGATATTGAAATTAAACTATAATGAATTGAAAATAACTTATAGAATATTAATTGATAAAATAAGTTAAAGCGATATAAGTAAACACGCTAATAAAAGTTTACAAATTTTAGCCAATGCTGACAAAAAAGTCAGCCAATAGGAGGAAAGAAAGAATGAAAAAAGGAATAATCGGAAAAAAAGTTGGAATGACACAAATATTTGATGAGAACGGATTAGTTATTCCAGTTACTGTAATTGAAGCAGGACCATGCGTTGTTGCACAGGTAAAGACTGTTGAAACAGATGGTTATGATGCAATCCAATTAGGATTTGGAGAAGTAAAAGCAAAACGTGTTAATAAACCATCAATGGGACATTTTGCAAAATCAAAATTAGAAGCAAAAAAACATTTAAGAGAATTTAGATTAGATGATGTTGCTAATTTCAAAGTTGGAGATGAAGTTAAAGCTGATATTTTCCAAGAAGGAGAAAAAGTTGATATACAAGGAATCACAAAAGGAAAAGGATTTCAAGGTGTTATAAAAAGACATGGTCAATCAAGAGGACCTATGGGTCATGGTTCTATGTATCATAGAAGACCAGGATCAATGGGATCAACATCTACACCAGGTAGAGTATTTAAAGGTAAAAAATTACCAGGACATATGGGTCAAGAAACTGTTACTATTCAAAATTTAGATGTAGTAAAAGTAGATATGGACAAAAATGTAATATTAGTTAAAGGTAGCGTTCCAGGATGTAAAGGAGCTATTTTAAAAATAAAAACAGCCACTAAGGCAAATGTATAGGGAAGGAGGAATACGAAATGCCAAAGGTAGACGTATACGATATAAAAGGTAAAAAAGTTAGTGATGTAGAACTAAATGAAAACGTATTTGGTATTGAACCAAATGAAAACATTGTACATATGGTACTTGTTAATTATTTAGCAAATCAAAGACAAGGTACACAAAGTACTAAAACAAGATCAGAAGTTCGTGGTGGTGGAAGAAAGCCATGGAGACAAAAAGGAACAGGACGTGCAAGACAAGGTAGTATCCGTGCTCCACAATGGATTAAAGGTGGTATAGCACTAGGACCAAAACCTCGTTCTTATAAATATACAGTAAATAAGAAAGAAAAACGTTTAGCAATAAGATCTGTATTAAGTTCTAAGGTATTGGAAAACAAATTAACTGTTGTTGATAAGTTAGAATTAGCAGAAATTAAAACAAAAACAATGAAAAAAGCATTCGACGATTTAAAAGTTGAAGGAAAAACACTAGTTATAATTCCTGAAAAGAATTTAAATGTTGAGGCATCAGCAAGAAATATAGAGGGAGTAAAAACAATACTTGCAAACACAATAAATATATATGATTTATTAAAATATACAAATTTAGTTTTAACTCTAGATACTGTTAAAAAATTAGAGGAGGTGTATGCTTAAATGACACCAGAAGAAATTATAATAGCTCCAATAGTTACTGAAAAAAGTAATGATGCTATGCAAGAAGGAAAATATACTTTTAAAGTAAATAAAAAAGCTACAAAGGTTGAAATAGCAAAAGCTGTTGAAAAACTTTTTGAAGTTAAAGTTTTAAAAGTTAATACAATGAATATTGATGGTAAGAAAAAAAGAGTAGGATATCATCAAGGAAAAACATCTGACTGGAAAAAAGCAATAGTATCAATAGATACAAATCCATCAGATATAAAATATTTAAGCAAAGGTGGAAAAGAAGTTAAAGGATCTAAAAAATATAAAGATTCAATTAGCGAATTTACTGGAGTATAAATAGAAAGAATATTATCTGGAAATTAACCAGGAAAATAAATTTTATCTGCATGTAAGGCAGGAAAAAACTTACAAAATATAAAATAAGGAGATTTTAAAATGGCAACAAAAAAATTTAATGCATATACACCATCAAGAAGAAATATGACAGTATTAGATTATAAAGAAATAACAAAAAAGACACCTGAAAAATCTTTATTAGCTGTAAAAAAAGAAAAAGCTGGTAGAAATTCATATGGTAGAATAACAGTACGTCATCAAGGTGGTGGAAATAGACAAAAATACAGAATTATGGACTTTAAACGTAAGAAAGATGGAGTTGAAGCTACAGTAATTGGAATAGAATATGATCCTAACAGAAGTGCTAACATAGCTTTAATTCAATATGAAGATGGGGAAAAAGCTTATATCTTAGCTCCACAAGGTTTAACAGATGGAGATAAAGTTATATCAGGAAAATCTGCAGATATAAAACCAGGAAATTGTATGGAAATTAATAGTATCCCTGTAGGTACATTGATTCACAATATAGAATTAAATCCAGGTCAAGGCGGAAAACTTGTTAAAGCTGCAGGACAAAGTGCTCAATTAATGGCAAAAGAAGGAAAATATGCACATGTTAGATTGCCTTCTGGAGAAATGAGATTAGTATTAGCTAATTGTAGAGCTACTATTGGAGTAATTGGAAATGCAGATTACGAAAATGTTAAAATAGGTAAAGCAGGAAGAAAAAGACATATGGGATGGAGACCAGAAGTTAGAGGATCTGTAATGAACCCAGTAGATCACCCACATGGTGGTGGTGAAGGTAAAGCACCAGTAGGACACGCTGGACCAATGACACCTTGGGGTAAACCAGCTCTTGGATATAAGACAAGAAATAAGAAAAAACAATCTAATAAATTCATTGTTAAGAGGAGGAAATAAAATCTATGTCAAGATCTAGTAAAAAAGTGCCATTCGTTGCTCCAGAGCTTTTAAAAAGAATTGAAGCATTGAATGCAGAGAATAAAAAAGAAGTTTTAAAGACATGGTCTAGAGCTTCTACAATATACCCACAAATGGTTGGTCATACAATAGCTGTTCATGACGGAAGAAAACATGTTCCAGTATATATAACAGAAGAAATGATCGGTCACAAATTAGGTGAATTTGCTCCTACAAGAACATTCAAAGGTCATGCAGGAGAAAAGACAACATCAAATAAATAAAATAGGAGGTAGTCAAGAGTGGAAGAAGAAGTAAAAAAAGCAGTAGCTACTCTTAAATATGCAAGAATATCTTCAAGAAAAGTTAAGATTGTTGCAGATTTAATTAGAGGTAAAAATGTAGACGAAGCTTTAGCAATAGTTAAATTCACACCAAAAGCATCTTCAGAAATAATAGAAAAATTATTAAAATCAGCAATTGCTAATGCAGAAAACAATCATGATATGAAACATGAAAATTTATATATATCTGAAATTTATGCAAATCAAGGTCCAACTCTAAAAAGAATTAGACCTGCTGCAAAAGGTTCAGCATCAAGAATTAGAAAAAGAACAAGTCATATAACAATAGTTTTAAAGGAGGCTTAAGAAGTATGGGACAAAAAGTACACCCAACAGGAGCGAGATTAGGAATAATCAAAGATTGGAACTCTAAATGGTATGCAGAAGGAACAGAATTTGCAGATTGTTTAGTAGAAGATCAAAAAATCCGTAAATATTTAAAGAAAAAAGAATATGAAGCTGGAATTTCTAAAATTGAAATTGAAAGAACAGCTAAAATGGTAAAAGTAAATGTTTACACAGCAAAACCTGGAATTTTAATTGGTAAAGGTGGAGCTGGAGCAGAAAACTTAAAAAATGAAATTAAAAAATTAATAGGTAAAGACGTAAATATAAATGTTATAGAAGTAAAAAATACTAGTTTAGATGCTACATTAGTAGCAGAAGATATAGCATCACAACTAGAAAGAAGAATTTCATTCAGACGTGCCATGAAACAATGTATGCAAAAAACTATGAAATCTGGAGCTCAAGGAATTAAAACTGCAGTATCTGGAAGATTAGGTGGAGCAGATATGGCAAGAACTGAATTTTACAAAGAAGGAAATATACCTCTTCAAACATTAAGAGCTGATATAGATTATGGATTTGCTGAAGCAAATACTACATATGGAAAAATCGGAATTAAAGTTTGGATATATAAAGGAGAAGTTCTTCCAACTAAGAAGATGGAAGGAGGAGAAGCATAATGCCATTAATGCCAAAAAGAACAAAATATAGAAAAATGCAAAAAGGTAGAAACAGAGGTAAGGCAACAAGAGGAACAACTGTTTCTAACGGAGAATACGGACTACAAGCTGTAGAAGCCGGATTAATTACAGGAAACCAAATAGAAGCAGCCAGAGTTGCAATGACTCGTTATATGAGAAGAGATGGTAAGGTTTGGATTAAAGTATTTCCTGATAAACCAATATCTAGAAAACCAGCTGGAACTCGTATGGGTAAAGGTAAAGGTGCAACAGAATTTTGGGTAGCAGCTGTTAAGCCAGGAAGAGTTATGTTTGAAATAGCAGGTGTTCCTGAAGCAACAGCAAGAGAAGCATTAAGACTTGCAATGAACAAATTATCTGTAAAGACTAAGTTCGTAGCAAGAGAAAAAATAGCCGAGGAGGGTGAAAATAATGAAAATAAATAAAATAAAAGAAATGTCTTCACCTGAATTAGAAAAAGAACTAGGTGAATTAAAAACAGAATTATTCAAATTAAAATTTACTCTAGCTACAAATGGATTAGATAATCCTATAAAAATTAGAGATGTAAAAAAAGATATAGCTAGAATAAATACTGTTTTAACTGAAAGAAAGATTGCAGAAAAGAAAGGAGAAATCTAGATGGAAGAAAGAAATCTTCGTAAAGTTATGATTGGTACAGTAAAATCTGATAAAATGGATAAAACTGTAGTAGTAGCTGTTGAAAGAAATGTTAGACATAAAGTTTATGGAAAAATAGTAAAAAGAACATATACTTTAAAAGCACATGATGAATCAAATAGCTGCAAAGTTGGAGATAAAGTAAAAGTAATGGAAACTAGACCTCTTTCTAAAGATAAGAGATGGAGAGTAGTTGAAATAGTAGAAAAGGCAATAGTAAAATAATTGAGAAAGGGAGGATATAGATAATGGTACAACAACAATCTATATTAAAAGTAGCTGATAATACAGGTGCTAAAGAAATTATGTGTATCAGATGTTTAGGTGGTTCATACAGAAAAACAGCAGGTATCGGAGACATTATAGTTGCGTCTGTTAAAACAGCAACACCAGGTGGCGTTGTAAAAAAAGGTGATGTAGTTAAAGCTGTTATTGTAAGAACAAAAAAGCCTGTTAGAAGAGCTGATGGTTCATATATAAGATTTGACGAAAATGCAGCAGTATTAATTAAAGATGATAAAACACCAAGAGGTACACGTATATTTGGACCTGTTGCAAGAGAATTAAGGGATGGAGAATATATGAAAATACTTTCACTTGCTCCAGAAGTTCTTTAATTTGTGATATTAAAATACAAGAAAAGTATTTAAGTCAAATAAAATAGCAATGTAATGACTAAAAATCAAGTAAGAAGGAGGAAAACTTCAATGAAACTTAAAAAAGGTGACAATGTAGTAGTTTTATCAGGAAATGATAAGGGTGTAAAAGGTGAAGTTTTAGAAGTAACACCTAAAGACCAAAAAGTCATTGTAAAAGGTGTTAATATTAGAAAAAAACACGTTAAGCCTAGAAAAGCAGGAGAAGAAGGCGGAATAATAGCTTCTGAATTTCCAATTTCAAGTAGTAAAGTTGGTGTTGTTTGCCCTAAATGTGGAAAAGCAACAAGAATTGGTTATATATTTGAAGATGGAAAAAAAGTACGTGTTTGTAAAAAATGTGGAAATAAATTAAAATAATAACTTTTATGAAAGGAGGAACAATAAAAGATGGAAATTTTAAGAGAACAATATGAAAAGCAAGTAGTACCAGCGTTAATGAAAAAGTTTGGTTATAAATCTATTATGCAAGTTCCAAAGTTAAATAAAATAGTAATAAATATAGGTCTTGGTGATACAAGAGAAAATCCAAAAGCTCTTGAAAATGCAATAAATGATTTAAGCATTATTTCAGGACAAAAACCAATAATAACAAAGGCTAAAAAATCAATAGCCGCATTCAAAATAAGAGAAGGTCAAGATTTAGGATGTAAAGTAACATTAAGAAGTGATAAAATGTATGACTTTGCATACAAATTATTTAATGTTGCACTTCCAAGAGTTAGAGACTTCAGTGGAGTTTCAAAAGACTCATTTGATGGAAGAGGAAATTACTCTATGGGAATAAAAGAACAACTAATATTCCCTGAAATTGAATATGATAAAGTTGATAAATTAAGAGGTATGGATATAATTTTCGTAACAACAGCTGAAAGTGATGAAGAAGCTAGAGAATTATTGAAATTATTAGGAATGCCTTTTAAAGCTTAAAAATAAGAGTAGGAGGAATTGTTTAAATGGCAAAAATGTCAATGAAAGTAAAACAACAAAGACCACAAAAATATTCAACAAGAGAATACAATAGATGTAAATTATGTGGTAGACCACATGCTTATATAAGAAAATATGGTATTTGTCGTATATGTTTTAGAGAACTAGCACATAAGGGAGAAATTCCTGGAGTAAAGAAGGCTAGTTGGTAAAATAAAAAAATAAACTTAGAAGGAGGTTAGTAAATTGAATACTACAGATCCAATAGCAGATATGCTAACAAGAATAAGAAATGCAAATACTTCTAAACATAAAACTGTAGATGTTCCTGCTTCAAAAATGAAAGTTGGAATAGCTGAGATTTTATACAAAGAAGGATACATAAAATCTTTTGAAGAAATCAAAGATAATGCACAAGGAATTATAAGAATTACTCTAAAATATGATGAAAAAGGAACAAGCAAGATTGATGGATTAAAAAGAATAAGCAAACCTGGATTAAAGGTTTATGCTGGTAAAGAAGAATTACCAAAAGTATTAAATGGATTAGGAATAGCAATAATTTCAACATCTAAAGGTTTAATGACAGATAAAGAAGCTAGAATAGCTGGAATTGGTGGAGAAGTTTTAGCTTATGTTTGGTAATAATATTATAAATGCTATTTAAATTTTGATATTATAATTTTAATAGTATTTAGATTATTATAGCTTTAAATTACTATGAAGTTTAAATGAAATAAATTAACAAATATTTAGATAGGAGGAAATCCAAAATGTCAAGAATAGGAAATAAACCTATTACAGTACCTGCTGGAGTTGAAGTAAAAATAGATAATAGACATGTATCTGTAAAAGGACCAAAAGGAACTCTTGAAAGAGATATTGAACCTGAAATATCTATGAAATTAGAAGGTAATGTTCTTACAATCTCAAGAGATAGCGATGAAAGAAGAAGTAAAAGTTTACATGGATTAACAAGAACTTTAATAAACAACATGATAAATGGAGTTCAACAAGAATTTACAAGAGAATTACAAATAAATGGTGTTGGTTACAGAGTTCAAAAACAAGGAAATAACTTAAATCTTTCACTTGGATATTCACACCCTGTAATATTTAAAGCACCTGCTGGAATTACTTTCGATGTTCCAAATGCAAATACAATAATTGTAAAAGGAATTGATAAAGAATTAGTTGGTCAAACAGCAGCTGTAATAAGAACAAAAAAGACCACCTGAAGTATATAGAGGTAAAGGTATCAAATATGCTGAAGAGGTTATTAGACGTAAAGTTGGAAAGACAGGTAAGTAAAATAGATCGTAATATTAAAATCATAAGAAAAATAAAAATGGTTTTAATGTTTTGAGACATATGATACAGTCGACTATTGGGGAGATTGTAAAACTTATAAAATATTAAATCTTCAAGAAAGGAGTTTAAATAAATATGGTTTCAAGTACAAATAGAAAATTTGAAAGAACAAGAAGACATATTAGAGTTAGAACAAAAATATCTGGAACAGCCGAAAGACCAAGATTATGTATATATAGAAGTAATACTAATTTATATGTACAAATTATTGATGATGTTGCAGGAAATACTTTAGTTAGTGCATCTACATTAGATAAAGAAGTAAAAACAAAATATGCTAACAAAGAAGCTGCAAAAGAAATCGGATTATTAATTGCGAAAAAAGCAGCTAAAAAGAATATAACTGAAGTTGTTTTTGATCGTGGTGGATACATATATCATGGTGTAGTTAAGGAATTAGCTGAAGCTGCAAGAGAAGGTGGCTTAAAATTCTAATAATAAAGCTTAAATGAATTAAGCATAAAAGAAATAATCAAAAAAGGAGGGTAAACCAAATTTCATGGAAGAAAATACAGTTGAATTAAAAGAAAAAGTTGTAGCTCTTAACAGAGTTGCAAAAGTTGTTAAAGGTGGAAGAAACTTTAGATTTAGCGCCGTTGTTGTTGTAGGAGACGGAGCAGGTCATGTAGGAGTTGGAAATGGAAAAGCAGCTGAAGTACCAGATGCAATAAAAAAAGCTATTCAAGACGCAAAAAAGAATTTGATAGAAGTTCCAATTGTAGATACTACTGTGCCTCATGAATATGTTGGTAAATTTGACAGTGCAAAGGTAATGTTAAAACCAGCTGCAGTTGGTACTGGAATTATTGCAGGAGGAAGCGTTAGACCAGTTTTAGAACTTGCAGGATATAGAAATATTCGTACAAAAATAATTGGAACAAATAATCCAAGAAACGTAGTATATGCTACAATTGAAGGGTTAAAATCAATGCAAACAGTTGAATCTGTTGCAGCAAAAAGAGGAAAAAAGGTAGAAGAAATATTGTAATTTTTAGAAATTACTATTAAATTTACAATTAATTAAGGAGGTGCAAAATGGAAATCGAAGAATTAAAACCAGCAGTAAGAAAAACAAAATCAAAAAGAGTAGGACGTGGAATTGGTTCTGGACATGGAAAAACATCTTGTAGAGGTCAAAAAGGTCAAAAAGCAAGATCTGGCGGAGGCGTAAGAAGAGGTTTTGAAGGTGGTCAAACACCATTATATAGAAGATTACCAAAAAGAGGATTTACAAATATTCATGCTAATAATTATACTGAAGTAACACTTACAATGCTTAATAAATCAAAGGCAACTGATGTAACTGCAGAATCTTTATTAGAAGAAGGAATAATTGGAAAAATTAATGATGGAATTGTTGTTTTAGCAACTGGTAAATTAGAAAAAAAATTAAATGTAAAAGCAGTAAAATTTACAAAAACAGCTAAAGAAAAAATCGAAGCCCTAGGCGGAAAGTCAGAGGTGATCTAATTGTTTAAAACAATAAAAAATGCTCTTAAAACACCAGAAATCAGAAAAAAATTATGGTACACCTTTATATTAATAGTAATATTTAGGTTAGGATGTTATATTACAGTACCAGGAGTAAATGCCGTATCATTAAGTAAATTAATGGGAGATACTTCATCTAGTTTAGTTGGATTAATAGATATAGTTTCTGGAGGAGCTTTCTCTAATTTTTCAATATTTGCTATGAGTATTACACCTTATATAACAGCTTCGATAGTTATTCAACTTTTAGGGATGGTTATACCATCACTTGAAAAATTAACTAAAGAAGGTGGAGAAACTGGAAAGCAAAAAATTAACAAATACACAAAAATGTTGACTATTGTTCTTGCTTTAGTTGAGGGAATAGGAGTATATTTATCATATAAATCAACAGGTGTATTTGTTGATAAGTTTCTTAACAGGCTTTATAGTTGTTATTGGATTTATGGCAGGAACATCACTACTTATGTGGTTGGGAGAACAAATTACAAACAAAGGAATTGGAAATGGTATTTCATTAATAATATTTGTAGGTATTATTTCTAGATTATCTTCTGTTATTGCTACTATGTATAAATTAATAGTTACATCAGATGGATTTAGTACAGTAGGATTTTTTGACAGCCCTTGCAATAATAGTTGGATCAATTATATTAATTGCAGCTGTTGTATATATGCAAATTGCAGAAAGAAGAATACCTGTACAATATTCTAAAAAGGTAGTTGGAAGAAAAATGGTTGGAGCTCAAAATACAAATATACCACTTAAACTTGCAATGGCAGGAGTTATGCCTATAATATTTGCATCATCATTCTTGACATTCCCTGCAATGATAATACAAATATTTAAAAGTGACATTGCTACAAGTACAGGATTTTGGTCAGTAATTTATAAATTTTCACTTGCAACATTTACTTCAAATGTTGGATGGGGATATACATCTTCAAATGTTGGATGGGGATCAGCAAATATTAAGATAAAGAATGGTGGTTTTATACCTGGAATTAGAGCAGGAAAACCTACAACAGATTATTTATCTAATGTAATTTCTAAAATAACATTATTTGGTGGATTTTATTTAGCTATTATTGCTATTCTACCAATGCTACTTAGATTTACATCTTTAGATATAACATTTGGTGGTACTGCAATTTTAATTGTTGTTGGTGTATTTTATAATAGTGATATGATAAAAGTAATTACAGGAATAAGAAGATGTGGAAAATCAACCTTTTTAAAATCGGTAATATTAGAGTTAAAAAGAAAAAGGAGTACCAGAAAAAGATATAATATATTTAGAACTAGATAAAAAGAATATAGAAATATAAAAAAAGCCAGAACAACTAGAAAAAGAAATAGAAAAAAATATAAAAGACACAGATTTCAAATATCTACTAATAGACGAAATTCAAAACGTAAAAATTACGAACCAATAATAAACGCATACAGGGAAGAAGGGAATTTTTTCAATATTTATAACAGGTTCAAATTCATATTTATTAAGTGGAGAATTAATGACAAAATTAACAGGAAGATATATAGAAATAGAAATGATGCCATTAAACTTTTATGAATATATAGATATGAAAAAATTTTATGAAAAGCAAATAAATCAAAACATATACAAAGAATTTGAAGAATACATAAAAAACGGCGGATTTCCTGGTGCACTATTTTATGATGACTATGAAGACAAAATGACATATATAACAAATGTTATTAATCAAATAGTTGAAAAAGATATAAAGAAAAATAATAAAATAAGAAATATCGAAACATTTGAACTTATACAAAAATATGTAATAAACAATTTTGGAGCAATAATTTCAGTAAAAAAGATATATGAATATTTCAAAAATGAACAAAAAATAAATATAGATAGAAGAACAATAAAAAAGAAATATAGAAATATTAGAAAAAGGCTAAAATAATATATCCATGTGAATTATTTGATATAAAATCAAAAATGTATTAAAGGGAGAAAAAAAATATTATTTGGCAGATTTTAGTATATATTATGCTTTAAATACAGACAATAGGATAAATTATGGACCGATGCTAGAAAATATTATATATATTTATTTAAAAAGCAAGAATTATAAATTAAGTGTAGGAAGAATAGGCAAGCTAGAGTGTGATTTTATAGCAAGAAAAGGATTTGACAAGTATTTTTATATTCAAATTTCTAAAACTATTGAAGAGGATAGAGTTGAGGAAAGAGAATATAAAAACCTTTTTATTATATAAAAGATATGTATCCAAGATATTTGTTTACAATGGATTTATTACTTCAAAATAGAGATGGGGTTAATAATGTAAATATAGCAGATTTTATTAGTGAGAATAAAGAATTATAAAAAATGAGTTAATGACCAATTTTTAGCATATATGTTAAAATTGGTCGTTAATTGTTACTAAACAATACACAAAAATAAGGAAAAATAATTTTAAAACGGAAAATAAATTATTTTAAATACATATAATAAACTATTATTACAAAAATTTTATATTTATATTACATTTATACGAAAAAAGTTGAATTAAATCAACTGCAATGATAGAATTAAAATAGATGCAGTAAATGAAAGGATATAAAATTATGCAAAACAGAAAAAATAAAGGTATAACACTAATTGCTTTAGTTGTGACGGTAATAGTACTTTTGATATTAGCACGGAATAAGTATAAGTATGCTTACAGGACAAAATGGAATACTAAATAGAGCAAGTGAGGCTAAGGAAAAGACAGAAATAGCAAGTGAAGATGAAAAAAAAAAAATTAGCGCAAGCAGAAGCTTTAATGAATACAGAGAAAACTACCTATAAAGGAGTTACTTTACCAGAAGGATTCGCTCCGACAAAAATTGAGGGAGAAGATTCAATTGATGATGGATTGGTTATAATTGATGGGTATGGAAACGAATATGTATGGGTGGAAGTGCCTAAAAACGAACGAAGTATATCCAACAGCAGGATTAAATGTAATAGCATTTTACGGGTGAAGAATATGTGAAAATAGAGAACGATTTACATACTTATACTAGTGACTATAGAAATGGAACAGAGTATAAAGATGAGTATTATCCAGATAGTACAGATGGATGGTTTAAAAATGAGGCAGAATATAATGACTTGAAACATAAGATGTTAAAAAATGTATATATCAAAAACTGTGATTTTGGATAGGAAGATATGAAGCAGGAATTAGTGAAAATAGAAAAAAATGCAGGAGATGCAACAAATTTTCCGATGTCAAAGGCAAATATATATCCATATAATTATGTAAAAGAACTCAGGCAAAAGTATTGGCAGAAAAAAGTGGAATCTGGAATTGCTATACAAGTAGTTTATTATTTGGGGTGCAGTGGGTTTGACATTAAAGTATATAGAAAATAAAAAAATTGCAACTGATTCCGAAATAAAAACAAAATTAAATTCTGATAGCGAAACAATAGGAAACTATAAAAATAATTTATGGAATATAAAAAATACATTAGCAAAATATTCAATCGATAATGGTAATACATATTTAAATTGTCCATATCAAAAAAAACTAAAATAGTGTATTATTAACTACAGGAGCAAGTGAAGAGTTTGCAGTAATGAATATATATGATATGACTAACTAATAAATTTTATGGGAAAATGAAAGATGTATGTAAGATAGTTGCTGTATTTTATGAAAAATTAGAAAAAGAGATAAAACCAGGAATATCAACGTACGAATTAGATAAAAGAGCTGAAAAAATAATGAGAGATTTAGGTGCTATTCCAGCACAAATTGGTTATGACTGTGGAATTGCTGGAATTCCTATATATAGAAATGCTACATGTATATCAGTAAATGATGAGGTAATACATGGGATACCCTCTAAAAATAAAATAATAAAAGAAGGAGATATTGTAAGTGTAGATACAGTAGCTTTAAAAAATGAGTTTAATGGTGATGCTGCACGTACATTCATAGTTGGACAAACATCAAAAGAAGCAGAAAGATTAGTAAATGTAACAAAGCAAGCCTTTTTTGAAGGAATAAAATATGCAAAAAAAGGATTTAGAATAGGTGATATATCTCATGCAATTGGAGAATATGTTAGATCACAAGGGTACTCGGTTGTAAGAGAATTTCAAGGACACGGAATAGGAAGAGAAATGCATGAAGATCCAGGAATACCAAATTATGGGAAGGCAGGAAAAGGCATAAGGTTAGAGCCAGGTATGACATTAGCGATAGAACCAATGGTTATACAAGGAAAACCAAATATTCTAGAATTAGATGACGGGTGGACAATTATAACAGAAGATGGAAGTTTAGCAGCACATTATGAAAATACAATTTTAATTACAGAAAATGAACCAAAAATATTGACAATTTAACAAATTTGGTATATAATGTTAAGGCTATTGTGGAAATTTAGATTTAATTTTTAGAGATTTACAATAAGTAAAAAGCTTTACAAGGAGGCGATAACTTGTCTAAAGAAGATGTAATAGAAGTAGAAGGTGTTGTTGTTGAAACATTACCAAATACAAATTTTAAAGTTGAACTTGAAAATGGGCATCAAATATTAGCACATATTTCAGGAAAGTTAAGAATGAACTACATAAAAATTCTACCAGGAGATAAAGTTAAAGTTGAACTTTCACCTTATGATTTAAATCGTGGAAGAATAACTTGGAGAGCAAAATAAAATGAAGAAATTAAAATCTATTTGGAGGTGCAAAAAATGAAGGTTAGACCATCAGTAAAGAAAATGTGCGATAAGTGCAAAGTTATCAAAAGAAAAGGTGTAATTAGAGTTATATGCGAAAACCCTAAACATAAACAAAGACAAGGGTAATTTAATATTTATTAAGCTTATAGCACAAATTAGGTAGCGGCTGTTATATCCTTTAATAGGATATATTTTATCAATTTGTGTTTATATATATTTGCGTCAAAATTAAAGATTCATAATTTAAAATATATAAATTAGAATGCATTTCACCTTTAATATTTGACTAAAATAAGGACAAAAAGTCCAAACATATTAATTTATTTGGAGGTGCAAAAAATGGCTCGTATATCAGGTGTAGATTTACCTAAGGAAAAAAGGGTTGAAATTGGATTAACTTATATATATGGTATAGGATTATCTAGTTCGCAAAAAATTCTTGCTAAAGCAGGGATAAGCCCAGATGTTAGAGTTAAAGACCTAACAGATGATGAAGTAAATAGTATTAGAAAAGTAATTGACGAAGAATACAAAGTCGAAGGAGACTTAAGAAGAGAAATTGCTTTAAATATAAAAAGACTTACAGAAATAGGATGCTACAGAGGATTAAGACATAGAAGAAACCTACCAGTAAGAGGACAAAGAACAAAAACTAATGCTCGTACAAGAAAAGGTCCACGTAAGGTAGTAAGCAGAAGTAAAAAAGCTAATTAATGTATAAAAAATTAACGAATTCTTATCCAATTTAATTGGATTGTAAAGAGGAGGTAAGTTGAGCAATGGCTAAAAACGTAACAAGAAAAACAGTTACTAAAAGAAATAGAAAAAACATTGAAAGAGGAGCTGCTCATATTCATTCAAGTTTTAATAATACTATAGTTTCAATAACAGATACTATGGGAAATGTAATTGCTTGGGGAAGTGCTGGTGGACTTGGTTTTAAAGGGTCAAGAAAAAGCACACCATTTGCAGCTGGTGAAGTTGCAGAAACAGCAGCAAAAAAAGCAATGGAACATGGGTTAAAAACTGTTGAGGTATATGTTAAAGGTCCTGGTTCAGGAAGAGAAGCAGCTATAAGATCACTTCAAACAGCTGGTTTAGAAATTAGTGCCATAAAGGATGTAACACCAATACCACACAATGGTTGTAGACCACCAAAAAGACGTAGAGTATAATAATAAAAATTAAAGAGGTGAAAATAAATGTCAAGATATAAAGACGCACAATGTCGTGTTTGCCGTAGAGAAGGATGCAAACTATTCTTAAAAGGTGAAAGATGTTATTCAGATAAATGTAGTGTCTCAAGAAGAAATTATGCTCCTGGAGATCATGGACAAAAAAATTCAAAGTTATCTGAATATGGAACACAATTAAGAGAAAAACAAAAAACAAAATCATATTATGGAGTTGGAGAAAAACAATTCAGAAAATATTTTCAAATGGCTTCAAATCAAAAAGGTGTAACAGGTGATAATCTATTACAAATATTAGAAAGTAGATTAGATAATGTCGTATACAGATTAGGATTTGGAACATCAAGAGCAGAAGCAAGACAATTTGTAAACCATGGACAATTTGAAGTTAATGGTAAAAAAGTCGACATAGCTTCATATTTAGTTAAAGTGGGAGATGTTGTAGCTGTTAGAGAAAATAAAAAAGATAATAGTACAATAAAAGCAAATGTTGAAGCAAACAGTGTAAGACCTGTACCAACATGGTTAGAAAAAGATAACGAAAAATTAAGTGGAAAAGTTATTCGTCTTGCAACTAAAGAAGATATAGATATTCCAGTAGAAGAGCATTTAATAGTAGAGCTATACTCTAAATAATTTAGGAGGTAAATAATGATAGAATTCGAAAGGCCAAATATTGAATGTATAAAGATTGATGATAAAAACAATTATTCAAAATTTGTATGTGAACCTTTAGAAAGAGGTTATGGAGTAACAATAGGCAATTCTTTAAGACGTATTTTACTTTCATCATTACCTGGATGTGCAATTACTAGTGTTAAAATAGATGGAGTATTACATGAGTTTTCAAGTATACCAAATGTAGTAGAAGATGTGCCAGAAATAATAGTAAATTTAAAAAACATCAGATTAAAATTTGATGAAAATGAAGAAAAAAAATTACGTATAGACTTTAAAGGTGAAGGTGAAGTTAAAGCGGGTGATATCGAAACAGATGATTCTGTTGAAATATTAAATCCTGATTTACATATTGCTACTGTATCAGAAGGAGGACATTTAGTAATGGAACTTACTGCTGATAGAGGTAGAGGGTATACTCCTTCGGATAAAAATAAAAAGCCTGATCAAGATATATCTGTACTTCCAATAGACTCTATATATACACCTGTAAAAAAAGTAAATTATCAAATTGAAAATACTCGTGTAGGTCAAATGGTTGATTTAGACAGACTTGTAATTGAAGTATGGACAGATGGTAGTCTAAAACCATATGAAGCTTTAAGTTTAGCAGCAAAAATAATGACAGGACATTTAGAACTTTTTATTGATTTATCAGAGGCTACAAAAAATACAAAAATAATGATAGAAAAAGAAGAAAACAAAAAAGAAAGAATTTTAGAAAAATCAATTGAAGAATTGGAATTATCAGTAAGATCATTCAATTGCTTGAAGAGAGCAGGAATTGCTACAGTAGAAGACTTAACAAATAAAACAGAAGCAGATATGATGAAAGTTAGAAACTTAGGCAAAAAATCATTAGATGAAGTAACGGCCAAATTACATGCTCTAGGATTAGATTTTACTAAGGAAGAGGAATAATTTTAATATTACATATAAAATGAATATTCAAAAAAAGGAGGTTGAACTAAGTTGGCAAATAGAAAATTAGGAAAAGTAACAAGTGCGAGAAAATCAATGTTAAAAACTCAAACAACAGATTTATTTTTACACGGAAAGATTTCAAGTACTGAGGCAAGATTAAAAGAAGTACAATCTATTGCTGATAGTATCATAGCTTTAGCTGTCAAAGAAAAAGATAACTATGAAATGGTAGATGTAAAAGTAATAAAAGCAAAACTTGATTCAAAAGGAAATAAATTAACAGAAATAGCAAAAAGTAAAAATGGAAAAGAATATTTAAAAGTAGTTAAAGAAGAAACTACAGAAAAAAGACAAAAAGATTTACCTTCTAGATTAAATGCAAGAAGAAAAATAGGATCAATAATATCAAATAACTTAAATGGAGTTATGAAAACTTTAACATCTATAACAATAGTATTAGCAGTTCCTACAATGATATCAAGTTTCTGGGGAATGAATGTTTCGCTACCATTTGAGCATAGC
>VOFC01006267.1_pt1 | contig 80714 bp, 121 predicted proteins | sample 5384161 | NCBI WGS metagenome assembly VOFC01 (sample SAMN12384722, study PRJNA508395) | human gut metagenome | isolation source: healthy gut B | host: Homo sapiens | reverse complement strand
ATAAGACCGCTCTGTTTGAAGACCTTGTGGGCGAGACCGCAAGCGAGCTGCTCACCCGCTTCAAGGCGGCTGGGATGATTATTGACCTCATCCCGGAGGGAGAGCAAAAGTCTGGAGCTTTCCACCCAACACCTGCACGAGGCTTGTCGCGTTCATGTACGACCATTTCGACAATTCAAGCTGATTCCTCCTCTGCCGGGCGGAGGAGCAGGCTACATAGATTTCATCGAGGTGCTGGTGGAACTGGAGGTCGATCGATCCGAAAAGAATACTACGCCCTCTCAGGAGCATGGCTGCGTCGCTTCATCACGCTGATCTGAGAGCCTACTTTACGGCGTTGAAACCATCATTATGAAGAGGAAGCCATGAAGCCGATCGATGAACTGGCCATCTTTTCCACTCCAGCTGGAGCGGACTTCAGGCTCAGATAGGCCTTAAAAAATAACATCGGTTAGTTACCTAACCGATGTGACTTAATCTCAACAAACCTATATGTTTTAAGAAAAGGAACATATGAGCAAACAGAAAAAAACAAAGCAGCCGCCGGTGCTGGGCAGGCTGCTGGAATACGCCGGAGGCATAAGTGGCTGTCCGTGATGGGCTGCGGGCTGTCCGGCGTTTTCGGCAACATTTCCGTTCGTTAACAATGCAGGTACGCGGCGCAGGCATTTTAATAACGCCGGGAGGCGGCGTTCCAGCGGGGGCTTGCCGCTACGGCTGGCGCATGCGCTGGCGGCGGCGCTGACGCGGCGATCTGTTCGCCAGGCTCTGTACTGCTGCCCGGCCTTCCAGGTGGCGACGAATATGCGGGCGGCAGCCGCTCATCTCGATGACCTGCGCTGCATTGGGGTGACGCTAACGCCCAGCCTCACGGGCGCTGCGCAGATCGACGACAACGCAGCGCTGACTCGCCCCACACATCCCCGACGCGGTGGGTGGGATCGTAACGCCGGTACTGGCGGTGGACTGCTCTTCGTCTTTGACTGGCGCAGCGGGGCTCGCCTGCCCCTTTATCCTCGATCATCGGGAGGCATGCGCTCATGAGCATGATGACGAGGCGCATGAAGTTCTTTGAGGAATACCAGCGCCCGGAGAGCGCATTTCCGCCAGGCCACGGAAGTATGTCCGGGGCATCCCGGTAATTGCATGTTCAGCGGGCGGTTCTCATTCAAAACTTTCATACCGCCATCCTCAGCCACTGCGATTCGCCAGTGCTGACGCCATGATGTGCCGTATGCCTACACTTCCCTGCTACGGTAGTGCTGAACGCCATGTTCCTTGCTTCTACTCATGCCCTGACGTTCATCGTAGGCGGCGCGGCAGACGGCGCGGTGCTGGCCGATCTGGTGTTTCTACATTTTTCTTCGCGCCCCAGCTTCTGCCTTTTGCATGATGGAGCGGCTGGACATGTACGCGGTCAATGATAATGCACAGATATGGGCCGCCGAGGCGGTGAACAAGCTGGAGGCCATATTGAAGGAGTCCCCCGCTTCCCGGCCTGCGGCGGCGGACAGCGGAAGCAACCCGGTAGCAGCATTTCCTTTAAACGTCACGCACCTTTCCTATGACGGTGCGGACCAGACCCGCTGACAAGCGTGAAACTCCATCTGCTGCCGCAGGGGAGGCGTGGGCGCTGGTGGGCCCTCAGGCGGCGGCAAGCCATCGCCCGTCCCGCGCTTTTTCGATGTGTGCAGGAAGGGGCGGTGCTCCTGGAGCGGGATGTGCCTCACCGCAGAGCTGATGGAGCAGGTCCTTTGCCTTTCAGGAGGTGCGGCTCTTTAAAAAGAGCATCCGCGACCAACATCCGCGCCGCCCGGCCGGACGCAACCGAGGCGGAGATATTACACGCGGCGCAGCTTGCTCAGTGCAGCGATATTCTGGAAAAGACGCCGGGCGGGCTGGACCCTGATCGGCGCCAGGGCGTGTACCTCTCCGGCGGCGAGATGCAGCGCATCGCGCTGGCGGAGCGACTTAAGCCCCATCGTGGTGCTGGATGAGGCCAGCTCCTTTGCAGATCAGGAGAACGAGGCGAAGATACAAAAGGCCTTCCGAGGCGCTGATGAAGGAGCAAGACCGTGTTGATGATCGCCCACCGCCTGTCCACGGTGCATGGATCGCATCCTCGTCATCAGGACGGCGAGGAATTACCGAGGAAGGAAGCACGACGAGCTTCTTGAAAAAGGGCGGCGTATGCGCCGCCCATAATGAAGAATACCAAAGGACGCGCAGTGGAAGTGCGGGAGATGCCGCATGATCGAACGCATCGAAAAAACCTACGCCATGACGGAAATGGAAAAAGACTATAAGGCCGCCGTGTTCTGGTCCGATACTGGTGAACATCAACAAAAATGCGGCCGGTGGGCGTGCTGTGAGGGCAATCTCCGGGTCATTGTCGAGGCGCTCAAAATGAAAAGCGACCAAAGGAGGACTGCGGCTTACGCGCTAATTGGATACGAACGGGCGTCCTTGAGGAAATCTTTTCAGCGACATGCTGGCCTGCCCCAATCAGGGAAAGCCCTATGAAATACACCTGCCCGGAGATTGCCAACCGCCGCATCCGGCGGATGACGAGCTGCGCCATGGGCATATGCATCCAAAGCTCAAATGGGGACGGACAAAGACGTCGGACAGGCGGATCGTTGTGATTTTAGACTGACGATAGAGTACGACCCCTATGAAAGACTGATGAGATACAAGACCCTCCAATGCTTTCTGGTGGTGCTGATTATGATTGCAGTGTTCTCCAGCCTTGCTCCTTCATATGCATCCGTGCACCGGACGCATATGAGGCAAGCGCAAACGCTGTTTCCGGAAAACACATTGGCAAAAACGACCCGGGCGCGTGTGTCGTAATTTCGAGCATGACAATTCGGTATTTGCGAAGGGTATGGCTTTGCTGATTTAGAAACAATACGGCCATCGACCCGGAGACCACGGTTTTGAATGGGGTTCCATATCAAAGACCTTGTGGGTCAGCGTGATGCAGTTGTTGAGGATAGGAAAGTCGATCTGGAAACGGATATCCGCACTCATCTGCCGGACAAGATGGTGCTGTCGGTGGGGATCACCATGTTCCTCTGCGCGCCGGTCTATATGCTCATGGTCAGCCGGATCGGCAAGCGTTTGTGACGCTGATCTATATGACGATCCTCGGCGTGATTTTCCTGCTGATGGGAAACTGGTTCTTGCTTCCTTATTATGTTCTCGTGGGAATTCTCTGCGAGGCGATTCTCTGGAAGGAAGGCTCCTGCCAAAAACCGAAACGACTGACCGCCGCCTGGACGGTGGCGAGCCTTCTGTACAACGGGGTCAATCTGCTCCCCATCTGGTTCTTCTGGGATACCTACTACGATTTTGCGCTGGCAAGCGGCATGGAGCAGAGCTACATCGATTCCTATGTGCGTTACTACACCTCTCCCGGCTGGCTGGTCTTTATTCTGCTGTTCACGACGCTGATGGGCTTTTTAGGCTGCATGGTGGGCAGTCGGCTGATCCGCAGGCATTTTCAGAAGGCCGGCGTTCTATGAGAGCGGACGCATCCTTTGCGGTGCCGGTCAAGCTGTGGGCGCTGCTGTGCGTCTTTGCCGCAGTAACCATCGGCGGGAATGTGCTGCTTACCTGCATCCTGACCGGCGGTGCACTTACTTTATCTCGTCTTACAGCGGAACTTCCGCCTTGCCGTGTCCTATGGCTGCTTTTATCTGCTGCTGGCGCTGCTGCTCTACGGCATCCGCTTCCACGGGTTGCACATGCCGGTTTTTTCGGAATTTTATGTTCTGATGTTCTGGAATCTGTCACCGATCTTTCTGGTGTCATGGGATCTGATCACCACGCCGCCGGGATGCTCTCCGCGTTTTTATCCCGCCTCCGTATGCCCACCCCGTTCATTCTCGGGCTTCTTGTGGTCTTTCGCTTCTTCCCTACCATGCGGACGGAGCTGAAAGGCGTAGGCAGGTCCATGAAAAACCGAGGGCTGACCGCGGCGGGGCAGCTGCTCGCGCATCCCGTGCAGAGCATGGAGTATGTGCTGGTTCCGTTTCTCCTTCGGGTGTTGCAGCTTGCCGATCAGCTTTCCGTTTCCGCCGTTGCAAGAGGCGCGGAGCGTCCGGGTGTGCGCGGCAGCTATTATGAGAAAAGGATCGGGGCGCGGGATTACATCGCGGCAGCCGTATGTGCGCTGGTCACGGCTTCCTATTTGGTTTTGGAAAGGAGCATGGCATGATCGAGCTTACACACGCTTCTTTTCAATACGAAAACTCGGACAGAGGCGTGCAGGACATTTCCCTTTCGGTAAAAAGCGGCGAATGCGTCGTGCTGACGGGGCTCTCCGGCTGCGGCAAGACCACCGTGACAAGGCTTGTCAACGGGCTTGCGCCGTCCTACTACCCCGGAGTTTTCAGCGGAAGCGTGAGGATAGACGGCAAGGACATATCAAGGCTTTCCACATGGGAGATCGGGCGTTTGGTGGGAAGCGTTTTTCAGGACCCCAAAAGCCAGTTCTTTTCCTCCGAGCTTGCCGGAGAGGTCGCCTTTCCCTGCGAGAATTACGGCCTGCCCGCCCGGGAGATACGGGAGAGGACGGACGCTGCCATAGAGGCGTTGCAGCTGTCCCATTTGAAGGACAGGGCAGTTGACATCCTCTCAAGCGGAGAAAAGCAGCGGGCGGCCATTGCGTCCGTATATGCCATGAAGCCAAAGGTCTTTGTGTGCGACGAGCCGACGGCTAACCTGGATGCCGCAGGGACGAAGCAGCTTGCGCAGACCCTTCGGCAACTCAAGGAGCAGGGCTTTACCCTGCTCCTCGCGGAGCACCGGATCGACTGGCTGATGGGGATCGCGGACCGGTTTTTATATCTGCGGGATGGCAGAATAGCGGCCGAGTATACACCGCAGGATTTGCTCCTTCTTCCGGAAGCAGACATCTTGGGCATGGGTCTGCGCTCTCCGCACGAGGGAAAGAGCCTTCCCGCTCCCTCCGTATTAGACGAAAGCCCTGCCGTCTTGAGGACAGCAGGGCTCTCGAAAAGAATACGCAAGGAAGTCATTTTTGAGGATATTTCGCTGTCTGTTCCAGAGGGCGGCGTGACCGCCATAACGGGACAAAACGGCGCGGGGAAAACCACCCTTGCGCAGATCCTATGCGGGCTGACAAGGCAGACAAGGGGACATATCCTGATAGATGGGAAAAAAGCAAGAGCGGCAATCCGGCGCAGGGAGATCTATTACTGCGGCAACGACACGTCAACGCAGTTCTTTTACGGCGAGTGTGGAGGAGGAGCTGCTGCTGAATACCAGATTGACAGAAGAAAGCAAAGCCATGCAAGGAACCTGCTCAAAGAGCTTGGGCTTTACGAGTACAGGGATGCGCACCCGTCCGCCCTGTCCGGTGGACAGAAGCAGCGCCTTGCCATTGCCTGCGCCGTCTTTTCCGGCCGCAGGATACTGATTCTCGATGAGCCCACCAGCGGACTTGACGGACGGAACATGCGCCTGATCGCAGAAAGGCTGAAAAGCGAAGCGCGGCGTGGCAGAACCATTCTCGTAATCACCCACGACAGGGAGCTGGATAGTCGTTTGCCCCGGCGTCCAGTCCCTGCACCTTGTCCTCCACCTCGCTGCGGGCGGAGAGGATCAGCACCTTTGTCTCCCGGTCGGTCTGCCGCAGGGCGCACAGCACCGTCATGCCGTCCTTTTTCGGCAAGAGCTTCACCGAAGCCGTTGAACTGCTGACAGGAGAAAAGGCGCAGGCAGCCGCCGCACAGCCCACACAGTAAAACAGAATAACCGTCAACTCAAGAGAGGATTTTCCGAACTACGGGAAATCCCTCTTTTAAAGAAAGGAGCCGCCTATGGCAGAACAGACCCCGACAGTATCATCACGACCCAGAGGAACGGGCAGACCATTGTTGCGGAGTTATTTTTCAATCACAGCAGCACAGAAACATTCCGCGACAAGTTGCTCAAACTGGTGCCCGACAGTTCGCGTTTATCCGCGTCTGAAAACCGGAAAAAACAGAAATCTTGCGATAACAGCCGCCCTGGCGAACCATTCCCCGTCCGGGCGGTTTCTATTTGAAAATCCTCATTTCCCCCAAGTCAAGAGCCGGGAAAAACACCCGAAAAATGCCCCTACTGCGTAACAGGGGCGCAGAAAGGAGAGTTTATGAGAACAGGGCTTACGACGCAGGAAAAAGACCACCGATATTTGGTTTGATGTTGCGTCAGAAGCTATCCAAAGAGGAACGCAGAACGCGCAGCCACCGTCTTATCGTCCGGGGCGCAGTCTTTGAAAGCATTGTGCCGGAAGCAAAGAACATGACTGACGAGGAAGCCGCCGCGCTTCTCCGGCTTGCATTAACGAGTGAACCAGCGCGGGAATATCTGAAAAAAACGAGCAGAGGGAGCTGCGGTTTTTCGGGGTGAGAATCGCCGTTTTTTTCTTTGCTGTGGGCGACTTTCAGATTTATACTGCCTTGCTTGTTTTCTGAAAATGCTGCCGCTTGGAAAGCAAAAAAGCACCTGCTTTCAGTATCGAAAACAGGTGCTTGGAGAGTTGCTCGGCTTTGGAAGCGGAGCGTTACCATTTCCCCTTTTAATCCTTCCGCCAATCAGGATAACAGAAAACACAGCGACCACAATCACAGCGGAAATCCATATGGGTGAAAGCACCCATATCCAACTCCACTTGATACCTCCCAACAGCTTCAGCACAATAAAGATAATCGTCAGAACGGAAACGATGCCAAGCCCGCCTTGTTTTGCTTTATTATCCATATTGTTTCTTAAAAACCTCCTTCATAATTTTTGTAAGCTTCGGTGGCGTGCCGTAGAGAAGCACGCCTACACGGTAGATTTTAGCCGACAGAATACCGATGCCGACGGTAGAGCCGATTAAGATTATAATAGAAATAAAAATTTCATACCAGGCAACCGTACTCATACAGATCCTCGTAAACATAGCCATAGGCGATGTGAACGGAATATACGAGAATACCTTCATCAACACGGAGTTTACGTTGCCGCCGATCATTGAGAACAGAACAACCATAAAGGCAATAATGAAAAGGAAGGTGACAGGCAACACCATTGTGCTTATATCTTCAAGTTTTGACGCGGTTGAACCGATTGCGCCGTAAAGGAAAGCGTAAATCAGAAAGCCGAGAACAAAGAACACGAGCATATAAATAAACAGGCTTACGGGCATATCGAATATCGAAGCGATTACCGGATTTTGCAACTGCGCTTTGTTGATATTATAAAACAGCAATGCCGACCCGAACACAAGCACAAGTTGAGTAAAGCCTACGATACAGGACGCAAAAACCTTTCCGAACATCATACTCGTCGGCTTTGCGCTTGTAATCAAAACTTCCATTGCGCGTGAGCTCTTTTCGCTTGCCACATTGGTCGCAACCAGCTGTCCGTAAAGCATAATCACCATATATAATGCAAATATCATTATGTAGGTATAGAAATAATTTTTTATCTGGTCAACACCGAGTGTCATCGTGTCGCTTTCGATAACCACCGACATAATATCCTTCGCCTGTTGGGGGGACAGTCCGTTTTGTATCATGGCATTCACTCTGTAAACCTCTTGCAATACCGTGTTCGCAACAGCCTGATTGGAATCCCTCATATTGAGATTGTTTACATAATACGTGTAAGACGACGGACTGTTCAGAACAAAAGCGCACTCGACGCTGCCGCTTGTAATCTGCGATTTTATATCGTCAAGCGTTCCGTCCGCGACCTTTACGTTATACCCCGTAAAGGCTTGCGTAAAATATTCCTTTACGGTTTCAGAAAGGGTTTCGTCCTCGGCGTACACAAGCATTACGGGAAGATCCTTTTGCGGTGTTGTCCCGGACTTGAAAGCCGATATAATATTCGGAATAAACATGGCAACAGCGATTGCGACTACAAGAAAGATCGTGACGCCTGTAAAAACTTTGTTTTTAAGATAGCCTTTAAGCTCGAATTTGAGTATTTTTCCAAACTGTTTCATCGCTCTGCCTCCTTACACATGCGCGCCTGCGTACTCTACGAATATATCGTTAAGGGAGGGCTCAAACACTTTCACCTCGTCAATATCATAGGATTCTACAAGCCGTTTCATCATAGACTGCTTTTCATCGGGGCTTGCAAGCTGAATAAGCAACGTGCCGTCCTCGCGTTCGGCGCAAGCCTTTCCCAAATCGGACTTTATCCGTTCGGGCTTTGTTGTGCTTACCACTAATTTATCGCGCACGTAATTCCTCTTGATTTCAATCAAATCTCCGCTGATTGCAACCCTGCCCGCGCTGAGAATTGCGATACTGTCGCAAAATTCCTCTATGTACGCCATCTGGTGGCTTGAAAACAAAACGATTTTCCCTTGCGAAATCTGTTCCTTTACCACATCCTTCAGGAGCATGGCATTTACGGGATCAAGCCCCGAAAAAGGCTCATCAAGAATGACAATGTGCGGATCGTGCGCAAGTGCCGTTATCAACTGAATTTTCTGCTGGTTTCCTTTTTTGAAAGGGTATCGAGCCGTTTGTTGCGGTACTCGGTCATACCGAGCCTGTCCAGCCAGTAATCCACCGCCTTGACCGCTTCTTTTGCGCTCATACCTTTCAGTTCCGCAAAATATGCAAGCTGGTCAATAACAAGCTTTTTCGGGTACAGTCCTCTTTCTTCGGGAAGATAGCCAAGCCCGATTTTGTTATAGTCAATCGGCTTTCCGTCCAGAAGCACCTCTCCGCCGTTTGCGGGAAACACGTTCATAATAATACGGATAGATGTCGTTTTACCCGCGCCGTTTCTGCCCAGAAGCCCGAACGCTTTCCCGCCCTCTGCCGTGAAAGAAACACCCTTGAGAACTTCTTTCTCGCCAAAAGACTTATCTATATTATTTAATTCAAGTATCATATATTCCATCCTCACTGACTGTATTTTTTCTTACCGACTAAACTGGTTCAACAATGTCATTGTGTTTTTTATGGCATCATATTTATAATCAATCACGCGGCTTTTAACGTTACGATACGGTATGGATCAAGTCCGTTGTTCTTTTTTTTGTGATTCATTTTCCCGTCGTTACTTCCTTCAAAAATAACAAAAAGCGCAAGGGAAAAGTCATTTCTCTGCGCTTGTAATCTTATTGTGTTTCATTGGCGGTTACCTCCCGTCGAGAGTTTTGGTTTTAATAATTTGTCGGTTTTGTTCTGCCTCTTTATCTTGTTCTTGATATTTCAGTATCTCTATACGGATACCATCAAATATAGTATAGCACAAAATTTTTATTTTTCAAGCCTTAACGCGCTATGCTACGGCTGTATCGGCTATATTACCTCGATTCTCTATCTGCTGCTGCAAGGAGTGGGCGACGGCAGCCAACCGCTGATCAGTCAGTATTACGGAGAGAAAGACCAATCTTCCGTTCGGGCTACCCGAAAGCTGGCATATTTGACCGCTGCTGTGATTACGGTAGTCTGTATGGTCGGCGTCTATCTTGCAAGAGCAAAATCGGCATTCTGTTTGGTGCTTTGGCGGAGACAAATGCCGGGGTCATTCAATATCTTCCGTTTTTCCTCGCAACGCTGCTGTTTCTGGCGTTTGTCCGCATTACGACTTCCTATTTCTACGCAACGGAAAAGAATGCTCTGTCCTATCTTCTTGTATATGCCGAGCCGCTCGATACGCTTCTGATGCTTCTGATTCTTCCGCCAATGCTGAAGCTGACCGGCGTATGGCTTGCCGTACCGATTGCGCAGGTTATCACCTTTGTGATTGCCTGCGTTGCCAAGCGGCGTGTGGATGCTAAAATTTGGAGTAGCACTATGGCAGGGTAGAAAAGCGGCACTTATCTTTTGCATGACCTGTGCCTGCAAGAAGATAAAAACCATACATCCCTATTTTTGACACCGCTTACAGGCGAGAAAATCCCCAATATCCAACCCTAAACTCCGCACAAATCTACCCTATCCATCTGTCCTATATTTTTGCCTCGACATGCCAGCAAACCGCTCGCCCTTTGATTGATAGATTTATACTTCATCAGGATAGTATTTGATTCTTTCGTAATTATTTAGGTAGTATTTATTTGCGTTGACTTATCTGCCGTCTATGCATATGGATTGCACTATTCCGTGATACACAACACAGAGTAGCCGGTGCTCGGCTTTGCGTGTTCTTTTTCGGTTTGAGTAGTTATCGTTCAATTCCGTGAAGCACAAAGATGCGTCCTGCGTGCAAGGCTTCGAATGCAACTCTCAAAATCGCCAGAAATGAAAAAAAACTCTGTGCCATGTTTGATATGCAGCACAGAAACTTCCTATGTTGTAGAAGGTAATGGACAGCGGACTTGTCCTTCGCCAGATGCCCAATATAGGCTTTGCGGTGGATTTCTGATTGCATCCGCACCGCTATTTTTCTTGTCATGCTTTATATAAGGTTGTCGTTCAAGTTCTTTTTGGTAAAGACAGATGAGGGTTTTTACTTGCCAAACTGTTCCTTGTCTATCAGATTGCAGATACCCAATTATAATAGACAAAGGAGCAGTTTATCTATGGAAAAAAAATTTCAAAAGGCACTCAAAAGTTCTTATGGCATATGGTCTCATTTGTTGCGGTATTTATTATCGCATTGGTTGTTCTATGCCGCTTTTTGCCCGAACCGAACCGTACAGCTACCACAGATCCGAATTTGCAGGTAAGCACATCACAAACAGACAGTACATCTACGGATTTTGATTCGGTAAAAGAGCGTGTGGACCGGGCAAATAACACTACAGGAAAAGAAGTGAAAAGCCTTTATATGGGCGAGGGCAAATCATCCATGCAGAAACAGCTTGAAACAAGGCTGTTTTTCAATACCGTAAAGAACATACTGATTTGCGTTTTGCTTGCCGTGGTGATTATCGCACTTCTGAAAAAGGGTTTCAGTCTCAAAAAGATCAAGAAGATTCTGGACGAGGATGACGAACTTACGGACAGTACGCAGCCCGCCAAAACTCCGGAAAAAGCCGAGACAAAGGATGAGCCGACAAAGGACGATGCAGACGATACAGTTGCTTCGGAGGAGAGCGATAATTCCGACGAAGAAGAACCGCCGATTGTTGAGCCAAAGGAGCCTGACGAACAGGAAGTTGCCGAAAAGTGTAAGCTGTAACAGACGAAGAGAGAGGATGTGGGTGATCCTCTCTCTTTTTTACTTGCCAACATAGTGATCGGATAACAGAATGTCAGAGCAACTTTAAAATAGAGTAAGGAGGAATAGTTTATGCTGATGCCGGAAAACTTTGAAATTCGAGATAACGGTGTGCTCGTGATTTTTCGTAAATGAGGTTGAGTATGAGTTTGTTGAAAAGGACGACTTTATTTACAGCGACAAAAAGAAAATCATTCTCAAGCATCATGCTGTTATCAACCTGGCAAACAACGCGAAAATCAAGGTGGGGCCGCCGGTGCTGCTAAGCAGTCACGACTCAGGCAGTTTTGTTTTCTGCCGTGAAGCGGTGATGAACGACGGGACAAAGTATTGTGCTGTCGGGGAAGCAAACGGTGTCAAGGATAATCTGTGGAGTGAATATCTGCAGCAGTATCCTGCCGAAACCGCAGATAACCGTGCCTATGAAAGAGCGGTGCTCGGAATTGTCGGATTGTACGGCAAGATCTACGGCGGAAGTGAAATTCCGTTTTCGGACGAACATCGGTCTGTAACGGTACCTGAGAAAGCGCCCGAAAAGCAAGCGAAAGAGCAGCATGCAGAGCAGACGGTAGAAAAAGTCGATGAATTGCAAAATGCTCCTGCCGAGGCATTTGTCGAGAGCCTGCCGAAATGGTGGAATGATATCGGTGTCGGGCTGTATACGGATAAGCAGCTTGACCCGGATACATTTATCGTTACGCAGGGGCAGTGCAAGGGAAAAACTGGACGGTCAAATATCTGTATGACTATAACTATAAAAGCTGCTGGTATTTTGCCACCAGAGATCTTGAAAACGCACCGAGCGAAGACTTCACCAAGCAGGTATATGCCTGCCGGCGCGCCGTCAAAAAAAATATGGCATCAAACAGGAGGAAAAGGCTGCTTAAGCGGCCTTTCCTACATAGCCCGATTGAATAGGCAAAAATAATTATGTTCGGAGGTGATAGCCGCAATTTCTGCAAAGTATAAGGTTATCTATGCAGACCCACCCTGGCAGTTCAAAACATATTCAAAGAAAGGTCTCGGCAAATCGGCAGACAAGCATTATCCGACAATGTCACTGGAAGACATAAAAGCATTGCCTGTGTCGAAGCTTGCCGACAAAGACTGTGCTCTTTTTATGTGGACGACCATACCGTTTTTACGGCAGAGCTTTGATGTGATGGAATCCTGGGGGTTTGAGTACAAGACGGTGGCGTTTGTGGGATCAAGCGCAACCGAAAGTCGGATGGCTTGTTTTGGGGAACAGGATATTGGACGAGAGCAAACAGTGAGATCTGTATGCTGGCGACAAGAGGTAACCCTAAGCGTGAGTCGGCAAGCGTTCATCAGGTTATAATTTCACATGTTGAGGAGCATAGCAAAAAGCCACAGGAAGCGAGAAATCGTATAGAGAAGCTGATGGGAGATGTTCCGAAGATCGAATTGTTTGCAAGGCAAAGGGTTGACGGGTGGAATGCCTGGGGCAATGAGGTAGACTGTGATGTCCGGCTGAACGGGGTGAGCGAATGAAAAAATATCAGATTATTTATGCGGACCCGCCCTGGCGATATGACAGAAGCGGGAGTGCAGGGGTCAGCAGAAAAGATCTATCCCACTATGACGCAGGAAGACATTTGCAGCCTCCCTGTCGCCGATATTGCAGACAAAGATGCTGTACTGTTTTTGTGGGCGACATTTCCCAAGTTGCGGGAGGCGCTGCAAACAATAAAAGCATGGGGCTTTCAATATAAGAGCATCGCCTTTTTATGGCTCAAACGAAATAAGAACGGACAAGGCTGGTTTTACGGTCTCGGCTTCTGGACGCGGGGAAACGCCGAAATCTGTCTGCTTGCGACAAAGGGCCATCCGAAGCGAAGATCTCCCAAGGTCCATCAGTTTATCATCAGTCCGCTGCGCAGTCATAGTCAAAAGCCGGACGAAGCCAGAGATAAAATACTCGAACTTATGGGTGACTTGCCACGGATTGAATTGTTTGCGCGGAGTAAAGCAGACGGATGGGATGTATGGGGAATGAGGTCGAAAGCGATATATCGTTGCCACCGAAAAAATAAAACATACCGAAATGGGGCTTGCCAAATCGAAAAACATGTACTATATTCTCTCAGCAATTTAGGAAAACGGTTATTTGTCAAGGAGGTCATCGGAATGAATAACGGCTTTGGTGTCGGAACACTGCGCAAAAATATACGCCCGGGCATCTGCGTCAAGATCGTTCTGAAAGCAGATCAGAAAAAGCGGCAGACTGACCGAGGGGGTTGTCCGGGATATTCTCACGAATTCCGCCTATCATTCACGGGGAATCAAGGTCAGACTTACGGACGGTAAAGTCGGGCGTGTGCAGCAAATTTTAGATTAGGCGGTGAGACTGTGGAAAAAACGAAAAGACGGTATTTATAAGCCGATCGATAAGATCACGGGCGTATCCTGGAATTTCATAAAGCTTGTATGCGACCGGCATGAAGATGCCCGCCCGAAGCTGATCTTGGGAAACGGCAGCGGCGGACCTTGTTATAGGTGCGAGAAAGCAGATTGCGCTTTTACTTTCCCGGCCGCCGTACACGAAAGGTTGATTGATGAAGTCGTGAAAATACTGAATAAAAAGGGCAGTGTAATCGGCTATACTTGGAGGAAGCAGATATTGAGTCATGTTTACTCATTTGAAATACTTGAATATGACTATGAGACCGGAGTGACAGTCGGCGTCAATCGCTTGCACTGATGTAAAGCCGTTGCAGTAATGCAGCGGCTTTTTGCTTTTATCAAATACAATAACAGGAGGGAATAAACTTGCTTGAAAAATTCTGCTATCAAACACAGATCGTGTTTCAGCAGCTTGAGTGCCCGGTATCCGAAACGCTTTTGTGCGGAATAGATATCGGGTATTCGGGCATTAAAATTCAAAGCCCGTTCAATGCCTCTACGATCCCGAGCATAGTGGTAAAGGAACGGCATGATGCGCCGCTTCTTGTCGGCTCGGAGGACATTCGTTACAGGGACGAAAAAAAAGGACGGGTGTGGTATGTCGGCTCGCTGGCAAAGAAAACATTGCTTCACGGCAGTACGGCGATCAAACCGACGATGCTGCTCGGACGCCAGCGTGTACAATCGGAAGATTTTCTTTGTGCAGTTGCGTGTGGGCCTGTTCTTTTCAAAGCTCAAGGACTTGCCGGAGGGCGGTTATGATATCGACGACAGACCGATTAAGGTACAGACCGGTCTGCCGCCGGAGTTTATCGTGCAGGATTCGGAAGAACTGCGGAATAAGTTTGTCGGTGAACACAGATATTCGGTCAAGGTCGGAAAGCGGCCGTGGGTCAATGTCCGTATCAAGCTTGACACAAAGGATGTTTTTATCTGCAAGCAGCCGTTCGGAACGCTTATGGCAAGCGTGATCAACTCGGACGGCGTTATGACCAATCCGGCACTTCTTAAAAAAGAATGTGCTGATCCTTGATGCCGGTTTTCATACGACCGATACCTTCCACTGTATACAGGGGACACGGGAGGGCATTGCGCTCACATGGGAGAATTATGCGATGCAGGAGGTTTACCAAAGAACATGCGATAACATACTTGAAGCCAGCTGCAACCGTGCGGATATATCCGTTTACAGCCTCGAAAAGGCCTTTGAAACGGGCGTTGTCCACTATGGTCCCAAGAAAATCCCGTATGATTTCACAAAGGACTTTTATCGCAATCTGAAAGCTGTATGTGTGGAGCTCCTTGACGAATTGAATACGGCGTATAACAGCATGATGAATGTGGATGTCATTCTTTTGACAGGCGGAACCGGAGTCGCATGGGAAAAGTATACCCGGGAGTATTACAAAGAAACACAGGCGCTTGATATTTCCTTGGCAGGGGATGCGAAAACAGCATCGAGAGCAAATGTGACCGGTTATTATAATCTGCTCGTTTCCCGCAGCAGATAATGGGAAAGGGATTGAGAGTGCATCTTCGCCTGAATGAAACGGATCGTGATTTGTGCAGATGGAGACATTCTATCAGGTGCAATATGCTTACGAGTTATGTCAGCCAGATACTCAAAGCGGAAGCGTGCGGAGAGATTGCTGTTTTGCCTGTGTTCGACAAGATATCCGCTGATGACACGCCTTTGTGACGTTTATATGCTGATCGATGATACCGATATCATCGAATTTATTACTTCAATACCGGTATACAGGCGAAATTCAAAAAATCAAAAAGCATTATCCGCAAGCACCTGCACTCTCAAATGACCGCAAAAGGCGTAGCGCTTTTCGGTTATGCAGAGACCTGCCGCCAAGTCAAGACCGAAAGCAAATAACGAACGGGAGGTTCCAAAGCCGAGCGTTTATGAGGAGCCGAAACCGCAGGTCAATGAGGAAGAGCACGGCGAAACGGATGAAGACCGTGAGGCTTTGCTTGCTTTGATTGCGCTTGGCGGAGAATAGGAGGAAAAATGAAGCTCGAAAAAATACTCGGAATCGCACTTTATAGCCTTGATCGTCATTTGTTTTATTGTGTATCTGACGCTTCCGCAGTCAGGGGAACAGATCTACATTCCCCCGGCTGAGCATACGCTGCCATCGGGCGTGGAAATACCGGAGGGGTACAAGCTTGTAGACAATTATACGGATGTCTATTACTCGGAGCAGGAGGACGGCATTCATTATTATTGGCTTGTAAAGTTCAGTGACGGGACATACGGTTGGCAGGAGGTTGATAAGGACGGCAACATTATTTTCCCGAATCACAGTAGCGAGCCGGAGCAGACGGAGAATACATCCGACGAGAGCTCCGATGAAGTAACAACGGAAAGCACAGATAGTGAAACAACCCAAGGCGAATAAAATACTTTGCCTTTTTCTGCTGTCGGCGCAAATACTTCTTCCGTGAACATCTGACGAAATAAGGAGGAATTTATTATGATAACGGAAGAAAAGGAATTGAGGAAAGCCGCAAACAACCTGATTCTTGTGCTGGGTATGAGTGAGCAGTTCAGACAGGGATTGGATAGCTTTGACGCTTTATTATCGATGAGCGATTACGAACAGCGTGCTTTTTGAAAATCCGACAGTTATGTCGCCGTTTTCCGCCGCAAAGGAACATCTGCGCTCATCGGTCGAAGAGTTTAAGAAGACCTATGGTGCATCTGTAATTTCGGCAGCATATGAGGCTTTCAAAGCCGCATTGTCAACGGATGAGTTTTGTGCAGATGCCGGTATTAAAAACGCCTTGACAAAATCCGAAGCCGCCACGCTGTTTAATAAGGTGTTTGAGCAGTTGTCCGCCTCTGTCGGGGAACTCCCGGAAGAAGCGGATGGGTATGCGGTGTTTGTCGAGTCGGTGCGAAATTCCCTGACCCCATCCGATGAAGATGCAGAGAACGGAGATGTCTGCCCGTATTGCGGCGGTACGCCCACAAAAAATATCACGGGCGGAATTCTTCGGGGCCGGTGTTGATGACACTAACGGATGTGTTTGGGCCTGCGAGTGCGGAGCGTATGCCGATATTTCTGCGGACGGTAGGATAATCGGCACTATGGCGGACAGAGCGCTTCATGCGGAACGCAAAGCCATAAAAGGAATTCTGTTTGAAACAACCAGAACTGTCGGCATCACTGTTTTTTGAAGCGTGCAGTTGGGTCTCCCGTCTGACCGGGCGCAGAATTCGGCAGGTACAGGATATTGAATTTCTGAATGCGGAAAACTGCCGTGCCGTAAAGGACGAATTCAATAGGATCAAGGAGCGTTTGACACAATTGGATGTACAATATCCGTCCAATCACAAAGAGCTTATGGAATTGTTTGAAGACGGCGGCCGTTTTGCTGCTGTGAATGCTTACGGCTATAAGACAGGACGCTTGTTTGTTCCTATTGATGTCGGTAAGGAAGCGGTGCGTGTGCGGTTTAAGAAGACCGTGCAGGACATTATGTTTCCTAAGGATCTGAATTATCACTTTTCCGGTGCGATGCTATCCGTAACGCATCCGACCGGCAAATGCGAAAAAATTACGATTGTATACAAAGGAACAGCGAATGATTTTATATGGGTAAAACACAGGGCGGCGTAACAGCGGCGCCCGTACATAAAAACGGAACGGTGGTGCAAAGGTGAAAAACAGGATTTACAAAATGATGCTCAATAAATGGGATGTGGAGCTGTGCGCAAAAACACTCAATGTATCCCGTAAAAGAGTGGAAAAATATTTGAATGCGCTCATGAAAACGGCGCTGCGGGATCACCATTCGCTGCGGATGTTTTGGAGTGATGTGATTATGCTCAACCTGATAACCAATAAGCTGCTGAAGCAGACAGATCCCAAAAAGATTGAGCGCATTTTATCCCCGATAGAAGAAAAAGAACGGGAGGGATGACAATGAACTTTGATATGCTGAATGTCGGCAACGGCACTTTTGTGCGTGCCGATGAGGTAAATGTGATTACGAGATTTGACTATGTAAAAATCAAAAAAGAGGTCGCGCGACTCAAGGACGGAGACAACAGCGAAAAACTGATCGATGCAACCAAGCGAAAGACGGTGAGGTCCGTCGTTGTTTTGATGAACGGAACGCATATACTGAGTATGCTTTCTGCAGAAACTTTGGCAAAAGGATGTCGGAATTCAACGGAGGATACGATGAATAGAGAGCAACTTTACAAACTGCTGAACGGCTTAGAAGATGACGGAATCATATGCTACGCATATCGGGAAACGGTGTTTTCAATTCTTTCCGACGGAAAGTGTGACGGAACGGTTTATTTGATCACCGATGCCTCGGCAGCCGCTTTGAGCGATGCGCTTATGAAAAGGAATTTTAAAGAGATAACGCACAACGGAGACGGAATCGACGCAAAGCTTGCACAGCAGAATGTCAGGATCAGATTGATCGGCGGCGATATGGAGAAGCTGTCTAAAACGATATGTCAACCGTTGACAGTCTGCTCTATGATGTTAAGGGCAGACGGCGGCGTCTACGATGAACTTGGCGGTATGGACGACTTGAATGGGAAGGTGCTGCGGAAAACGGCAGCGCCCATCCGGGATAAAAACTATTTTTGCACCCTTTGCTTTGAACTTGTATTAAAGCGCGGTTTCACTCCCGATGCCGGCGTCCGTGATGAAATGAAACGGGTGGTCACACTTCCGCTCAGCAAGAAGATCCAACTGCTTTTTACTGGTAAGAGCTGTTTTGAAAAGCAGGCAGTTTCAGATAGAATATGTCCTGAATTCATTGACCTTTGACGGGCTTTTCTCGAATGCCGGAGATTTATCCCGGTGTAAGAAGAGCGAGCTTGATGCACGCCTTCGAAATGCAGAGGCCGACAAGATCACCCTGCTTTTGTGTTTCCTTTTGCGGGAATCAAAGGAGAACAGCTGAAATCAATTCCGAACTTCGGTTATGAGAAAGAGTTTTACGAGAACCTATGCCTGATTATCAAGGAAAACAAAACGGCAAACGAAGCCGAGATCGCAAAGCTCTTTACGGGCAAAAATGCCGATGCCGGAAAGTTTGTTGCCGAATGCTGCGCATTGCTTTCGGGTCAGGATTTCGGGGCAGGATCGCCGGCGAACGATCTGTTCAGGAAATTGAATTCAAGCGAGCTTTTGGAAATTTGAAGAAGAGAATTCGGAATTGCCCTCACCGGACACCGAGTGTGACTGTGGAGATGACGGGCACGCCGAGACGGAACAGTCGGCAGCGGAGAATATGGAAGAATTGCTCGGCGGAATAGAAGATGACGGATATGAGGCTGAGTACACCAAAAGAAGAAGTCCCTATTGTAGATCATTCAAGATTCGGTCTGCGCAATCCGGCAGATAATCACTATATCAGAAAATAAATTTCAGCGCTTCGAGAAATCGAGGCGCTTTTTACTTGCCAAATGAGACGGCGTTAATCAATATCCCACTGCAACCTTTAAAAATATTAAGGAGGAATACGAAATGCAAATTCAAGACAAGGTGCAAAATTGGAATCAGGATATGACACGGGAAGCTCTTATCCTGGCAAAGGCAAACGGAACTTTGCGAAGTCTCGGCGTATCGGATGAAGAAATCGGCGCCATCATCGAAAAGTTCAAAGAGCCGGAGGCAGATTCTATGGGTTATCTTACGGATACGCTCATCGGCTGCCGCAGACGCTATGAACCGGGAAGTGCGGCATATGCGGCAATCGATCGCCTGATTGCCGATTGCAGAGCGGCTCAGAGCAGGAAGCATGCAGAATGAAATATTGAAAAGGGAGAACGGTACTATGAACAACAATGAATTTATGGCGAAGGTTACGGAAATGGTGATGCAGGATCCTTCAATGCGGGAATCTCTGAAAAAGCTCTATGATGAGTTGGCGCAAATCGAGCCTTCAACGGAACAGAAACCGGATATGATGTATGTTCTTACCCAAAGGGTCAAGGTTGCAACCGAAAACGGTGAGGAGATCTATCATTATCATCCGTTGGTCGGTGAATGCCTGCTTGTTCCGGGGGCAGTAAAGAATCAGATGGTTTGCTCCGGCAATCTTCTGGAACTGCAAACCTTGCAGAAAAGCGAAAGACTTTCCCATATGTGCGGCATGCGTGAAGATTTCCAGATTCTCGCTCTTAAACCGGATGAGTTTGAACTGCTGCAGCTGTTGCTTGACGAGACGATAACTTCTATCATCGACAACACGCATAAGGCGGTTGAGGCATTGATGCTCAACGAGGCGTATCTGGGAGTTGAATCGATTTCGTTTGAAAAGATCTACCAAAATGTTATGTTTGATCTGATGTCAAAGGCACACGGAACTTTCGGTTCGGCACTCAGCGCCGACAGCGAGATCATTGAAAAAATCAACGGCGTCAAGTATGAGTATCCGCAGCCGACCTGTTGCGGTTACTGCTGCGGCGACGAAGATGAAGAAGATGACTATGACGACGAGGAGGACGATGACGACGATGGTTGCTCCGATGAGGTCTATATCGTGCGCAGAACGAAATAAGCGGTAAAGCGATATTCAGGCTTTCTGTATTTTCCGATTCCATGGCGGTGTCTTGAAAATTCTTTATTGTTGAGAAAGGAAAAACAACTATGGCGTTACACAGCACAAACATCAACTCAGGGCACTGTCAGGGAATCATTGCAGGGGATGTGTATTCTCCAAAAACAGGCGTTGCATTGGTAACTCTGAAGGTAAAGGGCGGCAATGCCGATCCCGAAACGAAGAAAAAGACCTCTGTATTTTATCCAGTTTATTGCTTATGACGGTCTGGCAGAGGAGCTTATCGAAAAAAAGGGGAGGAGGGTCGTATCCTGTACCTTCACTTTTACCTTTCAACGAATAACCGAAAGGACGAAAACGGCGTTTCAACTTTTTATCATAACAGAATTGCCGATCGGGCCGTCTTCGGTAAAGTGATCGGTGAAGAGCCGATAAGTGTGCCGTATCTGAATGCCGGCATATTGCAGGGCGAATTCGCCGGGATCAAACGCTCGTATGACGGGCAGAACCGTTGGAGTCTTTTGGTGAGAGATACCGTTCGTCATGAAAGCGGCAGGGAACTGAAAAAGAGTGCATCGCTTTGTCATAGACAACGATGAGCTCAAATTTCGTGCCGGACGCCGGAAGAACGGCGATCCCGTATTGGTAGAGTACCGCATGGAGAGCCGCAAGGAGGTTAAGGACGAAAGAACAGAGCACTTTGTTGATTATGTGCTCACTTCCATCGTCTGATTGAAACAATGAGAAAAACTGTGCAGGTGTTGCTGTCGCTTGTTATGTTGGCAGCTGCAATATGGATCGTTATTGACTCACAGAAGATTGCAGACACCGGCACAGGAAACGGAGCGGCAATTCTGTGGGACAATGAGTTTGAAACCTTTGTATCTTCGCTGTCTGTGCATTGCGAAAGCGATATGGAAAAAGTGACTGTTTATCGGGAATGGATCATTGAAAACATATCGTATGATTACGATTGCGAAACGCTTTTTTATCAGACCTTTGATGTGGAAACGGTTCTGCAAAACCGAAAAGGAGTATGCTTCGATTACGCTTGCCTTTTTGCGGCCATGTGCCGCTCACAAGGCATTCCGTGCTATGTGCTTGACGGCACATATCGCACAGACAAAACATTTCGGCATGCGTGGAACCGTGTTTATGCAGACGGTCAGTGGTGGAGTGTTGACGCAACACGAGATCGTAACGCAAGAGACGATGGCAGCGGAGAAATGGGCTTTGTTCCGATCGGAACCGACCCGAAGGCAGAGGACAAATATTTCATAGTCCATCGGACATTTTAGCCGTTTGGCGAGCAAACAGCAGACGAGAAAGGATTGAATAAGAATGGTTAACCCGTATGATTTAACAGATTCAAGACAACTGGCTCTGATTCAGGGCTATGTCGTCGATGTAAAGGACAAGGGCGATGTGAATATGCTTTTGTTCCGCAAGGATACAACCAAAGGGGACGGCGGACTGATTTCCGTTGCGGCGTGGGCTGCCGGAGAAGGTCAGGATACCCCGGATATGAAAAAAGATGACGGATGGCTTGAAGGGAGCCTTTGTTGCCTGCGTTGTCATTGTTCGCAAGAAAGAAAAGGACGGCAAGCTGTATACGAACTACGACTTGAAGTACCTGATCCGACCGCCGAAGGAAAAGGCGTCGTAAGTAACCGGAGGCAGGCTGTTATCAGTCTGCCTCCCTTTGTTAAAGGAGAACTTTATGGAAACGATAAAAAGTTTGTATCAATGCTTTTTTGGACGGCGGAGTTCCGCCCGAGGAAATCAGTCATCATTACAGCGATCTGTATGTGAAGGTGTCTCTCAAGTCTAAAAAGGATATTGGAAGAATTCCGAAAGCAGAGCAGTATACGCTGCTTTGCTGAAATTTTCAAGGCGAATGACGGCAGCGGTGATTGGTATGACATCGCATTTGCATACGACCCGTTTTGGGAAGAAGCTGCAAAGAAAGGGAGAAAATTATATGGCAAGCTTGCATCTTAAAGCCTACGGTGAGTATGTGCAGGAGCTGCGTTATGCCTTGAATTGGAATGCAGCAGGAAAGAGGCGTACACATACGGCACATTGAGAGAATGGAAATCCATTGACGGCAAGATCCGAAAAACGGAGCGTAATTTTGCGAGATTTCTGAGAAGCAATAAAAGCCTTGCAAAAACAAAAGGGGATTTTAAGGAAATGGTCAAGTGCTTATCTGTTCCTTTTCTTTTTGCTTCTGTTGAAGTCCGCAGTTGATATTGCAATTGCCTTTCTTGCGGCCTTTGCGGCTTCACGATTATTGGGAAAACAATTTTCTTTTTTGATTGTGATTGCAGCTTGGCTTGCTGTCAAAGTGCTGCTTTTCTTCCTGAGAAGAAAAAAAGTCCTGATGTGCAAAAACAGTTAAAAATATGAAATGAGAATGGAGACAACAAATGAAAGATTTAGAGATGTTGGCATCTGAATGTGAAGCAGATCTGAGTTCGATCAATATTCAGCCGGGCGAGGTGAATCAATGGCTCATCAATACCCGTGCAAAGAACCGCTGGGGGCAGTGTAAACGATGTTTGCCTGGGATTTTCGATATCAGCATATCTGCAAGACTTCTGCAGGATAGTGTCAGTGATCAGGCTGCAAAGAATACGATTATGCACGAACTGCTTCATACGGTAAAGGGGTGCTACGGCCACAAAGGGAAATGGAAAGACCTTGCACTGACTGTAAACCGGCTTTTGCCGCAGTATACCATCAAACGGACAACAAGCGCCGAAGAAAAGGGGCTTGAATCTATCCGAAAAAACGCACTAACCGATATGCGGTCAAATGTGAGCACTGTGGGAAGGAGTTCTGCCGTGAAAAAATGAGTAAGCTTATACAGCACCCGAGAAATTCAGGTGCGGTATTTGCGGTAATTCTCTGATCAGAGTCCGATAAATTGTCCTTAACGATTGAATTGCTCGACAGCTTATGCTAAAATACCACAACATAAGGGAGAGATGAATGTGGATCAAATGCAGTTTGAAGCTGCTATGAAAACGGTCATATCGGCACTTCAAGCTGCAGGATATGATCCGTATTCGCAGCTGCTGGGATACGTGGGAACCGGGGAATCGGCATATATTACTCGGCAAGGCGGAGCCAGAGAATTGGTTGAACGTCTTGATATGGACCGGATCAAAGGCTTTCTCAGGGAGAATAGCAAGATATAGAACACGGATAAAGTTAGTATAGGTGTGAAGGCTTTGGCTTTCGCACCTTTTTTATTGGAGTCGCAGTATTGCGGCTCTTTTTTACTTGCCATTTTCATTACCGTATTCCAAATTTCATACGCATTCATTTTATACAAATAAGGAGGAATCGTAATGAAAATCGAAAGCAGAAATGAAGGCAGAGGAATACTCATCCACAGGCAGATACTGAGTGTGGATGAATACAGGAAGTTATCCGGCCTATCTCCGGGAAAAGAAGGCACACTTTCTTCTTTGAAACAGCAGCTTGAAGAACCATCGGAACCCGGTAAGGATTTTTGGTGGTCGCCTGTTACGGATCTGGAATTTCTCAGAGTAAAGGCTGTGGAGGGATCGATTAAAACGGCGCTTGTTACTGACGGGAAAGCCGTAATAATCTGTGAGCTGCCAAACGTCATCCTAAGAGAAATGTTTGTCGAAGCGGACTGAGGAGGATGACGATGTTTACAAGAGAACAATGGAAAGGCGACTTTGCCGATTGCTGCAAACCGGGAGAGGAAATCAGCGAGGAGTTGTACTGGAATTTTCTCGACGCAACCTATCCGATCGGGTTAAACCCACAGTCCAAAATGTGCGGCTTTCAAATCAGAGAGCCGCACGACCATGTGCTGTGCAAGGACGGTAGGATGCACGCACGGTATGCAACATTCGGAACGAACAACGGAAAGTACTATTATCTCGGGATTTTTACAAAAGGAAGGACGGACAATGAGGATGTGCAGATTTGAAGAATATGAGTATGCCCGGATCAAAAGAATCAGCAGGAGGAATGACTATGGAAAAGGACAAGAGACTTGCGGAGATTATTACCGATATTATTTTTCATCACACTTCCTGCGATTATCACAAGGATGAAGGCTTCTTTTCCTGCGAGATCTATGCGGACTACCGTGATTATGCCGAAAACAACACGATTATCAAGTGGTGTGAAGCAGAGAATCCACGCGAGGTGTTCAATGAGGACCTGTTTTGCTGGTATCAGGATTTGATTTTCGAATATGAAGATGATGTGATTGATACCGTTAAGAAGCATTGGACCGATGCGGAGCTTTCATTTGATGATAACGAAGAGTTTATTGTTGACTGGATTCGTGAGCACGTTACCGTTGAGCTCCCGACGGACCATTATCTTCAGCAAAAAGTATGCGTGGATATCATCGTGGATACCGGCGACGGGAATTATGACTTCGTTTGCAATGACATTTTTCCGCACTATAACGCAAGATTTGGAGATGTGATCCAGGAAGAAGCATCTGTTCTTTGGCTTGCAAGGCAGCAGGGATACAAGAAGAGACAGCTTAATCGGGCTATGCGTCATTGCGATTATTCGGGGAGCGAATTGCTGAAAAGCCTTCGTGCCGAAGTTCATAATTGTTCTTCGCATATGAATGCACTGACCTTTTTGTGGAGATGACTGTGGAGCAGCTGTTTGATTTGAACGAGGCGATGAAAGATAAAGGTGAAAACGGAACTGTCCGGAAACGAAAAGTCACTCTTGATAAGTCGGCTGTATGCGGTCTTTATGACAACTGGTCCGGTGCAGGCTCAATTCTTGAAATAGAGCTTGAAAAGGATGTTGTGCTTCCGATGAAGTACATCGGCACAGCTCTGCCGGATGGCGGACGGGGGTACAGCGTGGCGAGTATATACGGTGTGTGCAGTTCTATGTGGACGCCGACATTAAAGAAGATAGCGTGACGGGTATCCGTATTTCGCTGTCATCGTTAAACATTACACATTAAAAGACGAAAAGCAGAAAGGAAGTTTTGTATGAACAATACCGGCAACGCAGAATATCAGGTCAAAAACTGTCATGGCTGCAAATGGCTTGACCGTTATAAAGAGGATGGCAGGGGTTATTGCTGCATGGTCGAACGGAGTGAGCAAGGAAAAGCTCATCGGCGTTGGCTTTGGGAGCATAGGGAAGAATTCATGCTCGGACGAAAAGAAGAACCGTCCATTAAAGTAAGGACGCCGGATATGGAGCGCTGCGAACTCTATGAAGAAGGCCTCAGCGCAAGACAGGTGTATCTTAAAACCAAAAGATGAAAAAGGAGAAATAAAAATGGGATTTCAACTTCACGAGACAATGTACGGAAAAATTTTTTTGAGCATCAGCTGCCGGCGCTGATCAGGGCGATCAACCGTCTGGCTGATGTCGATGAGAAAAGACAAGCGGCAGAGCCTGCTGCGGTTATGAAAAGCAATACGGTTTATGTTTGCTATGAGGAAAACTCTCATGAGTTGGCCATTGAAGACGGTGCAGTTAATGAATTATATGTTGCTTCCTCTCTGATGAGGTTTACAGGTGGGTGGATAAACAGCAAAAGAATGCAGAGCAGAATTTCTATACCGTACTGAACAGCGAGGAAGAAAGTGAGTTTTATAAAAAACTCTGCGCCGGCAGTGATACTGCCCTGGGATTATATCATAACGGCGATGAAAGTTCTCGTTTGTTTTATACCCTGACTGTAAAACCGATGACTTCGGCCGGAAGTTTCTTTCCAAAGACGACGGATAGGACACGGGAACGACTTCAATCGGTTATGGGAAGCCCGGAAATGTCGGAAAAGCTCGGCGAGGCGTTTGTTGCGCAGGTTGTTTCCGATGATGAAAAGAAACAGCGCATCGGATACTATCTTGCAAAGGCGATTCTGGATGACAGCATTGAGGATTTGTTGGTTGCCGTGTGCGGTTGGACAAGCAAAAGCCTTTTTAAACATCGCAGAATTCGGCACAGCATATCCGGAGGAAGATAACCGTGGCTGATTACGATGAAAATATGGTGATTACGAAAGAGATGATTAAATCCGGAATAAAGGCGAAACTGGTCGTTTTTGCGGAGGACCCCAATGCCGATCACGGCACCGTTTGCAGAATAGGAAACAGTTGGTTTTATTTCGGAGGCACCGAGGGGGAAAGGTATTCTCCTGAAGAATATATAAAGAATGTTCCGGTGGAAGATGTTGTTGACGAGATTTTCGATGTTCTTGAATCTTTCCGTAAAGAAGGCAAGGAGGATATTGATTTTCGAGACGAGTATGATTACTACTGGCACATTCTGACCTATAGAAACGATATGTAAAAAGCGGATGTAGTCTATGAATTAAAAGGGAGTTGATTTGAATGCAGAGAAATGAGCAGCAAGAAAAAAAAATTTATACAAGGGATTAAAACCATTAGAGACTATTGGCTGTCTTTACCGGATAAGACAGCGGAAGAAATCGTTGACGGTGTTCTTTTTTTCTACCTTCGTCATGTTCGACGGGGGATAGCTCCGCAAACGATTTTCACGCATTGGCGATCATCGACAGGGAAACAAATGAGCGAATCGATTGCGGTCATTTGCACGAGTTATATTTCAAGGCGTCCGTAGCAGACAATGTGAAGTATTTCTCGGATGTCCTGAGCACTCGAACCATGCTCATAGGGATCGTTTACAATTGGAAGGGATTGAAGGAAGAAAACTATCTCTACACCCTTGACGAAATGGCAAAATACGATTTTGAGCTTTTAAGGGATTGCCTGAATAATCCGGATGGTTTCAATGACAGTTCAAAAGCGAAATCTGCGGACAAGACCTGGATGGGACGGCTGCTTAAAACAGAGGAAGAAGTAAGTGATTTTCTCAAAGGCGGTTGGAACGATGATACCGAACTGCTGAAATGGGAAAATCCGGATACCGATTATAGTGACTGGTATTGGGAAAATGTCCGGGACAATGACCTTTACGGTGAAAAGTCCGGGACAATGAAGCAAGCCTTGAAAAAGTTTGGGCTTGCAACATCGGATAATCATTCGGAAAGCGGAGGTAAATGAGATGAACAAACAAATTGCGGAGATTCGCAAAAAGTATGGCGAACCGATGCTGCGTATGGCAATTGACCATGTGATCAGCGTTGGAACGAACAATCTGAAAAATGTGAATGCGGACAAGGTCTGCGCGCAGATCTTGAAGGAGACACCTGCAAATTCTATTATGACACCGGAGTTCAGTGCGGAGCTTATGCGCTGTGCAATTGAATTGGCGCAGGTACCCATCGGGGATATCTTAAAGTATATTCAAACCGATATGCGGTATGATGGCGTCACGGTACATCCCGGCATTATAGTACGGTTCAGGCAAAACGCAACCTGCCATCACATAATGACCTGTGTTATTCCGGCTGATACGGTTGAGGAGACGCTTGAGAAAGCGGTAAAGTCGGTAGAGGATGCGCTTGGGGCGTATATCGATAAAAACGGAAGCGCCTACGCATTTTCTTTCACGACCGCTATTGAGAATGCTTTCAAAGACGCAAGCATCGAAATCAAGGACATTCCGTGGACAAGACTTTTTTTTATCTTTAAGGAGGCATCAATGGTTTCTCAGAACATAAACCGTGAAATAAAAGCCGGCGATAAGGTGAAGGTCAATCTTGAGGTGGTGGCAGAGAACGGATTGTTCGAAAACGATGAGCAGGAAAAAGCAATTTGAGTATCTTGAAGCGCATCCGGACGAGGTGTTCACCGTGACCGCCACAATCAACGAAAGCACAAGCACCGTATCAACTGGATCACCCTGTTATAGGCGCAACTTCTTTTTTATGCGGAAGAATTGATTTTGGAGGATGAGATAAATGACGGTTGAAGGCAAAAAGCAGATGAAAACGGTGCTGTCACCGAGATTATCGTAATGACAAAAAGAAGAAAATGCTGCTATCGGCCGGGCACATAAGATCGTTGCCGAACGATATAAGCAGCTCGGAATGGAGCAAACCGCTTGGGAAAAGGAACATTTGAAATATGCGCTTCAAGGTAAGCTCCGTTTCGACGGTGTAGAAGAAATGCTTCGCTGGGCGAATACAGCAGCGATCATCAAAGGAAAAGGCAGTACCCTACGCGGGTACCGCTGACTAAGACTGATTTGGAGGATGAAGTTATGGAAAAACAGAGTTTGAATAAGCATATCGCCACTTATAAAATGTTGCAGGACATTCCTGCGTTGAAATGCCTTTGCCCACGCTGTGGGCAGCACCACATGAAAAAAGATATGGCGGAAAATGCTCTCAGCCGTTATACAGATATTTATATCTGTTCAGATTGCGGTCGAGACAAGCGATGCTTGGTGCTTCGGAGCAGATGCCGAAGGAAAAATGGTATGCGGTCCGTTTTCTAAGCGGAGATGTTCTTCCGTACGAAAGGATAACAACGGAAAAACGGACCCGTACTATATGTTATCGGCAAATGTTTCCGCAAAGGTTTTGCGATAAGGATATCGACGACATTATGTGTGCGGCACTTGAAGGCGGTATCACCTACTGGTGCAGCCGGGCAGAGGTTGTCGGAGAATATCTCGGAGAATATGCAAGCGAGCAGATCAGTAAAGGCGGAGAACTTCGTTTGTATGATTGCGAGTCCGATGAAGTGTATACGCTGACTCTGGACAAATTTTTTGCGTGGTCTGGCGACCTATATCGGCAGCTGTTATGGCTATGTTGTTGAAAACGGTTCTCTTGAAACCGGTGTGATCGACGCTGAGGGTGCAGATTGCATTGTTCAGTATGCTCTTTTCGGTGACGTGATTTATGGGTAAAGGAGATGCGGTATGTTAAAGGAAGGCTTATATGTCTCCGAAAATCATGAGAATGCATTGGAGGCCTACACGATCAAGATGCATGTAAAGGAAACGGAAAAAATCATATATTTTCACTTTGATCGATTTTGAAAGCCGATACAGTGGAGCGCATATCGAAATGCTTTTCAAAAACTCCAAGCGCTTTGTTTTAAGAAAAAACAGGGGCGGACACGCATTGCGGTTATGGGGAGATGACAATTTTACTCTCTATCCGTATCAGGCAGGAATTCCGTATTTCTTTAAAATGGTCGAAAAGTCAAAAAGTTCACAGGAGGCAGATAAAATGAAAGCGATAATCTATGCGAGAAGTGCCGCCCTTAATCAAAAAGCTGTTGACAGTCAGCGTCGGCAGCTGGAGCGGTACGCAGGAGAATAATTACGAAGTCGCCGCCGCAATTGCGCTTGACGGTATTTCGGGAATCGCAAATGAGAATATGATGGAGTACCTATTAAATGTTGCGAAACGGCAAGGTGTTGATACGATTCTTGCCTGTGATAAATCGTGTATCAGCCGAGATGTCTCGGAGCTTTTGAAAATTGTGCAGCAGTTTCGGGAGAACGGTATACGGTTTGAGTATTTATCTCAGACTGATGCCGAAAGTCCGGTCGACAGTTTGCTGAAGCTGTTTGATAATGTGTACAAAGGAATACTGCTCTGTACCGGAACGAAAAAGCGAATTAACGATCAAGGCAACAGAAAGCATGGAAAGCATCCGAGCAATAAAAAGCTCGGATGCTTTTTACTTGCCAGAATTGCTGTTGTGTTCAATATTACATACGCAACTATCGAAAAAAAGAAGGAGGGATTGAATGAATAAAGTATAGCCGATTTTATCGGTGAAGGAGGTTGTTATGCGAAATGATATCACACCTGACGACCTGAAAAAGATGAAAACAGTGAATATCAACACCGTTGATGCGGAGTCTCTTATTGATATCAAGGATGTAAAGATTGCCCCCGGTTTATCAAAAGAAGAGCGCATCGAACAGTTCCTGAGACAAATCGGGAATCCATATTGTTTCCGCTGCAACGGCTGTGTTGTCCAGGTTTCCTTTTCGGAAACAGAACGGACGCTTGAAGACTGCTTGCAGGATTATTTCAGTAAGTTAGGCTGAGGCGTTCGCTTGTGTGGACGCCTTGGAGAAAGGAGTAAAATGAGAACAAAGGCACAATACACAGGCATTATGTATCTGCGTCTTTCAAGCGAAGACAAGGAAAAAAGCGGTTGAAAGCAACAGCATAAAAAATCAAAGGCAGCTGATTTTGGAGTTTCTAAAAAAGCATCCCGAAATCAGATTGATCGGAGAAAAGGTCGACGATGGCTATAGCGGCGTAAACTTTGACCGTCCCGGATTTCAGGAAATGATGGAAGAGATCCGTTCCGGTCGCTGCAACTGCGTTATTGTTAAGGACCTGTCGAGGTTTGCTCGAAACTTTATTGAGTCGGGAAAATATCTGCAGCAGTTATTCCCGTTTCTCGGCGTCCGATTTATTGCCATCAATGATAATTACGACAGTGCGGATTCCGACTTTCAGACGGACAATCTTTATATCCCATTAAAGAACCTCATCAACGATACCTACAGCAGAGATATTTCGATAAAGATGAGAAGTTACTGCGATTATCGGATGAGCAAAGGACTTTTGGTATGCTCCTTTCCGGTATATGGGTATCTGAAAGATTCTGAGCGTAAGCATCTGATAGTCGACGAGTACGCCGCAGGTATCGTACAAAGCATTTTCCGTTGTAAGCTCGGTGGGATGAGCAATCAGGGAATTGCAAACAAGCTGAATGAGCAACAAGTGCTTTGCCCGGCGGATTACAAGCGTTCAATCGGTATGAAATTCATATCCGGATTCAGGCAAAATAAGGTTTCAAAATGGAGCCACGGCATGGTACTCCGCATACTGTCCAATCCGGTGTATACAGGATGTCTTGTACAGGGAAAACGATACCGTCCGACTTATAAGGTGAAGAAAGCTGTCGATCGTGCAGAAGACAGTTGGAGCGTTACCGAAAATACGCACGAGGCAATTGTCGGTAATGCGGAGTTTGAAACCGTACAGCGGCTTTTTGCTTGTTGATTACAATATCCCGAACGGAAGAGATACGGTATATATGTTATCCGGGCTTTTGTTCTGTGCAGACTGCCATCAGGTTATGACGCGTCGTTATGTGACATACAAGGACAAGAGGTATGTTTATTACAATTGTTCTTCGCACAGGCATGACAAAACGGCGTGTTCCATGCACAGTATAAAGGAAAGTTCCATTACCGATTCGCTGATTGAAATTATCAATCAGCATATAGCAGCGGTTATTGAGATTGATAAAATGCTGCGGTATATCGAAAGACTTCCTGAGCAGGAGCGAGAAGCTCAACTGATTGACAGGCAGATCGAGAAGTTAAAGGAGGAGCTTGAACGCAACAGCAACTACAAAAGACTGACATTTGAAAAGTTCACGGACGGAATTATCGACGAAAAGATGTTTACGGAGTATATTTCGATCTACGAACAAAAGTGTGAGGACATCCGGCAGGCAATTGAAAAGCATCAGGAAGAGCTCAATAAAGTTGTATCGGAGAAGTCAGCTGATAACAGTTGGGTAGAGTTTTTCAAAAAGTACCGGAAGATACACGCTCTCGACAGGGCATTGCTTGTTATGCTGGTGGATCACATTGATGTATTCGAAGGTAATCGATTCAAAGTCTTTTTCAAGTATCAAAGCCAGTATGAAATAGCAAAAAACTATATTGCGGAAAAGTTGAGTAAGGAGGAATAGCGAATGGCGAGAGGAAGCCGACGCGATAAAATTGCCGCTTTATTTGCGGCACCTGAACAGGGAAAGACCAAAGATACGACTGTCACAAAGAAATACCGCGTTGGTATTTATGTTCGTCTTTCCGTTGAAAACGGCGGTTTGGGAGAAGACAGCGAAAGCCTGAACAATCAAGAACAGCTATTGGTTGATTATGTGAGCGGCGTCCCTGATCTGAAATTAGTGAAAGTCTATCGTGACAACGGCGAAACCGGGACGGATTTTAACCGCCCCGGTTTTGATATGATGATGAACGATTTGCGAAAGGGACTTATTGATTGCATTGTTGTCAAGGATCTGTCGAGATTTGGGCGCAATTATATTGAGACGGGCGAGTATATCGAAAAGATTTTTCCGTTTATGGGAACAAGGTTTATTTCCGTGCTGGAACATTTTGATAACACCGATCCGAATGCCAACAACAAGGATTTGTATGTAAGTCTAAAAATCTAATGAACGAGGCATATGCAAAGGATAAGTCAATGCGAATCTGTTCGGCGTTTGAAGCCAAAAAGCGTGCGGGTGAGTTCAATGTAAAAAGCGCTCCGTTCGGATATAAATTGTCCGGAGATAAAAAGCATCCGTATCTTATTGATGAACCGGCTGCATCCATTGTCCGTGAGATTTTCGAGTTGAGGCGAAACGGCAAAAGCGTTCGTTCCATTATGCAGCTGATGGACGAGAAATATCCGACACCAAGGCAGTACCTCTATGAAAAAAGGCGTTTTGCATCAGTGCCGTGAAAACTCACATTGGGATATAAATGCGATTATACGAACGCTGAACAATCGCACTTATTTAGGACATATGCTTTCCGGCAAGACCGTCTCACGGTTATATCAAGGCAAGAAAAAAGCTTATATTTCCGAAAATCAGTGGGATGTCGTTGAAAATGTCAATGAACCAATCGTATCACAAGAGGTTTTTTGATGCTGTTCAAAAGCTGATGCAGGCTGAAGGAGATAGAAGGCGTTCCTTCCTGGGAAAAAGTAAGAATCCCGAAAACATATTCAAGGGGCTTATATTTTGCCGGGAATGCGGACGGTTTATGCACCGTGGCAGGACAAAGATAACAGCGACAAATATAGCTTGGTATTTCGGATGTTCCGGCTACCGTAATCACAAGGACCGTGCCTGTTCTCACAGGCGAACGATCCGTGAAGAAAAGCTGAAAGACGCAGTGCTGACATTCATTAAGAATCAGGTTAAGCTTGCGGATGAACTTATGGTGCGTATAACAAACCACAATGCAGGATTACTAAGGAACAACCTATCCGACGACAAAAGTCTTCAAACTCGTCAGTTACGGGAACGGCTTGAGAGGCTTAACCTGTTGCTGCGCACTTCTTTTTGAAAGCTATATCAGTGGGGTTATAAGCGAAGAGGATTATCTTTTTCAATAAATCAAAGTATGAGGCCGAGATCAAATCATGCGAAGAGCATATGGATCTGGTGGCGGTTAAGGAAAAAAGACCATTGATGTTGAAGGGGTACGCCGAAATCCGTATATAGTCTCGCTTAAGAAGTTTTCGAGAGCACGGGTGCTTACCAGAGATGTGCATTGCGCTGATTGACCGTATTGAGATTGATGAAGAAAACGCAATTACAATATATCCGAAATACAGGGATGAGTTTTCTGCGTTGTACGAAATGATTGAAGAAAAGAGAGAAAATGAGTGAATATGTTATCGCAAAGTACCTGAGATTATCTCTTGAGGACGCAGATCTTGATCCGGCGGAAAAAGAGGAGAGCAACAGCATATCCAATCAGAGAAGGCTGATAGACGATGCAATAAGTACGAAGTTTGCGAGCAAAACAGTTAAAGTCATTGAATTTGCAGATGACGGCCGAAGTGGGACAAACTTTGACCGTCCCGGCGTGACGAAACTGCTTGAGCTTGCAAAACAGGGAAAGGTAAACTGCATCATTGTCAAGGACTTCTCCCGTTGGGGCAGAGACTATATCGCAGTCAGCGATTATCTTGAACAGATATTTCCGTTTTTGCAGATACGGTTTATTTCCGTCAATGACGATTATGACAGCGAGACTTTGCAATACGGATCGGCAGGAATGGTGGATGTGGGTTTCAAAAACATAATGCATGATTTGTACAGTAAGGAACTCTCCCAAAAGCTGAGGATTGCCAAGCAGCAGCTTTTTCGCCGCCGGCAAATATCACAGCAGTTTTGCTTTCTACGGATATACGAAATCTCCGACAGAAAAATATAAGCTGATTGTTGACAAAGATACGGCGCCAATCGTCAGAAAAAGATTTTCTGGTGGGCTGATTCAGGAAAGAGCACGACGGAAATAGCCAAGATGCTGAATGATAAAAAGTGCCTCCTCCGATGGCGGCACTTGCTAAGCAGAAAGGCTTTAAACGGTATCTGAAAGATGATAACTACGGCAGGATATGGACATCTTCTTCCGTTCGCAGGATACTGAAGGATGAACGGTATACAGGTAAGAGCATATACGGTCGTACCAAGATAGAAAGTATAGGCTCAAAGCGAAGTGTTCAACAACCTGAGAATCAGTGGGTAGTTGTTCCGGATATGCTGCCGGTAGTTATCTCCCAAAGTGTGTATGACAGCGTTCAACCAAAATTAAAAAAGCATGTTAAAGCCAAGAACGAAAAAACCAACAGGCTTTTCTGCGGAAATGTTCGGTGCGGCCATTGCGGTTATGCACTTGCGTATCATCCGGCAAAGTATCCGTATTACCAATGCCATACTCACAGTGTTACGAATGTTGATTGTTTCGGAAACAGAATTCTTGAAGACGAGTTAGAGCAAACGGTGTTGACTATGGCGAAGAAATATGCTGCGGCAATTATTGACGTAGATGCCGAAATCGGCAGTCGCAAGCCGGACAGCAAAAAACGATTCATAATTTCCGGTTGAGACAATCCCAATTGCAGCGAAAAGAAATCAAATCTACTTGCAAAAGAACAATGAACTGTTTGAGGCGCTGATTGACGGAAAAATCAGCGACAGCGACTATAGAGAGAAGTCAGCGACAAACACCGAACACATTAATTCTCTGCAAGCGGAAACTGACAGCATAGCTGCAGAAATCAAAAAGCTCTCTCCGACGCAAAATGACAATACGGAACATAAACTTCTTGCAAGACTTCTTGCGCTTGAGCATATGGATAAGCCGCTGGTGGATTCTCTTATAAAGTCGGTTAAAATTTCTTTGGGCGGCAAGATTCAAATAGAGTGGAAATTTTCGTGTTTCCATGATATAATGGACTTAAATGACGATAGTTCTACCGCAGAAGTATCAAACCGTGTGTGGCTCTATTATTGCTCAGATGACGGCTGGGAAGAATTGAACCGAATGAGAACCGGAGTTATGGATTGCGCAAGCAGGATGAGCTTGACGGTTATCGGAGAGTCTTTTGACAATGCTGGGCTCAGTATTACCGCAAAGGGCTTTAAAGAAATGCAAAGAGCGGTTCGGCAGGGAAGAGTGGACAAGGTTATCGTTCCGACATTGGATGGGGTGGCCAAGACAACGAATGCGTATAGGGCTTTTGAGAAGGCTATCTTAAAACGCAATGTCAAGTTCTATGATATGCATGGCAACCTGATAATCGGGTAGTAAAGAAAATGGACCGGCTCGAAAATTTTCGAGTCAGTCCGATACATATAAGTATACTCGAAGTCGTATCACATAGAGAATCAGCTGAGCAAAAATAGTTCTTGACTTTTTGGTACCGGCTGAACACACAGATAAGAAGTAAGAGGGAATAAGTATTGCACCCTTACCGCTTTTATGCTATAATACACCTATGGCGGTGATGATTTGAAAATTTTAAAAAATTGTTTTTTATAGTTGTCATAGTTACCATACTTGCTTCTTCATTTGTACTACCTGTTTTTTTGCTAATGCGCCAATGCCTGCTGATCATTTGACGGTTGTTTTATCAAATCTCCCAGATGATGCAGAGTATGTAGATTTGTTGGTCAAAATTAATCAAGATGATCCCAATTTTGTGGATTTTCAATCCAATAATTATTCGGACTCTGTTTCAAAATCAAGTGAAATAGTTAGTTATTCAAACGGCAGTTTTTATAGTTTTACATTTCATTATAAAAATTCAAAATCAAACATAAAAAAATTGAACATTATTATGACGATTTATATTATGTTGATTTTTGTAATGGCTTAAACTATCAGGATTATCTTACTCAATACGAAAGTTTGCGCAATCATTATAGAGATGTTAAAGTTGCTCTACTGGATAAGGATTTTAATATTATTGTTGTTTCAGAATCGATACAATTGCCAAAAGAGAATAATGCGTTTGTTTTTGATGGAGAAATATGTTTTGATTTCAATACCAACAGTTTGGATTTCGATACACGAATTAATCCATATTTCGTAGTATTCGGCGGTTTCTTTTCAATATTGATAATGCTGATGTCTATTGGAACTGAAACTGTTATATCTCTTTTGTTTGGATTTAGAGGACGACAAACTTTAACAATACTTATTGTAAATATATGTTCGCAGATAATAATGCGATTGTTGTATTTGGTGTTACCCTTTACGTATTTAATCGAAACTATTATTCTTGAAGTTTGTGTTTATACTGCTGAATTTTTTTTCATTTATAAGAAATATTTCAAGGATACAAGTGTGATTAAGCTGGTTGGGTATACTTTAACGGCAAATACTTTGAGTTTGTTGTTAGGAATTTTTCTTGATTGTTATATTTTGATCTGAAATCATAGTTTTGAGTAAAATCCTCGGTTTTCGTACAGTTCTTTTTCGGACACGAATGACAAACAACACTCGTTTTTCTTGAACGAGTGTTGTTTTTATCCAAGCCGACAGGCTTGGTATATCATCACGCATCAGCGTGTGTATGATCAACACGGCAAAGCGTGTTGTATCTCATCACACCTTCAGGTGTGTATATTTGACGGCTTGATGATATACAAAACTAAAGTTTTGATGATATGCAATTCCTTGCGGAATTGATGATATACAATGCTCCGCATTGATTCTTCACCACTTTTATGCTATAATACTCCCAAGGCGGTGATGTAATGTTCTTGCAAACTGTAGAAATCAATTCTGTTAAAATAACTTTTGATAAGGAAAAACGAAAGAATATCGAACGGATTTCAATAAGCCTTGTGATTGTCAGGATTGTAGGAATTATTACAGACATATCGAGAATAATATAGAGCTTGTTGAGTTTTTGAGTGGATTTGGTATTGATTATAATTGCACCGAAGAAGTTTTTTCTTGGGATTTAGAGAATCATAGTGATACTTTGATTCACCACGAAGGGTACTATTGTGATTTCGGTAAAATCGAAGGCGATGAATTTGATTTTGAAAAGTTTGATGTAAAAAAGTTACCTTTCAAAAAGGCGCTTCCGTTCCTTGTGATAGGACAGGGGAATTCTTTTGATTTGTATTGAGGGGGAGTTCCCTTATATACTTGATGAAGAAAGAGATTTACCTATCACTTTTTCTCAAAGTATTAAAAAATCAAATATAATCAGTAAAATGAAAGCCATATTTAGAAAAAGTAAAGAAAATCAGGCGTTTTTGCCCAGTTCTTTTCGGACACGAATGACATGACCGTGCCGCTAAAGGCACAAACGCTGAAATCCCTTGAGAAATCAAGGGATTCTCGCTTTTTAGAGTGTTTTGTCAGCTTGTATTTATAAGCACAAAAATATAATAAATAGTGAACCAATAGGACTTGAACCGGGGATATGAAATTTTCCGGATTTAAAGTCCCTTTTTTCATTTCCGCAGCTTATTCTGCCGACCAAGGCCGTAGAAAAAACGGTGGCAGCTTGTAAGCGAGGCTCAGGAAAAGCAGGACGAACTTAACCAGCATGTTGATGAGACACTCTCGGTAAGCTGCTCTATGCTTGTAAAAAGCTTTTTAATAAAGAGGACGAGGAATACGAAAAATTCCGCGCCGTAAACAATGAGACAACAAAAATCACGATAAGGGAACAGCGCTCCGGCAGTTGGTTTCATGTATTTCTCGGTATGTTTATACAGATAGCGCCGCTGCTTATATACTTTGTGGGCGGATTTTTTTAATAATAAGCCGCACGGATTCCTCGCTTACGGTCGGTGATATTTCGGTTGTCGTAGCGCTTGTAAACAGACTTTACCAGCCTGTAAGGCAGCTACTTGATTTACGGGTTGATTTTGTCAGATCCTTGGCGCTCTTTACAAGAATATTCGAATATTTTGACCGTGAATGTACCATAGTAAATCCCGAAAATCCCGTAAAACCGCCGCTTGACGACTGCAGTATAGAATTCAAGGATGTCGGTTTTTCATATGAAAACGGGAGAGAAATACTGAAAAACATAAGCTTTTTTCGTCCCGAAGGGAAAAATGCACGCTATTGTCGGTGCTTCCGGAGCAGGAAAAATCAACAATAATTTCCATGATCCCTAGACTTTACGATGTTACAGCCGGAAGTGTAAATATAGCCGGAACGGATGTACGGAAATTTGACCTTGACTACCTGCGAAAAATATAGGAATAGTAACCCAGGATACCTACCTTTTTAACGGAACGGTGCTTGAAAACCTGCTCTACGCAAAGCCCGACGCCACAACCGAGGAAATAGAAAAAAGCCTGCCGAGCCGCCAATATCTACGATTTTATAGATAATTTACTGGATAAATTTAATACCGTTGTCGGCAACAGAGGTCTTAAGCTTTCGGGCGGTGAAAAGCAAAAGAATTTCGATTGCCGTGTAATTCTTAAAAATCCACGCATACTTATTCTTGACGAAGCAACTTCTTCGCTTGACTCAATATCCGAGAATCTTATACCGTCGGCTCTTAATTTCGTAATGTCGGGCAGAACGAGCATTGTAATAGCCCACAGACTTTCAACGATTATTGCCGCAGATAAAATACTTGTGATTGAAAACGGTAAGATTACGGATTCCTGCACCCACGACGAGCTTATGGACAAAAGCCGAACCTACCGTAAGCTTTACGATATTATTTCCCATAATAAAATGTACCCTTTCAAAATTACATTAATACTAATATAATAATAGTTTATTGTGAAAAAACGTCAAGGTTTTTGAAAAAAAGTTCTTGACAAAATCAAATTTGCGTGTATAATAAAATAGTAATCATTACTGATTTAGGTGATTCAATGAAAAATTATTCACGGCAGCGTGAAACAATTTACAGGTTTTGCATTCAACCGATACACACCCCACGGCATCTGCCGTTTATAACGAGGTACGCAAGGTTATTCCGAATATAAGTCTCGGAACGGTCTACCGTAACCTTGCGGCTCTAAGCGAAGAAGGCGTTATACTTTCTTTATCTGTCGGCGACGGATATGAACACTTTGACGGAAACAGCGCTCCGCACGCTCATCTGCATTGCAAACGCTGCGGAAAAAAATTTATGACGCCCGTTAAAGCAGGATATTCTGTCGGAAACGGCAAAGGAAAACGGCTTCTCAAGCGAAACAACGGTATATATCGTGTACGGTGTGTGCAGTAAATGCAAAGCTGATTAAAATCAATTTACGGAGGAATTAAAAATGAAAAAATTTGTATGTCTTGTTTGCGGTTATGTTTATGAAGGCGAATCTGCGCCGGAGGAATGTCCTATATGCCACGCTCCGGCATCTAAATTCGCTGAACAGACTGCGGAAAAAACATGGGCTGCCGAGCATGTTGTGGGTATAGCCAAGGGCGCAGACCAGAGAATAATCGACGGTCTTCGTGAAAACTTCAACGGCGAATGTACGGAAGTGGGTATGTATCTTGCAATGGCAAGAGTAGCTCATAGAGAGGGGCTATCCCGAAATCGGTATGTACTGGGAAAAAGCAGCTTTTGAAGAGGCCGAACATGCCGCTAAGTTTGCGGAGCTTTTTGGGCGAGGTCGTAACCGACAGCACCAAGAAAAACCTTGAATGCGTGCAGACGCCGAAAACGGCGCTACAAAGGGCAAGTTTGAACTTGCGAAGCTTGCTAAGGAACTTAATCTTGACGCTATCCATGATACCGTTCATGAAATGGCAAGAGATGAGGCCCGCCACGGCAGAGCTTTTGAGGGTCTTTTAAAGAGATATTTCGGTTAATGTACAGGGTAATATATGATGGAAAACTATACAATATGTAATTGTAAAAAAGTAACCTATGCAGATGTTGAAAATGTACTTCACCGTGAAGTAAAATTTGAGAATGTGGAAAAAGCTTTTGAAGATGTTCAAAGGATCACAAAATGTTCGACCGGATGCGGTGGTTGCCATGACAAAATTATGGATACAATTTCTAAGATAATGAGCAAGTAATCAAAAATAAAAAGAGGTTTTTTACTATGAAAAAATACGAATGTCCCTGCGGATATGTTTATGACCCTGTTGTCGGTGATCCTGATAACGGGATCGCACCCGGAACATCATGGGAAGATGTTCCTGAAGATTGGGTATGTCCGATATGTGGTTTAAGTAAAGACGCATTTACAGAAGAATAATCAAACATAAGAACGGCTTTTACCGCGTAAACCGCGGCAAAAGCCGTTTCTTTATTGCACATAATCCCGCTTTTTATGGTAAACTTAGGCAAGGTGATGAAATGGATATTATAAAAACGCTTACGTAGGAATTTTCCTTAAAACCGTTTCAGGTTGAAAATACCGTAAAGCTTATAGACGACCGCAATACCATACCCTTTATTGCGCGTTACCGCAAGGAAGCCACCGGCTCGCTTGACGATCAGGTTTTACGCTTCCTTTACGAGCGGCTTACCCTACTCCTCCATAGGGACTCGATCCCACGACATATATTCAGACCGTAATTTCTTTATTACATATAAAGATTCTACGGTCTTTTTTTATGCCTGTTTTTCCTCCTTGCAGACGAATACATAACCGAATTAAACATCGGTAAAAAGAACAAGGAGGTTACAAAGTTGGTTGTAAAGTAATTGCAATCGAAAATCAGAAAGGGCATTAAACCTCGGCGTCGGTCTTAAAATTAAAGGCAAAAAGGTTTTGCTTATTGACGCCGATCCTCAGGGGTACGGGCAAATCAACCGAGCCGGCAGGCGAGACTCGCTTTACATAATATAATATATGAGTCGTTTAAAGCAGCATTTATCGAACCTCGGCGTGTCGGTCTAATCGCCTGATTATCATATCCGTATCTGCCGTTAGGCGACAAAAAGAGCGGCAGCTAAGATTTATTCGCATTGACATTTGTATTGTATGCTAAAATATAAGCAACATATGTTGCGCAACATATGTTGCTTTAATTTTGTGCTCGGACGGACAGGAGTGTATATATGCCCAGAAGCTTTAAATTTGAAAGACAGGATATTGTATCGGCGGCGCTGGCAATTACGCGTGAAAGCGGTTTTCAGGCGGTCACCGCAAGGGCTGTAGGCGACAGGCTCGGATCGTCGACCAAGCCGATATTCGGACTCTTCGGAACATGGACGAGGTAGGCGCTGCTGTAATAAAAGCGGCTTATGAAATATATGACGGATATATAAAGGAAGGTATGAATTCCGGAAAATATCCGCCCTATAAGGCAAGCGGAATGGCATACATCCGGTTTGCAAGAGAGAAAAGGAACTGTTCCGGCTGCTGTTTATGCGCGACCGTTCCAATGAACCGCGCGTTGACGACCGCGACAACATAAGACCCATAATCGAAATAATAAAAACCGGTCTTAATGTAGATACCGATACTGCTTACAGGTTCCACCTTGAAATGTGGATATATGTCCACGGTATCGCGACCATGATAGTAACGTCATATCTTGATTGGGATGAACAATTTGCAAGTGATGTTCTGACCGACGCATATGAAGGCATAAAATGCCGGTTCAATAATTCTGTTAAAGGTGATGAAAAGTAATGGCGGCTATTGTGACCGACAGGCTTACTAAAAAAAATATAAGGATCTGACCGCAGTCGATGAGTTGTCCCTTTCGGTAAGGAAAGGGGAGCTTTTTTCACTGCTCGGCGTAAACGGAGCCGGAAAGACCACCACCGTCAAAATGCTTGCCTGCCTTTTGAAGCCGACATCGGGCGACGCGATAATAGGCGGCAGAAGCATTGTAAAGGAACCGCAAAAGGTAAAGGAAATAATAAGCCTGTCTCCTCAGGAAACGGCGGTTGCACCGGCACTTACCGTTTGTGAGAACCTAAAATTAATGTGTGGTGTGCACGGATTTAAAAAAAGCGATAAAACGGCTGCAAAGGTGCGTGAAATGACCGAACTGTTCGGGCTTGGCGCAGTGTCCGGCAAAAAGGCAGGCAAGCTGTCGGGCGGATGGCAGAGGAGACTGAGCATCGCCATGGCGCTGATAAGCGAGCCCTCGGATACTGTTTCTTGACGAGCCGACATTGGGGCTTGATGTAATAGCGAGGAGCGACCTCTGGGATATATTGAAGGAGTTAAAAGGAAAGGTGACCGTGATACTTACAACGCATTATATGGAGGAGGCGGAGTCGCTTTCCGACAGGATAGGAATAATGCGTGACGGCAGGCTGCTTATCACAGGAACCGCTGAGGAACTCAAAGCTGCGGCAGGTAAGGAAAAATTCGAGGACGCGTTTGTTGCGATAGTTAAAGGGGGCAGGGCATAATGAGGTGTGCGGCTTTTTGGCGTCAGGACCGCTAAGGAGATAATAAGAGACCCTTTGTCCGTCACATTCGGATTGGGATTTCCAGTAGTCCTGCTGCTTCTGCTTTCTGCTATACAGGCAAACGTTCCGGTAAGCCTTTTTGAGATAGAAAGCCTTGCGCCGGGCATCGCGGTGTTCGGTCTGGCTTTTATGACCTTGTTTTCAGCCACCCTTATAGCCAAGGACAGGGAAAGCTCCTTTATGAGCAGGCTGCTGACTACGCCGCTTACAAGTGTTGATTTTATGATCGGCTATACGCTGCCGATATTCCCCATAGCCGTTTTACAGGGAGTCTGCTGCTATGCCGTGGCTGTTATACTGGGACTGAAGGTTACGGTCGGTATATTGTACGCGCTGCTGGCAGGTATACCTGTGTCGCTGATATTTATTGCCCTCGGTCTTTTCTTCGGCAGCTTTTTAAGCGTCAAGCAGGTCGGCGGAATATGCGGCGCACTGCTTACAAATCTTACGGCGTGGCTGTCAGGAGTCTGGTTCGATCTGGAGCTTGTCGGCGGAGCATTCAAAAAAATAGCATATATGCTGCCGTTTGTGCATGCGGTCGAGCTTGAAAAGAGCGGCGCTGCGCTGCGATATGGCAGGCTTCTTCCCTCACATCTGGTGGGTAACAGGTTACTGCCTGCTTTATTTGCAGCGGCAATACTAATGTTTTTAAGAACAATGAGAAAAGGTTAGTGTATAAAAAGTGAAATACAATAAAACGGTGATATTAAAAAACGGTGAAAAATGTCTGCTTAAAAGCGCCGACGCAGCCGACGGGGCGGAGGTCCTCGACGTCTTTTTAAAAACGCATGGGGAGACCGATCATCTGCTTACATACGTTGACGAAAACACATTTACAGCCGAAAATGAAAGCGAGTTTTTAAAGGAAAAGGCGGAAAGTGAAAACAGCATTGAAATAGCCGCCGTCGTGGACGGTAAAATTGCCGGAACGGCAGGGATAGAGCCGAAGGGAAGCTGTTTTAAATTAAGACACAGAGCGGAATTCGGTGTAGCAATACTAAAAAGCTATTGGGGTCTCGGCATCGGCAAAGCACTGACTGCCGCATGCATTGAATGTGCGAAGAAAGCCGGCTATACGCAGCTTTGAGCTTGATGTTGTGGCGGACAACGCCTCGGCGGCCGCACTGTACAAGAGCTTCGGCTTTGAAGAATTCGGCAGAAATCCGAGGGGCTTTAATTCAAGAATATCCGGGTATACCGAGCTTGTGTATATGAGACTGAGCTGTGAGCCGGGTCATATCGGGCAGGATAATTACTCTTGTCGGCTAAACATAAAGACAGCACCGGCGGTCATTCCGCCGGTGCTGTCTTTATAACATCGTTTTTATATCTGCACTTTATGATATATCTGAATAACGGATAAAGCAGTACCAGTGACGCGGCGATCCATGCGCCGGGATCACCGAAGCACAGCGCCGCGAATGCCGCAACCGGGCATTTTTATCAATAGCTCCGCCGTTTATAAGCGGCGGCATTATGATGCATATCAGAGTTCTGGCGACCAGCTCGGCAATGCCTGCGGCAAGCGAATACGACGGCTTGAAAATACCCTGAACCGCACTTCTTGTTACTATAAGAAAAAAACCGAGTATGAAGCACAGCGTCATATCTATAACAAGGCATGTGCCTCCGAATCGTATCGACTCGGCGGTGACCTTGTCCGCACTCATGAATATATACTGATATCTGCCGCCTATGCCGAGCAGCAGTCCGGCTGCCAGGCAGACGGCATATATAACAAGCATTATTATAAGGGCGTGGAGCGTGCCTTTTTTTATTCGGTCATAATGCTTGCTGCCAAAGTTCTGCGCGTTGAAACCGAGTATTGCGGAGGCAAGACCGTTAAAAAACGCCATGAGGAAGTTTATCAGCTTGCTTGCGGCTCCGAATCCGTTCTGTGCCGGAGTCATTGCCGCCATTATTCCGTCGGAGCCAAGGTCGAATTTCACGACCACGCCCTGCATCACGATAATGCCTATCGCAAGTATTGAAAACTGAAATCTGAGAGGCAGACCGTTTTTGAGATGTGCCGCCAGATCATCGAACCGAAACTTCCAGTCATCCTTTTTGCGGACGCAGCTCCTTATATTTTGAAAACATATAGGCGCAGCAGCCGACAAAGCTTAAAAACTGTGCCAGCACGGTCGCTATAGCGGCACCGGCAGGTCCCATTGAAAGCGGTACCAGGAAAACTATGTCAAGCGCAACATTGAGCACAGTCGATATTATAAGAAATATGAGCGGTGTGACCGAGTCGCCGTATGCTCTGAGTATTCCGCAGACGAAGTTGTAGCCCATCTGCGCGAAAATACCTATGAATATCACAAAGCAATAGACGTATGCTGCGTTATAGACCTCCGCATTTTCGGGCGTGACATTGATAACGCCAAGCATCCACGGCAAAAAGCAGCAGCGACAAGGCGGTCAGTACCGCCGATATCACCGCCGAAAGGCAGACCTGCGCCGTAAAATGACCGGCGTGTTCCTTGAGAGTCCTTGGAGCCGACGCATTTTGCGGTCACGACGCTGAAGCCTGCCGTACATCCGAAGGCAAACTGCAAAAATATAAAGGTCAGTGCAAAAGTGTCGTTTATTCCGGCGACCTCACCCGAGGTCAGCACCTGTCCGCAGATTATCGAGTCGGTAAGTATATATATCTGCTGCAAAGATATGAAAGCATTATCGGTACGGCATATATCAGTATCGACCTCCACGGCGTGCCGTTTATAAGGTCGACAGGCTTTGCGAGCCGGTTCAGTATACCGCCGGATTTAAGAGTTCTATTCAAATAGCATCACCGCCGTTTATGTTGTGAGGTTATTATACAGTATGTATCCGCTTTTTTTAAAAGTACTTTTTTTTTAATATAGGTGTTTAAAATATTACCGAATATGAAAAACGATGCCTCAACAGATTAAAATGGTATTGTATTATCGATATTCTTTTGATATAATATACATTAAAACCGCAGAACCTGAATGCTTAATTTAAGGAGGATCATAAATGCTTGAAACACTTAAACCGCAGCGCGTTTTCAAACACTTTGAGGATATCTGCTCGATACCTCACGGCTCAGGAAACACCGATGCGATAAGCAGCTACTGCATCGATTTTGCAAAAGGATTAGGTCTCAGATGTGAAAGGGACGGCTCGAACAATGTTCTGATACGCAAGCCGGCGTCAAAAGGGGTATGAGGAGCATCCGACCGTGGTGCTTCAGGGTCACCTTGATATGGTCTGCGAAAAAACAGCCGACTGTGACATCGATTTCAAAAAAGACGGGTTGAAGCTGAGGCTTGACGGCGATATGCTGTCGGCGGACAAAACTACGCTCGGAGCGGACGACGGTATAGCCGTCGCCATGATCATGGCGGTGCTTGAGGACGATACTCTGCCATCCGCCGATAGAAGCGCTTTTCACAACCGATGAGGAAACCGGTATGTACGGCGCCGAGGACTTTGATGTGAAAAAGCTCAAAGGTTCGACCTTTATAAACCTTGATTCCGGCGAGGAGGGCGTGCTGACCGTAGGCTGCGCCGGAGGCGCTAAGGTTGATATAAATATACCGGTAACATATGTCCAAAACACGCTGCCGTGTAAAAAATAGCCATATCCGGACTTTTGGGAGGACACTCCGGTATAGATATAAATAAGGGCAGACAAAACGCAGATATGCTGCTTGGCACGCTGCTTGCAGGTATGCCGGTGGATTTCAAACTGGTGTCGATATCGGGCGGCTTTAAGGATAACGTTATACCCAATGCTTCGGAATGTGTCGTTGCCTGTGCCGGAGATATCGGGAAATATGTTGATGAATTTGCCGCGGCAAACACGATGCATACCGACAGCGGTCTTAAAATAACGGTCACCGATGCCGCGTCAGACCGCAGACTTGACAGAGCGTCGACCGAGCGCGTTGTGCGGTTCATAAACTCGGTAAGGTCGGGCGTTACGGCTATGAGCGATAAAATAAACGGGCTTGTGCAAAGCTCGCAGAACCTCGGAATACTGGCGACCGAAAGCGACCATATAAAGGCTGTGCTTTCGGTACGCAGCAGCGTTGCCGCCGATAAGCAGAAGCTGCTTGACAGACTTTCGAAGGCGGCAGAAAACGTCGGCGCCGAGATATCCACAAGAGGACACTATCCGGCTTGGGAATACCGTGAAAAAATCGCGCCTGCGTGAAATAATGGTTTCGGTATATAAAGAAATGTACGGCAAAAGAACCGTCGGTCGAAATGGTCCATGCAGGTCTTGAATGCGGACTATTCTGCGGCAAGATACCTGATTTTGACGCAGTCTCCACCGGACCGGATATGTGGGATATACATACCGTGGGCGAGCGCCTTTCGGTGTCGTCTGTTGAGCGTACATATAATTATTTGTTGGCTGTGCTTAAAAATCTTTGATTAAAAAGGTGATATAAAATGAAAAGAAACGGTGTAGAAAACATCAAAAGAGAACTTGAAAAGGGAAGTGCTCTGCTTGTCGCAAGCATACCGAACAGATTTTATCTTACCGGCTTTGAGACAAGCGACGGATATGTGTTAATCACAAATGAAAAGGCATATTTTCTCATAGATTTCAGATATGTAGAAAAAGCAAAGGAGATAGTCGATACCTGCGAGGTAAGGCTGTCAACTTCTCCGCTTGCCGAGATAAACGAGCTTTGCCGTAAAAACGGCATCGACCGCCTGTTTGTTGAAAGCGAGAGCACCTCGGTCAGATTCTTTGACGATCTGAAGGCTGCCGTAGCACCCGTACAGGTGTCTGACAGCGACAGGTTTGACAAAGCGCTCCGCGATATGCGCAGCGTAAAAAACGAGGATGAGATAAATGCTATAAAGGCGGCTCAGAAAATGACCGACGATACATTTACATACATCATCGAACGCATAAGCGCCGGCAGGACCGAGCGCGACGTTATGCTCGATATGGAATTTTATATGCGCCGCATGGGCTCAGAGGGCGTTTCGTTCGATTTCATAGTCGTGTCGGGCAAGAATTCCTCGCTGCCGCACGGTGTGCCTACCGATAAAAAAAATAGAAAACGGCGATTTTCTCACTATGGACTTCGGCGCCATAGTAAACGGATATCATTCCGATATGACCCGTACCGTTGCCGTCGGAAATATAAGCGAAGAGCAAAGACGTGTGTATGATACGGTGCTCAAAGCCCAGCTTGCCGCTATAGACGCGGTAAAGCCCGGCGTCGTCTGCCGCGATATCGACAAAAATTGCGCGTGATATAATTTACGGCGCCGGATATGATGGCTGTTTCGGTCACGGACTTGGTCACAGCGTAGGTGTGGAGATACACGAAAAGCCGCTTTTCAACACGAGGTGTGACACCGTTCTGAAGGAAGGAACCGTTATGACGGTCGAGCCGGGAATATATCTCGAAAACAAATTCGAGTAAGAATAGAATAGGATATGGTAGTGGCTGTAAGGACGGCTGCAAGATCCTCACAAACAGCAGAAAAGATCTTATAATCCTGTGATGTGATAATTTGCTAAAGCGAATTGTTAAAAATTATATTGCATTTTTATTAAAGATGTGTTAAAATAGGCATCATAAGTGTATAAATAGGCTTGTTTTGACAGTGTACGACCTGATCGCTGCGCCGCCGGATAACGCCTTTTGCAGCAATTTAAGACTATTTCAGGGAGTTGACACAGTTGGGCAAGTACATAATCAAGCGTGTTGCAATGGGTATACTCAGTATATTCATCGTTGCAACGCTGACATTTCTGCTTATGAACCTCGTCCCGGGTGGACCGTTTGTGGCTGAAAAAAATCAATCAGTAAGGAAGCGCAGGCCGCTATGGAAGCGAAGTACGGCCTTGATAAGCCTCTGTTTGAGCGTTATGTCACATATATGACCGATCTTGTGAAGGGCGATATGGGCGTAAGCCTCCGTCAGCGCGGACGTACCGTTTCGGATATAATATTTTCTAAATTTCCGATCTCGGCGCGCCTTGCCGGTATAGCTGTGCTTGTTTCACTGCTTATAGGAATACCTCTCGGATGTCTTTCGGCGTATAACCGCGGAAAGTTCGCCGATAACTTTATAATAGTGCTTGCCACCTGTGGTATAGCGATACCGAGCTTTATCAGCAGCGTTCTGCTGCTTTATACCTTCGGCAGTAAGCTCGGGTGGCTGCCTACTATAGGACTGAATACGTTGTCGTCCTACATAATGCCGGTCACGGCTCTCGCAATATATCCGACCGCGTATATAACAAGACTTATGAGGTCGAGCCTGCTTGACGTTATGGGTCAGGATTATATCCGTACAGCCAAGGCAAAGGGTCTTTCAAACTTCAAGATCCTTTTCAAGCATGCGCTCCGCAACGCCATTCTTCCGGTTATTACATATGTCGGACCGATGCTTGCAAGCCTTATGACCGGTTCGTTCATCGTCGAAAAGATATTCACAATACCGGGTCTCGGCCGTGAATTCGTCAACGCGATAAACCAGAAGGACTATACCATGATAATGGGCACCACCATTATCCTTTTGCAACGCTTATAATAGCAGCCAATGTTGTGGTCGACATTCTTTATAAGATAATTGATCCGCGCATTAAACTCAGGTAAGGACAGGGGGAAATTGTAATGAAAAAGATAATACCCGGTCTGCACTTGAATCCCGATGATTTTGCTCCGGCTACTCTTGACGAAAAAGAAAAGTCTTGAGGTCATGCGGAAAAGCGTCAACTTCTGGGCTGACGGCTTCAGACGCCTTCGCAAAAACAAAATTGCGATGGTCAGCGCCGCTTTTATACTTGTTATAATAATCTTTGCGTATGTTCTGCCGTCGTTCTGGCCTTACAGCTATGAGCAGCAGATAAAATACAGCGAAAATCTTTCTCCTTTCCAGTACAGCGAGACCGAACAGGCGCGTATCGACGCCGGCGAAAAGGTGTTTCCGCATATCTGCGGCACCGATAAGCTGGGACGTGACTTCGCAGTTCGTCTTATGATGGGTACCCGTATCAGCCTCACGGTCGGTCTTATATGTGCCGCTCTTGTTCTGCTTGTCGGAGCAACATACGGAGCCATAGCGGGCTTTGCCGGCGGATGGGCGGATAATATAATGATGCGTATTACCGATATACTTTATACTATACCGGATATTCTGCTCATAATAATATTGTCGATGACATTGAAGCCGAGGCTCAATTCCCTTTGCCGACACTCCGGGATTTGCCTGGATGCAGAAGGTAGGGCCGAACCTTATATCGATATTTGTCGTTTTCGTCCTGCTTTACTGGGTCAGCATGGCGCGTATCACGCGCTCGCAGGGTGCTGGTGCTGAAAGAGGCTGAGTATGTGACCGCGGCTAAGGCTCTCGGCGCAGGCAATGCCCGTATTATCAGAAAGCACCTTCTTACCAACTGTATAGGTACGCTTATAGTAACGACAACGCTGCAGATACCGTCGGCTATATTCACCGAAAGCTATCTCAGCTTCTTGGGACTCGGTGTTGCAGCTCCTATGCCGTCGCTCGGCTCGCTTGCGACCGACGCCGTAAAGGGTATGCAGACCTTCCCGCATCTGCTTTTGTTCCCTGCAATACTCATAAGCGTTATAATACTTGCGTTCAATCTTCTCGGTGACGGACTGCGCGACGCGTTCGATCCCAAGCTGAAGAACTGAGAAGGGAGACGAATACTTTGAGCGAAAAACTGTTAGAGATCAAAGACGAAAGACTGTCGTTCTTCACTCCTGTCGGCGAAGTAAAAGCCCTTAACGGCGTTTCCTTCTCGATGGAGGAGGGCGAAGTCCTTGGAATAGTCGGTGAGTCCGGTTCAGGAAAATCGGTCACCGCATATTCGATAATGGGTCTTACCGCATATCCGGGAAGACTTGTCGGCGGTACTATCCGCTTTAACGGACATAAGATCGACGAAATGACCGAAAAGGAGTTCAGAAAGATCCGTGGAAACGAGGTCTCGATAATATTCCAGGATCCTATGACCAGCCTTAACCCGGTTTATACGATAGGCAACCAGATAACAGAGGTCATAAAGCTGCACACCGACAAAACGTCGTCTGAGGCGCATGCGCGCGCCAAAGAGCTGCTTGAACTGGTCGGTATAAACGAGCCGGAGAAGCGTCTTAAGCAGTATCCGCACGAGCTTTCGGGCGGTATGCGTCAGAGGGTCATGATAGCCATAGCACTTGCGTGTGAGCCGAAGCTGCTTATAGCCGATGAGCCTACAACGGCTCTCGACGTTACCATTCAGGCTCAGATACTTGAACTTATGCAGGAGCTCCGCAAAAAGCTTGGAATGAGCATTATAATGATAACGCATGACCTGGGTGTTGTTGCAAGCATGTGCGAAAAAGATCGCGGTTATGTACGCCGGGCATATAGTTGAGTACGGTACCGCGGATGAAATATTCTATGACCCGAGTCACGAGTATACAAAGGGTCTTATTAAATCAATTCCTAAGCTCAATGTTGAGACGACCGAAAGACTTGTCCCGATAGAGGGACAGCCGGTAGACCTTCTCAATCCTCCGGCAGGATGTCCGTTTGCACCGAGATGTGCGAACTGCATGAAGATATGCTTACATGAGATGCCGCCCAAGACCGAGCTTAGCGATACCCACTACAGCCACTGCTGGCTGCTTCAGAAGGATGAATACACGAAGGGAGAGGAAAGCTGTGAGTGATGAGAAAAAGCTGGTTGAAGTACAGCACTTGCAGCAGTATTTCCCGGCAGGCGGAGCCGGCAAAAACAAGCGTTTTGTCAAAGCCGTCGATGATGTGTCATTTTATATTTTAAAGGGCGAGACCTTAGGTCTTGTCGGTGAGTCGGGCTGCGGAAAGACGACTGTAGGACGTACTCTTTTAAGACTTTACGAGCCGACCGACGGTAAAATAATATACGACGGCAATGTTATTTTCGATAAGGAAAACAAGATTGCTGCAAAAATGCTTCCTTACAGAAGAAAATGCAGATGGTGTTCCAGGATCCGTACGCCAGCCTTGACCCGAGAATGACGATAGGCGATATAGTCGGTGAGTCCATCGATATCCATAAGCTTGCCGCAAACAAGAAAAGAACGCCGCGAGCGTATAATATCGCTCCTCCAGCGCGTGGGTCTTAACAGCGAGCACGCAAACCGCTATCCGCATGAGTTTTCGGGCGGTCAGCGTCAGCGCGTCGGTATAGCACGCGCACTTGCGGTCGATCCGAAGTTTATCGTATGTGATGAGCCGGTATCGGCACTTGATGTTTCAATTCAGGCCCAGGTAGTCAACATGTTTGAGGATCTGCAGGCCGACCTCGGTCTTACTTATCTTTTATAGCACATGACCTAAGCGTTGTGAGACACATATCAAACCGCATAGGTGTTATGTATCTCGGAAAGCTTGTTGAGCTGGCTGACAGCTACGAGCTTATAACACACAGCGTTCACCCGTATACAAGAAGCCTTATCTCGGCTATCCCTGAGGCTGACCCGATAACGGCACGCGCTTCAAAGCGTATACCGCTTGAGGGCGATGTTCCAAGCCCCTTGAATCCGCCGAGCGGATGCCGCTTCAGAACAAGGTGCCCGTACGCGGACGAAAGATGTGCCGCTGAGGTGCCTGAGTTTAAGGAAGTAGGTTCCGGTCATTTTGCCGCATGTCATCATCTTGACAAGGTGGCTAAATAAGATATTTATTGTGCGAAAAGCGCAGTGGATATATATTCAAGGCAGCAAAAAGCTGCTAAAAATGTAGGAGGAAGTACCATGAAAATCAAGAAACTTGTTGCAATGTTCTTGACCCTTGCACTTGCTGTTTCTATGGTCGCCCGCATGACTTCATGCGGCAGCAAAGACACAGGCAAGAAAGAGTGGGACAAGAGTGTTACGGTTCAGATCGGACCTAACCCTGAGACACTTGACCCTGCTCTGAACAGTGCAGTCGACGGCGGTAGTATGCTTATTACCCTGTTCGAAACACTGCTGATTATTGATAAGGACAACAATGTCCAGCCCGGTCAGGCAGAGAAGTATACCGTATCTGATGACGGTCTTACCTGGACCTTCACCATGCGTGACGGTCTTAAGTGGTCAGACGGCACAGAGCTCAACGCTAAGGACTATGAATACACCTTCAAGCGTATCGTAGATACCAATGTTGCTGCTCCGTATGCTCTTACTGTCGCAGGAATGATAGAAGGTTACCTTGATGCTCGCGGCAATCCCGATGCAGACGGCAAACCTACCACTACACCTGATCCTAATCTTCTCAACGTAAAGGCAAGCGATGACGGCAAGACTCTTACCATCAAGCTCGCATATCCGTGCTCTTACTTTGATAAAATTGTCTCCTTCGGAACCACCAGCCCGGTGCAGAAGGCTACTGTTGAAGCCAACGGCGATGCTTGGGCAACTAAGCCGGAAACCTATATCTGCAACGGTCCTTTCATGATCAGTGAGTGGACTCCGAGTGAGCGTATAGTCTGCAAAAAGAACCCGAACTACAAGGGCGGTTGGGATTCAAGCAAGATAGTTGCCGATACCATTACCTTCCTGCTTCTTGAGGATTCCAGCGCTTCTTATGCCGCTTATACCAGCGGTACCGCTCAGATGATCAAGGATGTTCCGACTGAGGAGATCCCGACCCTTAAAGAGCAGAAGAAAGACGAATTCTATATTGATACCAATCTCGGAACCTACTATATCAGTCTGAACCTCAGCAAGGCTCCGTTCGACAATGTAAATGTACGTAAGGCTCTCAGCCTTGCTATTGACCGTGAGTATGTTGCCAGCACCATTATGCAGGGCACATATACCGCAGCTTACAATTATGTCGGACCGAATATTATAGACGCTGAGGGCATGTTCTTCGACAATGCAAAGAAGGCTAACAACGGCAATACCTACATCAGTGCCGATCATGAGGCCAATCTCGCAGCAGCCAAGCAGGCTCTTGCAGATGCCGGATATCCGAACGGAGAAGGTCTGCCGACCCTCACCTATATGACCAACGATTCCGGCTACCATGTCCCGGTTGCCGAGTATCTTCAGCAGGCATTCAAGGAAATCGGCGTTACGATGAACATCGATAAGGTCGACTGGTCGTCATTCACATCAACTCGCCGTGAGGGTAACTATGAAATAGCCCGTAACGGTTGGATAATGGACTATAACGACGCTTCCAACATGCTCGAGCTGTTCTATTCGACCAACGGCAACAACGACGGTAAGTACAACAATCCGGCTTTTGACGCTGCTATAGACAAGTCAAAGGTTGCCGACAAGAAGGCGCACTTCGAAGCTCTCCATGAAGCTGAGAAGATCGCTATGAATGACTATGCGTTTATTCCGCTGGCATACTACAACGACTTCTGGCTCCAGAGCACTTCCCTTTAAGGGAATCTGGCACAGCCCGTATGGATACTGGTACTTCCAGTACGCATACATTGAGCAGTAATCTGCTGTCTTATTAAGACAACATCGGCCGCCCACGCGAAAGCGTGGGCGGCTTTTTTGTTGTGGAGATGATTTTGCCGGAATCGGAATAACAAAACCAAACCCTGTGGTATGTTTAAAAAGTCTGCTGACCGGGTCTGAAAGACCGGTTTACATTCATACAGCAGTATGTAAGATTTATTCACCGTCGTATACTGATAAATTTTAGTTTATCTGCGTAATGAAATATTGACAGACTGAGCCGAACGAGCCCCCAGTGTCGTTCCGCGCGGTTTTATTAGGTTTTAAGGAACGACACATAGGTCGTTCCCTACAAATGCACAATTTGATTTTCGGTTTCTTATGCCTATAAACTAAAATTTATTTTCTGAAATATTTTATAAACCTATTGACAAACAAAAAACAAGTGATATAATGAACATATGAACAAACGTTCATATGATATGTGGAAGGAAAAAACCGATGGAAGATAATAAGAAATACTACGATGAGGGCATAGAGGTCTGCGATTATATACATGCCCATGAGGATACCGTGAGATCGGTCAAGGCAATGCTGCCGGAGGATGAAACCCTGTACGATCTTGCCGAACTTTACAAAATATTCGGCGACAGCACCAGGGTCAAGATACTTTATGTGCTGCTTGAAGCCGAAATGTGCGTCTGTGATATCTCCACGCTGCTCGGTATCAGCCAATCGGCGATTTCACACCAGCTGAAGCTTTTTTGAAGCAGTCGGATCTGATAAAGTCAAGACGCAGCGGCAAAACTGTCTTTTTTATTCGCTTGCCGACGAACATGTCAGTGTCATACTTAACAGTGGGATGGAGCATATACTTGAAAAAATAAACTTTGTCAGGCTGTTCGATCACCGATATCACTACAGTATTCCGTGCATTAAAACGCTTGCGTTTTAATTGAAATTTATAAAATCATATGCCTTACGGCTGAAAGGGTAATCACTATGAAAAAGGTGTTTAAATTAGAGGATCTTGACTGTGCAAATTGCGCTCGGAAAATGGAGGACGGCATTAAAAAAATTGACGGAGTCACCGACGCTTCGGTTAATTTTCTTGCACAGAAGCTGACTCTTGAGGCTGATGATGACAGATTTGACGCAATACTTAAAGAGGTCATAAAACCTGCAAAAGATCGAGCCCGATTGTACGGTGATTGTAAAATGACACGCAAACAAAGGAAAAACCTTTACAGAATAATAGCCGCCGCAGTTCTGCTTGTCGCTGCGACGCTTGCAGATGTATTCCTGCTTCCGTCGGGTGGGAAAATGGGAGATACTGAAGCTGGCAATATATCTTGTCCCGTATTTTGTGATAGGATATGATATTCTTTGGCGCTCTGCAGTAAACATATCGCACGGACAGGTGTTTGACGAAAACTTCCTTATGGTTGTTGCAACACTCGGCGCGCTTTGTATAGGATTTTTTCCCGATACCGAGGAGCAGTACCGCGAAGCGGTATTTGTAATGCTATTCTATCAGGTCGGCGAGCTGTTCCAGAGTGTTGCTGTCGGAAAGAGCAGAAAGTCGATATCCTCGCTTATGGACATAAGACCGGATTGCGCGTATATAGAACGTGACGGCGAGCTTGTTCCGGTCGATCCGGAGACCGTTGCGGTAGAGGATATCATTACAGTAAGACCGGGCGAAAAGATACCGCTTGACGGTATAGTGACCGAGGGAACCTCCGATCTCAATACTGTCGCTCTCACCGGTGAAGCTGATCCGCGTGCGGTGGCAGCCGGCGACGCTGTGATAAGCGGTTGCGTCAATATGAGCGGCGTTATAAAGGTAAAGGTTACGCATACCTTCGGGGAGTCTACGGTATCCAAAATACTTGAGCTGGTCGAAAATTCAAGCGAAAACAAATCAAAGAGCGAACAGTTCATAACCAAGTTTGCAAGGATATATACACCGGCTGTTGTAATAGCCGCTGTGCTCCTGGCTGTGCTGCCGCCCCTCGTTATTCCGGGCTCCTTTATCGCTAATTTCCCGACGTGGCTGATAAGGGCACTGACCTTCCTTTTTGTAATATCGTGCCCCTGCGCGTTGGTTATTTCCGTTCCGCTGGGTTTTTTCGGCGGTATCGGCGGTGCCTCCAAAAAAGGCATACTCGTCAAGGGATCAAACTATCTTGAAACGCTGTCAAAGGTGAAAACGGCTGTTTTCGACAAAACAGGAACACTGACTAAAGGAACGTTTTCGGTTACCGAGATTCACCCTGAAAATATCACGGAAGAGCAGCTGCTGCATCTGGCGGCACACGCAGAGGCATTCTCAAATCACCCCATTGCCGTGTCGCTGAGAAACGCCTACGGCAAGCCGGTGAATATGGACGCTGTCGCCGATGTTTCGAGATCACCGGGCGCGGCGTCAAGGCTAAGGTTGACGGTAAAACTGTTTATGCAGGAAATGCGGCGCTGATGCAGGAAACAGGTCTTACGCCTGCAGCATGCCCGGCTCCCGGCACCGTTATACATGTGTCGTATGACGGAAAATATGCAGGTTATCTGCTTATATCGGACACTCAAAGGAAACCTCAAAGGCGGCAATAGCAGCATTAAAGGAGTGCGGAGTCGAAAGAATAGTCATGCTTACCGGCGACCGCAAGGAAACCGCCGAGGCGATTTCAAAGGAGCTTTCGATAGACGAATACCACGCCGGACTGCTTCCTGCCGATAAGGTCGATATGGTGGAAAAACTGCTTTCGGAAAACAGGACAGACGGCAAGCTTGCCTTTGTGGGCGACGGCATAAATGACGCGCCGGTGCTCATGCGTGCCGATGTGGGTATAGCCATGGGAGCTCTCGGTTCAGATGCCGCTATTGAGGCTGCCGATATTGTACTTATGGATGACGACCCTGCAAAGATAGCCGAGGCAATGAAGATTTCAAGGCTCACACTTCGCATCGTCAGACAGAATATAGTTTTGCCCTTGCGGTCAAGGCGGCGGTGCTTCTGCTTGGCGCTTTAGGACTGGCACCGATGTGGCTTGCGGTGTTTGCGGATGTCGGCGTAGCGTTTTTGGCAATACTCAACGCAATGAGAACGCTGAAAAAGTAGTTGCATTGAAAATGGGTGCAGAAAAAAAACAATCGGGTTGATTAATATATCCGAAAACGGTGGGAGCAAAACTTCCACCGTTGAGCGTGTCGAAAAAGTCGACACGCTTTTGGACGGGAATGCCGCTCGCTCGAAAATCAAAGATTTTCGGACTGCGCTCTATCCCCGCCAATACCACCCCAGCGTCCTTGAAAAACCGCTATATTCTGCGGTTTTTCGCTTACAAGGTGTTTTTCCGCCGCGCATGTCAGCGGAAAAACAGAAAATGCAGCATAACCGACGAAAGAGTAGACTTTGAGGTTTATCGACAGACTGAACGGTGGGAGCAAAACTCCCACCGTTATTTTTTAGATATAATAAATTTCAGTTTATAGGTGTTCAAAAACAAATGGCTAATTGAATTTTTGTAAGGAACGACACATAGGTCGTTCCCTACGTCCGTCAATATTTCATTACGCAGATAAACTAAAATTTTGTCTGCCGCAAAATCCGAATAATATGTTGCGGGAACTTAGAATATGTGATAAAATCATAGCTAAAGCAAAAAGGAGATAATTTTATGAATGTTACGGAACGCTTTTTGAAATATGTTACATTTGCCACTGCGTCGGATGAGGACAGCACCACATTTCCGTCAACATCAGGTCAGCTCGTACTTGCCGATTATCTGACCGAAGAGCTGCGGATGATAGGAGTTGCCGATGCCCAGCGCGACCTAAACGGATATGTCTACGGTCATATTCCGGCAACACCGGGCTTTGAAAATGAGCCGGTAATAGGTCTTATAGCCCATATGGATACATCACCTGACGCGCCGGGTGAAAATGTAAACCCTAAGATAGTAAAATACGACGGCAAAAAATCTGCCCATGATCGACGACCGCTACATAGGCGAGGACATGATAGTGAGCGACGGTACGACACTGCTCGGTGCGGATGATAAAGCCGGCGTTGCCGAGATAGTTTCCGCATGCGAAAGACTTATAAACGGTGAAGTAAAGCACGGTGCTGTCAGCATTTGCTTTACGCCGGATGAGGAAATAGGCAGCGGTACCGATAGGTTTGATCACAAACGCTTTGCCGCTGATTTTGCCTATACTGTCGACGGAGGCGAGCTTGGCGGAATTGAGTACGAAAACTTCAACGCCGCAGCAGTAAGACTGAATGTCTACGGACTGAATACACATCCGGGCTCGGCTAAGGGAAAGATGCGTAATGCCGCTTTGTATCTGAATGAATTCATTTCAATGCTGCCCGATGCCGAAACTCCGGCGCATACAGAGGGGCAGGGAAGGCTTCTATCACGTTTCCTATGTGAACGGGACCGAGTCGAAAGCCGAGCTTCATATGATAATCAGGGATCACGACCGTGAAAAATTTGAGGGCCGCAAGCTGTTTGTAAAGCAGGTTGGCAGCCTATCTTAATGATAAATACGGTGACGGTACATTTTCATTACAGATAACCGACAGCTATTATAACATGCGCGAGATTATCGAAAAACACATGGAAATAGTGGAGCACGCGAAAGAGGCAATGCTGGCAAACGGTGTTGAACCGGTTATCACTGCAATTCGCGGCGGCACTGACGGAGCAAGACTTTCTTTTGAGGGACTGCCCTGTCCGGACATTTCGACCGGAGGAATGAATTATCACAGCATCTATGAGGCGATACCTGTATCGGCTCTTGGCAAAATGACCGATATTATTGTTAAAATAGTCGAAGCGTGAAAAAGCCTGCCTGCACCGATATATTTTTCGGTGCAGGCATTTTGTATTTTTGGCTTTAACAAATAAGTGATTATGCATGTTTTGTGTCGATTATATCAAAGGAAAATTGCTCAAAAGCAGCAGTATGATGTGTAATATTTATACAAAATGCATAAATTTAATTTTGACAATTAGATGATTTGAATAATATGACTAAATAATGGCGAGTTTTTAGTGTCGGAAGTATCAAACAGTGCTGATTTATGCATTTACTTGTGTTTCCCTCTAACGTATCATATAGACAGGGAAGACCTAACTATATCTATTTACGGAGGGAAAAACATGAAATTCAATCAGAAGAATGGGCAAAGATATTTTGCCATGTTTCTGTCGGCTGTTTTGACCGCAGGAACGATGATGGCTGCACTGATCGTTCCATCAGCATCAGCCAGGGCCGTCGATAAATATACCGGCACCTTTACATACGATTTTTTGAAGGACGGCGAGAGCTGCTACGAAGCCGAAAATGTTGTTGACGGCTATCTTGATAACGACGGCTTTACATATGCGCTTCGTATGAATTACGAGGTCGACAGCGAGGGTATGCATTTTAAGTCCGGCAGACCTACCGGCGCTACCGCCGTTGATTCGGCGCATAGCGGTTTGTGGGTAAAGACCGACGCGCCTTACGGTGCATTCCTTTGTTAAGGATGCCGATTACGCTACTGCGGACAATCCCGACGGCAACGTTATTATAAGGAAGGGTTATAAGTATAAAATAACCGTTAATTATAAAATCGAGAGCGTTGACGAGAGCAATGTTACCACAGTGTCCATCGGTCTGGGACAGACCACAGGCGGAAGCATTGCAGGCAATGACTTTAAGGCATTTAAGAGTGTCCGTAATAATGTCGATACCGCAAATGTGACTACCGATGATGCGACACTTACATTTGAGTTTATTGCCGATGAGAGCCAATACGCTGCAAACAATGAAAAGTTAGGAATATATGCCGGCTATTTTGGCACTGCAAACAATATGGACTCCAGAGCAAGATACCTTATAAAAAATGTTTTTGTTGAAGTATCAAAATTAAGCGCTACTGTCTATGATTTCATTGGCGCGGACGGCACTAAAATCTTTGATGACAAATTGGATGTTTCCAAGAGTAACTGGGCGAGTTTGTCAAGGGGTAAATGTGGCCCGCACTGCACACAGCACCGGTGAAAACGGTTTTACCGTTATATCCGGACGCAGCGAGGAATATCAGAACGGTACTATGAGTGCCGCATATCTTGTTGGCGATCCCGATCATTTGGGGACGCTTGGCAGCCGCTCTGTTAAAATGGTCGCAGGAAAAGAGTACGGCGTTACAGTGAAGTATAAGCTCCTTAACAGCGGCAGAGGAAATGCAGACAGTACCGTTTTTACAGGAGGATCCGTATGCAAACGATCCGCAGCTTACCCTCGGTCTCGCGACGCTCAGCGACTATCGTATCGACGGAGCTCTGACCGTTGTAGCAAAGGATATTATCAACCGTGATACCGGCACCCCCGAGGGAACCGATTCAGACATAATTCTTGACGGCGAATGGCGTTATATGTCTGCCGATATAGTTGCGGACAGCGCCATGGCAGGCAAGTGGCTTGCGATAAGCGCGGGCTTTAAAAATGCATTCAATATGGTTATGAATACCGACGACTGTGTTCAGTTCCTTATTGAGAAAGTGACCGTTACTGTTAAGGATTCGACCGAAAAGTCACTGTCCCGTATAGCGGAATACGGCTTTGACGGCACACTTGATATTTACCATGCCGACAGCAGCTATGTTATTGAGACCGGCAAGTACTTTGCAGATATAAACAGCGGCGCTGTTTATACCGAGATTCCCTCGTCGGACGCTTCGGTCATGTGCGTAAGCAAGGGCAGCTTTGTTGCAGCCGAGAATGTTGATAATGTAGTTACCTATAAAGAGACAGAGTGCGGCATCACTCCTTATCTGCCGCAGAACCGCCTTGGCGAAGGTGCGATGTACTGGACCGACGCCGAAGGCAGCAGGATCACCGATTGGTCGGCTGAAGGCATCCGCAAGATATACGCAAAATATCCGACCGATGCCGCAGCGTGGGATTTCAGCAATGGTGAGCTTGACGTTTACTATACCATACAGGCATCAAAGAACGCTTCCACTACTAATTCGACCTATTCGTTCGGAAGCGACGCGACACATAAGAGCTTCATTAACATAAAGGATGCAGGTACTGATTCCTTCAGGGTTGAACTGGCACTCTCGGCTACCCCGGGCGCCGGCAAGACCGACGGCTACAGAGTAACAGCCGGCAAATACGCCATTCAGTTCAGCATCAAGCTTTCCAAGGAAGAGGAAAAGGGCTCGCTCCGCTTCTTTCTTGTCGATAAGAGCGGTATCGGTCAGATAGGTCACAAAGCCGGCAATATCGTTATCAAGAACAATATTACCTATAATAATGGTGAATGGACAACATATAACGCTGAGTTTACCGTCCCGACTATCACAAATTGCTCAACCTGTGAGAATACACCGCTTGATGTTCTTATGCTCTGCTACTCGTTTGACGGCGGAAAGATGGCAACCGACATTTCGCTTGCCGATATAAAGATCAAGAAGATCGGTGACGATACCTCTATTTACAGCAATGCTGTCGCTAATGCCTACAGCTCGATACGCGGTGAGAGCGGAGCAGGCGAGGCTTATGTTTCAGCAGGCCTCCGTTTCAGAGCGCATCTTGAAAATGATTACCTTGCAAAGGTCAACGCTGCCAATGAGGCAGGCTTCATAATTGCTCCCGAAAAGAATACCGTCGCCGAAGGCTGGTACGATATCAGCAACACAAGTACCGGTCTTATAAAGTCGGTTGCTGTAAAAAAGCCGGGTATGAATGAAGTCATATACGATGAAGGCGACGGCTACAAGGATTATCAGCTGATACTTACCGGACTTACAAAGGACGGGAAGCAGAAGAGCCTTAAGGGCACAAACTTTGTTTCTGTGTTCTATATCAAGACAGGCGATACCTATGAGTACTTTTATGTAAGACAGGGATCGTATGACACCGTTAAGTCCGCCTACGCGGCGAGCGGGGCCAGCGTTTCCAACTACTGATAAGGAGTAAAAAATGATGAAATACGAGAAACCGAGTGTTGACATTTTAAACCTTATGAGTAAGACCGCCGTCGCTGCCGACGATCCGTTCAGCCTTTTGGAGCTGGGCGAGGGCGGCAAAGAGGTGGAAATATCTGTAAACGACTTTTGGGATTTGACTTGAGCAGGAAAAAGATATATAATATACATAAATCGGGCCGCAAACGATTTGATTTTGTGAATGTTATATAAAACCACAAACTGTTAGCAAAGGAAAAAGCTTATGAATTTATTCAAAAGATCATTAGCCGTTATTTTGCTTGCTGTAATGATGATAACCGTGTTTTCCGCCTGTAATGACTCAGGCGGAAACACGAGCAGCACGAGCAGCAATGCAACAGGCAGCGATCAGGTCGATGCCGACGATATCAGAAACGTATACATATCGAAGCAGGCAATATCGCTGTTTGATGCGGACAACAAACCGGCGTACCGAATTATCCGCTCGTCTGAATGCAGTGCGACGGTAAAAAGACGCGGCTTTAAACATTTACCGTCTGGCAAAGAAGCAGCTCGATATTAAAATGAGCTGTATCGATGACTCTACCGAAAAGGGCGAGTGGCTCGAGATACTTGTCGGCGATACCAACCGTGAGGAGTCTAAAAAGGCTGCCGAGATACTTGAAAAGTATACCACCGGTAAAAAAAGCGCAGATTATGCGATATGCCTTATCGACAACAGCGTTTGCATAGTCGGCTACCCGATGAGAGCGTCGCCGAGGGAGCTAAGTATTTCGCCGAGACTTATCTCAAGGAAGGTACGACCGAGATGGCTGGCGGCATATGCTACACATACAATGCACCTGTCAGCGCCTCTGTGACCATATGCGGCACCGATAAGCTGAAGGATATCAAAATTATCCGTCCCATATATAATGTAGGCTATCTTACCGAGGTAGAGACAGGGAAGCTTATCGATTATCTGCATGAAAGTACAGGCTATAAGATCGAAAAAATAAAGGATCAGGTAGCAAGAAACGACGGATCTTATGAGCTTGATCAGACCCCTGTTTCGGAATGTGAAATTATAATCGGTAACTGTAAGCGTGACGGCGTTAACGTAATAGCTGACAAGGAAAAGTACGAAATACGCATTGAAGGCAAAAAGATATATATAAACGGCGGAAGCCCTTATGCCACATCAGCTGCCGTTACGGTCTTTACCGATATGGTAAAGAATAATAAAGTCATAACCGATTCAATGTCCATAGCAGAGGGAGACTATAAGGAAACGGTCAAGAATTATGATTCTTCGACCTATCTGAAACTAACCTGGCAGGATGAGTTTGAGGGTGAAGACTTTGATCCGGTCTGGTATATGAGATGGGATGAGACTGCTTATGCCAAAAACGTAATAACCGGAAAACAGCCCTACCGCGGCAGCTCAAAACTCAAAAACAACTACGTTAAGGACAGCTGTCTTGTATATGAGGCAATAGAAACAGCTGATGCATACTACGGCGGCGGTCAGGATACGAGAGACCATTTTGCTTACCAGTACGGATACCTTGAAATATCGTCACTCCATCCGAAGGGCAGATCCTTCTGGACTGCGTTCTGGATGGGCGGAATAGCATTGAATGGCGATGAGTATTATCACACCGAGATCGACGTTGAAGAGTGCTTCGGAGACGGTACATGGGTCTACGGCAATACATTTGCGTGGCCAAGCAACACAGTCAAGAAATTTGATCCTGGTGCAAAGGAAATACACGTCAATAATAAGTACTATGCTCTTGACGAGCGCGGCTTCTGGCTTGACTGCCACACATACGGATACTGGGCGCTTGACAACAAGACCGTCAAGTTCACCTGCGACGGTGTTGACTATGTTACCCAGTCTATAAGAGAGGGTGCGGAGCAGATGGTAATAGATCAGCCGCTTTACCTTAGAATAGGTTCGACACAGGGCGCTAACGAACGCGGCGGTACACCTTCGGACGATCCTTGGGAGTGGGAAAACTCAAGTACATACTATATCGACTGGATAGAGATATATCAGTTGAAAGGTATGAAGCAGTATGCAAAGGATGCAACCGGCACCTGGCGCGTCACAAGAGTGCAGGAATAAAGGAGAGCATATGATGAATTTAAGAAAACTTCATAAAGCAATCAGTATTTTGTGCGCTGCCCTCCTCATAGTATCGCTTGGTGCGATTGCTTTAAACGGCGTTACAAGCGCCTTCAGAGTGGGCGATACGCCTACAGGATCGACAGTAAGGCTGACATTTGACAATAATACCGGTGTGTCCGGCTTCTACGATGCAGCCATGAAGTATAACGGATATACTTCCGATCCGGAAAACGGCAGCAATAGGGTGGTATTTGTTAATTCTTTAATGGGAACCTCACGCAGCATTGAAATAGGCAAGGACGACAGCGCCACAGCCGACCGCCTTTGCGACCAACGCATTTTCAATGCAGTCGGGCGAGCAGTATGTCATATCCTTTGACTATAAGGTCAAGGCCGGCTCGTACAGCGCGAATAACATTATTCAACTGATGCTGCTCAGAGGCAAAATGATAGACTATGCCGATTCAAAAGGCAATGTCATAACTCCGGGAAAGACTGTCCTTGCGACCGATTTCTCAAACTTTAAGATCACCGCAGAAAACGGAACACTGATGTCTGACGGTAAGGTATACAAACTTGATTCAGACTCAAAGTGGCTCCACGCCGAGGTCACGGTCACGGCTCCTGCCAATATGAACGGAGCGGATCACCTCTATTTACAGGTCATTTCGAATGCAAACTGTGACGAAACGGTTTACTTTGATAACTTCTATATAGACCGTGTCGGCGATAACGGTGAAGATCTTAATAACGAGTTTGTTTTCGACTTCAAATCGGCTGACGGTACGAAATGGAATCCATTGGATCACAAGGTGTTTGCTCACAGCTCTGAAGATAAGGGAAAGCTTTCATTTGTAGCTGACGACGGCGCATTTTACTACCAAGGCCGATGTTAAGCCGGATACCAACACAGGCTGGAGACAGCTGCTCGCGGTATACGATGCCGATAACGGCGGTTACTTCAAATTTTTGAAGGACACGACCTATGCCGTCACCGTCAAATATAAGTTGTCGACCCTTTCGAGTAAAGCGCTTCGCTTGCCGTAAGCGCAACGACTGCGGAGTCACAGGATAAGCATAAGGCTCCCGGTGAAAAGGGTGCATGGCACACTGTGTGCTGTATAGGCTGGACCGATAATCTGACCGCTGTAAACAGCGATTGGCAGTATTACACCGCTGTTTTCAATTCGACCGATAAGGGAGTTGCCGACGGTTGGCTCTACCTTACCGCAAGCGGCAGTGATAATCAGCCCAATACATTTACCGTTGAGTCGGTTACAGTCAAAGAGGTAAGATATAAAGACGGAGTCGGAGCCGTACGTTTTGAGAGCAACGGCGGCGATTATGCCGCACCGGTGCTCGGCAGGATAGGCTCAAAGGTGACTCTCCCGTCGGGCATTAAAAACGGGGACAAAGCCCTTGCGGGATGGTACACCGATCCCGAATGCAAGACCGGTTATGTCGGTTACGAATATCAGTTAACAAGCACCGGCACGACGCTTTATGCACGCTGGAGCAGTTCGGTCATAACTGTGACAAAAAACAATAGCGGAATAATCACTAAGGAAAACCTGCGCGGCAGGTACCGTGATCCCGAGACCTACACGTCCCGAACAGTCAATGTTCTTTGAAGGCTGGTATACCGACATTACATTTAAAAACAAAGTCACCGAATATCCCGATCAGGACATATATCTTTATGCAAAATATAATGCAACATTTTTAGGATTTAATGAGAGCGGAGTAACCGACAGTTCAAATAATGCCTACAGCATTATTGCCGATCCGGACGATCCTTCAAACAGCTGCATTAAGTTTTCGTCACCCAAGGGCTCGACCAACAATATAGAATTGGGTATGTACGATGCAACCGGTTCAAAAGCATTCAGATTAAAAGCTAAAACGACCTACACAATAAGCGCAAAGGTCAAGGTGCTGCCAGGTATGAAGGGCGGGGAGCTTAAATTAATGCAGGGCAGCCAGTCTGCCTATAATCCCGCCCGTCCAAAGCTTGTTATCAGCGGCTTTAATTACCGTTGGAACAATGTTACCGGAGAATCAGGAACAGATTGGATCACCGTAACCGGCAGCTTCACCACAGGTGACACCCTTTACACCGATGAAATATATTATATCTCGGCCGATAAGCTGTATTTGGGCCTCAGCGGTCTGCCTGACGGCGGAAGTGCCAATGATGTTCCGGCATCGGTGCTTATTGATGATGATGTGCTTATAAGTGAGCTCAGCGACACCATACCCGAGGAGCGGTTGCCATATTCTTTGAGAATAACTTCGGCAAGGTAAACACCATTTACGGCTATCCGGGCGAAGAACTTATACTTCCTGTTCCGGACAAGGTGACCGCCAGACGTTTTGTCGGCTGGTTCACCGATAAGCAGCTGTACAATCAGTATACCGAAACGGTTTTCGGCAACGAAAGTATTACGCTTTACGCCAAGTGGCAGTCTGAGGACTGGATATGTGATTTTGAAAATTTCAATGCCTCGCTGCTCGGTAAAGCTTTTGAACTTGTGACCGAGAACGGAAACACCTACATGAAGTATCGCGGTGATAACAAAACCTCAGATTCAAGGACAATTTTAAACAATGCCGGCGTATCTTTTGCAGGCTATCACGGAAACAAATACATAGTTGAGTTTGATTATCGCCTGAAAAGCTCTGATTCGACATTCAAAGCACTTTTCATGCAGTCGGCAAGCAGCAACGCCTGGGCCACTGCTACCAGCGTTGAAGAAATAACGGGACGACTGTCAGGCGGATCTGCATGGCAGAAGGCCTCGATATCTATGACTGCAAAGGCAAATACCAATAACCTGAGCTTTTTCAATATTTCAATTAAGGGCGCCGCGGAGCTTGATATCGACAATGTCGTGTTTAAGACCGTAAGCGATCATTCGTCCAACTACGGCAGCACATCGGTCGTATTTGAGACCGGCTGCGATATCAAGGCTGATCCTGCTTTCGGTGATCCGGGCGACACCTTCAGATTCCCCGAGCTTACAAAGGCAGGCTATACCTTTGCAGGCTGGTATGAGGATGCGTCGTACATGACGCCGTGCAGCAGTAATGAATTTGACAAAAATCCCAAGACGCTGTATGCCAAATGGTTTATAGGCAATGTAAATGAAGGATTTGAAAACCTGCCGAGTGATATTGTTAAGGTCCTTGCGACCTGCTACAGCTTCAATACCCGACTCTCCTACATATAAGGCAGAGGGTATAAGAAGCGGAAGCACCTCCATTTTCCGTGACGGCACGCAGACCGCAACAAGAAGCTTTGCACTTTGCCGCGACACTTCGTCAATGCTGAAACAGGGCGGCCAGTATACTCTTACCTTCTATGTCAAGCCCACAAGCGTTACCGATTCAGCAGGCACGATCTCGCTTGCCGGTGTAAGCGTTAACACGAGACTTACCAAGCCGAACACCACCGAAAAGATAATCGATTACGGAAATCTTAAGGTCGGAGAGTGGAACAGGATAACTTATACATTTACCGCTAAGGATAACTACATAGGACTTATGACGGTCGGCGGAGCTGATATGTATTTTGACGACTTTAATGTCGCTCTTACGGGCTATACAGGTTCTTCGACCGGTGACTCAAGTGTTCCGGCGGTCGTATTCATAACTCTGGCATTTGCGGCGGCGGCAGTATTTGTTATAAACAGTATAATCTCACACAGCTACCCTGTTGTAAGGGTAAGAATGGAGCAGCATATGAAAATATCATTTAAAAAAGTTATAAAGCTCACTGTTTATTGCCTGCACGATCCTCGGAGCTCTTGCCGGATGTAGCGGCAGCGATAAGGGTGGCAGCAGCAACAGCAGCACTGCTTCTACCGGAAGCAACTCATCGGGAGCCATAAAGGTTCCGGGCAAGGACGTTGCTGCCGATTCAAAGTATGCCGATCCGGATTGGGATCCGTATGCAAGCATGCCGGAGAGCATTAAGGGCTCTACAGTCAGATTTGCTACATGGCGTGACCATACTCAGTCCGAGGGTGCGCTTGCGCTCAGCACGATAAATGACGATATCGGCATAAAGGTCGAGCTGTTTATGGTTCCTCAGTCAAATTATATTCAGAACCTTCAGGCCAAAATTGCATCAGGCGATATCCCGGATGTCTGTCTTTCAAACGAAGGTGATCAGTCTTTTCCGCTTACGATGCAGATTTTGCAGCCTATCAACAAGTGCTCGACCATCGATCTTAACGAGCCGTTCTGGGATCAGGGAATGATAGCAAGGAGCACCTTCAATGGTGACATCTATATGCTCAACTCAATAGGCTCACCGTGGGTCGGTGCCGACTTCGTTTACTACAATAAGAACCTGTTTGAAGAAAACGGCATAAAGACTCCTCAGCAATACTATGATGAGGGCAAATGGACCCTTGACAACCTCAAGAAGGTGCTCAAGGATGTCAAATCCATAGGCAGCAACTATCAAGGCGGTATGATGACGCCTCAGATGATAACCGCTATATATGACACGGCATTCATCAAATACGATTACAAGACCGGAATTTTCTCAAACAATGTAAACGATCCGAACCTTGTAAAGGCGTATCAGTGGTATGCCGATGTCAGAGATGAGGGCTTACTCGGAGGAAGCTATCAGAAATTTATGCAGGGCCTTACTGGTATCGTTATAACCGACTCTTTCGGACTCCGTAAGGAAGGTTATTTCAAGGAAATGTCTGCTGATGATATAGGATATGTTTATCTGCCGACCGTTGATATCGGCGGTAAGCAGATGTTTTCTTCAAACTACCGTATGTACGGTATCGTAGCCGGTGCCAAGAATCCGGATGCAGGAGCGTACTTCATCCGCTACTGGCTCGATAATGAAAACTATGACCTTACCCAGCTTTGCATAACTGCTGATGCGACCCAGTTCTACCTTGATATAGGCAATCACCCTGCCGATGAAAAAATTCTACAGCTTTGATGAAGCAGGCAGCGTTTCGATAGGCAGCAGAAACGATACGGCATTCACAAGCCCCGTTACAGGCGCACCTGCGGCACAGGTTAAAACAAAGATCCAGTCGGTCTCCAATCTTGTTGACACTGCAGTAAAGAATTTGAACGAGATCGTAAGTAAATCAACAGCCGCTTATAACTGATAAAAATTATTAAGAGGTTTTACCATGAGATCTAAATTATTTACAAAGATCGTCAGCATGATATCGGCAGTGGGCATTGTTGCATCACTTGTCACCGTGCTGGCTGTATCTGATCTGAGCGCGGCAGGAAGCGTATATTATCTCAATAATGCCGGCAGCGTCACGACCGTTTCGCTTGAAAACGGCGCGGCTCTGCCGACGCCTGAGGCGCCGATACCTGCAATGCCGTTCAAGGGTTGGTACAACAAGGATCTGTCACAGAAATACACGACAGCCGGAGACAATACGAGCCTTTACGCCGTGTGGGAGTCAAACGTGCTTTCCTTTGACGACGGTACCGGACTTTATCATCCGCATGACGGCGAGGGCGGATATTCAAAGCTCGGTCAGGTCGGCGGCATGACGCCGCATACCGTGACCGATGACCCTACCGGATCTGCGACCAATAAGGTCATGTACCTGAACCTTACAGGCAACAAAAACAATACCAACATGGCTTTCCTCTCGGTCAGTGGGACCGAAAAAGGACTTGAGCTTGCGTCAAACACAAAATATGTGCTCGCTTTCAGGTATTATATACCGACCAGCACATCAAGCAGTATTCAGGTCCAGTTCCGCGGCGCGGTAGCTGAGGGCGTGCGGCAAGTCAGGCGGTAAGGCGGCGACTCCTTACACCCAGATGACATTTACAGGTGTTACATCAGGCTGGCAGGATGCATCGCTTACCTTTACCACCGGTGATACCACGCAGTTCCCACTCCTTATGATGAATGTTTATGATTACACCGGTTCGTCCAAGATATATATTGATGATATCGCACTTTCAGCAATAAGCGATCCGGAAAAGACTTATACCTTCAATAATCGCGGCACAGTATCAGAGACTACGCTCAGTCTCGGTGCCGGTCTGCCGGAGGTTAAATCGTCCACATTCCTTGGCTGGTATGACAAGTCGCTTACATACCGCTTTGTATCGGCTCCTATATACGGTACCGAGCTGTATGCGAAGTACGACGGAGTATTGCTTGATTTTGACAGCGACGGGATCTTTAATCCGAACAACACTTCGGGCAAAGATGTCACACTGTCAAGGTCTGACGCCGCTCCCGGTGTTACCGGCTCGGCGCTCCTTGCGGATCTGAGCGGTGTAACGGGCACAGTCAATGTCGGTCTTGAGGGTGCAGTCGGCTCCGGTTCGGGACTTACACTTACCGACGGTAAGATGTATAAACTGAGGTTTAGATATTACGCTGAAAATGTAAGTGCTGACGGCGTCAGCATAAAGATCGGCTCGTCTGCAATAGACGGCGTCGGCAGGACCGGCGGCACTAAAAACGACAGCCTTTCAGGTGGAGAAGTGATCGTCACTGCCGCAAATGCCGGCAAGTGGGTCGATGCAGAAACCGTATTTACATATTCGGCGGCATCAAATAACGAAAAGTCATATGTTATTCTGATGGTGCATGACAACGCTTCGTCACCTGCCGCAAAGGTGTGGATAGACGATGTTGACATCAGACCTTATGCGGTCGATGTTGCGGTGCCTGATTTTGTTATGGACTTTGAAAACGGATTCAAGTGGAGCGTTGATGCTGCAAACAGATACAGCGAGAACAGCTCAGGCGATTCCAACTTTGACGATAACGATACTTCTCTCGGCAGCAATTACGTTTCACGCGGACAGTTGAAAACCGAGGACGGAAACACCTTCTTCAACGTCAAGAACTTCCGCAATCGCAACGGATATTACCGTTTTGCAATAGATGACGGAAGCCGTCTGTTCGAGACGGTCGCCGGCGGAATTTACAGGGTATCATTTGATTATCGCCTTAACTACTGCCATGATGCCACATCGATAGGTGTTGCCTGCCTTGAGCCTAACAGCAACAGGCTGAGACCTATCGCGACCGTTGCTTCTTTCAAGCGCGGCGATGCGAACGGCTGGCAGCATGCAGATGTCACATTCTACTGCACATCTGACGACCTTAAAAATCTTGTGATATTTGATTACAGTGAGATAAGCATACCGGTCGAATATGCTACCGATATAGACTTTGATAACGTTGTTGTCAAGACATATTCGATATCGGGCGACAAGACCGTTATAACCTTTGACTCAAAGGGCGGCAGCGCATGCGAACCGCTCCTTGTTGAGGACAATACCAGAGCAAGCGCTCTCCCTGTACCTTCAAAGTACGGCTACGATTTCCTCGGATGGAAATTCGACACCGCACTGGGAACCGAAAGCCTTGACGAGGGCATGCTCATTGAGCACGGTCAGATAGACGCTTATGCCACATGGAAGATCAACGACAGTTTTGTCGAGCTGTCGTTCAAGACCAATGTTCCTGATTACGACAACACAGTTCAGCCAATAATGGTCAAGAAGGGCGAGCCGATAGACAATATGCCGGCTGATCCTTCGATATCAAACCATGAGTTTGTCGGCTGGTATCTTGACCCCAACTTTAAAACGGCTCTTAATAAGAGTTCAGCTCCTTCGGTTTCGGGCACGGTATATGCGAAGTGGAAAGTACATGAAAATGTTCTTACCGCCGACCAGTATCCTACCGAATACTTTAAGAAGCTTGAATATGCTTCAGACCGTTGGAGCATAGTTGCTGATCCCGAGACCGGGAACAAGGTCTGGCGCTATTCGTTTGCCGACGGCAGCAACCAGAGCACGACGGCGACTACCAGATTTACTCTTTCTGACGGCGTCAACCGTATGAGAGAGCCTTCCCGGGTTCAAAATATACCGTTAAGATCAGGTATAAAATGCTTGAGATCAAGTCTGACATCGTTCAGTTCAACGTGACTACCGCCACTGAAAAGGCAACGTGGACTGACAACAGCAATTCGACCTATCAGTCAGCCGATACTGCGACAGACGGCAAGTGGAAAGAGGTCACATTCACATTCAATGCGACCTATAAGAACGGTCTTGAGGATTCAAACTATATCGCTGTCGGTGCCTACGGCAACGCCAAGTTCTATATAGAAAGTGTGACCGTTACGACCGATCTTGAATTCGACTACCTAAACGTTTACGGCTCATATGTTGCATTCATTAAGAACAACGGTCAGCCGACCGAGTTCATGAACGGTGAAGTCGGTGCAAATGTCGATCTTTTCACACCTAAACGCGCCGGATATATATTTGACGGCTGGTACACGGATTCATCATTCGAGACAAAGATAGATGAACTTACCTTTGATGAAAACGTGGTATTCGCATATGCCAAGTGGAGACTGGGAAGAATAGACGAGAGCTTTGAGGACTTCAACCTCAACGAAAAAATTCTTTGCAATGTCGGAAGCATATACGATATATAACAGTGAGATTGAAGGCTTTGATCCTGCAAATGTCCACAGCGGCAAAGGATCTCTGCTTCGCAACTCAGGAAAGACGGGAAGCAAGGCGTTTACGCTCATTCGCTCTCTTGACAACGCTCTGGATATCGGCGGCAAGTATAAGTTCTCGATCTATGTAAAACCGACCAATGTTACAAATCCCAACGATGTCATAACACTTGTCGGACTCAACAACTTTATCAGCATAGCCAACTATCAGACCGTTGCGGAGATCGCCAAGGTAGGCGACCTTAAGGTCGGAGAGTGGCAGCAGATATGGATAGAGGCCGAGAGCAAGTTCAAGTATTACGGTATTGCTACCGGTGCCGGAAACGACATCTATTTCGACGATGCGTCAATAGTGCTTGACGGTTATACCGGAAGCGCCGCCGGCGGTGCCGAGACGGGTGATCGCAGCGTTTCGCCGATAGCTGTTGCCATAGCAGGCATTGTGTCTGCTGCAGCGGCGGCGTTCGTGATTTATACTAACAGCAAAAAGCGTGTTCGCTGACGTTTTGGGGCTTTGCCGGCAGCGGCAAAGCCCCTGTCTCTGTAAAATCAGACAGGCAGCCCCAAAGCATCGGAACTCAAAGAAAATTAATATGCCGTTTTTCCTGTGATTTTGCGGCAGCCCAAAAGCGATGCAGTTTACGGTACGATGTTTGAATCATATGTGCCTTGCAGCGCAGCGGAAAGGAGTAGTTGACTTGAAACCTTTCAACGACATGACAGTTATCGACATAAACGAGGTCCTTACGGTTTTTTTCACCGAACGGCAGAAGATATGAGATAAAAAACAGACCTTGCTACGGATTGTCATTCTGTGAATCCGGAATGATCTGTTACTACCATAACGGAAAGACCATAGTATCAGATAAGAATCATGCCGTGCTTATACCAAAAGGCTCATCGTATTATCTTCACGGTTATGAAACGGGCTATTTCCCGGTAATGAACTTCTTATGTGACAGAGACGATCTGTTTGATGAATTTATAACTATCGAGCTGAAAAAGCCGGATGTTCTGGTGAAAAAAGTTCGAGCAGCTAAAGAGAATATATCTTCAGAGTCAGTACCGCGCAAAATCAATGAGCGTGTTTTACGATATACTTTCGACGATTTCCGAAACCGATAATAATGTGAATTATCTCACTAAAGAGCTTGCGGATTATATTGAAAAGAATCTGTCGGATCCGTTTTTGACCGTAAGTGAGATAGCGGCAAGCGTTAAAATAAGCGAGACATACTGCCGCAGGATGTTTACACAGAACTTCGGCGTATCGCCGAAGCAGTACCTTATCGATATGAGGATAAAGCTGGCAAAGCAGCTGCTTGTAGAGGACGAAAAGCTAATAAGCGACATTGCCGAAAGCTGCGGCTTCGGCAGCGTATATCATTTCAGCCGGACCTTCAAGCAGGCTACCGGAATGTCGCCGACAGAGTATCGCAGTAGCGTTAATATATTACTCAAAATTTAGCTCGAAAATATCAAATGAAAATCGGTTTTACTATTTAACAAACTTAAAAATCCGATATAATTATATCAAAGGGAAATTAAATATAATTTGCGTTAAAGGAAGTAAGTGGCTTTATGGAATTTTCCAATAAGACGGCAATAGTTACCGGCGCCGCTTCCGGCATGGGACTTTTGTTCAGTCAGCGCTTTGCAGACGAGGGCGGCAGGGTCGTCATGGTCGATATAAACGGTGATGCGCTCAAAAGCGCAGCAGCCGAAATTGAAAGGCTCACCCCGGCACAACGCTTACCGCTGTCTGTGATGTCAGACACTATGATGAAATATGCAAGGTTTGTGCCGATACTGTTAAAACCTTCGGCACCATCGACGTGATGATAAACTTTGCCGGCGGTGCCGCAGTAAGGATACTCGGCGTGGCAAATGAGGTAGAGTTCCCGGATGTGCCCATTGAGGTATATGATTGGGGCATTGACGTAAACTTAAAAGCGCAGTTCTATTTTGATCATGCCGTTATGAAATATATGCGTGAGCAGAAAAGCGGCGTTATAATCAATATAGGTTCTGTGACCGGTGCTGAAGGATGCGCCAAAAGCGTTGACTACTCCGCGGCAAAGAGCGGCGTTATGATAGGACTTACAAAGTCGGTCGCCCTCTACGGAGCACAGTACGGCGTGCGCTGTGTTTGCGTTTCTCCCGGTCCGGTGCTTACAAGACCCGGTATGGCGAGCATGAAGACTGCACTTGGCAGAGCGGCTGAACCTAAGGAAATAATAGATGCATGCTTATTTTTGGCGTCTGATAAAAGCGCGTTTACAACCGGTGTAAACATACTTATAGACGGCGGACGCGTAATAGCACGCGACAGAACTTAAAGGAAAAGAAGCGAAATAATATAATGAATAATGAAATCTCATTTATCGGACACAGTAAGCCGCTGCTTACTGCTATGGTCAAACAAAACGCCTGAGGAGGCGTGTTGCATAATAACCGATTCGATGTATGACGGAGCAGAGGCTTTCGGAATACAGCTTGAAAATCTCGAAAGAAAATACCGCAACGTTGAAACATTGAAATCGATCTTTTACCACTGCGGCGACAAGCCTATATATATTACGAGTTATCGCAACAGTGAAAGTACCGGGTATACCGACGAGGAGTGCGAACAGTATCTTCTTATGGGACTTGAAGCAGGTGCTACTCTTTGCGATGTCATGGGCGACATGTACAAGCAGGAAAAGTACGGTATCACCTATGACGAGGAAGCTGTAAAGCGGCAGCGCGAGCTGATAGATAAGATACACAGCCGCGGCGGCGAGGTGCTGATGTCGGTTCATTTCTACGAGTTTTTTGATGAGGATGAGACCATGAAGGTCGCTCACGCGATCGAGGACAGGGGAGCGGACATAGTAAAAATCGTGAACGGTTCTTATACCGAGGATCAGATGTATGCCAACATCAATATCATTCACAGAATGAAAAAAAAGAACTGAAAAGCAAATTTCCTGTTTCTTGCAAACGGCAAATACTCAAAACTTATAAGACTGTTCGGACCGCAGCTCGGCGTATGTACATATCTTTGCGTGCAGAGCTACAGACCGATAAATTCAAAGGAGCAGCCCAAGCTGCGTGCCACCAAGGCAATAAGAGATAACATAAACTGACGAAATTTGAGGTGGAATAATGAAAGCTATATTGGTCAAGGATGACGATAAAAGAAGCCTCGTATGGAGCGATGTTCCCGATCCCGTTATGTCAGACGAGGATGTACTTGTTAAAATAGAATATGCAGCACTTAACCGTGCCGATCTTATGCAGCGTGCAGGCGACTATCCGCCGCCTCCCGGATGCCCCGAATGGATGGGACTTGAAATCTCCGGTACCGTTGAAAAGGTCGGAGCGACCGCGGCAAAAGCTGTCGGACTGGAAGCCGGGCGATAAGGTATGCGCACTGCTTGGCGGCGGCGGATACGCCCAGCATGTCACGGTCAAGTATGATATGCTCATGCCCGTGCCTGAAAAAATTGCTCAATGGCTGAGGCTGCCGCAATGCCGGAGGCATTTGCCACCGCTTTACCTGAACCTTTTTCTGGGAGGGAAGGATAGAGAGCGGCAACACGCTCCTTATGAATGCCGGTGCCAGCGGTCTGGCAAGCGTTGTAATACCTATGGCAAAAGCGTTCGGTGTCCGTGTCATAACGACCGTGCTGAACAAAAGAATTGCTGAGATGAAATGGATATTGTAGAGGTTTTGAAGCAGCAGCTGGAGGACGGCCACTCGGTCGATGTAGCCATTGACTGTCTCGGCGGCGAAGTGATGGGCAGATGCCTGCCGTATCTTACCCACGGTGCACGCTGGATCATGATAGCGGCGCTTGCAGGGAAGAAGAAAACATCGATAGATCTCAAAAATATATATGTAAGAAACGTCCGTATCATAGGCAGCACTTTGCGCTCAAGGACACCTGCGGTCAAGGCTCAGATACTTTCCGAGCTGGTCAAAAAGTATGGCCAAAAGGTATCAAGCGGCGAAGTCAGACCGACTATATATAAGATACTGCCTATAACCGAAGCGGAAGCCGCTCACGATATACTTTATCGCGGTGAAAACGTAAGGTAAGGTCGTTTTGAAGGTCGATTAAGACCGCTTTAAATTTGCTGACGCCTTTTCATTATATTTATTTCCTTTAAGCGGAACGCGCCCACTGTGAAAAACAGTGGGCGCGTTCCGTTTTACATGTAATTTTAGTAATAATTATGTAAACTTTTTTTTAACCGTTCTGTTGCTTGCAAGTTTACATAACAATGATATAATTAAATCAGGTTGTGTTGTAACACAACAAATGCCACATTTCGGGGGTGCGGTATGGTCTTTTCAAGTCCTGTTTTTGTATTTTTGTTTTTGACGTCAACCTTGCTTTTTGTACTACATTATTCCGGGTATAAAGGCTAAAAATGTTCTTCTGACCGTCATGTCGCTCATATTTTATGCATGGGGCGAGCCGGTATTTGTGCTGCTTATGCTGCTGTGCATAGCGGCAAACTACATTTGCGCCGTTTTTATAAATAAAAACGCAGAGGCAAACCGTCGTCAAAGGTCTTTCTGACGCTTGGCTGCGTGGTAAGTCTATGTATACTCGTTGCCTTTAAATACAGCGGATTTTTGGTCTCGACCTTTAACGGTATTACCGGGCTGTCGCTTGGGGTGCCGCAAATAAAAATGCCGATAGGCATATCGTTTTACACATTTCAGGCGATGTCATTTACTATAGATGTGTACCGCGGCGACGTCAAAAAAATGCCTGGCTTTTTTAGGCTTTATGATGTATGTTTCGCTGTTTCCCCAGCTCGTCGCCGGACCCATCGTGCGGTTTACCGATATTGAGGATCAGATAGACAAGCGCACGATCAGTGTGACCGGATTTGCAAAGGGCCTGCGCCGTTTCGTGACGGGACTTGCGAAAAAAACTGCTTATTGCCGATTACGCATATGGACTGGTTAAGACATTTATAGGCGGAGACCTTTCCTCTGCACCGGTGTTCTCGGTCATAATGGGCATGTTGTTTTATTCGTTTTACATATATTTTGACTTTTCCGGATATTCCGATATGGCGATAGGCATGGGCAGAATGTTCGGGTTTAAATATCCCGAAAATTTCATGCATCCGTATACAGCGCTTTCGGTCACCGATTTCTGGCGGCGGTGGCACATAACGCTCAGTACGTTTTTCAGGGATTATGTATATATACCTCTCGGAGGAAACCGGAGGGGCAGAGCCCGTCAGGTGCTCAACCTGTTTATAGTATGGACGCTTACCGGGCTGTGGCATGGTGCAAGCTGGAATTTTGTACTGTGGGGCTTATATTATTTTCTTATACTTGTGCTTGAAAAGTTTGTACTTGGCAGATTGCTTCAAAAGCTTCCGCGGATACTGCGGCATATCTGGTCGCTGCTTGTCGTGTACATCGGCTGGACGATATTCTATTTTGAGTCGTTTCCGAAACTCGGACAGGCTTTATCAATAATGTTCGGCTTTTCGGGACACGCATTTGCCGACCGGGTGCACCTTACAATGCTTTACAACAACATTCCATTCATTATAATAGCCATAATAGGCTGCCTGCCGGTAGGACCGTTTGTAAAAGGAATGTTTGGGAAGCTGAAAAGGCACGATTTGCGGTTCGGCGTGGCTGAGGCTTCGCTCACCGTGATCTATAATGCGGTACTGATGTTTTTATGCATCGCAGCGCTTATCGGCGCTACGAACAGCCCGTTCCTTTATTTCAGATTTTAAGCGAGGCGGTATATATGAGAAATACGATCAAAAAAAATATATCTTCTGTCTATCGCGGTGGTACTTGTGCCGCTGTTTGTAATAGCCGCTGCAAGCCTTTTCGGCAAGGACCGTGAGGTGTCAGAAAAGGAACGCCGCGAGCTGGCGCAGAAGCCAAAATTCACATTCCGCTCCATTTTGACGGCAGTTATGAGACCGCATTTGAAAAGTATTACAGCGATCAGTTCCCGATGAGGGATTTCCTTATATCAGCCAACGGCAGGCGTGAAAATATCTTTTCGGGCTTAAGGTCACGCGACGACGGCATAGTGGTCATTAAGAATATGCCCGAAGATGCCGAAAAAACGGACGACAATACCGACAAGCCGTCGCCCGACGCGGCATCATCCGATACGGTTCAGGAGCCGGAGGACAAAACGGGCGATGCAAAGGAAAACGGTTGGGAAAAATACGACGAAGCTGACGTATACGGCTATACGATATTAAGCGGCAAATCGGCAATGGAGGTCTATGACAACAGCTATAAAAAAGCTCGGTGAATACGCGGCGGTCATAAACCGGCTGGCTGACAGGCTGCCCGATACAAAGGTATATAATGTCCTCATCCCGTCTGCTATCGAATTTTACGCCCGGCAGAATACAATCAGTCAAAACAGAAGTCACAAAAACAGGGAATAGAGTATGTTTATGAACGCCTCACAGATGCCACAGGGGTTGACGTATACGGCAATATTTCTCAGCATACCGACAAATATCTTTATTTCCGTACCGACCACCACTGGACTGCACGCGGTGCATATTACGGGTATATAGGGTTTGCCGCTGCTGCCGGCTTTTCACCGGTCGATATAGGCACGCCGTCGGGCAAGGTGGAGGGCTTTGTCGGAACGCTGGACTCAAAGGTCAACGGTGCGCTTAAAAAATATCCCGATTCGGTCGAATATTTCATGCCGCAGGTAAATACCGAGGCTGTTATATACAAAAACCTTTCAATGACCGGCGGAGTGCATATACCGGTCGTAGCAGAAAGCACACAGAGCACCAATAAATACATGATATTCATAGACGGTGACAACTCGCTAACAAAGATAACTACAGATGCCGGTACGGGAAGGTCGCTCCTCATTTTAAAGGACAGCTTTGCAAATGCCATTGTGCCGTGGCTGTGCAACAATTATTCCGAAATATATGTTATAGACCCACGTTCGCTTTCCTCAGGTGATCTTGCCGGATTTGTCAAAGACAACAATATAGGCGAGGACGCAGTCGTGAATTACATAATGTCCACAAGAAACGATAAATATATGAAAGGGCTTAAAAATGTGGTGGGGTGATATTTGGTGCTATGGGTATTGAAAAAAGTAAAATTACCTGCCAGGAAGCATCCGCGGTTACGCGATTATGATTACAGTTCAGACGGTGCATATTTCGTGACGATATGCACTAAAGACAGAAATGCATTTTGTCAAAAAATAACTGCCGGATCGATAGAATACAGTGAATATGGCAGGATAGCCGAGAAACAGTTATTAAGCCTCGAGGAACGCTATCCTTTTGTCAAACTGGACAAGTATGTCATAATGCCAAATCACATTCATATGATGTTGATTTTAAGCGGAAATGCGGCGGGAGCAAGCCCCACCGAAGATAGTAGAAAATAATAAGGCATGGAACCTTTGTGATCATACAAAGGTTCCATGCCTTTTATATACTTATAATTAACAACTTATGTATCAGACCCACGGTCCGAAGCCCTGATCCTTATCGTCATACGGCTTGCTCGAGGAACTGTTTGACGAACTGCCAGATGATGACGTGGAACCCGAACTTGAACTCGACTGCGAACTGCTTGACGAGGAGGCAGACGAAGACGCACTGCTGCTGGAGTCCTCGGTTTTGACGGGGTGGAGTCGGCGGTGCCGCTCTTGCTCGATGTATTCGACGGTGACTTGTCTTTATCCTTATCCTTATCTCCGCCTTCAACGTCTATTATAACGTCGCCCCAGTCATCGTTCTTATCATCAACATCAATGACAACATCGCTGCCGGTGCTCTCTGACGAGCCGCTCGATTATTGCTTACCGTGTCGGACGTAAGAGAACCATTACCCTTTTGTATCAATAACGGTACCCTTCTTTTTTACACCCGGCGATCAGTGTGAGAACAAGCACAGCACAAAAATAAGTGCCGCTGTTTTTTTTCATTTATGTTCACTTCACTTTCTGTTTTATGTGTATTGCTATTTCTTAAGTTATTATACAATATTACTGTCCGAATGTCAAAATAATTTTGATTTTTATTGAAATAGTAAGAAAAAATGCTTGAAAAAGACCACTATATATGGTATAAGTAATGGGAGAAAAATATTGGAAGGATGATTCTATGATAACCTACAATAGCGACAGTAAAATATTCCATCTGTCTACCAAA
>VOFC01000671.1_pt1 | contig 81194 bp, 99 predicted proteins | sample 5384161 | NCBI WGS metagenome assembly VOFC01 (sample SAMN12384722, study PRJNA508395) | human gut metagenome | isolation source: healthy gut B | host: Homo sapiens | reverse complement strand
ACCGGAATGAAGATTGATGTCAATCGCCGTAAATTTGTTTTGGCAAACCAGACAGGTGGCATGTCAGGCCCGGCCATTCATCCGGTTGCCGTACGTATGGTGTACCAGACTGCAAAGGCAGTCAATGTCCCGATTATTGGAATGGGTGGTATCATGAATGCGGATGATGCAATTGAAATGATTCTTGCAGGAGCCACAGCAGTATCGGTTGGTACTGCAAATTTCACAGATCCGACTGTGACGGAGAAGATTGTAGCCGGTATCGGGGAATATATGAAGAAATATCATGTCAATGATATCAAAGAACTGATTGGTGCAGTTTCTTAAAACGTAAGTATTAAAAAGGAACCGGATGTGATGAAAAAGGTATGGGAATTTTTTGAAAATCTCGATGAATATGTGTATGTTACTGATGTAAAAACCAATGAGCTGATTTATATGAATCGTAAGACAATGGAAACTTATGGATATCATTCATTAGAACAGATCAAAGGAAAGAAATGTTATCAGGTACTACAGAATTCATCCATGCCATGTAAAATGTGCAATAACAAAATACTGCAACCGGAGCATTTTCAGGAATGGCGTTATTATAATCCTATTCTGAAAAAATATCTGTTACTTAAAGATACGCTGCTACATGATGAGAAAACAGGTAAAGATTATCGTATAGAAATGGCTATGGATGTGGGAGAGGAAGTCCGGCAGGGAAATGTGATCGAGAATTTTCAGAATCTGGAAACACTCATTAATGAGGGACTTCGTATCGCATTGCTTGCGCCGACACCGGACCAGTCCATTGAAGTTATGTTGGAATATCTGGGAAAAACTTTACATGGCGATCGTACCTACATCTTTGAAAAGGATGAAAGAGGATATGATAATAATACCTATGAGTGGGTGGCGGATGGAGTTGTCCCGGAGAAAGAAGAACTTCAGAATCTTCCACCGGAAGTGTGCGCGCATTGGTACAAAAAGTTTCAGGATAACCGGTGTGTGGTCATTCATCAACTGGAGGATATCAGGGAAAAAGATCCGATCCTTTATGAAGTATTGGAGAAACAAAGCATTCATTCGCTGGTGGTGGTTCCGTTATATGACAATGGCAAAGTGATTGCTTTTTTGGTCTGGATAATATTGCAGAAAATATTTCCTTTGAATACACGCAGAGTATGTTACAGATGACAGGATATTTTTTCGTATCATCAATGAAACAAAGAAATCTTGTGCGCAAATTACAGGAAATCAGTTTCCATGACCAGTTGACGAAACTTGGAAATCGTTTCGCATTGGAAGACTACGCGACACAAGTGGACAGTCGTAGGAGCATAGGTGTTGTATTTTGTGATATTACAGGACTGAAACGTGTGAATGACAGTCAGGGACATATTGCTGGTGATAAATTTATTGTGGATGCCAGTGAATGCCTGAAAAATGCATTTGGGGATCAGAACAACGGGCTTTTCAGAATTGGTGGTGATGAGCTTCTTGTTCTGTGTCCGGAAATGACAAAAAAAATGCTCAAAGAAAAGATAAGTGACTTGCGGTCTTATATGGCAGAGGCAAATGTGACAATGGCTATCGGTTATGTCTGGAAGCCGGATGCGTCAGCCAGTCTTGATGAGGTGATGACGGAAGCTGAGATGTGGATGTACAAAGATAAGGAAGCTTATTATAAACGAACAGGAATTGATCGACGGGTTCGCTGACAGAGAATCAGGAGAGGACAAGGTTGTAAGAGGGGTTATTTTCATGGAACAAATGAGTTCAGGAAGGCTGAGTGAGGCAATTGCATTTCAGATTGCAGAACTGATTCTTTCCGGTCAGATAGAAAGCGGGACAAAGCTGCGACAGGAAGAACTGGCAAAGATGCTGGAAGTTTCAAGGATACCGGTGCGTGAGGCTTTGCAGCTTTTGGAAACACAGGGACTTGCAAAAAGACTGGTGACAAGGCATATTGTGACAGCAGATCTGGATGATGTGCATGTAAGGGAAACTTATGCGATGATAGTGGCGATGGAAAAGAATGCGATAGATGCGATGGTGAGCGAAAGAGGAGTTGCGGCGTTGCAGGAGTATGAGGGTATTCGACCGGATATGGAAATTCACCGGATGATCATTCAAAGGACTGCCAATCTGTATGTACAGACGCTTTTGACCAATGCTGTAAATTATTATGTACAGTTTGCAGAAAAAAGAAGCCACAAAGTACCTATACAATGCACAACGTATTGCAGAAGTGGGCTACGGAAGGAGAGAGTCTGTTGAATGAACATTACCTTATACTTGCAGAAACTGTAATCGCGGAAAGGAAGAAAAATTATGAGTCTGCTTAAACCAATTGTTATGCCGTCGGCAAAACAGAAAGTTGCTTCGGAACTGCGGAAAGCGATTTTGTCACGCAAACTGAAAGAGGGAGAAGTACTTTCTTTAGAGAGTATCGCCACACAGTTAAATGTTTCCATCACGCCGGTGCGTGAGGCATTTCAGATTCTTGACTGGGATGGACTTATAAAATTAAGACAGAACAAAGGTGCCATCGTACTTGGAATAACGGATACATACATACGTGATCATTATCAGTTACGGGCTATTTTAGAATCTTCCTGTGCACAGCTTGCCTGCGAGAATGAGGCAGATCTGAGCACCCTGGAGGATATCATGAAAGATGCGCAGCGTATGATTGAGACGAAAGAATATGCGGGATATGCGGACAACAACCGGGCGTTTCACAGTGAAATCTGGCACATGAGTGGAAATCAGAAGATGGAGAATATGGTCAGTGAATTGTGGAATGGGTTGTCTATGGGAAATATGGTGACGGAACAAGAGTATGCAAAGATTTCCTATAAGGAGCATGAGCAGATTTACCAGGCATTACAGAAAAGAGACCGGCAGGCTTCGTATGATGCGATGTACGCACATATTATGCGAAGCCGGGACGATATGCTGACGTATTACAATTAATCGTTGTTCGGCATATTGCATAAAAAACGAAAAGTAAATATCCATATTTTACAAAAAGAACAAAAGCTGTTGACAATGTCAGCAGCTTTACTATACTACAATTAGAAATTGGATACATTATCAAATATCAAAGATAATGAACTTAGGAGTAAGGGAAGAGAGTACGGAGGTGTTTTATGAGTCAGGCAACGATTACATTATTATTTCTGTTGTTTGCAGTCATTATGTTTGTGTGGGAGAAGATTCCATTAGGACTGACATCGATGATTGTATGTGTGGGGCTGGTTGTTACCGGGGTGCTGGACTGGAAAGTTGCTTTTTCCGGTTTCATTGACAGCAATGTGATTTTATTTGTTTCGATGTTTATTGTGGGTGGTGCATTGTTCGAAACAGGTATGGCGAACCGGATCGGTGGTCTGGTAACGCATTTTGCAAAATCTGAGCGGCAGTTGATCGTAGCAATCATGGTTATTGTGGGAGTTATGAGTGGCTTCCTTTCCAATACAGGTACAGCAGCCATTCTTATTCCGGTAGTTATCGGAATTGCAGCAAAGTCAGGATATTCAAGATCAAGGCTTTTAATGCCGCTTGTATTTGCAGCAGCGATGGGCGGTAACCTTTCCCTGATCGGAGCACCGGGAAACATGATCGCCCAGTCAGCGATGGAAGGCATGGGAAAATCATTTGGATTTTTTGAATATGCAAAAGTTGGTATTCCGATTCTCATTGTTGGCATTTTCTTCTTCGCATTAATCGGTTACAAATTATTGCCGGATGCAAAGCCGAATGATGATGTGGTTTTTGATGAGACAAAAGATTTCAGTAATGTTCCAAAATGGAAACAGTGGCTTTCACTGATCATTCTGATTATTACACTGATTGGTATGATTTTCGAGGATGCTATTGGAATCAAGCTTTGTGTGGCAGGTGCGATGGGCGCTGTTGCACTGATTCTTACAGGAGTAATCACGGAAAAGCAGGCTTTACAGTCCATTGATCTGAAAACAATTTTCCTTTTCGGAGGAACGCTTTCACTGGCTTCGGCTTTGGAAGAATCCGGAGCAGGAGAGATGATCGCAACGAAAGTTGTTGGTCTTTTAGGAGATCATCCATCACCATATTTATTTACATTTGTTGTATTTATGCTTTGTTGTGTGCTCACAAATTTCATGAGCAATACCGCAACAACAGCATTGATGGTTCCAATCTGTGTATCGATTGCAAAAGGAATGGGAGCAGATCCAAGTGCCGTATTGATGGCATGTGTGATCGGTGGTTCCTGCGCATATGCAACACCGATTGGAATGCCGGCAAACACAATGGTAATTACAGCCGGCGGATATACATTTAAGGATTACGCGAAAGCGGGCATTCCCCCTAATTCTCGTATCCACAGTCGTAAGTATGATACTTTTTACCGATCATGTATCCGTTTTATCCGTAATACGTGGTTGGCAGCAAATTGGAAAACATTACACTAAGGAGGCGTCGTTATGACAAAGGAAGAACAGGTAAAAAACTCACAGATTACATGGCAAAATTCATTGCTTATACAGCAAAAAAAGCTGCCGGATGATGTAATCGCAAAATTACAGGAACTGCGGGATCAGGAAGACAGCCCGCTTTCAAAAACCATTTATAACACAATGTTTGAGAATCAGAAGCTGGCAGTGGAATTGAACCGTCCAAGCTGTCAGGATACCGGTGTTTTACAGTTCTGGGTAAAATGCGGAACAAAGTTCCCACTTATCGGAGAACTGGAAGCACTGTTAAAGGAAGCCGTTGTACAGGCGACCTTTGAGGCACCGCTTCGACACAACAGCGTAGAGACTTTTGATGAATATAATACAGGAAAAAATGTCGGAAAAGGCACACCTACCGTATTCTGGGATATCGTTCCGGACAGTGATGAATGTGAAATCTATACATACATGGCAGGCGGCGGATGTACCCTTCCAGGAAAAGCAATGGTATTAATGCCAGGTGAAGGTTACGAGGGTGTTACCAAATTCGTTATGGATGTTATGACAACTTATGGTTTGAACGCATGTCCTCCATTGTTAGTGGGTGTCGGTGTTGCAACTTCTGTTGAGACAGCAGCATTACTTTCCAAGAAAGCATTAATGCGTCCGATCGGTTCCCACAATGAGAACGAGCGTGCAGCCAAGATGGAGACATTGCTTGAGGATGGAATCAACAAGATCGGTCTTGGACCTCAGGGAATGGGCGGAAAATATTCCGTTATGGGTGTAAATATTGAAAACACGGCAAGACATCCATCTGCAATCGGTGTTGCTGTAAATGTCGGATGCTGGAGCCATAGAAGAGGACACATTGTCTTTGACAAAGATTTGAACTATACAATTACAACACATTCGGAGGTGACTTTATAATGGTAGAGATGAGAAATGGAAAAAAAGGTACTGATTACACCCGGTATCCACAGAAGATTTAAAAGACATTAAAGTTGGAGATATCGTATATCTTGATGGAAGCATGACAACCTGCCGTGATGTGGCACACAGACGTCTGGTTGAGGAGGGAAGAGAAACTTCCGGTAGATGTCAGAAACAACGCCATTTTCCACGCAGGCCCTATCATCCGTCCTTTAGAGAACGACAAGTTTGAGATGGTCTCCGTAGGACCGACAACCAGTATGCGTATGGAAAAATTTGAATATGAATTCGTAAAAGAGACAGGAGTAAAAGTCATCATTGGAAAAGGCGGAATGAAAGAAAACACAGAACGTGCATGCAAAGAGTTCGGAGCAATCCACTGCGTATTTCCGGCTGGAAATGCAGTTGTTGCAGCCACTGAAGTAGAAGAAATCGTTCGTGCCGCGTGGCGTGATCTTGGTATGCCGGAGACACTTTGGAACTGCCGTGTAAAAAGAGTTCGGACCACTCATCGTATCCATTGATACCGAAGGAAACAATATGTTTGAAAAGAACAAAGTAACCTTTAATGAGCGCAAGGATGCGGTATACGAAAAAATCAGCAAACAGGTTGGATTTATTAAATAGCGTGTATGGATAAATTCAGAAAAAGTCTGCTTTTGTCCATCAAAATAGGAATCGGCTGCAGTGCTGCGGTGTATCTGGCGCAGCATCTGCAGCTGGATTATGCAGCATCGGCGGGAACCATTACACTGCTTACCGTGATGACATCCAAGTGGGAATCCCTGCGGCTGGCAGGACTCCGTATCGTTACCTTCCTCCAGACCGTCGTATTGGCATGGGCGGTATTTACATTTATTCCCAATCCATGGGTTGCGTACGGAATTCTACTGGCCACAGTGGTATTTATCGCGGAGATATCCGGCTGGCGGGCAACGACTTCGGTCAATGCCGTGATTGCTGCACACTTATTATCCGATAAAAATTTAGATCATGCAGTATGGAATGAATTTGGTCTGGTCATGATCGGGATTGTTATAGCCATTCTGATGAATCTCTATCATGCAAACGCCATTAACCGCAAATCCCTGATTACCCATATGCGGCGGGCAGAGAAACGTTTGCAGGAAATTCTCGAAATTCTGGCGGATTATCTTGCAAACTGTCCACAGGAAAGAAGTGTGTGGGATGAGATTTGTGCACTGGAACAGGAATTACAGGAGTATGTGCATGAGGCGTATGAATATCAGAACAATACCTTTCCTTCGCATCCGTTATATTACATTTCTTATTTTGAAATGCGTTATGATCAGTGCCAGGTATTGCATAATCTGCATTATGAGATGAAAAAATACGTACAATGCCAAAAGAGGCGGCGGTGATTTCGGAATATATCCGTTATCTGATTCCTTATGTTGTGGAATATAATCATCCGGAATCGCAGTCAGAAGAACTTGCACGTATTTGTAATGAAATGAAAAAGAGGAACTTCCACAGACGATGGAAGCGTTGGAAAGTCGTGCCATGCTCTATCATATCCTGATGGATCTTGAAGAGTTTCTGGTATATAAAGCCCGGTTTATTCGTGGGCTGGACGAACAACAGAAACGAAAATACTGGAAAGCTTAATTCAAATATGAAAAAAATATAAACACCGGCAGATTGCTTGACGAAGTAATTTGCCGGTGTTATTATTTTTAACACGCGCAAATACTTAACAATGTTATGTGATTGAAAAACAAGGAGTATAACTATGAAAACCAGAGACGAACTTTATGAAGATATGTTTCGCGCCATGAATCAGTTTCATAAGCTGAAATTCGGTGACATAATGCAAAACATGAACAAAGCGGACTTCATCGTAATGAATGTGATAATGAAAAAGGGACAGGATGACAAGATGACGATCTCGGAGCTGGCTTCTACGGCAAGAATGCTCCCGTCAGCAATCTCAAGAACGCTGAGGGGATTGGAAGAAAAAGGATACGTGGAACGTACCATCAACAAAATGACCGACGCAATACATACGTGGAACTGACGGCGGAGGGCAAAAAGCAGACCAGCGCAGTACAACGGGAAATGCGTGACTTTGGAAAAACGGTGATGGCAAAGTTGGATGAGCAGGAAATGAATCAACTGATCTTGTACCTGAATAACATTTACAGTATTGCAGAAAAGGAACTTGAGGCTAGAAAAATCAAGGACAGAAAGGAAAGAAAGCATGAGTAGGATATTTAAAAATATGCTTCCTTACTGGAAAGCGGTTATTATTATCATTGCTTTGCTGTTTGTGCAGGCGTGGTGTGATCTGTCGCTTCCGGCATACACATCGGATATCATCGATGTGGGAATCCAGAACAATGGTGGGGAGCATGTTGTGCCGGAAAAGATGACTGCAGATGAATTTGATACGGCACAGTTTATTATGACGGATAAGGAAACGAATACATGGAAAGACATCTATGAAAAGAAAGATGATCTGTATGAGTTAAAAGATTTATCCAATAAGGAACTGAATGATATTGATGAGGAACTTACGATTCCGCTCATTATGAATTACCAGATGCGTGCGATGGAAGTGGATACTTTTAAGGAGACAATCGCAAAGCAGATGGGAAAAAGATGTATCGGCTTTTGCTGACATGAGTGTGGAAGATATCGGTGCAATGATGCATGTGGACCTGAAAAGTTTCAAGCAGGAGAAAGAGGATGATGACGGAAACAAAGTCAAAGTCGACTGTGTGGACGTAAGACCGATATTTGCCAATATGCTGTCAAGCGGTGCGATGGACAAAGACCAGATTCTTTCCATGCGTGACACGATGGAGGATACCATTGATACGATGGGAAGTTCTCTTGTGAAATCTATGGGCATTGCCTATGCGGTAGCAGCGGACAAAGACGCAGGTGTGAATGCGGATAAGATTCAGAAATCCTATCTGCTCAGTGCAGGACTGAAAATGGTCGGCATGGCACTTCTGATGGGACTGGTTACGGTTCTCGTTGGATTCTTTGCATCACGTATTGGTGCAGGAATCGGTATGAATCTGCGCGATGGTGTGTTCAAACGGGTCGTTGGATTTTCCAATGCAGAGATGGACCGCTTTTCTACAGCATCCTTAATCACGCGAAGCACGAACGATATTCAGCAGATCCAGATGGTATCTGTGCTGCTTCTTCGTATGGTTGCCTATGCACCAATCCTTGGTATCGGTGGTGTGCTCAAAGTTATGCAGACCGGTGCCGGTATGGGCTGGATCATTGTGCTTGCAGTGCTTGTGATTCTGGGATATGTAATGGTTCTGATGTCTGTGACTATGCCAAAATTCAAACTGATGCAGAAGCTGGTCGACAATATCAACCTGGTTTCGCGTGAGATTCTTACAGGACTTTCCGTTATTCGCGCATTTGGCCGTGAGAAAAAAGAGGAAGAACGTTTTGATGTGGCAAACAAAGACCTGACAAAAACAATGCTGTTTACCAACCGCGTCATGACTTTTATGATGCCGGGAATGATGATGATCATGAATGTTCTTTCCGTTGGTATCGTTTGGGTGGGTGCCCACAAAATTGATGCAGGAACGATGCAGGTCGGCGCAATGACAGCGTTTATCACTTATTCGATGATGATCGTTATGTCATTCTTAATGCTCACGATGATGTCGATCATGCTTCCTCGTGCAGCCGTGCAGCAGACCGTATTGATGAAGTTATCCATACAGAGTCTTCCATTCAGGATCCAAAAGCTCCGGAAGAACTGACGGTACATGATGGAGTTGTTCGTTGCGAACATGTAAACTTCAGATATCCGGGGGCAGAAGAAGATGTATTACATGATATTGATTTCGTGGCAGAACCGGGACAGACCACCGCAATCATTGGAAGTACCGGTTGTGGTAAATCCACACTGGTCAATCTGATTCCACGTTTATATGATGTGACAGGCGGACAGATCACACTGGATGGCAAAGATATCCGTAACATTACGATGTCTGATCTTCGTGATGAGATTGGTTTCGTTCCACAGAAAGGTGTATTGTTTTCCGGAACGATCGCATCGAACTTACGCTTTGGTAAAGACGATGCAAGTGATGAGCAGATCAAAAAAGCAGCAGAAATCGCACAGGCAACAGAGTTTATCGAGGCAAAAGATGATAAATATGATTCATCGATTGCGCAGGGCGGAAGCAATGTTTCCGGTGGACAGAAACAGCGTCTTGCGATTGCAAGGGCGATTGCAAAAGATCCGAAAATCTTTATTTTCGATGACAGTTTTTCCGCACTGGATTTGAAAACAGATGCGGCACTTCGTAAAAGCACTTGCAGAAAATGTAAAGGACAGCACGGTCATTCTCGTAGCGCAGCGAATCAGTACGATCCTGCATGCAGAGCAGATCCTGGTACTGGATGACGGTCGCATTGTAGGAAAAGGAACACACGAGGAACTGTTAAAGAATTGCAGCGTATATCAGGAAATTGCAAAATCCCAGTTATCTGCAAGTGAGCTTGGACTGAATGAAAGTGAGGTGGCTGAAAATGAGCAGTAATCAGGAAGTCAGACATCAGCAGCCAAGAAGAAGAGGTCCGATGGGACGTGGCATGCAGCCGGGCGAAAAACCGAAAGATTTAAAGAAGTCCATTAAGCAGCTGATGCAATATATCGGAAAATACAAAATCGGCATTTTTATTGTTATGATCTGTGCAGCCTGCTCTACCGTATTTACCGTAATCGGACCAAAGATTTTAGGTAAAGCGACAACCGCTTTATCCGAGGGGCTGATGGATAAAATCAAAGGCACCGGAAGTATCGATTTTACAAAGATTGGAATCATCCTGTTGTTTGTATTGGGGTTGTATCTGTGCAGTGCATTGTTCAGCTTTTATTCAGGGCTGGATTATGACCGGGGTGACCCAGAAGATCTGTTACCAGCTCCGGAAGGAAATCTCGGAGAAGATCAATCGGATGCCGATGAAGTATTTTGAGAGCCGTACCTACGGTGAGGTGCTTTCCAGAATCACCAACGATGTGGATACCTTAGGACAGGGACTCAACCAGAGCATTACCACGATCATTACCTCGGTTGCGACACTGATCGGTGTATTGATCATGATGCTGAGCATTTCTCCGCTCATGACACTGATCGCTTTGGTTATTCTTCCTATTTCTATGGGACTGATTGGATTTGTGACAAAAAAATCGCAGAAATTCTTCTGTGCACAGCAGGAATATCTGGGACATATCAATGGTCAGGTCGAGGAAGTCTATGGAGGACATCTTGTCATCAAGGCATTTAACCGCGAGAAAGATACGATTGAAGAGTTCGAGAAAACGAATGATATTCTCTATGATTCCGCATGGAAATCACAGTTTTTGTCCGGTATGATGCAGCCAATCATGATGTTTGTCGGAAACTTTGGATATGCCTGCGTGGCTTTGACCGGTGGTTTTACTTGCAATCAAAAATGTAATTACGATCGGTGATATTCAGGCGTTTATCCAGTATGTGAAAAATTTCACACAGCCGATCCAGCAGATCGCTCAGGTTATCAATCAGGTACAGTCGATGTCTGCTGCATCGGAGCGAGTATTTGAATTTCTGAATGAAGAAGAGGAAGTACAGATTGTAGAAAATCCGGCAGATATTACAACCGTCACAGGCGAAGTTACCTTTGATCATGTGCATTTTGGTTATAATCCGGAGCAGATTATTATCAATGATTTCAGTGCCAGCGTAAAACCGGGACAGAAAATCGCAATCGTAGGACCAACCGGAGCCGGAAAAACGACGATGGTAAAACTGCTTATGCGTTTCTATGATGTAAACAGTGGTGCGATTCTGTTGAATGATCACAATATCAAAGACTTCAACCGAAGAGAACTGCGCGATGCATTTGGTATGGTTTTGCAGGAGACCTGGCTGTTTAAAGGAACCATCATGGAGAATATCCGCTATGGAAGACTCGATGCAACCGATGAGGAAGTGATTGCAGCGGCAAAAGCTGCCAGAGCGCATCATTTCATTCAGACACTTCCGGGTGGCTATCAGATGGAATTAAATGAAGATGCAAGCAACGTTTCACAGGGACAGAAGCAGCTTTTGACCATTGCAAGAGCGATTCTTGCAGATAACAAGATTCTCATTCTCGATGAGGCAACTTCTTCCGTCGATACAAGAACCGAAATCGAGATTCAGAATGCAATGGATAACCTGATGAAGGGCAGAACGAGCTTTGTCATTGCCCACAGACTTTCCACGATCCGTGATGCAGATCTCATTCTTGTTATGAAAGATGGCGATATTATTGAACAGGGTAACCACGAGGAACTTCTTGCAGCGAACGGTTTCTATGCAAACCTTTACAATTCGCAGTTTGAAGATGTAGTGGCTTAGTCATGATTGCGTAAACAAAATTATGAAAAATATCTAAAAAAAATCTTGAAAAATACATTGATACACGATATATTGTTTTTTAGGGCAATTTTCGAGATGAAGTTTGCAGGAAAACGACGCAAGTCTACCGAAGGAGTAACACTCTCAGGTGCCGGTCATACCGGTGCAACTGTAAATGGATCGACTCTCTGGAGACACCCGGATATGACCGGGGGCCGAAGGTGCAACATACGCGATTTGTATGAATCTCTCAGGCAACAGGACAGAGAAGATATCTTTATCAAAGTATAAATCGTATCTTCTATCCCATGTGTGCATTGCATACATGGGATAATTTATACAGACAGAACAATGATTCAGAAATACAAAGTTTCCTGTCTGTGAACCAATCAAGGGAATCTCCCGATTTTCCAGAAGTTTTGAAAAATGCACACAATACAAAAGAAACGAAAGAGAGGTATAAAAAACATGAGTGCAATTAATGATTTCCTATCCACAGTGGACAATCTGGTCTGGGGTGTACCGCTTATAGTATTGATCCTTGCAGGCGGTTTACTGCTGACGGTGCGTCTGGGGCTTTTACAGGTAAGAAAGCTTCCGCTGGCAATGAAGTGGATGATCAAGAATGAGGAAGAGGCAGAAGGAGCCAGGGGAGAGATTACCAGCTTCGCTGCGCTATGTACCGCGTTAAGCGCAACGATCGGTACCGGTAACATTGTCGGAGTGGCAACCGCCGTAGGTGCAGGTGGTCCGGGAGCGCTGTTCTGGATGATCGTAGCGGCTTTCTTTGGTATGGCAACCAAGTATTCCGAAGGTCTGTTGCTGTGAAGTATCGTGTGGTAGCAGAGGACGGACACAGTCTTGGTGGTCCTTTCTATTATATTGAGCGTGGTATGGGTGCAAAATGGAAATGGCTTGCAAAGCTGTTCGCATTTTTCGGTGTGTGTGTAGGTTTATTCGGAATTGGAACATTCAGCCAGGTAAACGGCATTGCCAGTGCTGTCAATGGATTTTTTTGATCCGAACAATCAGCACAGTGTAAAAATCCTTCCATTCCTTGGAGAATATTCATGGTCGGTTGTGATCGCATCCTTGATCCTTGCATTCTGTGTAGCTGCCGTACTGATCGGTGGTGTAAAGAGAATTGCAAGCGTCAGCCAGATCATTGTACCGTTTATGGCGATTATTTATGTGGTATTTGTTATTATTCTTGTTATCTGTAATATTACAGAAGTTCCGGCAGCAATCGTTACGATTGTAAAGGCTGCATTTAATCCAAGAGCAGTTACCGGTGGTGTGGTCGGAAGCATGATCGTTGCAATGCAAAAAGGTGTTGCCAGAGGTATCTTCTCAAACGAGGCAGGTCTTGGTAGTGCACCAATCGCAGCTGCAGCTGCACAGACAAAGGAGCCGGTTCGTCAGGGCCTTGTCAGCATGACAGGAACGTTTATTGACACCATCATCATCTGTACCTTTACAGGACTTTCCATTGTACTGACTGGTGCATGGCAGGTAGAAGGTTTAGAAGGTGTTGAGGTTACAACTTATGCTTTCCAGAAGGGACTTCCATTTCCGGCAGAAATATCTTCTTTTTATTCTGATGTTGTGTCTGGTATTCTTCGCATTCACAACGATTCTCGGATGGGATTATTACAGTGAGCGTTGTCTGGAGTACTTAAGTGGTGGAAATATGAAGCACGTAAAAGTATATCGCTGGATTTACATCCTGGCTGTATTTATCGGACCATATATGACTGTAAGTGCTGTATGGACGATTGCCGATATCTTCAATGGTCTGATGGCAATTCCAAACATGATCGCGTTGTTTGTGTTGAGTGGTGTTGTTGTAAAGGAGACAAAGGATTTCTTCCGGAGACATAATGAAGCAAAATACAAATAAAATAAAGAAATAGTTACAGACGAAAAGAAGCTGTTGCATGATTTCATGCAGCGGCTTTTTTTCATGTGTGCCATGCGGCACACATTTCTAATGGGAGAAAGTCCCTAATGTGCTCTAGTAGTAGAAAGGATGTACTAAAGCAATGCAAAACAAATGTAAATGGTGGATATTTTGTGTTATTGACAGCATTTATTAACAAGAAACTCCGTGAACTTGGATATCTAATATTCACAGTGTTTTATATGAAAATATGTGAAAACTATCAATAATTTGAAAAAATTGACATTCTGTCTAATAATTTATATAATTTAGTGTAATGAGGAATGTGTTTGGTATTAAACTCTTGGAGAGGGCAGAATGGTAAAGATTGCAGTATGTGATGATTCCGATTTTATGAGGTCGGAAACAAAAAATATATTTTGAAATACTCATTTCAGAGAGAGTTTGAATATTCGATAGATGAATATGATACTGGCGAAAAGTTAATTGCGTCCGATATTTCCTATGATTTAATCTTTATGGATTATCAGTTTGAAGGAGCGGGGCGGATGGAATCACAATTGCAAAGTTACTTCGGGAAAAGGGAGTGGATGCAACAATTATTTTTTTTTTGTCCAGTTATCCGGGAGTTGTGTTTCAATCCTTCGAGGTTGGAACTTTTCGTTTTTTGGTAAAACCTATTGAAGAAGATAAATTTAATGATGCTATCGATGCATTTGTTTCTAACTTGGAAGAAAAGGAAGAAGTATTAACGGTGCGTGTGGATGGCATGACGCATTTTATTAAGGCACAGTCTATTTCTTATGTTGAGGATATGGGAAGTATTGTATCATTCATTTGGTTGACAAGGAGGAAATGGAGTGTCACGAAACGCTTGCAACAGTGGAAGAACGACAATCCGAAATATTTTTATCGTTGTTATAGATCCTATGTGGTTAACTTAAAACATGTGGTTTCTTACAATCACACAGATGTTTTGTTGGATAATGGTGACAGCATCTTAATTAGTAGAACGAAATATAAAGATTTTCTGGATAAATATTCTGACTTCATGGTTGTACAAAGGAGATAAGCGGATGCTGAATGTTTTAATAGCGTTTGTGAGTTATACTGTTTGGGGGATAGTAGATTATATTAATTCCAGATTGATTTTCGACAAATTCCAAATGACAGAACCACGTAAGGAGAGAAAATATAATTATTTTTGGTTGATTTATTGTGCGTTTGTTACGTATGCATATTGCGCAATTAAGCATTTCTCACAGACTGAGGAACAGAACATCGGTTATATAATCTCTTATGCAGTGATTTATCTTGCGTTTTATTTCAGAATGGTGCCTTTTTTGTGGATGAAATATGGTATTTCTATAAGAATTCCAACAATTTATTTTTTATGAGGTGGTTATTGCTGTTTTATCCACTTCTATATCCGTAATTCTTTCTGAAATTTCTACAATTAACTTTGATGTGTTGCTGATGGACGATCTGTTGGAAATCATCATTGCTGTGTTAGTGTGTGGTATATTGGGAATACTGTATTACTTTAAACACAGTAAAAAGCTGAATATTTGGTTTGACAGCATGGCTACTTGGGAATATGGCTTGATGATTCTTACGTTGTATTCGGTGGGGACCTTGGAATCGGTTTTGTACAAAGAGGATAGTTTTGAGAGCTATCATGATATTCTGAAGTTTCTGATTGTGATGTCCATGTTTTTGATTATCTTTCTTGTGATGCGTATGATTCTGATTAAAGAAAAAAATACGTCCATGGAAGTGGTCATTAGTGTTTTGCAGGAACAAATGGGTAAGCTGACTGAGTATTACGGAGAGTTGAACAAAAAGGATGAGGAACTTCGACAGTTTCGACATGATACAAAGAACATGATGCTTGCTCTGCAGTCCATGATTAAGGATGGGAAGAATCATCAGGCGATTGACTACATCGAGAATATGGGAACCATGTATCAAAGAACAGCGAAACTATATGATACAGGCAATTTTATCGCAGATGCCTTATTGAGTACAAAAGCGCAGATGGCAGAAGAAATCAATACAAAGATTATAATGAATGGATTCATTCCAGCAGAGAAAATTAATGACGTGGATATGGTAATTTTATTATCCAATCTGTTGGATAATGCCATGGAAGCTTGTGCGCAGGTGGACGGTGAAAAAAAGATTTTGATTGATTCTGTTTTGGGGAAACAGATGTGGTGTATTGAGGTAAGTAATCCTACAAAGAAAAATGTTATTATCACTAAGAACCGTATTGATACTTCGAAAGAAAACAAAGAGATCCATGGTTATGGTTTGATGAATATTGAACGTGTAACAAAGTATTATAACGGGATGTTAAAAGCTTACCTGTGAAAATAATGAATTTGTTGCAAAAGCTACACTTATGCTAGAGTAAAATGGGAAAATAAGTTTCTGTCCTGATTTTATACAGTTGACTCTGGATTTTACCCCAAAGAGGCTGTATGCCATCGAGAAAATACATGTAACGAATGTCATTACGACAGAACTTTTCAATCTTTCGTAAAGAACTGATGCATAGTATAATTATTATTGGTATTGTTATTTAGTAGCATAATTAATTATACCCAAAAATCGCTCAGACCTCACGGTCTGGGCGATTTTTCTGTCAGGGAGTTTTTAACAGCTCCCTTTTTAGATGGGTAATAGTGTTTATCACAAAACAAGCAAATTATGCTGCAGTGGTAAGTGAACATTTCGGGAGTAAAGTGTAATATATTTGTTTCTTCTTGTTGTAAACTCCCAGTTTCATACAGTTGAATCTGAATTTGACAAATGGTGTTTGCGTTATACTATGATTTGTCATGTCAAGAGACAACAGAGAAAAACAAAGGGGGGAAACAAAATGTTAGATCTTATTTACATCTTATTTGGACACAGATAATTGTCCGTAAGCAGTATAAGAGATAGATACAAGAGAAAGAAAGGAGAAACCGAAGATGGAATTCAAGATTGCAGAGTTGGAAGAAGTAACCGCAGCAGTTGACTGGGCGGCAGTAGGAGCAATCGGTGCAGGTGTAATTTTAGGAGTTATGTGTTGCGATTAATTTCGCTATAAAAAGGAGACCAGCTATGAAAAGTCAACCATAAATTAGCAAAAAAATTCTTTTTTCATATCGGTGGTAAAAAAGGGTAACTTTAATAGAGCTCCCTTAGGGTGCTTTTTCAAAATCTATCGATATTGGTATACAGACCTCTTATTCGAGGTTAAATTCTACTTCGTCAGTGAGCATCTTCCAGATGACTCTGACAAGCTTGCCGGCACAGTGCCCAAGTGCATTGTAGTGAGACCGGCCTTCAGCCCTCTTGGCATCATAATAAGCCTTGAAGGTCGCGTTGTTTCTGACAACGTTCCAAGCTGCATTTACAAGGGCATATCGTAAAACACGAGAGCCCCTTGGACATCCTCGTTGTTTTAGCCTGGAAGTTACCAGACTGATAAACAGAAGGATCCAGACCTGCAAAAATTGGAGAAACGGTGAATATCACCTATTTCACCAAGAATCATTCCACCATTGATATAACCGATACCAGGAATGGTCATGATGACAGAATCGTTGAATTTCATGATATCCGTCATCTCAGCTTCAATCTTTTTTGTAATTGGCTATCCAGTAACTCGATTTGTTGAATGGTTTGAGTTATCTGAATAGATATAGCGCTGTCGTTGGCACCGACAGACTTCTGTGCGAGAACTCTTAATTCTTTGGCCTGCTCTTTAGTAAAGTGTCCGTGCGAGTTCACTTTGAGCAGATTTGCCAGATGAGTCATATGCATGGAAGCAATCTCTTTTTGGAGAAGGTGCTTCTTTTAAAAGAGCATAGACAGCATTCTGATGCAGACCGGATTTGAAAAAAGTATTGAATCTCTGGGAATACCTGATCAACATAGGTTGTCAGTTGGATTTTCAATCGGGTGCGTTGCTTAATGGTTTTCTGCCGAAAGCGCCCCAAGGCCTTAAGATCCATCATATCGAGATCAAAGAAGGTAATAAATCTTAGGTCATCCTGCATCATAAGAGTTTTAGCAATAACAAATGTGTCGACCTTATCTGTCTTTGTTTTACGAACATTGTTCTTACGCATTTGACAGGTTTTGATGGGGTTCAACACACACACTTGGTAGAACTCAGCAACAAGGTATCGAACAAGGTTGTCACCGTAGTGTGCCGTCGACTCAAGACCGATGATGATGCTGTTCTTATCGAATGATTCGAGCTTAGAGACCAGCAGTTGGAAGCCATCAGCGTCGTTTGTGAATTTGAACGGCTCAATGAGTATTTCACCGTCCGAAAGAAATCGCAGCGGCGAAATGGTTGAGTTTGGCAATATCAATGCCTACAAAAATTTTCATGAGGTTGTACCTCCCTTTCATAAAGTCTGATACCATGATGTCCACCATCGATTATCATCGTAGACTTGATAGAAATAAGTACTCTGAGTGAAAAACACTCCGGTAACATCCAGCTGATAAACAATTCAGATAAAGGTAGCGGCAATACACTCCAGTTGAGTAGTCAAGCTACAGGGAAAAATCAAAAGTCCATAGTATCTGAATTGTATTGAACCACGATATTAAAAGAAAGGGAACGTGTGATAATTAACTTCCTAATTATCATACAAGAAGAAAATGGAATTTAAATTTAACGAACTTGAGGATGTAACTGTTGCAGAGAGAGATGCAGTTGATTATCTTATGATTTTCATGACCACGGCTCGTTTCGTTGCAATGGTTTGTTAGTGGTAATGAAAGTAGATTTGCTCGAAAGGGATGGGCCTGATGCCCATCCTTTTTAGGAAAAAAAGAGGGTACAGATGGCAAGTATAGCTTTAGGAAAAAATATATTTTTGAAACAGATTACAGATGAGAATTTTTTTTTGTTTAATTCGATTAACAAGAAAAGTTATGAAATAGGAAAAAATGAATTTGAAACTTTACAGACGATGAAGGAAGAGCAAAGTTTTGAAGATTTATATTATAAAAATAGGTCCAGAATGACAAGAGAACAGCTGACGGAGTTTTGCAAGGAGGTAGACAAGCTTGGATTTTTGAAGGGATCCAAGACGTAGGTCCAGAATGACAAGGAACAGCTGACGGAGTAATCCCTCTTTGTATTTTACGCAGGAGTCAGGCTTTATCAAATTTATGTATTTTCTGCTGACAAAGGGTCCGGTGATAGCTCTCCTGATGGGAATACTTTCATTCTTCTTTGCTAGAACGGATGGAATTTTAAATAGAATATCTGCATTCCAAATCTCAACCGGTAATGTGGTATTTTCTTTGTTGATGACATTTCTGGTTGTAATGGTACATGAATTGGGACATATGAGTATGGCAATTCATTATGGTGTACCAGTGCCGGAGGTAGGAGTGATGTTGTATTGGTTTGCCCCATGTGCCTATGCGGATGTCAGTGCCACACATTTTATGAATGATAAGGGAAAAAAGATACAGGTGCTTTTGGCAGGTGTTTACACTCATATTATATGGGTGGGACTGGGGCTGGTGACTTTTAATATGCTGCCAAGTCTGGTGGATTATACGATTCCATTTATTGTGATGAATTTGGGACTGATTTTCTTAAATGTCACTTTTTATTTAAAATTAGATGGTTACTATATTTTGACCAGTATTTTTGATGAACCGTTACTGCGTGAGCATTCTATGGCAATGTTAGTCAATAAGTCGGTCCGTGAGCAGTTGAAGCAGAAAGCAAATTACAGTGAATTTTTGCTATATTGTGTGATTGCTTTTGTGTCATTTATTTACATACCGTCATTGGTTATGTCGGGAATTCTCAGAGTAATTCCTATGTTTATTAGATAAGGGAGGAGAAAGATGGATCAGTTTTATGTAAATCCTTTTCATTTTATTGCGAAGGAGAAGGATCAGTATTTTGTCAATACTACCGGTGGACAGTCTATCATGTTAACGGAACAACAGGCCAAGGTGATGGTGGAGAATGAATCTCTGACTAGAAAAGAAATTGAGAGCCTATTTGAGACATCAATTTTGAAGAGGCTCATGGAGATGAAGTGTTTTGTGCCTTTTAAATTTGATCTTGAAGACCGAAATTCCAGAACCAACGGATATTTCTTTGAATTAGGCTGGCTCAAAGAGTACATGGAATTGAAGGAAAAAAAGGTCTATCTTCTGGGAGCGGGAGCTTTAGGCACCCATATCGGCTGGGGATTATGTTCTCTAGGAGTGAAAAATTTTACAATTCTTGATTATGATGAAATAGAAGCGAGTAATCTAAACAGACAGATTCTCTATACTTCGGAGGATATCGGAAGATCTAAGATTGAGGTCTTGAAGGAGAAATTGCTTGCAATAAATCCGGAATGTCGGATTGAGACAGTGTGTAAGAAGGTGGAGGACATGGATTGTCTGAGAAATTTGTTCCAGGAGAAACCAGATTTGGTGGTAAGGGGAATCGACAGTCCGGTAGAAATTTCTCATTGGGTGTTTTCGGTATGTGAGGAAATGGGCATTCCGTACATTTCCGGTGGTACTATCGGTACGAAATCTTTATATGGGCCTACTTTTGTACCTGAAGTGACACCTACGCATGATACGATTATCATGAACGGGAGAAAAATGTATGGAGAGCAGGACTATGCAAAAAGGTTGAAGGGTACAGGGATTTCCTCGGGATTCGCAATTTCCTCTGTGGCCAATGAAATTATTATCGATGCGGTAAAAATTCTTTGTGGTAAGGGGAACCTTGTCAAGTACGGTGGCATAATTAAAATAACGGATCACTTTGAGAAAACAGCAGAGAAAGTGAAGGATGAGACGGAAGAGAGAGTAAAAGGAAGTCCAAAATTGGTGAATTTTTTTCTGGTAGCCAGTGCTTTGGCTGTAGGTATTACTGCCCTGCTCAATACGAATAATACTCCTATCATTTTGGTTATTTATCTTTTACTTGCATCTGTAGTTTTTTGCATGTGGCATACAAACGAGAAACAGATGTTCACAAATGCTGTGTTGATGGGGGCAATAGTGGGGTGTACGAATCTGATTGTGACAATGTTTATGGGACGGTAAATTTATTTTCGGGAACAGATTTTTAGGAAGACTCAGTGCGGTTTCCACTACAATCTTTATGTTTACCCTAATGATTTGTATTCACGCTATGCTATTTATTTTGATTGTCGGAATGGAGAATAAAATCTTCAAAAAGGTAAAAATAGGCAGTTCACTCTGATTTTCATACACTTTACTCTTTTGAGGGATAGAATCTTTTTTTTTGAGTTAGTATGTCTTCAGAAAGGAGAGAAATGATTAAAGTAAATTTTTACGAGGAATTTTTCAGAGATAATTTGACCATTCAAAAATGCAGTAAAACAGATTTGAAAGATATCTTGTATAAACTAAGTAAAAAAATCATGAAGTAGAAAACGATTTTATTATTAAGCCGTGTGAAAACGAGTACGAGGTGTATTTTAGAAATCCGGAGCACAAAGGAATCACTGTGAAATTGAATTCGGCTGCAAGAGCCAGATTTGAAACAGGGTTTGAAAAATTAGAATATGATATGAAACGATTTGAGGAAACTCTAAAAAAACTTTCCGATGGATGCCAGTGAAGATAAATACTGCTTAATAAAGCAGATTGATTTTAAAGATGACTATTTAATTATTGATGTTTACGTCGAATGTAGAAAAGGAGAATAAGAATATGGAAAAAGCAATGGAATTAAAGAAACTAGAAAAAAAAGTAGCAATGACAAGGCTTTCCAGCCTTTTGTTTGTAGGAGCATTGGTAATTGGTTCGTTATTAAATGTTCCGTTGGATGTCCTGGCTCCAATCGAGATTTTGTCTGCGCTTGCATTGGTTGTGTTTATCGGAATTCCCACTCAGAAAAAATTGTTTGCATTGCGCAAGGAAATAGCGCAGGAAGGGAGTACGATCAATGAATAAAACAGTAAATCTTATTCTTAGACTGCTTGTGCTTGTAGCATTCACAGGATTGCTACTTTCGATTGCGTTAGACTGGGGAGAAAGACTTGAACTTGTTTGTTGTACGGTTGCTACGGTGGGATCATATATTTTGTTTAAACAGAAGAAAAAGAGAACAAAACAATGAGTATAGGAGTAAAAAGATTTATATAAAAAATATTACGACAAGGTGGCTGTCAATCATATTAGTTTTACCATGGAAAAGGGACAACCTTTGGCGATCCTTGGAAGAAATGGATCAGGCAAAAAGTACTACAATTAAGTCCATTCTTGGATTGAAACAGCCAACGAGCGGAGAAATCATTCTTCCTAAGAATATTCAGATTGGTTATCTTCCTGAGGAGAGGGGCGTATATGCAGATGCTACTGTAGAAGAGCATTTGATGCTGTTTGCTGAACTTTCTGGGGTGAAAGACATTGATGAAAAAAAATCAATTTTTGGCTAAAAGAATTGGAAATCGAGCAGTACAGAGATTTCAAACTCAGGTATCTGTCTAAAGGAAATGCACAAAAGGTGCAGTTGATTATTACATTGATTCATGACCCTGATTTAGTAATTTTGGATGAGCCTTTCAGTGGTCTGGATCCGGTAAATTCACAATTGTTTTATAATGTAATTAAGAAACATTGTGCAGATAAATATCTTTTGATTTCCAGTCACCAGATGGATCGAGTGGAAGGTCTTTGTGAACAGGTTATCATGCTAAATAACGGAAATACTGTAGCACAAGGGAAGATAGAAGAACTGAAGAAAAAGCATGGTAATAGCAGAATTACGATTCCGTACAGTGATGAAGCTTACCAGGTATTACAAAAGTATAAGCCGGTGAAGAGAGAGCATGCCATTGTAGTTGATTTGATTGACGAAAACACTACATGTGGGGAGGTTATGAATGATTTAATTCAAAATAATGTTTTAATGAATTACTTGAAATATGATCAGATATCCATGAATGACCTGTTCATTAGACTGCTTGGAGAATAAACTATGAGAGAGTTTTTTTGCATTATTTAAATTTAATTTTAGAAGAATGGTAAATACGTGGATGATTCGAATTTTGGCATTGGTGGTAATGGGAGGTATGTTGGTTGGAATCATTTGTGTTCACAATATGAACCAGACAAAGCAGATTGGGATTAAGCTAAGCGGTGAACAGATGAATGCAGAATTTATCGTAGAACTGTTGAATGCATCTTCTTCCAATTATGAGTACAGTGTTTTTACGGATGGATTGGACTATGATGGTACCGTAGAAATGAATACTAAGACATCGGATAACGGTATGTCCTTGGGGATTGTCTCAGAGCCAAAGAATGTTGTTACGTCAGCGCAAATGGAGATCCTTAAGAGTGGCATAGAACGTTACCTTTTAGCAGTAAGTGGGTATGATTATCCGGAAGTAAGGGTAAGTCAAAGCACAGAGGATATGATGAGTTTTGCAGAGAAAATTGCTTTCTATATTATTACCTTTATTCTTTATTTATTCATTTTGCTGTGTGGAAGTATCATCACCAGCAGCGTAGCATTGGAGAAGACCTCCAGAGTTTCAGAGTTGATTATTTATCGTGTGTCGGTTTTAAAACTGATTTATAGCAAGGTGCTTGCGCTGTACTCCATCATTATCTTGATGCTGGCAGGGGTGGGGATAGAGTTTAGCGTAGCTGTGGCTACGAAGTGGATTGATATCAGCATAGTAAAAACGTTGCTTGAGACCGCTGGATTTGGAATGAAAGAAATTGCAATTGTTGTAGGTATCATTATTGTAGGAATTATGGTGTATACAGTGCTTTATATCTTTGTGGGAACTATGATCAAATCTGCGGATCAGATTCAGTTTTCACAGCTTCCAGTAGCGGCACTTGTGTTGATTGGGTTTATGATTACTGTTCTCTGCAGACAGAATGAGGATTCCCTGATTAGTCGGATTTGTACCTACATTCCTACATTTTCACCTTTCCTAGCAGTAACGAAGTTGTTCCATCCGGGAGAAACAGGACTGGAATTTCTGCTTATGGGAATTTGTACGATAATTTACCTGATTGTGGGTAATTACCTGATTGTAAAAAATATACAGAAGAGAAAAAATAGATAATATCGTTCACATTGGAGCGCTTGCTTTAAATAATGAAAGAAGCTGTTGCATGATTTCATGCAGCAGCTTTTTTTATGTCAAAAAGTTCTATAAGAGATTCTTTGATTACAAAAAATCCACATTATCTACAAAATCAGACAAAACTCACATACAAATTCTGCCATTCTAATACAGAAATCGAACCGACAGGAGGAACTACAAATGCGAAAGTGGAGTGCATTATGCGTCATCGTATTTGCACTGATTCTTTTATATGGATGCAGAAACAGTGTGAAAAGCCAGCCACAGAAAACGGTGGATTTGCCGGAGCTGCGCATCGGATGTGATGAATATGAACCATACAATTACAGTGATGAATATGGAAAAAGAATTGGAATTGACGCAGAGATCGCGACTGAGGCATGCAGACGGATGGGAATGAAACCGGTGTTTGTCTCAATCAAATGGGATGAAAAGGATGAATTACTTGAAGAAAAGCAAATTGATTGTGCATGGAACTGCTTTTCCATGAATGACCGCAAAGATGCGTATCAATGGGCAGGACCATACCTGAAGAGCCGGGAAATGGTGGTTGTTGCAAAGGACAGTTCCATCAAAAGCATCAAAGATCTGGAAGGAAAAATTGTCGGTGTGCAGACAAGCACACAGCCGGAAAAAATTTTTCTGGAAGAAGATGAAGAAGTACCGGATGTGAAATTTGTGTATTCGTTTCCGGACATGGAAGATACACTGATGGTATTACAGCAGGGGTATGTGGATGCTGTGGCAGCTCATGAGAACACTTTGCTCCGGCGGATAAAGAATATCAAAGGAGAATATCGTTTGCTGGAGGAAAGCTTGCTGGAGACAGATATTGGGGTTGCTTTTTCAAAGAAAGCGGATGCGGATCTGGTACAGAAGCTGGATTGGGTTCTCAGAGACATGAAAGAGGATGGAACGATTGCTTCCATAGAAGAGAAATATGATGTGGAAAATTGGAGATAAGCGATGAAAATTACGATAAAACTGATTTTACTGTTTCTTATTCCGGGATTTTTGCTTTTCCATGGAATGTATTATATACAGACAATGTCTAACTTGCACAATGCAAATAACGAGATTTCGGATATTATGCACTTTGTAGCAGAGCAATGTGCAAGATATGACAATCTGATAGAGACAGATGAGGTACAGACACAGATTGATCTGGTAGAAAAAACAAATGAATTAAGCAGAAATCTGCAGCACCATACGGATGGGATTACGAGTGGATGCCTGAAGGAATATGTGGAGGAACAGCATCTGGCGGGAGCGATGATTCTGGATGAGAATCTGAAACCTGTATATCAGGCACAGATGGATCGTACTGGTTATAAGTTTTGGAAAGAAGCAATCGAAAGCGAGAGTGTAAAAAATATTTGTCAGGCATCGAAAAAGGTGTTGGTGGATGGAAGGGATGTGGATGGAATTCCTTATCATTATGTGGCTATGGCACGTCGGGACACCGGAGGAATCGTGTTTTGTTATGTGAGAGGATCTTCGCGTTCGGCTGGAGTGGATGAAATCCGCATGGACAATTTGCTGACAGGATATAAAATTGATATGAATGGAACTGTGGCAATGACAGAGGGGGGACCGGGTGATCAGTTCCAATGATGCGAACATGCAGGAAAAAAAAGATTCAGGATTGTCCACAAATTGTGATGTTCAATAAAAAATGGAAACCGGGAAAGCTTATCAGCATAAAAAAGGACAAGAAAACATATTATGGCCGAAGCATATTAAATGTAATCAGTATTATGACTATGTTTTCTTTGAAGCCAAAGAAGTTTTTTTCCGGAAGAAGGAATATAATGGCATATGTCATGAGCATCTATCTGTTTTTCTGGATTATTCTTGTGGTGATCCTGCAGCAGTCACAGCGCCGTAAAATGGAAGAACAGCAGAAAAAAGAAATGGAATATCAGGAAAAACTGTTTGCTTCCATGGAGGAGGCAAAGCGGGCAAATGTGGCGAAAACAGAATTCCTGCGTCGGATGAGCCATGACATCCGGACCCCGATCAATGGAATTCTAGGACTGCTTGAAATCGGAGATCATTTTCCAGATGATATGGAAAAACAAAGCGAATGCCGGAAGAAAATCCGGGGAGCGTCCGGCTTTTTATTTAATCTGGTCAATGATGTGTTAGATATGAGTAAGATGGAATCCGGAGAAATTATTATCGAGGAAGTTCCGTTCAGTCTTAAAAATATACTGGATGAAATCGTGGAACTGATCGAAGTACAGGCCATCGAACAGGGACTTCAATTTGATGCAAAACGTTCGGCAGATGCAGAGTGGAATCTGATCGGAAGTCCGGTGCATTTACATCAGATACTGGTTAACATAGCGGGCAACGCAGTAAAGTATAGCCGAAAGAATGGTTATCTGCATCTGAGTTGCTATCAGATTTCAGCGGATGAGGATACGGCAATTTTCCGGTTTGTCTGTGAAGACAATGGCGTGGGCATGAGCAAAGAATTTCAGGAGCATATGTTTGAACCTTTTACGCAGGAAGAGGACAGTCCGCGAACCAAACTGGGAGGAACGGGACTGGGGCTTTCCATTGTAAAAAGCTGCTTGAAAAGATGGATGGAACCATTGAAGTTGCCAGTGAGCGGGGCAAGGGAAGTAAGTTTATGGTGACAATTCCATTTCAGATTGACCGGCTTTGCAAAAGAAAAAGAAGAGACAAAGGAAAATGTGCAAAAAGATTTGCGGCCATTGCAGGATATGTGTATACTTCTTGTGGAAGACAATGAATTAAATATGGAAATCGCAGAGTTTATTTTGGAGGATAAAGGAGCCTCGATCATAAAGGCATGGAACGGAAAAGAAGCGGTGGATATTTTTGAAGCATCCGAACCGGAGTCCATCGATGTGATTCTTATGGATATTATGATGCCGGTAATGGATGGACTGACTGCAACACAGACCATTCGAAAACTTGAAAGGAAGGATGCGGCGACGGTGCCGATTCTTGCCATGACAGCGAATGCATTTGCCGATGATGCCAAGAGGAGCCGGCTGGCGGGAATGAATGAGCACCTTTCAAAACCGTTGGATATCGGCAAGGTAATCGAAGCGATTGAAATAGGGCTATCGCAATCCCACTGGCTTTAGACAATGGGTAGTTCACAAGTACAGGAGATAGTATGTATCGTATTTTTATAGTGGAAGATGATGAGACAATTGCAAAAATGGTGGCAAAGCATTTGGAAAAATGGGATTATGAAGTCTGGACAGTAAAAGATTTTTCCAATGTGATGACGGAGTTTGTGGACTTTGATCCGCAACTGATTCTGATGGACATCCGTTTGCCGTTTTTTAATGGATATCACTGGTGCACGGAAATTCGCAATGTTTCCAAGGTGCCGATCATCTTTTGTCATCAGTGGCAGACAACATGAATATCGTTATGGCTGTGAGTATGGGGGCGGATGATTTTATAGCCAAACCGTTTGATCTGGAAGTTTTGACGGTAAAGATTCAGGCGCTGCTTCGCAGAAGCTATGATTTTGCAGGAAGCAGCAGTGTGATCGAACACAAAGGAGTCATGTTTCAGGTAAATGATGGAACGATCACTTACAATGGGGTGAAACTGGAACTTACGAAAAATGAGAGCAAAATTATGCAGACGCTGCTTGTAAATAAAGAGGAAATTGTGACAAGAGATACCCTTATGACGAAACTCTGGGAGAGTGATTCCTATGTGGATGAAAATACGTTATCAGTCAATGTGAACCGTCTGCGCAAAAAGCTTGCAGAAATCGGACTGGAAAACTTTATTATTACAAAGAAAGGTATCGGGTATCGTATCGGATGAGTTGTCTCAATAAATTTGTAAAAAGAAATTTTCTGTGGATTCTGCTTGCGCTGCTTTTGGCAGGAAGCCATCTGTTATATCTGTATCTTTTACCAGCATCTGTGGAGGATATTGGTTATGCGGCACTGCTGGATGCGTGTCTTTTTGGGATTGCTTTTCTTTCTTGCATGGATGGAATATATCCGAAGAGTAAAGAAGTTTCAGAAGCTTCTTGCATTGCCGATACCGGATCAGATTAAAGTTCCGGAACCGGTGGATGATATTGAACAGTTATATGGGCAGATACTGGAAAATGTTGCGATACAGCAGCGACTGCTGGAGGATCAGACACAGTTACAGCAGACAGAGATGTATGATTATTATGCCCGCTGGGTGCATCAGATCAAGACACCGATTGCAGCCTTACAGCTGCTTCTGGAAACGCAGAAAAAGACGTCGCAAAGGATGCAGAAATGATTCTGGAAAAAGCGGGAAAAGAAAATGCGGTGCTTGAAAATCTTCTGGAGCAGCAGTATACACAGAATATGGAACAGTTTTCCGATATGGAAGAAGAACTGTTTTGCATTGAGCAGTATGTGGGGATGGCATTGCAGTATCAGAGGGTAAAAAGTGAAAGCAAGGATTATGTATTCACACAGGTTTCGGTGGACAAAATGGTGCGCACGGTCATCCGTAAATTTGCAAAGCTGATGATTCGAAAGAAAATCCCCATGCAGTATGAGGGCTGCAGACAGCAGGTCATTACGGATGAAAAATGGTGTGCATTTGTATTGGAGCAGGTTCTTTCCAGTGCAATTAAATATACGAAGCATGGAACAATCCGGATTCGAATAGAACAGGAACCAAATTGGCTGTATATTGTGATTGAAGATCAGGGAATCGGAATCCGAAAGGAAGACATTCCGCGTGTATTTGAAAAGGGATACAGCGGATACAATGGGCATGAAGATAAACGGTCCACCGGCATCGGATTGTATTTGAGCAGACAGATTTTAGAAAAACTGGGACATACGATTCGAATTGAATCGGAAGTGGGAAAAGGCACTGCAGTGTGGATTGGATTTTCCATGAAACAAATTAATGTGCAGGATTAACAGGCGTATCTTACAGAAATGTAAGGTACGCTTTTAAAATGTAAGACAAATCGATGGTTGAAAGGAAATGCATTTGCTATACTGACAGCATAAAGAATTGGCGCCACAAAAAATAAAGGAGTATATCAAAATGGTAATTTTAGAAGTAAGTAATCTAAAAAAATATATACCACACGATTTGGTGGAAATCAGGTACAGGCTTTGTCAAGAATCAGTTTTTCTGTGGAAGAGGGCGAGTATGTTGCTATCATGGGTGAATCCGGTTCCGGTAAAACCACACTGTTAAATATTCTTGCAGCGCTGGATAAACCAACGGCGGGAACCGTTGTATTAAACGGAAAAAATTTAGCGGCAGTTCGGGAAAAAGAAATGTCTGCGTTTCGAAGAGAACATCTTGGATTTGTATTTCAGGACTTCAATCTGCTGGACAATTTTTCACTAAAAGATAATATTTTTCTCCCGCTTGTTCTCTCCGGCGTGGACTATCCGCAGATGGAACAGCGCCTTGCACCGATTGCAAAGAAACTGGGGATCACAAGTCTGTTGAATAAATATCCGTATGAAGTGTCCGGCGGACAAAAGCAGAGAACAGCGGTAGCACGCGCTCTGATCACACAGCCGGAACTGGTTCTTGCGGATGAACCGACGGGCGCGCTGGATTCCAAAGCATCGGACAGCATGCTTACGCTTTTCAACCAGATTAATGAAGAAGGACAGACCATTCTTATGGTAACCCATAGTACGAAAGCAGCAAGCCACGCGAACCGTGTTTTATTTATTAAGGATGGAGAAGTGTTTCATCAGCTGTACCGGGGAAACATGTCAAATGAACAACTGTATGCAAAGATTTCCGATACTCTGACAGTGTTGACGACAGGTGGTGAGCAGCATGAATAAAATTTACGTGAGACTGGCAAAGACCAATATGCGCAATAACCGGCAACTGTATGTTCCCTATATTTTGTCAGGACTTATTACGGTAGCAATGTTTTACCTGATGACATTTCTGAGTGGAAATGAAGGCCTTGCACATGCCAGGGGCGCTGAAATGATTGGACGGATTTTATCCTTTGGAGTTGGTATTATCGGAATTTTTTCTTATATTTTTATTTTTTATACCAACAGTTTTATCAGCAAACGAAGAAAAAAAGAAATCGGTATCTACAATATTTTAGGTATGGAAAAACGGCATATTGGCAAGGTGCTTGCGATAGAGACGCTGTATATTTCGGTTTTGGCAATTGGTGGAGGAATTATTGGAGGAATTATTTTCTCAAAACTGATGCTGATGTTTTTATATCGGATTCTGGATATTACAACAAGTGTAAGTTTTGAAATCTCCTGGCAGGGAATAGAGTACACGATTGTACTTTTTGGAATTCTGTATTTTCTTACATTTCTTTATAATTATATGCAGATGAAACTTGCGAATCCGATGGAACTTCTTCGTGGCGGAAATGTGGGAGAAAAGGAGCCAAAGACCAAAGTATTGATGACACTTGCAGGAATGGTGTGTCTTGGAATCGGCTATTATATTGCATTTACTACAGAAAATCCGTTAAAAGTACTGACACTGTTTTTCCTTGCAGTTGTCCTTGTAATCATAGGCACGTATTTTCTGTTTATTGCAGGAAGTATTGCATTGCTCAAACTTATGCGTAAAAACAAGAAATTTTATTATAACAAAAAGCATTTTACAGCGGTATCCGGAATGCTTTACCGTATGAAACAGAATGCAGCGGGACTCGCAAGCATCTGTATTTTGTCAACTATGGTTCTGGTTGTGATTTCTATGACGGTGAGTATTTTTGCCGGAATCGGTGATGAACTGCTATCACGGTATCCAAATGAAATAAATGTATATTCCTATGAAAAAACATTGGATGACAATGAACTGAAAAATCAGAAAGAAATCGCAGCTTTCATTGAAAAATCAGGAAGAAAAATTGAAAAGAAGATTAGATACAGTTATCTGTCCATGCTTATGCAGATGCAGGGAGATAAGCTGGAATTACCGTCAGATACTTCAGCAGACAAATATACGGTAAACATGGTTACCCGTGAGAATTTTCTGGCAATGCAAAAAAGTATTGGGGAAAAAGGATGTGCCGGAAGTTGCGGAACATACCGTGGCCATCTATGGTTCCAAATGGAATGGAGGAAAGACAGTTACTATTTTAGGGGAAAAATACAAGGTGGCAAAAACACATGTGCACGAGCTTCGGGATGCTTATACCAATTCCGAAGTGCAGGGGGCATATTACATCATTGTGGACAGTGAAAAAACGGTAGAAGAATTGTTCGAAAAGCAAAAGAAACTGCTGGGTGATCATGCGTACAGTTTTTGCAGAGTCAGTGGATATGAGATTGACGGAACAAAGGCGCAGAAGGTTGCATGTGAAGAAAAACTCGGTAAACTGATAGAAAAGCAGAATGAAAACCGCAGCAATCTGGAAAACCGGTATGTGGAAGGGCGCCTGTCACACGAACAGAATTTTTATACCATATATGGGGGCCTGTTTTTCCTCGGTATTTTCCTTGGTTCCATGTTCCTTATGGTGACAGTTATGATTATCTTTTATAAACAGATTTCGGAAGGATATGACGACCGGCAGCGATATGAAATCATGGAGAAAGTAGGAATGAGCAACCAGGAAGTAAAAGTGTCTATTCAGTCACAGGTGCGCATTGTATTCTTCCTGCCGCTTGTGATGGCAGCCATTCATGTGACGGCAGCATTTCCGATGATCCGCAGACTGCTGGTACTTTTGAATCTGTCAAACACAGGATTGTTTGTAAAATGTCTGGTGATTACATTGCTTGTTTTTATGCTGATCTATTATCTGGTTTTCCGTCTTACGTCGCGTGCTTATTACCGCATTGTCGGAAATCAGGTGAATAAGTAATTTTATAGTTCAAAAGTACTTGACATTTGCTAAATACCCCCTATATAATAGGTGCCAATTGAGAAGTATACATGTTGAATGTGAGATACATGGAGATTTTATTATGTCTAAGAAATATGTAAAACCAATGATTGCAATCGTACCGGATTATGCAGAGGGTGTTTATGCTGCAAGTGGAAACAAACAGGGCCAACTTGATGTGACTTATTCCGGAGTATGGGATAAATGGAATGGTGGTGGAAAAATTCTTGCCAATGTAAATTGGAGTGGATGGAGTGGAATAGAAGGAACTATCACTTTAAAGATGAAATTCAATGAAACGATTTTACAGGTAGAGGCAGCAGGTGCTGCTTCTTCTGTATCTGGAAATAATGTGACACTTACATTTCCAGCAACTGCAGAATGTCCGATGATGGTCGGTCTGCATTTGGATGGGGCGGCAAAACAGGTCGAAGAGGTTCGGCTGGACAGCTACGATTACTCGGTAAATTAAGGAGCAGAGAATGGAACTGTTGGAAGAAATAAAGAAGAAGGATGCGAAAGCATTTACCCATGGAGGGGAAATTTCATGCAGATGATGTATTTTCATCTGCATTACTTTTGTATATCAATCCGGAGATCGTTATCTCCAGAGGAAATAAAGTCCCGGAAGATTTTGACGGAATCGTATTTGATATCGGACGAGGCAGATACGATCATCACCAAAAAAGACAGCAGGGTGCGTGAAAACGGAGTTCCTTATGCGGCTTTTGGGCTGTTATGGGAAGTACTTGGAAAAGAAATCCTGGGTGAAGAACTTGCAGAGAAAATGGATGAATCATTTATTCAGCCTCTGGATATCAACGATAATACCGGGGAGAAAAATGAACTCGCCACGCTGATTGGAAATTTTAATCCGCCATGGGATGCAAAAGGGGGAAGCGATGAAGCATTTTTTCAGGCGGTCAGTGTTGCCGGAATGATTCTGGAAAACAAATTTGAGCGGTACCGTGGAAATGCCCGCGCAGACCAGCGCGTGGAACAGGTGCTCGAAGAACATAATCCAAAGGACCGCATCCTTGTGCTTCCGGAATTTATTCCCTGCCAGAAAGCTTTGGCTGAGACAGAGATCGCGTTTGTTATTTTTTTCCTTCCAATCGTGGAGGATATTGTATTCAGCCACAGAAACGAGAGTATTCCATGAATTATAAATGCAGTTTTCCGTCGCAATGGCTCGGACTCGAAGGAGAGGAGCTGGTAAAAGAAACCGGATTAAGCAGTGCAGTCTTTTGTCACAAAGGCGGTTTCCTCATGACGGTTGGAGAACTGGAGGACGCGAAAGCAGCATGCAAAAAGGCACTTGAGGTTTATCAGGAGGATTCTGTGATCGTGAGCCTTTCCGCACCGGATAGCGAAGAGGAGGAACTTTTGAAACAGATTGCCGGCGCCAGAGGCATTCCGTCGGTACGCATCTGCCATGTGGATTTTGCAGCATTGCCGGAATTGGAGATTGAGGACAATTATGCGGAAGTTGCGCTGGAAAAGCAGGATTGGAAGGCGCGTGTTAAGGAACAGGTCAGACAGATCTTAAAGTATAAGCCGGAAGCTGTCTATGTACAGGGCAATGTATTTGAGACGTATCCGATTGTGCATGCCCTTCGAAAGAAACATATACCGGTACTTACTATGATTGAAAAAGCCGGAAGAAAACTGATTGTACGGAGCGTTTTTAAATTAACTAAACCATATTACTTGCCTATTTTCCCGATAGCACATGCCAAAAATCCTCAGCGTAGCCCGCTACGCCTACGTTTTTTGACATGCACTTTCTGAAAAATATTCTGCGTAAATGGTTCAGTTATTTAGAAAACGCTATACTAGAAGCTTACAAGAGCGAGTTTATTGAATTTATGGTACAGAGTGATGTTTTGAAATTTGGCGATTTTACCTTAAAAAGTGGTAGAAAATCGCCTTTCTTTATGAATGCAGGTGCATATGTTACAGGTTCTCAGTTAAAAAAGATTAGGCGAGTATTATGCAAAGGCAATCCATGCAAATTATGGAGATGACTTTGATGTGTTATTCGGACCGGCATATAAAGGGAATTCCACTTGCTGTCGTTACAGCAATCGCATACAGTGAACTCTACGGAAAAGAAGTTCGTTACTGTTCTGATCGTAAAGAGGCAAAGGATCACGGTGCAGACAAGGGAGGATTCCTTGGAAGCAGCTTAAAAGATGGAGATCGTGTCGTTATGATCGAGGATGTGACAACATCCGGCAAGTCTATGGAAGAGACAGTACCGAAGGTACGTGGAGCTGCAAATGTAGAAATCGTGGGACTTATGGTAAGTCTGAATCGTATGGAAGTTGGCCAGGGAGGCAAGGTCAGCGCACTGGATGAAATCCATGAAAAAAATATGGCTTTGAAGGAAAAGCAATTGTAACAATGGAAGAAGTTGTGGAGCACTTATATAATCGTGAGTGCCAGGGAAGAATTGTTATAGATGACACATTAAAAGAGGCAATTGACCAGTATTACAAGCAGTATGGATGCAACTAAGTGGCATCGGAGAGTATTATCGGTACTGTTTATCGTATATTTGATTTTGTTATTTTATTTTTTGTTCTTTTCCGAAGGATTTGGAAGAACACAGTTTGGAGAAGAGTACCGGTATAATCTCACGCTTTTTAAGGAGATTACACGTTTTATCCGTTACCGGCATCTGCTTGGATTTAAAGCAGTGTTCATCAATATCGCAGGAAATGTGATCGCATTTATGCCACTTGGTTTTTTCCTGCCAACATTGCATCCGAAGAAACGCAATGGAATCGTGGTTATGATACACTGTTTTTCCTCAGCCTTCTGGTGGAGGTAACACAGCTGGCATTTCGACTGGGATGTTTTGATGTAGATGATTTGTTTTTAAATACACTGGGCGGACTGCTTGGATACTTGACGTATTTTATTATTAAAACAATAAGAAATGGGAAGGATAACCAATGAGAAAACGCAAAAGACACGGATCTTACAAGTTCACAGAGAAGACCCATTCCAAGAGAGGAATTGTGGCCACGATACTTGCCCTTGTGCTTTTGGTTCTGTATCTGGTGATTCTGGAACTGGCATTTCGTGCAAATGGAGGTCTGTCTGCTTATTATGGAAGTATCGGAGTGCTTGCAATGCTTGCATCCGTTGTTGTGGTAGTTGTTGCGGCGGGCAGTCTTCGGGAAGAGGATTCTTTCCGCCTGTTCCCAAGACTGGGACTGTTTCTGTCAGTGGTTAATATTGTATGCTGGGCAGGAACCTATGTCATGGGATTTGTAATATGATTAAAGGGTCAAAAGGTATCATCGATGCATGTAATTCGATGTATACCTTAGTGAGGTTTTTGAAGGTATGAGTTATAAGGAATTGTTCCGGGAAAATAATGAACAATATACAGAAAGAATTGCGCTGGTCATGGAGCGCATCGGAGATATCGCAGTAGATGGAGCCATAACGGTACCGGAAGTTTACCGCGGATATTTTGAACAGATGGCAAATTATCTTCTGTTGGAGCATAGTGTGGCAGAAGAGGCGATATCCGGCGAATTTCCCATAATGACAGCAGCACAGGGGGAACAGTTAAATCAGCGTTTGTATGATGATGTACAGGAGCCTGGTTACGAAGAAAGTTATGCCAATCCGGCATATGCATGCAGTCGCATGGGAATAGAATACGGACAGATTCTTTCTATGCTCGATGCGAAGTTTCATAGTATAGCACCGCATTGTGCAGAAGGAAATCTTACCTATATCTGTCTGTATGCGGAGCTTTTGTAGAACTTTATAATTGCTTTGAAGATATTGACAACTTAAGTGTAAAGGAATTGAAGAGCATTATTTATTCTTTTTATGCATGATTACACAGAGGTGTTTAATCAGGATGCCATTGAACGTCTGGTCACGACCAGGGACGATTATTATAAAGAACTGGTCATGCATGCGGATTTGTCAGATGCTTCTTATCTGTTCCGGTATGCGATGTGCATCGGCACAGATGAAATGAAATCGTATGAATTTTTAAATACGTTTTCGGATGAGCAGATGCAGGAAATGGCAGATACGTTTACGGAAGGATACCGCATCGGATTTGCCACAACCGGAAAAGACATTACGAAGAAATCTATCGCTGAGATTCGTTATCCGATCGGGTTTGAGCGCATGGTACGTTTTGCGGTGAATAATTTTAAGAAGATAGGATTGGATTCGATTCTGCGTCCGTTTTCTGTATCATTGAATAAACAGTACACATATGATCACAGGGAGGACCGAGGACTCTGGCTGGATAAGGCGTTGATTGAGCGCGGACTTGAAGTAGAGCGCAGCGTCTGGGAAAAATTAAAAGTGCAGGCACCGGCATATGGCGGACCTGCTGTAATTGACATTTTTGGCACGAAGCCTTTTTCACCGGAGCAGAAGGATGCCTGTGTGAAGTTTACCGAAAAGCAACAGAAACTGTCGGTATATCAGCGCAGTGAATCCAGTCAGCTGATCAACAAATATATCCGTGGGGAGGAACGAAGTTTTACGATTATCGCATATCCGGTTCCTTCTATCGGGGAGCAGTTCGAGGAAATATTTGCAGAGACGGTTAAAATCAATACGCTTGATTACGCATTGTACCGTGATATGCAGCAGAAGATCATCGATGTGTTAGACACCGCTGATATGGTACACATTCAGGGCACGAATGGAAACCGTACGGATCTGTATGTGAAAATTTATCCGCTGTCGGATCCTGCAAAAGAGACCGCATTCGAAAATTGCGTGGCAGATGTCAATATTCCGGTAGGGGAAGTGTTTACTTCACCGGTGCTGACCGGAACCAATGGAAACTTCATGTCAGTCAGGTTTATCTGAATGAATTGAACTACGAAAACCTGGAAATGACGTTTGTGGATGGAAAAGATTGCATCATACACCTGTACAAATTTTGATGAGGAAGAAGAAAATAAAAATATATATTGAAGATAATGTATTGATCATCACAAGACACTTCCGATGGGGAGTTTGCTATTGGAACCAACACTACGGCTTATGTGATGGCAAAGGATTTTGATATTGCAGATAAATTGCCGATTCTGATTGCAGAGAAGACAGGTCCACATTTTGCAGTGGGAGATACCTGTTATTCCCAGGCGGAGGATACGCCGGTTTATAATCCGGATGGAAAAGAAATTGTGGCAAGGGATAATGAAATTTCAATTCTTCGGAAAGAAGACGAAAGTAAGGCATACTTTAACTGCCATACGGATATTACGATACCGTATGATGAATTAGACTGCATTTATATCGAACGGGCAGATGGCAGTACCGGGGATATTATAAGAGATGGCAGATTTGTAGTGCCGGGCACAGAAAAACTCAATGAGCCGTTGGAAAATAAGACTTCATTTCCGGCGTAAAACAGTGTATACTAAAAGGACAAGTATCTATGAGAAAAGGAGAAAGAAAATGGCAAAAGTAGGAATTGTAATGGGCAGTGATTCAGATATGCCTGTAATGGCAAAAGCAGCAGATATTTTGGAACAGCTTGGAATCGAGTATGAGATGACAATTATTTCCGCACATCGTGAGCCGGATGTATTTTTTGAATATGCAAAGAGCGCAGAGAGCAAAGGATTTAAAGTAATTATCGCAGGAGCAGGAATGGCGGCGCATCTTCCTGGAATGTGTGCAGCAATCTTCCCTATGCCGGTAATCGGAATTCCGATGCATACCACATCCTTAGGCGGAAGAGATTCTTTTATTCTATCGTACAGATGCCAACCGGTATTCAGATTCTTGCGATGCAGATTTACTTGCAAGACTCAAAGAATATTCTAAGAATTTAAAAGAGCAGGTAGAAGCAAAAGATGCACGCCTGAAAGAAGTTGGATACAAGAACTACTAATTAGAAAATTTACCATTTACTATTGGTAAAATCAGGTGTTTACAGATATACTATTAGATATAATAATATATTTAAGTACAGATATTAGGAGGAAAAATAAATGGATTACAAGAACGCAGGCGTAGATATCGAGGCAGGATACGAGTCAGTGGAATTAATGAAAAAATATGTAAAGGGAACCATGCGTGAGGAAGTGTTAGGCGGACTGGGTGGTTTTTCCGGTGCTTTTTCTTTAGATACAATCAAAAATATGGAAGAGCCGGTACTGTTATCCGGCACAGACGGATGTGGAACAAAAGTAAAATTGGCATTTCTTTTGGACAAGCATGATACGATTGGTATTGACTGTGTTGCAATGTGTGTCAATGATGTTGCCTGCGCAGGTGGTGAACCATTATTTTTCTTAGATTATATTGCATGTGGCAAAAACTACCCGGAAAAAATCGCAACGATCGTAAGCGGTGTGGCAGAGGGCTGTAAGCAGTCCGGCTGTGCACTGATTGGTGGCGAAACCGCAGAACATCCGGGACTGATGCCGGAAGATGAATACGATCTTGCCGGGTTTACTGTAGGTGTGGTAGATAAAAAAGACATCATTACAGGAGAAAACTTAAAGGCTGGTGATGTGCTGATCGGTATGGCTTCCACAGGCGTACATTCCAACGGCTTTTCCCTTGTCAGAAAAATCTTTAAAATGGACAAAGAGACATTAAATACTTATGTGGATGAACTTGGCACAACACTTGGCGAGGCACTTCTTGCACCGACACGTATTTATGTTGGCGCATTAAAGTCCATTAAGAATGCAGGTGTTCGTGTGAAAGCATGCAGCCATATCACAGGTGGCGGTTTCTATGAGAATATTCCACGTATGCTTCCGGAGGGAAAGCATGTTGTTGAGAAGAACAGCTATCCAATCCCACCAATCTTTACTTTGATGGCAAAGGAAGGAAATGTTGAAGAGCAGATGATGTACAATACTTTTAATATGGGACTTGGTATGGTCCTGGCAGTAGATGCATCAGATGTGGACAAAACAATGGAAGCGATCAAAGCAGCAGGAGATACTCCATATGTGGTTGGAAAAATCACAGACGGAGAAGGGTGTTACATTATGCTAAAAATCGCAGTGTGTGTATCCGGCGGTGGAACAAACTTACAGGCCATCATTGATGGAATTGAAAATCAGACAATCACCAACACAGAAATCGAAGTGGTGATTAGCAACAATAAGAATGCATATGCTTTGGAGCGCGCAAAGCAGCACGGAATCAAAAGCATCTGCATCAGTCCGAAAGATTATGCAAGCAGAGAAGAATTCAATGAGGATTTCTTGAAACAGCTGAATTCCTATCATGTGGATCTGGTTGTGCTGGCAGGATTCCTTGTAGTGATTCCGGAGCAGATGATCAAAGAATACACCAACCGGATCATTAATATTCACCCCTCTTTGATTCCATCCTTCTGCGGTACAGGATATTATGGATTGAAGGTGCATGAAGGTGTTCTTTCCCGCGGTGTTAAGGTGACCGGGGCAACGGTGCATTTTGTGGATGAAGGAACGGATACAGGTCCGATCATTCTGCAGAAAGCAGTTGCCGTGGAGGAGACAGATACACCGGAAGTCCTGCAGCGCCGTGTGATGGAGCAGGCAGAGTGGATCATTATGCCAAAGGCGATTGATCTGATTGCAAACGGAAAAGTTACCGTGACAGACGGTAAAGTACATATCGGATAGAGTTCTTGAAAATAAGGAGAGTAGACATGAAAGTTCTTGTAGTAGGAAGCGGTGGACGTGAGCATGCAATTGTGACAAGTGTTGCAAAAAGCAAACGTGTAGATAAAATCTACTGTGCACCGGGTAATGCCGGAATTGCAGCACTTGCAGAGTGTGTGCCGATCGGTGCGATGGAATTTGATAAATTAGTTGCTTTTGCAAAAGAAAAAGAAATTGATTTTACAATTGTAGGAATGGATGATCCGTTAGTTGGCGGAATTGTGGACGTATTTGAGGCAGAGGGACTTAAAGTATTCGGACCACGCAAAAATGCGGCAATTCTTGAGGGATCGAAGGCTTTTTCCAAGGATCTCATGAAGAAATATAACATTCCAACAGCCGGATATGAGAATTTCACAGATCCAAACGAGGCACTTGCATATCTTGAGACTGCAAAGATGCCAATCGTACTGAAAGCAGATGGACTTGCTTTGGGCAAAGGTGTATTGATCTGCAATACACTTGAAGAAGCAAAAGAAGGTGTCCGCACCATTATGGAGGACAAGAAGTTCGGTAATGCCGGAAATACCATGGTAATAGAAGAATTCATGACAGGCCGTGAGGTTTCTGTACTTTCTTTTGTGGATGGAAAGACCATTAAGATCATGTCCTCCGCACAGGATCACAAACGTGCAAAAGACGGCGATCAGGGCCTAAATACTGGCGGTATGGGTAACTTCTCACCAAGCCCGTTCTACACAAAAAGAAGTGGATGATTTTTGCAAGAAGTATATTTATCAGGCAACTGTAGATGCAATGGCAGCAGAGGGACGTCCATTTACAGGTGTTATTTTCTTTGGACTGATGCTGACAGCAGACGGACCGAGAGTGTTAGAGTATAATGCCAGATTTGGTGATCCGGAAGCGCAGGTTGTTCTTCCAAGAATGAAAAATGATATCATTGATGTGATGGAGGCCTGCGTGGATGGAAAATTGGATACGATCGATCTCCAGTTTGAAGATAATGCGGCAGTATGTGTGGTGCTTGCATCCGACGGTTATCCGGTGGCTTATGAAAAGGGATTCCCAATCACTGGATTCGAGAAATTCGAAGGAAAAGAGGATTACTTCTGTTTCCATGCAGGTACCGCTTTTGACAAAGAGGGACGTATCGTGACAAACGGTGGTCGTGTGCTTGGCATTACGGCAACAGGTAAGGATTTAAAGGAAGCCAGAGCAAAAGCATATGAGGCGACAGAGTGGATTGACTTTGCAAATAAATATATGAGACACGATATTGGAAAGGCAATTGACGAAGCATGAAAAAAGGCATAATTTTTGACATGGACGGAACACTTTGGGATTCTGCGGCGGGAGTCGCAGAGTCCTGGAATGAAGCAATTCTTGCATATGGTTATGAGAGAAAACCACTTACAGCAGGTGACATTCAGTCAGTAATGGGAAAGACGATGGAAGACATTGCAGATATTTTATTCCCAGAACTGAATGTCATGCAGAGAAAAGAACTCCTTGATCTGTGTTGCAGGCTGGAGAATGATTATCTCCGCAGGCATGGCGGAGTGCTTTATCCGGACATCCGCAAAAACAATGGAAAAGCTGAAAGTAAATTATCACCTGTATATTGTAAGCAATTGTCAGGCTGGTTATATTGAAGCTTTTTTGGATTATTATAAGTTTCATGATCTCATCGAGGATATTGAGTGCTATGGCAACAATGACAAGCCGAAGGGGGAGAATATAGCACTTTTATATCAGAGAAATAACCTGGAAGATGCTGTATATGTGGGGGATATACAGGGAGATTATGATGCAAGTATGTCTGCAGGAGTCCGGTTCATTCATGCGGGATATGGTTTTGGAAAAGTAGAAGCTGATGTTCCGGAAATACAAAAGTTTTCAGATTTAATAGAGGTAATAGACACTGTCTGGAACTAAATGGGAGAGTTATGGGAGAGCAGAATATAACAAATCAATCTGAGGTGCTCAAAATTGTAGCAGAACAAAACCAGGAATTCATTATGGAATACGAAGCGGGTATGGACACCATGCAGGTGTACAAGGTGGAGAATGGTGAGTTTGTTACAGTTTACGATGTATCGAAATACGCTGCAGATGATAAAATAGGCAGCGTATTTGTCGATCCTGCGGATAAAGAATTGTATCGGCAGACGATAAAGAAGTGCATGAGCGAACCGACGCATGCTACAGTGGATGTGCGTTTTTGCGAACCGGGAAAAAGAGTGTGTATGGTTTCGGTTTTTCCTTGTCAGTACAGCAGAAGACGGAAAGAAAGTAGATCGTATTGCAGGACGTCTCCGTTCCATTCACAGTGAGAAAATTGCCAATGAGAATATGCGCAGAAAAGCGGAAATGGATGCATTGACAAATGTGTATAATCATACTGCATTTGAAGAAATCTGTGGGAAAAAGCTCGAAGACTATGATGGCAAAGCATTACTTATGATGCTTGATGTGGATGATTTTAAGATGATCAATGATACCCAGGGGCATGCCGTCGGAGATATGGTACTTGAACAGACTGGAGCAGTGCTGAATGCAGTGATTGGAAATCATGGTGTGGCAGGAAGACTGGGTGGAGATGAGTTTGCGGCATTTGTCTGGGGACTAAAAAATAAGTGTGATATTCATAAGTTCTGCCAAAATCTGCAGGAACGGTTAAAGACCATAATTTTTGATATGGAGTATGCTGCTTCGATTGGAATCAGTGAAGTGGATGATCGTAAAATGACATTTTCGGACTTGTATTATGAGGCAGATCAGGCGGTCTATACGGCAAAACACAGAGGAAAAAATCAAATCGTATTTTTTAAAGATATTCAGGAATATCTTGAGCAGGATGCAAAGGAACAGGAAGAAATCAAATATGCAGAGGAAGTATGCAGTACTGCAGATGATCATGTGCTTTTTAGCGGAGCTGAAAGAGTGCATGTCCCAGTTGTCTTCCGGTTGTTTTGCAGATGGCCTCAAACGAATGGAGTTGTCATTACAGAACTTTTTCGATGCAGATTGTGTGATCGTTATTGACAAGACGCAAAAAGGAAAACAGAAAGTAAGTGAGAGCCACAAAGAAAAAGTGCAGAGATGACTTCGCGTGTGATTGTGGACATTATTGAAAATGGAAAAACAGATGAATACTGGAATGTGTTGTATGATCGTATTAATATTTGTCTGCCAAATATTAAACGCATAAAAAATAAAATGCCAAAATTATATGACGGTCTTGTAAAGTGCCGGATCTGGTCTTCTATCGCAAGTTCCTTATTAAAGAATAATGAGAATATCGGTGTTCTTTTTGATTTTTAATCCACGCAGACATATCGAGGAAGCCATGCTTGTGCAGATGCTTGCAGAGTATCTGAGTACATGTCTTTTACGGGAATATGCAAATGAAATATGTCAGCGGAGTAAAACACATGATAATCTTACCGGTTTATGGAACCGTAACAGTTTTGTTCTGTGGAAAAAAGATCGTGAAATGCAGGAATATAAATCGCTTGGAATTATCACGACGGATATCATTAAGCTTTCAAATATGAATCGTCAGTTTGGATATTTGTATGGAAACAAAAAACTGATTGAAGTAGCAGAACTGCTAAAAAGAAATATTTGACGGATATCAACTGTTTCGTTATGATCAGGATGAAATGCTTGTTCTTTGTGCAAACATAAAACGAAAAGACTTTGAGGAACGTGTACGCAAATTAAAAAGAGAGATTAGAGACACTTTCTTTTTCCGTAGCAAAGGATACAGTTGGAGTTCACACCCGGCAGTATATTCCCAGATTGATGAAGCGGAAGCGGTCATGGATAATGATAAGGTAAAACTTCTTCATGGAAATACTGCTTTCCGTAAGGTGGCAGAGAACCTGATCCGGGAAGTACAGGATTTGATGGACAGAGATCACTATCTTGTGTATCTGCAGCCAAAGGTAAACATCGAGTCTGGAAAAACGGAAGGTGCAGAAGCTTTGATCCGGCAGCTGGATGATGAACTTGGCCTTGTGGCACCATCACATTTTTATACCGGTTTTGGAACATTATAATCTGATTTATATGATTGATTTGTATGTTCTTGAGGAAGTCTTTAAATATCAGCAGGATGAACAGAAAGCCGGTCATCGTCTTGTACCGATTTCTTTGAACTTTTCTAAGAAGACAATCATGTATCCGGATCTTCTGGAAAAGGTCCGGGCGGTTACGCAAAAATATGATGTTCCGGCGGGAATGGTACATATTGAGGTAACAGAGACTGTAGGTGATATGGACCATATTGTAATCGAGAATGTATCGAATGCATTAAAAAAGATGGGCTTTCGTCTTTCTATGGATGATTTTGGCACACAGTATTCAAATTTGTCGGTGTTGTTACAGTATGATTTTGATTCTGCGAAGATCGACCGCTCCATGGTAACAGAGATTACAACAAATGAGAAAAGTCGTATGATGCTTGATTATACGACTTCTTTGATCAATGATCTTGGTATTGAATGCATTGTAGAAGGAATTGAAACCAAGGAGCAGGTAGATATTCTTCGCAAGACAAAGGCGGAGATGATCCAGGGCTACTATTTTGGAAAGCCGGTTCCGAAAGAAGAATTCTATGATAGATTCATGAAAGAAAAATAAACGCTATAAAACAGGGATGCTTGCGGATACGCATAAGGCACCCCACCCCACACGGGGGTCCGGATAGTTCTCTGCAAAGGGAAGTTTCCGGGCCCCTTTTATCAGATATGCTTTCATTTTTTCTCCATATAAAAAAAGAATCATTTCCCATTAAAATTCCCCATTGCATAAGCAAAGCACAACTTCCCGAAACGAAAGGTGTTGCCATGGAAGTGCCGCTTCTTGTTTCATAGCCACCACCAACAGCGCAGCTTGTAATTCCAACACCGGGGGCAACAATGTCCGGTTTTACCTGATTGGTATTCCACGTAAAGCCACGTCCGGAAAATGGTGCATAAGTATTTGTATTGGAATCATAGGCGCCGACACTAATGACTTTTGCGGCGGTGGATGGTATGGTGAGTGTAGTTTCCGGGGTAGGGGCAAGAAACTGAGTGGCGCTGCCTCGTGCGGCAGCAGCCGTCATCCAGAGATCATAAATTCCATCGGTGATATTCTGGGCGGTAAGAAGAAAGGTCCATATACCAGAAGAAATATATGTGCGGGAAGAAATAAAATCAATGTACAGTTCCTGATAGAGACTGTAGGGAGATGGCTCACCGTAATAAATAAGAAGTTCTGTATCTCCCACGGCAAAGCGCCAGCTTCCCGGTGTGTTGGGAATCTGGATGGGAGCCTGGGAAAAAACGGCGGAAGCAACTGAATACGGATTTCATCCCAGTAATTTTTCCATATCTGAATCGAGAGATTTTCTTTCATAATCACCTACCACAAATTCCAGAGACTTTGAAGTGTTCGAAAGAAGTCGTCCACCTACGTGTCCGCCATTATTTCCCTCATTTCCGCTGCCTGTTATGATGCAAATCCGCCCCAGGTCGGATACGGAATTCAGGTAGGTTTCCAGAAGAGAAGTCCCACTGTGGGACCCGTAGGTGTTTCCAAAACTGAGATTGATGGACAGAGGCAGTTGATGCTCTGTGGCAAAGCGAACGGAAAAATCCACTGCCTGCATCAGCTGCGTTGTGCTTGGAAATCCCATCGGTCCGGGTGCACCGAGTTTGATAACCAGAAGGGAGGCCTCATAGGCAACACCGCGGTTGGCAATTTGTACACGACCGTTTCCGGCTGCAATTCCGGTTACATGGGTTCCGTGTCCACTGGTGTCAAAACTGGGACAGAGTGATGTTTGTTCCTGCAGTGTGGGGGCATCGATGGCTGCATTGATCTGTTCCTGTGTAAATAGAGTTCCCAGTGCATAGCCGTGAGGAGGCAGGAAATTTTTCGAAGGGTCAGGTGCGATGGTCTGATCCCACAGAGCAAGAATCCTTGTCGAGCCGTCTTCATTCTGAAAATCAGGATGCATATAATCAATGCCAGAATCGATAACAGAAACAAGCACGCCTTTCCCGGTCAGTGAAAGCGGTGGTTCCTGTACAGCGGTGATGCAGGAGGAACGTATGGAACGAAGGTCCTCAAAGAACAGTCTTCTGGGGCGCTCAATATATATAATCTGTGGAAACTCTGCCAGAGTATCGATGGATTCTTCAGGAAGACGCAAAATGGCATAATTATTTAGCAGAAATGTAATGTGGTAATCCGGAAATGCTTTTTCCAAAGCATCAGATGTTCCGGAATAAAGAATAATAACTTCCCACAGGTTTTCTTCCTCGGAAAAACCTGTCGCGAGATCGCCGGATTTTTTCAGTTCTTCTGTGGTTGCCTGCATCGCTGCCCGCAGGGAAGGCTCAATTTTTGATTCCGATTTGAATTATCCATGTTTTTTGTATTTTGATAGATACATATATAGATTTTTATTGAAAATTTATGTACAATAAGACTGATTTATGCGAACGAGAAATTTAGAAAAAGGAGATAATATGTACGCTGACGAAAATGTAATTAAAATTAAACATGCAGTACTGCGTGAGGTAGCAAAACTGGCATTTGAAGGAACACTTGATGCTGAGAGAGATCATATTGCGGTTCATTTGATCCCTGGTCCGACTCCGCAGTTCCGTTGCTGTATCTATAAGGAGCGTGAAATCATCCGTCAACGTGTCCGCCTCGCAGAAGGTAAGGCACCTGGCCCGGAAGACAATGGAAATGTTATTCAGGTAATGAATGCTGCCTGTGAGGATTGTCCAATTTCTAGCTATACAGTAACCGAGAACTGTCAGAACTGTATGGGCAAGGCTTGTATCAATGCTTGTAAATTTGGAGCAATCGAGGCAGGACGTCATCGTTCCCACATTGATCCGCAGAAGTGTAAAGAGTGTGGACGTTGTGCTGCTGCATGTCCTTACAATGCCATCGCGCATCTGAAGAGACCATGTAAGTTTGCATGTCCTGTAAACGCGATTACATACAATGAATATGGAATTTCTGTGATCGATGATTCCAAGTGTATCCGTTGTGGCAAGTGTATTCACAGCTGTCCATTCGGAGCAATCGGTTCAAAGAGTTATATTGTCGATGTTATCAATGCATTGAAGTCTGAAAAGAAGGTATATGTAATTGCAGCTCCTGCAACAGAAGGACAGTTTGGTGCCAACATCACAATGGGAAGCTGGAAGAAAGCAATGCAGGAAGTTGGATTCAATGGTTTCGTTGAGGCTGGATTAGGTGGAGATATGACCGCTGCTTCCGAAGCTGCTGAGTGGGTAGAGGCATATAAGGAAGGCGAGAAGAAGGTAACTTCATGCTGTCCTGGATTTGTTAATATGGTTCGTTTACACTTCCCGGAGATGGCAGATAAGATTTCTACAACAATCTCTCCAATGTGTGCCGTATCCCGTCTGATCAAGGCACAGGATCCGGATGCTGTTACGGTATTTGTTGGACCATGTGTTGCAAAGAAATCCGAAGTGATTGACCAGAAGATCGAAGGAAACGCAGATTACGTTCTTACATACAGTGAGATGCGTGCTATCATGAGTGCTAAGGGTGTTGAACTTCAGCCTGGCGATACAAGTTATCAGGAGTCTTCTGTATACGGAAAGCGTTTTGCAAACTCCGGTGGAGTTACCGCAGCCGTTGTAGAGAGTATGAAGGAGATGGAAGCCGGTATCGAGCCTAAGGTATGTAAGGCAAACGGTGCAGCAGAGTGCCGTAAGTTCCTGATGCTTATGAAGGCAGGCAAGTTACCGGATGACTTTATCGAGGGTATGGCATGTGAAGGTGGATGTGTCGGTGGACCAAGCTCCTTCAATGATATGATCGTGACAAAGAAATTCCGTGATGACCTTCTTGATAAGGCAGACGATCGTCAGATCTTAGATAATTTAAAAAATTATCATATGGAAACATTCTCAATGCACAGAGAGTAATAAAAGTTCAGGAGACCATTTGGGCAGCTGTTTGTCCGGATGGTCTCTTTTTGTTGTATAAAATGTTTTATTTACAACAGGTCTTGCAAAAACATATGTTCTGTAATATAATAAAACAAACATTTGTTCGGGAAAAATGAGCTGGTTTATGCAGGAGTGTAATGAAATGACAAATATCATGCAGATGAATGGCATTATGGAAAAGTTAACAATTCTGTCAGATGCAGCAAAGTATGATGTTGCCTGTACTTCCAGTGGTGTGCACAGAGGCGGGGATGGAAAGAATATAGGGAACGCATTTGCAAGTGGTATCTGTCATGCGTTTACCGGAGATGGCAGATGCATTTCCTTACTGAAGATCCTTTTTACCAATGAATGCATTTATGACTGTAAATATTGTGTGAACCGCTCTTCTAATGACAATCGTCGGGCGACATTTACACCGGACGAAGTATGCCAGCTTACAGTAGAGTTTTATCGAAGAAATTATATTGAGGGATTGTTCTTAAGTTCCGGTATCATCAAGTCACCGGATTATACGATGGGGCTTTTTTGTATGAGACGCTTTTTTTACTTCGGACGAAGTATCGTTTCAATGGTTATGTGCACATCAAGGGAATCCCGGGGGCATCTGCCGATGTGATCGAGATGGTGGGATATCTTGCGGACCGTATGAGTGTGAATCTGGAGTTGCCGACCGCAGAGGGACTTCGTCAGGTGGCTCCGAATAAGGTGCGCAAGAATATTCTTTCACCGATGCGGCAGATACAGAATGGAATCAAAGAAAGCCGTCAGACGCATGGTGTTACCAGTATGAAAAGCCGTGTGTATATTGATGAAAAATCATATTATAACCAGCTGGCAGAGATGCGGGACAGTTATGCGAGGCTGCAGGATTATCAGAAGGGTGTCAAGGCCATCCGGCAGAAGAATGCAGATGCCGTTGCGGAACAAAGCTGGAATTTCACACAGATGCAGACTGCGGAAACTGTTGCAAAGAAGAATAATATTGCACAGAATTTTCCTGTTTCGAATAGGAGTACATCGCAGATTACGAGAAATCTGTCTTACCCGGACCGGTATTTTGTTCCGGCAGGACAGAGTACGCAGATGATTATTGGGGCGACGGGAGAAAGTGATTATCAGATCATGTCGGTTACCGAGGCACTGTATCGCAAATTTGAGATGAAGCGCGTATTTTATTCTGCCTTTATCAATGTCAATGAGGACGCATCTCTGCCTGCAATTGGTAAGAAACCTCCGCTTCTTCGGGAACACCGGCTGTATCAGGCGGATTTTTTGCTGCGGTTCTATGGATTTCAGGCAGACGAACTTTTGTCGGAAAAGAATCCGAATTTTAATGAGCAGATCGATCCGAAATGTGACTGGGCAGTACATCATCTTGAACTGTTTCCGGTAGAAATCAATCAGGCGGATTATTATACGCTTCTGCGTGTGCCGGGAATTGGAACAAAGAGTGCCAAAAGAATTCTTTCAGCCAGAAGACATGCTACGCTGGATTTTTCTGATATTAAAAAATGGGTGTGGTGTTAAAACGTGCGTTGTACTTTATCACCTGCAAAGGAAAGATGATGTATCAGACCAGGATGGAAGAGAATTATATTACACGGCATCTGACTTATAATGAGAAGCCGGCAGAGATGTTTTTGTCCGATGGTACAACAAGTGGATATGAGCAGTTTTCACTTTTTTTGATCCGCAGTATCATTTATAGGATCGGGTGATTATAAGGAGTCAAAGAATGTTGATATTACATTGCGAAGATTCGCAGGAAGGAATTTTACAGCAATTTATGATGCGTTTGTATACAAAAAAGCAGATGAAGCAGCCATACAGGGATGATATCGAGATTGCAATGGGGGAGGGCTGTCTGACATTGTTTGCAGAAGAACAGGAAGTTGTGGTGGACGCAGAAAAAGTAGAGAAGACAGTTCGCACGATACAAAGCCGCCTGGGATTTCGAGATTATCAGACCATTGTATCGGCACTGTGCCATTTTGCGGAAGATCGGGCAAGCATAGTTCTCGGATATCTTGTGCGGGCATTTGCAGTCGGACACAGTGTCATGGATCATCTTGCGGATCCGTTTGTCATGCACATGATGGAACTGGACCGCAAAGTTGCCAATGAAGCAGACAAGATGCGTGGTTTTCTGCGATTCCGGGAAGTTCACAGTGGAGCGGAGTCAGTACTTCTTGCGGAGATAGAACCGAAATGTAATCTGGTTCCGCTTATGATGGACCATTTTTCGGATCGTTTTCCAAATGAAAACTTTATTATGTATGACTGTAACCGTAAGATCGCAGCCGTACATGAAGCCTATCATGCCTGTGTGCTGGTGTCAGGGGACAATCTTCATATACCAGAGAAAGAAGATGACTATTTCACGGAGCTGTGGAAACAATATTTTACGACTATGGAGATTAAGTCGAGACATAATGAAAAATGCCAGAACAATCTCATGCCAAAGTGGTATCGGAAACATATGCCGGAGATAATTGCGTAGGACGTCGGTTTGTGCTATTATTTTTAGAAGTGACAAGATAACAAACAGGAAAGAATGAGGAACAGGTTATGGAATTATGGGACATCTATGATAAAAATAAAGTGCGGACAGGAAGAACCATGGAGCGCAATCATTTTAATCTTGCGGATGATGAATATCATTTGACCGTACTTGGTGTGATCGCACGACCGGATGGACGTTTTCTGATCACAAAGCGTGTGATGACAAAAGCATGGGCACCTGGCTGGTGGGAAGTATCCGGAGGTGCAGCACAGGCCGGAGAAGAATCAGAAGAAGCGGCACAGAGAGAAATCAAAGAGGAGACAGGATTGGATGTCAGCAATGCCGATGGTGGATATCTGTTTACTTACCACAGAGAGAACCCGGGAGAGGGTGACAATTATTTTGTAGATGTATATCGGTATATTATGGATTTTGATGAAGGTGATCTGCATTTGCAGGAAGCAGAGACAGATGGATACAAGTTTGCGACACTTGACGAGATCAAAGAATTTGCCAAGCAGGGGATTTTCCTGCATTATGACGGTATTAAAGAGGCTTTTATATTATAATTATATAAAATCACTACTCACATATGCAAAATCCGACATTAAAAATGTCGGTCGCAGCTATAACAACAAAAAAGACAACCGGAAATCGGTTGTCTTTTTTCTAATCGCGGATCCAATATCTTAATCTAATTACAAAGAAAAAAGGTACATAGAAACTTGATTATAAGGCAATTATTTAACTACTACTACGTTAACTGCCTGAGGACCTTTTAGCGCCATCAGTAATATCGAACTCTACTGCAGCTCCTTCTTCGAGAGATTTAAAACCCTCCATGTTAAGTCCTGAATAATGTACGAATACATCATGTCCGTCTTCAGCGGTGATGAATCCGTAACCCTTCTGGTTGTTGAACCATTTAACTGTACCTTTGTTCATCGAAAGTACCTCCAATATATTAGTGTTGCTATGCAACTAAGCTTAGAATAGCATAACACTTTGGAAAAGTAAAGTAACAAATTAAAGTTCTTCAAAGGCGATTTCGTGCTGTTTTAAGAACTGTTTCACCAGACGGTCCCATTCATTATCCAATGTTTTATCAACAGAGAAAATGCGATAGGAAATTCCGGTGGTCAGCTTAGTTGCTGATTGTGAAAACGGATATTTAAAAATACCCCGGTAATATCATTCCCGGTAAAGGAACTTTGTATACTCGAAAGTGTCCGTTCGAGATTTTGGGGAGATAAAAGAAGTACAAACTTGAAGGAAGAGGGCGTTTTTTTTCCCTTTGATCAGATCAAAGCAATTGCCACGGAGCAGTCCATAAGGCAAAAAAGTCACAATCTGCAATTTCAAGTTCTTCCATTTCTTCGCTGGTATAAAAGTCAGAATGGATATGTCCGTCGATCACATAGGATGCGCCGGAAGTTATGACACCTTCCTGCAACAGAAAATGATCAAAAGTTTCACTCCGCAAAAATTTATTCATAAAGTCTTTGACGTCGGTAAGACGCAATGCAAGCATAAAATACCTCCTTGTGGGCAATGTGTGTATATGAAAGTATATTACTACACTTTGCAGAAATTTGGTAGGATTTGTGATAAAATACGAAATAAACAGTTATAATATATAGATGCTAAAGGAGAACAACATGGAACAGAAATTTTTAATAGAATTATTAAAAGAAGCAGTCTCTCCATTTCAGTGTGTGGAAGCTTCTGTGAAGCGTTTGAAGCAGGATGGTTTTGAAGAGATTACATATGAAGAAAAGTGGAATTTGAAACTGGGTGGAAAGTATGTATTAAACCACCACGGAACGACGCTGTATGCATTTACCGTAGGGGAAAATTATCACACAGGAGACATGGTTCGTATGGCTGCGGCGCATACCGATTATCCATGTATGCGTATCAAGCCAAATCCGGATTTTCATACGGAGGCATATGCACAGGTCAACGTGGAAGTATATGGTGGACCGATTTTAAATACATGGTTTGACCGGCCGCTGGGTGTTGCCGGACGTGTCGTACTGCGAAGTGAGGATGTATTTGCACCGCGTACTGTTTTGTATCATTCCAAAAAGGCGGTACTTACTATCCCGAATCTGGCGATTCATATGAACCGGGAAGTGAATAAAGGTGTGGAAATCAACAATCAGGTGGATCTCATGCCGATTCTGGATGTTCTTCCAAAAGAAGAGACTTCGACGGATTATTTTCTTACATTTCTGGCAGAAGAACTTGCAGTAGACAAAGAAGATATTCTGGACTTTGAACTGAATACATATTGCATGGAAGAACCGGCGTATGTGGGCATAAGAGATACGTTTCTGTCTTCTCCGAGGCTCGATAACCAGACGTCTGTTGCTGCATTATTACAGGCGTTGATGCAGGGAGAGCGTGCGGATGGAATCAATCTGATCGCATTGTTTGATCATGAAGAAATCGGCAACACAAGTAAGCAGGGGCGGCTTCTATTTTACTGCATGATATGACACGTCGTATTTTACGCAGCATGGGAGCAGACGAGGAAGAGATAGAACGCATTCTATATGCGTCCATGCTTTTGTCGGTAGATGTGGCACATGGTCTGCATCCAAACCACAAAGGAAAGATGGATATCACGAATCATCCGGTGTTAGGAAGTGGATTCTGCATCAAGGAAGCGTGTTCCCAGTCGTATGCGACAGATGCGGAGGCTGTGGCGATTTTGCGACAGATCTGTGATAAAACGGAATTGCTTATCAGCGTTTTGTGAATCGCTCCGATGTGCGGGGCGGAGGTACATTAGGTTCCGTTGCTTCGACCTTGATGCCGGTAAAGACCGTGGATATCGGGATTCCGCTTCTTGCAATGCATTCGGCAAGAGAACTTATGGGAAGTGTTGATATGGACGCGCTTGCGGGTGCCGTGAAAATGTTCTTTTGTAGCTAAGATCGTTACAATGTTTTGAATAAATAGCAGGATGATTCTTTTTTGGGCGTATAAGAATCAAAGTAAGAAATGCAAATGTGGGCATCCGTGCACACCAAGCGATATCTTCCTTTTTGGTACAATAGTACTACAAAATAAAAGGAGGATATTTGCTTATGAAGAAAAAAAACTGAGCGCGCTTTTTATGGTATTTGCAATGGTACTGAGCCTTTTTTCCGGGCTTGGTGTGAATACGGTATGGGCAGATGCAAATGAGAAAGAGGGAGGAGATACAGAAGAAGTCATCAGCGGACTGGCAGCGATGGACTGGCTGGAATGGGATGATAACGGAAATATCAAAGGTCCGAATGAACAGGCAACGTGGATGAAAGGGCTTGGATCAGTAGTAAATGGAACAACATTGCTGGTAAAAGAACTTGATGAGACGGAAGTCCGACAGGTGACGCCATCCGGGCGGATGCACTTACACTGGCTTATTGTGGTAACGGGGAAGAACCAGATGAGAGTCTGCAGACAAAAAAATGTCGGTTCCATTGCGCCGGTGGAGAATAATGAGGACTATGTGCAACTGAAATTTTCTCATATAGGATGGTACAAGCTTTATTTGACAAATCGTACAGACAGTGATGAAATTACGATTGAAGTTGGGTATAAAGATCTTGGCTTTTATACAACAGAGAAAAAAGACACCGGAAGGTGCAATTGATTCCTATGAATATACATCGGAAAAAGATGGAGTTATTTATCTGATTACCTCTGCGCCGGCAGATGTTACATGGGATGGTAATGAAACCTGGCAGGTAAATGTGGATGGAAAAAATATCGATGAGAAGTTATATAGCAAGTACTTTGCGAAAACTATAGTGCAACATGACGACAGCAGTCAGGAAAAAAAGTATATCAACTTACACTGAAAAAGGGTACTTTCGAGTGGCTGGATATTTGTGTGAAAGCACAAGGAACCTTAAACGGAGATCCCTGGAATCCCGAAGAGCGGCTGAATGTACATTACGAAGGAAAAAAATGTCAGGGCTGCGTGTCTCAAATGATATTGATAATACAGAGTGCGAAGGTGACAAAGAATGCTGGAGTCAGGTAATTTATCCTATGCACCGCTTCATGACCTGGCAGGAGGGTGAAACACAGAAAATCTATCATGCATCAGAGTTGGAAGCAGTGCCTGTAGATGGAAAAGGAACTGTTACATTGAGGGATTCCGCGGAAAAGGAAGGAATTGTAGAAATCTTGGTAAGCGATGCTGGAGATTACAAAGTATATGTAAAGGATGATTCAACAGACTATGTAACGATTCATATGAGTTATCCGGAATCTGCTTATTATACAACGGAGAATCCTTCGGTAGCTGGACTTTTGGATGGAGCTGAAAATTACACATTCAACAGTACAGAAAGTGGAAATGTTCTTTATTTTATCGCAAACATTCCGGAGGATGTGACGGAAATTGAGTCCGAATGGTATGTATCGACCAATGCTGGCGATGTTGCAAAGGATGATATTGAGAGATATGTTTCCATTGAAGAAATTGGAAGAGGAAAATTTAAACTGACATTGAAAGATACCACAGAGTATCTGTACCTGCTCGGAAAGGTACATCAGCCGGGCTTTGATCCGGATCACGGACAGACGGAAGGCTGGGGAACCGCATCATGGCTTACGACACAGTTTACCGGTTCGAGTGCAGGGTTTAGTGTGACACAGAATTTCCATTGGGATGACAATGCAGGTCACATGGTAATAGATGATAAAGCACATTATACAAAAGAGGGCTGGGGAAGTCTCAACCATCAGCAGACATACCAGTTTGCCAAAGTCGCAAAAGACGGATCGGTAGAAAAAGTATATAAGAAAGACGAACTTACCATCGAGCCGATGACAGATGCGACGGGAACGGCATTCCTTTGTGCAGCCGGATGATTATATAAGAATTAAATTCAACGGTACTGGTGAGTACAAAATATATGCGAAAGAAAATCCGGACGATGCAGTGATTGTATCCGCAGATTTTAATAAGGTCGGATTATATACTGCAGAGAAAGTAAGTGCAGATACAGTATGTGATTCAGAGAGTACGATATGGAAAGATGAGTGCAATGTATTGTATGTGATTCCATATGGAGTGGATGAGAACCTGACACCAGAATATAAATTCTTTGTAGAGCCGGCAGATGAGGATCGCTCGTATGATATCGCGGATTTTTATACTGTAGAAGATTTAAAGAATGGAAATCACAAGATTACGATCAACAAAGAGCAAAAGAAGAACTTTACAGTTGGCGTCACTATGGAATTGTACAATGAGAATCATGACAGGGTGGATGAAACAGAAGCTGGTGTCTGGATACAGAGTAAAGAGAACTATCCGCAGGAGCAGGGATTTGTTGCAATTGCCGACATTGACAGAGAAAACCCGGAAATTCCGACAGACATCAACTGGTACTCCAATATCGGTGCATATTATACCGATGAGGTATGTATCGTATTTGCAACCATCGACAGCGATGAGAGAAAAAACATTGTGACCGCAGATCAGCTATCACTTACAGACAGTGAAGGAAATCCGGTGGGAAGCATTACTGCAAATGCAAAAGACGGCAGATTCTGTGATCTGACATTCCCGGGCATTGGAAGTTACAAAGTGGTAAACAAAGAGACAAATGAAGTTGTTAATCTGGACGTATATTATCGGGAAGTTGCATTTTATAAGAACACAACGGTTTCGAAAGATTCTTATCTGTCTTCGGTTAAAACAGACTCTGACAACCAGGTATTTTACATGGTAGAAAATGCGGGCAGCGATTACACCATAAAAAGTGTTGAGCTTTATGCTGGAATCTATGAGGATGGAAAAGAAGAACCTACCTACTTTACAGACAGTACAAAGTATTTTAATTATGAAGTAATAAATGCCAGTGAACCATATGTATATAAGATTACATTGGGGGCAAAGGCAGATCTTCCGGAAGAATTCTTTATCGAAGTAAAGGCACAGATTCAGGATGCGTATGGCACTTATGATACAGATGGATATGTATGGATTTATACCGATAAAGACAGCAGCGACAGTGGAAACACAGGTGGTGGCTCTTCTGGCGGTTCCACAGGTGGTGGCTCTACAGTTACACCAACACCGGAGCCAACGCCAACACCGGAGCCGACACCAGCACCGGGCGAGACAACCACAGAAAAAAACAGAGATCACAACAAACAGCAGTGGAAATACTGTAAAACAAGAGACAACAACCATTAAGAATTCGGATGGCAGCGTAGCATCTACAACAAAGAAGTCCGAGATTGAGAATGTCGCAAAGAATACTTCTGCAAGTGTTACTGTAACCAAGGATGCAGATGGAAAGATTTCTGCAGCAGAGGCAGAGGTAGAGAATACCGTAACGACAGGAACAGATGATAAAGTTAAGACTACAATCTCTGCAAATGTTGTAAAGCAGATGACCGATGCAGCAGGAACTACGGATCTGACCATTAAGCAGACTGTAAAAGATAAAAAAGGAAATGTCCTGTACACGGTAGAGACTAAGGCAGAGGATCTGGCAGCAGGAAAGAAACTGACACTTGTAAAAATTGAGGATGGAAAAAAGGTTCTTGTATCAAAAGCAGTTACTGTGAATAAGAGTGGTAATGTCAGCGTCAAAGCAGAAGAAGGTGAATACCAGCTTCTTAATGAAGAGACAAAGGCATTACAGAAAGAAATCTTAAAAACAGTAACACCAAAGAAGAGTAATGTGTCAGTTGCAAAAGGAAAAAAGACAACCGTAAAACTGAGTAGTAAGCTGGATATGGATAATGTTGCAAAGATTACCTATAGATCGTCCGATAAAACGAAAGTAAAAGTAGATAAAAACGGAAAGGTTACTGCAAAAAAGAAAGGTAATGTCACAGTAAAAGTGAAAGTTACTTTGAATGATGGTACAACCAAGACCGTTAAGGTGAAAGTCAAAGTAAAATAACAGGCAAAGCGTATAGCACACAAAAAAGTCCCGGAAGTTTTCCAGAAAGGAAAGCCTCCGGGCTTTTTCACGGTATAGGAAAATTAATTTAACGGTTCTTCGCCGATTTCCTCTAAAAGTTCGTAAGTCTCATCCAACGACATTTTATGCTCCAACGAAAAAATAATTGCTGCATCAAAGCGGTTCCGTGGATAGAGCTGCGGACGCTGGGCGATGGTAAGCATCTTCTGGGTTTCGTCCAGGGACAAGCCGGTAAAGATTGCAATACGCAAAAGAAAATTGCGTGTAGGTTTCCGCCGCCCGTTAAGTATCTGATATGTATAAGAGCGTTCCATGTTCAGATTTAAGATAATATCTTTCGGCTGCAGATCATGACTGGTAAGAAGCGAGCACAGATATTCGCCGATGGAAACGCAGTCAAAACTTTCTTCTTTTTAAACTCCTCAATATTCAGTTCTTTGATCTGTTTTAATAATTCATCCGTCGCCTTCATATGTTTCCCCTATTCCATTGAACATCAGCCCATGCATAATTTGCTTTTAGCAAATTCGACATTGACTATTTTAACATATTCTATATTTTACCATATTGAAAATATGCGATGGTGGGCAAAAATGCTCACTCATTGGGAATCTGCTTCCTGTGGACAGGTGAAATTATCACGTTGGTCAAGTACACATTGCACATTGTCTAACAGATCGCTGAGACAAAATTCATAGTAGTTGTTTCGTTCAGCAGGGGTGCTGTGCGCATATTGGTAAAGATTGCTGGTATCAGAGCCACTTGTTCCGTAGAGACAGTGGCGTACCATGTTCAGAAGCTGTGTATCATAGTCAGCATAAGAGCCAATATTTTCCTTAAGGATACTGTCACGATAAAAAGGCGGAGACGGACAGAGTCCATGCCGGTACGTGTCCAGTAATTTTGGGGCAGTACATCATAGGTGGAATAATCTTCCGGAGGATTGCGTGTAAGTTCCGGTTCCTCATATAACTGCGTGATCAGTGTCTCTAAATTGGATGCGACAGAGCTTGCATCATTCTGGTAGGCAGCAACAATGATTGTATCAATCTGATCCTGATATTTGTATGCATCAAAAGTTTCGACACCAGCCTGTTCGGCAAGTGAGTGACTGGAAACTTTGTGAGAGATGGAGGTATCTGAATTACCAGATTTTGTTGCATCAGTTTCTGATACAGGTAGCGCAGATTCTTGCTGCTGTGTGTCAGCAGATGCGACTGCTGATGTCTGAAATGAATTTTGTGCTACCATGACACCGATTCCTGATCCAATTCCAGAACCTAAGACGATTCCTGCAAAAAGGAGTGCCAGTGAATGGTCAAAACCGGAACGTGGTTTCTTGTTTTTTTGACTGCGTTGTGCTTGCAGTTTCGAGAGTGCTTTTTGTAATTGTAAAACAGTTGTATAACGCTCCTCAGGCTTGAAAGCAGTTGCTTTCTGCAGGATCGCGGCAAGATCTGCGGAAAGGCCGGGAATATCTGTGTTCGATTCAGGAAATGATTCGTTACCTGATAAGAGAGACAGAAATGTTTTGCCCAATCCATATACATCGGTGCGGACATCACTTTGCCCGAAACCGAATTGTTCCGGAGCCGCATTGCCATATGTTCCGGTAAAAATGGTATCTCTTGTTTTGGAAGGTGTAAATTGCCGGCCGGCATCAATGTCGATGAGCACAAGCATTTGGGAAGATTCTTCCCAGACAAAGTTTTCCGGTTTGATATCCCGATGAATCATGGGCGGCTTTTCATGATGTAAAATGGAGATGATCTGACAACATTCCATCATATAGGGCAGCAGTGCATTTTCAAAATCCCGGAAGTGTGTGTATTGTGCATACAAATGTTCGGAATGTTCTCCAAGTAATGGACCTTTGATATAATCGCGCAGCAAAAAGCACATATCGGATTCTTCGAAAAAAAAGTTACAGCGTCAGGAAAACAGTCCATATTTGTATGATGTGTCAGAAAATCATATTCTTGTCGAAGGACTCCAGCATACATAGAAGAACAGCATTTCAGGATAAAAGGCTGATTGCGCTGATCTTTTAGAAGATAAACTTTTTATCGGTGGTATCTTTGATGATACTGCTGATGGAATAGGTTTCAGCAAGTTGCAGGGGCAGAGGCGCATGAGCTACCTGACTTTCATATTGGTGGATAAAGGTATCTTTCATAGAATTTCCCATAAGTTTTCACAGACTCCTTCCGATAGAATGTTACCTCTATTATATCATTTCATAAGGAAGCCTGAAAACGGAATTCTTTGTTCTCAGTAAAAAATCCATACACTCCATGATATTTTTCCACGACAGAGATCATGCTTCGGACACCTATGCCATGGTTGGCTTCGCGAGAGGTCGGAATTTCATTTTCAAATACCGGATTCTGTATATAATTATTTGCGATATTGATACAGATCCGGTCATTTTTTTCAAAAACTTTCAGTGTGATATAACGTTTTTCAGATGTCGGAATTTTTTCACATGCATGTATGGCATTCTCTAAGGCATTGGCAAAAAGGCTGCACAGATCCGTAATCTGAAAACGCGTAAAATTCGTTGCTGTAACAGAAATCCGGACATCGATTCCGGATTCTTTTGCCTGATCTGCATAGGACGAGAGAATCAGGTTCAATGCTTCATTCTTGCAGTATTTGATCACGCAGCTGTTGTCAATATCGGTACAGATCTGGGTATGTACTCCAAAGCCTGATCCCGCTTATTTTCTGCAATACAGTTTTGCAGAAAGGTCATATGATGACGAAGGTCATGCCGGTAAATGGAAGCCTGCTTCTGGGAAATGGACAATTGTTCAATTTCTTTCTGCGCCTGTGTGGCAGCAGTAGTAAGAAGCAGATTTTCCCGTTCAGCTTCGTTTTTCTTATTGGAAAAATCAAGTGACAGCATAGATAAAATAAAGAAAAACAAAACAATGAAACTGTCCATGAAATCAATGACAACAGGACCGCCCGTGTATAGCAAATCGGTGTAGACCGTGAAAGTATATTCAAGTATGTAGTATGCAAGTGGTAACAGGAAAAAAAAGCAAAATCGTTTTCCTGTTTTCATATTTCAGACGGATAATGTATGGTGCAATATAGCGAACCACCAGAAAAAGTAAAGGAATCGTTACACAGATTGCGGTTATGTTGGCAATGAGCGGATCTCCGTGAAAGAAAGAGGCAACCAGTGTGCCCAACCATTTTCTGGGTGTACACAGCAGATAGGCAGATAATACCGCAATGGTTGAAACATAGAAATTCCGGTGAAACACAAGCCAGATCAGGAGAATCAATGGAACATGTATGAGCAGTGGATAGCATTTGTAAAGCAGGGATTCTCCCATAAAAAGATAGAAAATACCCTCTGCTGCGCCAAAACCCAAAAGGGTACAGAAATATAAAACTTTGTGATCCATGAAGTTGATGTCAGCCAGATACAGGGAAACTACAATGCCAAAGAAAAGGACAAACACATAATTGATTAATCCTAAAATCATTGCTAAATCCGTCATAATTATTCCTCCATTTGAAACGCAAGGTAAAGCTTTTTAATTTCGGCAACTCTGCGTTGTGCGAGCGGTATGTGCTTGCCATCCTGCAGATACATATCCGTTGCACCGATGGAACGGATAAAGTTCATATTTACAAGAAATGAGCGATGCGCAAGGATAAATTCCGGGTGCTGTAATAAAAAATCACAAACAGAGGAAAATTTGTCTGCGCATACAATCTGTTCGTTGTTTTTCAGATAATAAATTACCTTCCGGTTTAGTGCTTCCGCGTAAATAATTTCCGAAATCCGTACTTTGTGCACGCCGACATTGCTTTTGAGGACAAGAGAAGAACTCTCTTCTTCAATCCTTGTTTTCATAATATCGTCCAATGCATCGAAAAGCCGATTCTTCTGAATGGGTTTTATCAGATAATTGGAGGCTTTCACCGTGTAGCTTTCCACTGCGAATTCTGGAGAAGTGGTCAGAAAAATAATATTTGCTGCTTTGTCATAGCTACGGATTTCTTTTGCCAGTTCCATGCCATTTAGTCCCGGCATCACCACATCCAACAGATAGATATCATATCGTTCTTCTGCTGCATTTGTGGCAAGTTCCATACTGCTTTCGAATGGTTTGTAGGAAAAGTCTGTGTTTTTCTGTATCTGATAATCTGCCAGAAGAGACAGAATATGAAAAAGCTCATTTTTGTCATCATCGCATATTGCAATTTTCATTAAAAATATTCTCCTTGTCCGCTTTTGTATAAATGTATTATAACTTGGAATGTCATAAATTACTATACGGGAATACTTGTCGTTCATGCCGAAAAAAGTGTAATTCATGTATGTGATTGAAACTTATGCCACAAAAAAACTGCATCACAGGTACGAAAAAGTAAAAAATCCATAAATTTTATAAAATGTTGTAATTTTCTCTTTTCAAATAGTATAAATGATGTTAATATAACAACGTAGTATTTGAAACTACTTGTAATAGAAAGAAAAAACTTTTGCTAAGGTAATTGGAGACGTGTGCTCAAAAGAGAGAAGGATGGCATTATGTATAAAATTGTAATTGACAGTTGTGGAGAATTATCAGAGGAATTGAAGGCGGACGGACATTTTTCCAATGTACCGTTGGAGTTAGATGTGGATGGATATCAGATCACGGATGATGAGACCTTTGATCAGAAAGACTTTTTACAGAGAGTGAAAGCTGCAATACACAGTCCAAAGTCTTCCTGCCCATCGCCGGAGCGTTACATGAATGCGTATGAGGGCGAGGCGGAACATGTTTATGTTGTGACTTTGTCCGGAAAACTGAGTGGATCTTATAATAGTGCGGTTCTCGGAGCACAGTTATATAATGAGGAACACGAAGAAAACAAAAAGATTCATGTATTCAATTCCAAATCTGCATCAATTGGAGAGACTCTGATCGGATTAAAAGTGCAGGAGTTAGAGGAAAGTGGCCTTTCTTTTGAAGAAGTGGTCGAACAGGTGGAGAAATATATTGCATCCATGAATACGTTCTTCGTGCTTGAAACATTAGAGACTTTGCGCAAGGCGGGCCGTCTGAGTAACCTGAAAGCTTTGGTTGCCAATACACTTAATATTAAGCCAGTTATGGGATCTACCAAGGAAGGCACGATTCAGCAGTTAGGCCAGGCGCGTGGTATGAAGAAAGCGCTGACCAAGATGATCGAAGATATGCTCAAAGTTACGAAGAACTGTGAGAACCGTATTCTTGCAATTTCACATTGCAACTGTCCGGAACGTGCACAGTTCGTAAAAGAGACCATTGAGAAGATGGCAAAGTTCAAAAAGATTGTCATCGTCAATACAGCCGGAGTATCCAGCATGTATGCAAATGATGGTGGTGTGATTTTAGCAGTATAGCATCTGCTAATCAAACAGTTTTACTTGAAACAAACTTCATAAGGAAGTAGAATAGCGGGGAGGAGCTTTGCTTCTCCCCATTTTCATGTCTGGGAGTAGCAGAAATAAAACAGTTTTTATAGATAAATGGAAGGATTCGTCCATATGGCAGAATATAAAAAAGCAATATAGTTACGAAGAAGTTGTTGAGAAAATAGAAAACAGCCGGAGATTTGGAAAATTGCCCGGCGTAGAGGTTACACGGCGTATGCTTGCGGTCTTACAGGAACCGCAGAAGGGCCTGCCTTATATCCATGTGGCAGGAACGAATGGAAAAGGCTCGACCTGTGCTTTTTTGAGTCAGATCATGAAAGAAGCCGGACTTAAGGTTGGATGTTTTACATCCCCACACCTGGTGGATTTTCGTGAAAGAATCTGTGTCAATGGAAAGATGATTGAAAAGGAAGATGTCACAAGGATTGGAAATGAGCTTCTGGCTTTGGAGTCGGATGTGACACCAACAATGTTTGATTATTGTCTGGTGATGGCGGTCATTTATTTTCAGGAGCAGCATTGTGATGTGGCAGTTTTTGAGACCGGGCTTGGTGGAAGACTCGATTCGACCAATGCACTCGGAAAGCCGGATGTGGCAGTTATTACACGAATCGGCTACGATCACATGGCAATTCTGGGAAATACACTGACGGAAATCGCATCAGAGAAAGCAGGCATTTTAAAGCCGGATGTTCCGGCGGTCATTGCGCCACAGGAAGAAGAAGCATTGCAGGTGCTGAAAAGATACGATGCTTATTTTGTTACAGAACAGGATGTGCGTGATGTAGAAAAAATGAAACCGGGACTTCCAGGGGCTTACCAGTTGGAAAATGCGGCAACGGCAAAAAAGGCAGCGGAGATTTTTCTTGCGCGGCATGTGAAAACGCAGGGGAGACAGGAAGTGATCGGGCAGGCAGTGGAAGCAGGCATTCAAAATGCGGTCTGGAAAGGACGTATGGAAATTCTTCAGGAATCACCATTTCTTATGGTGGATGGTGCGCATAACAGTAATGGAATTCATGCGCTGAAAACAAGTCTGATGCAGATGTTCCCGGAAGAAAAATTTCATTTTATTATGGGTGTGATGGCGGACAAGGATTATGAAAAGATGGTGGAGGAGTTACTTCCGCTTGCGTTGGATTTTGTGACTGTGACACCGGAGAGTTCCCGTGCCCTGCAGGCGGAGGAGCTGGCTGAAAAGATTAAAAACAGGGGAATTCCTGCGCGAAGTCTGCAAAATGTCTCGCAGGTGTTTGAGGTGCTGACTCCGAAAGAAAAGACAGTAGCGCTCGGCTCCCTGTATTTTATCGGAGAACTGGAAGCATTACAGGAGGAGCAATAAAGTGGCATACTGCTACGAGAAAAAACGGACCGAAAAGGAAATATATATATAGAAATTACGGGATACGAAGGCAGTATCCGTCATCTAGTAATTCCCGCGATGATGGAAAATATACCGGTGCGAAGCATTGGAAAATACGCTTTTTCCGGCAGGGAGGATCTGTGTTCCCCTGACACTTCCCGAGACAATCGATACCCTGGGAAGACAGGCATTTTATAACTGTAAAAATCTTACGACATTAAGTCTGTTTGACAGTGTGGAGGATTACTATGATGGAGTGATCAAACAATGCGGGGAATCTGCATGCGATTACGTTGCACCAGAAGCGTAACAGTTTTTCAGTAATGAAAGAGTTGCTTGCGGACAATGACCGGATGCTGCGCTTTTGTGTGGAACCTATAGGGCTGCATCTGACATTTCCGGCATATGTGTATGATTTTGTGGAGGATGTGGAAGCGCGTGTATTGCATCATAAGATAGAAGGAAGCGGATACCCTTATCGTGAATGTGTGACACGAAAAGGCGTGGATTTGCTGGCATATGACCGGCTTTTTTTCCATGCGGCGGACGATGATTACCGGGCAGCAATCGATATTGCACTCGACCGGCTGATGTATCCGCTGGAGCTTGAGACACAGGCAAGAGAAGTGTATGAACAGTATCTGGAAAAGAATGTAAAAATTGTGCTTGAGAGACTGATTGAAGATGGCAGATGCGAGAAAGTGATTACCTGATGTGATTTGTGCCTGATTTCAAGAGATGCGATAGAACCAAAGATTGCAGCTTGCGGCGAGAGAGAAACAAAGCGCGATCACAGCGCAGCTGATGGAGTATCAGCGCATGCATTTTGCAGCGGTGCAGCAGACACAGGCAATGACTTTGGACGATTGGTAAAATATGAAAACGAGAATTGAATTAGAAGAGACAGGAAATAAAATATTGAATGCGGTGCGCACAGAATTGTATCTGTCCATGCGTTTTATGGGACCGGCGCTCGGAAGTCTTGGCTTTCGAATGGATCTGTCTACGCGGACGGTGGGAACGGATGCGGTGTTTATCCGCTTTAATCCGACCTATCTGCTTCATATGTATATTGAGCGACCGGAGATTTTGAACCGGACTTATATGCATATGTTGATGCATTGCATTTTCCGCCACATGTTTTCGGCAAAGGAACATGAGGACAGTGAATTATGGAATCTGTGTTGTGATATTGCAGTAGAGTCGGTTGTGGATTCGATGGAGTATCCGACGATTCTGCGGGTAACTTCAGATTTTCGACAGCAATGGTATGAAAAACTTGAAAAAGAAGTATCGGTCCTGACTGCCGAAAAGCTGTATCATTACTTTATTCTGCGCAAACGCGATCCTTATATGGAAGAATCCCTGCGGCAGGAATTTGCACTCTGCGACCATAGTTTCTGGGAGCGGATGGAACCGCCCGCGGGATAACGATGACCAGCCGAAGGCTGGCATGGATAATGAGACAAACAGTGAAGAGACGCAGCAGAATCAGCCGCAGGAACAGAAAGACAATGCAACCCCGCTTGGTTCGACAGATCCAAAGGAAGAAGAGTGGAAAGAAAATGCAAAGCGTATCGAAAGTGATATGGAAACATTCGCAAAAGACGCGTCGGAAGATGCGGGAAAACTTGCATGGATGCTGTCCATACAGAATCGCGTGCGCAAAAGTTATAAAGAATATTTGAAACGGTTTGCCGTATTGCGGGAAGAAGTTTCCATTGATATGGATTCGTTTGACTATGGATTTTATATGTATGGTCTGCAGATGTATGGCAATATGCCCTTGATCGAGGAGAATGAATATCGTGAAGCAAAAAAGGTTGAGGAACTTGTGATTGCCATTGACACCTCGGCATCCTGCAGGGATCGGCTCGTGCAGCAGTTTTTTGAATGAGACCGGAGCAATATTAAAGCAGCAGGAAAATTTTTTCCGCAAAGTAAATATACGGATTATAGAGTGCGATAACCAGATCCAAAAGATGTGCAGATCACGGATCTGTCGGAGATGGAGAGATTTGCGGAAGAGTTTTCTGTAGAAGGTGGATATGGAACGGATTTCCGCCCTGTATTTTCTTATGTGGAGAAATTGCGGGAGGCAGGAGAACTGCGGAATTTAAAAGGACTCATGTATTTTACGGATGGATTTGGAGAGTATCCGGTGAAACCGACCGACTACGAGACGGTATTTGTCTTCTATGGAGACGAGGAGCGGGAAGAGGCGAAAGTTCCTTCCTGGGCGATAAAATTATATTTAGACAGTGATAATAGATAAAGGAGAGCATGCATGAATATCAAACAGGCAAAGCAGGAGATTATAAATACGGTACAGGCATATTTGACGAAAGATGAGACCGGGGAATATGCGATCCCCGTAGAGCGTCAGCGTCCGGTGCTTCTGATCGGACCACCTGGAATCGGAAAGACGGCAATCATGGAGCAGGTCGCAAGAGAATGTAACATCAACCTGGTTTCTTATACGATAACACATCATACGAGACAGAGTGCCATCGGTCTGCCGTTTATTTCAAAGAAAAACTACGACGGAAATGAAATGTCGGTGACGGAATATACGATGAGTGAGATCATCGCATCCATATACGATCAGATTGAAAAAAGCGGAATCAAAGAGGGCATTTTATTCCTTGACGAAATCAATTGTGTATCGGAAACACTTGCACCGACAATGCTTCAGTTCCTGCAGTATAAGACGTTTGGCAATCATCGAGTACCGGATGGTTTTGTTATTGTTACCGCAGGTAATCCGCCGGAATACAATAAATCCGTCCGTGATTTTGACATCGTAACCTATGACAGAGTAAAGCGCATTTACATCGAAGAAGATTTTTCAGCATGGAAAGAATATGCATACAAAGCACAGATTCATGGTGCGATATTGTCTTATCTGGAAATTAAGAAAAAGAATTTCTATTCGATTGTATCGGATCTGGATGGAAAGCGTTTTGTTACGGCCAGAGGATGGGAAGATCTCTCACAGGTAATGAAAGTTTATGAACAATTACATCTCCCAATCAACTATGACTTTGTGGTACAATATTTGCAGGATGATGAGATTGCGCAGGACTTTGCAAACTATTATGAACTCTACAATAAGTATAAAAAAATACATACCGGATTCCGGAGATTCTCGAGGAGAAAATCCCGGAGAATACGAACGCAATCAAGGATGCGCCGTTCGATGAAAAACTGAGTCTTCTCGGACTGCTTCTGGATCGACTGGGACAGGAATTCATTACTTATGTCAGAAGCAAAGCCGCACAGGAAGAACTGTTGCGGCAGCTGGGATATCTGCGCAGTGACCTGAAAGACAAAAGAGGACGGGGAACCGAGCTGTTGGAGCAGCAGATCTCGGCATATCAGGCGATGACTGACCACCGGAAGAAAGCAGGACTTGCCTCACGTGAGGAGCAGAAGGTATTCGCTATGACGGTACATGCCATGCAGGAATGCCTGACCCGTATGAACGCAGAGGGAACGGGAGATGCAAAGGCGGATTTCATGTGTGCGAAGACCTATTTTGATGCACAGGAAAATGCAAGACAGATACAGATCAAAGATACCGGAAGACATCTGACGAACGCATTTGATTTCCTTTGCCGTGTGTTTGGTGAAGGACAGGAGCTGGTCATTTTTCTTTCGGAACTTTCGGCGGGATATTACAGTCTGCAATATGTGACAGAATGTGGAAATGAGGCATATTACAAGTACAATCGTATGCTGCTGTTAAAGGATAGAGGAAATGAACTCAAAGAAGAAGTAATGCAGTTATTAAGCTTATAGGAGAACTTATGGCTACAATCAGGAAAATTTTTTTAAATCAGATCTGTATGGTCTGTCCCACAATTTTTTTCGCACTGGTGATTGCGGTGGGCTTATGTATTCTGCCCGCTTTGTATGCATGGTTTAATATTTATGCGAACTGGGATCCGTATGCGAACACCGGCAATATCCGCATCGCGGTGGCTAATCTGGACGAAGGATGCACAGACCTGGATGGCGAGAATGCAAATATGGGGCAGGAGATTGTAGAACAGCTCAAACAAAAGGACAATATCGGATGGGTCTTTGTCGATAGCACAAAGGACGCGGTCGACCGGGTAAAATCCGGGGACTGCTATGCGGCAGTCGTGATCGATCCGGAGTTTTCCTATGGGCTGTACAATGCGCTCATGGATAATATCTCCCAGCCGAAGATTACCTATTATGAAAATGAAAAAAAGAATGCCGTAGCGACAAAAATTACAGATACGGCGGTATCTACGCTGCAGAGCACAATCAATCAGTCGTTTGTAAAAGTTGTGACGGAAAAAATCTTTACCCGGACGAATGATCTGCAGGCATCCCTCAAAGATGAGAACGCTGTGGATGCTTTTATTGAAAAGCTTGAGACGGTACAGGGGTATCTTCAGGACTATGACAAGATGATTACCTCATTTCTTGCCGGAAATGAACTGGTCACAAAATCGGCAGATGATACGAACAAGAATCTTGCAGCAGGACAGGAGATGATACAATCCGGAATTGACAGCATGGAAGACGGAAAGCAGAATCTTAAGACTTCGAAAACTTCATTTGCTGCTTTTTCAAAGAAAGTGACACAATCATTAAATAAAATCCAGCAGACGATCAATACGATCGATACACATATTTCCGCTGCCAATCTGGACAAGCAGATTAACACACTGGCAAAAGATGTAACGATCATTCAGGAAGATGCGAAAGATCTGTCGGTACAGTTACAGAGTCTCAGCGATTATTTAAAAACGGTACAGGGAGATTCCAAGTCTTTGGAAAATACCATTGATACGGTAAATAAGCTGCAGACAATGGCAGATAATATTGCAGATATTCCGGGCGTGGATGAGAATGCATCGGATGCTAAGAAGACGATTTCTGCTACGCAGCGTACGTTGAAAAATTATTCCGATACGATAGAAAACATCAATACATTATTTGCACAGCAGATATCTCCGCAGGTGCAGGGAATGCTGGATGATATGGCGGATGTACTTGAGAGTACCGAAGGCCTTTTGCAGAATCTCAGCGGAACTTTAGATGGAATGAAAGATATTTTCGACGGTGTGGATACAACACTTGGCACACTAAATACAAGTCTTACCCAGTTGCAGGAAGTATTGGAACAGACCAGCGGAAAAATCGGAAAAACACTGGATAAATTAAAGAATGCTTCGGATAGTGAGCAGATGGATATTATTATGAATCTTCTCGCCGGAGATCCGGATACTTACGGAGATTTCTTTTCCCAGCCGGTAAAAGTAAATGAACATTATATGTATGAGATCGCAAATTACGGATCCGGAGTAGCACCGTTTTACACAGTACTTGCAATCTGGGTGGGTATGACGATTCTCGTATCGCTTTTGAAAGTACATGTAGATAAAAAAGGATTTCCCGAAGGCAAAACCGTATCAGTATTTCTTTGGCCGCTATCTGTTATTCCTTCTGTTGTCTGAAATTCAGGCAATGATCATTGTGGCAGGCGATCTGTATATATTCGGGGTACAGTGTAAACATCCGGGTGCGATGTTTTTGACGGCAGCAGTCACAAGCTTTACATTTTCGATACTGATCTATGCGCTTACGATTTCTTTTGGCGATATTGGAAAAGCGCTGGCAGTCGTGATCATGGTATTGCAGATTGCAGGTTCCGGTGGAACATATCCGATCGAGGCTCTGCCGCGGTTTTTCCGTTCGGTATATATCTTTTTCCCGTTTCCGTATGCAATCAATGGTATGCGTGAATGCATCGGAGGAATGTATCATCAGGATCTGACCATTGATCTTTTGAAACTGTTGATTTTTTGCGGCGGCAGGCTTGTTTATCGGACTGGTTGTGCGTATTCCGTTTATCGGATTAAATCACTTCATTGAAAAACGAATGGAAGATACAAAAATGCTTTAAGATGGAGGTCTTATATTTGGAAACAGATAAGCAAAAATTGGAAAAACTTGAAAATCTCTATGAAATGGTCATGGATTTTGAAAAAAAAAAGCCACGAGAAAAATCAGAAGCGTATCAGGATTGGATTGCGTTGTCTGTATATTATTCCGGCTATTTTTCTGTTCCTTCTTATGGTGATGAAAAGTTCAAAGATTATTTTTCTGGCGCTTTGGATCATAAGTCTGTTTATTCTGGCTGTCTATCTGATCGTTGTGGAATATATGGACTATAATTTACAGAATCATATCAATAAGCTTGAAGGAAAGAAGAATGGGAAAGTGGACAGTCTGATTGAGATGGACCGTTTTGAAAAAATGTGGACCGTTTTGAGGAAAAAGCCGGCATGATTGAAAAAAAGCTGTGGATAATGCCGTCGATCGTGTCACAAGTACCGCAAAAGAAATGATGCTTCGCGCAGCAGAAAAACGGAGGAGACAGATGATAAAAATATTTAGAGTGTTCCTTTCTGATATGCGGCGGATGCGTTCAAATGTCGTAGCGATTGTCATTGTCATGGGACTGTCAATTATTCCGGCTTTGTACGCATGGTTTAATATTATGTCCAACTGGAATCCATACGGAGAATCTGCAACTTCCCAGATGAAGATTGGGGTATGTTCCGAGGATACAGGTGTTACGATCGGTTCACTGGAGTTGAATATCGGGGACAAGATGATTGACGGTCTGAAAGAAAATACGACGATTGGTTGGGTATTTGATGATTCAAAGGAAAAAACATTAGAGGGCGTTCGAAGTGGAGAATACTATGCGGCATTGATCGTGCCGAAAGATTTCACGGAGAAAATGATCAGTTTCCTCGGTGGTGATCCGGTCAATCCGGCGATTGACTATTACGAGAACAGCAAAAAAAAATGCCATAGCGACCAAAATTACATCTAAAGCAAAGACGGCAGTGCAGGAGCAGATCAATACGACATTTGTAAGCACGCTTACACAGGTGCTGACGGAATCGGGAGAGATGCTTTCCCAGACAGATGGGAATGGCGTGGATATTGTTTCGGTTACTACGGATAAGCTGGATGGCATTGATAAAAAATCTTCAGACATATGTAGATATTTTAAATACATTTTCGCTGGTGACCGGGTCGGCATCGGATCTTGCGGATTCCGCACAGACACTGATTTTGAATACGCAGGGACTTTTTAACAGCAGTCAGGACACGGTCTCAAGTATGCAGAATAGCGTCTTGTCCGGGGCACAGACTGCAGATACGGTGTCATCACTGATCAGTATCAGTCTCGACTCCATGGATCAGGATTTGAGTGTGCTTGACGAGCAGGTGGATGGTCTTTCGGAAGGAGATACTTACAGTACGGTGCAGAATTCTACCGAATCAGTAAAAAAAGTGACGGGTTCTACACTTACCGTTTTAAAAGATGTTCTTGGGGAGACTGACAAGAAACTTTCGGCAGTAGACAAAAAGTTATAAGCAGCTGGAAAAGGATCTTAAAACCTTCAAAAAGACGGAAAAGTCACGGCACAGAATCTCCGACATCTGAAAAATACATTAAAACTTGACATTAAGGATTGCAAGGATAGTCTTCGGGAAATTCGAAACAGCTTTACCTATTCCATTAATCCGAATGTCAGTAAGACAATTTTAAATATTGAAAAATCACTGATTCAGACAGGGGCAATGCTTAACAATGTGGAGGGATGCTTTGGGGACATCAGCAATGCATTGGAAGCATATAAGACAACACTGGATTCAGGAACGGATGATATTAAAGCAACGAAAGATTATGTTGCTGGTATTCAGAAAGACATCCGTAAATTGTCAAAAAAAGCCTCAAAGCGCTTTCCGGGAATGATCAGTATAATGAAATGATTGAAGTGTTAAAAACGGATCCGCAGATGATTGCGCAGTTTGTTGCCTCACCGGTTGCCATGGAAACAGAAGCAATTTATCCAATCAGAACATATGGTTCGGCAATGTCACCGTTCTATACGGTACTGGCAATCTGGGTCGGCGCACTGATCCTAGTGGCGCTCATTCATGTGGAAGTCAGGAGGGAGGACGATTTAAAAGAGGTTCGTTCCCTGCATGCATTCTTTGGAAGATATATTACATTCTTCCTGATCGGACAGATTCAGGCAGCGATTACCGTACTGGGGGATTTGTTCTATATTAATATCCAGTGTCCGCATCCATTTTTGTTCTGGCTGGCAGCAGCGGCAAGCAGCTTTGTATTTACGCTTTTTATTTATTCCCTGACTGTTGCGATGGGAAATGTCGGAGAGGCAATCGCAGTTGTCGTTATGGTCATTCAGGTTGCAGGTGCCGGTGGAACATTCCCTATCGAAGTCCTGCCAACAGTATATCAGATGATATACAAATTCCTGCCATTTACTTATTGCATGAATGCATTGCGTGAGTGCGTGGGCGGCATGTACCGGAATGATTACTGGAAGGACTTGCGGACGCTTGGCATTTATGTATTGGTTTCTCTCTTTATCGGACTGGTTGTTGCGATTCCGTTCCGTAAACTGAACAAAAAAATTGAACATAGCAAAGAAAAATCAAAAGTAATGTTATAAAGTTATAGGTTCTATAAAAATTTTTAATGGGAAAATTTTTTGTGGAACTATAGACAAATGAAAAATATTGTACTAGAATGATTTCAATTAATAGCAAACCCAGTGTTTCATAACACTAAGTTATAGAGTGCTGGATTCGTAACAAGTCATTTCAAAGTGACAGAATTGGAGGAGAAATAGAAATGGAAAAAAAAGAATCTTGATTGGGCCAATCTTGGATTTGGTTATATGACTACAGATTACCGTTACGTATCCAATTACAAAGACGGCAAATGGGATGATGGAGCAATTGTCACAGATGCAAATGTAACATTAAATGAGTGTGCCGGTGTATTTCAGTATGCACAGTCTTGTTTCGAAGGGCTGAAAGCATATACCACTGAAGATGGACATATCGTTTGTTTCCGTCCTGACTTAAACGCAGCAAGAATGAAAGATTCATGTGAGAGACTTGAGATGCCGGTATTCCCGGAGGATCGTTTTGTAGAGGCTGTAGAGCAGGTTGTTAAGGCAAATGCAGCATGGGTACCTCCATTCGGTTCCGGAGCAACACTTTACATCCGTCCATATATGATCGCAACAAATGCAGTCATCGGTGTAAAACCGGCAACTGAGTATCAGTTCCGTATCTTCGTAACACCGGTTGGACCGTATTTCAAGGGCGGTGCAAAGCCGATCACTATCCGTGTGTCTGATGTGGACCGTGCAGCACCTCATGGTACAGGACATATCAAGGCTGGTCTGAACTATGCAATGAGCTTACATGCAATCGTAGATGCACACAAGCAGGGATTTGCTGAGAACCTGTATCTCGATCCTGCAACAAGAACTTATGTTGAGGAGACAGGTGGCGCTAACTTCCTTTTCATTACAAAAGATGGTAAGTTCGTAACACCAAAGTCAGACAGTATTTTACCATCCATCACAAGAAGATCCCTGATGGTTGTTGCTGAGAAGTACCTGAACATGCCGGTAGAGCACAGACAGGTTAAATTCTCTGAGGTACCTGATTTTGCTGAGTGTGGTCTTTGCGGTACAGCAGCAGTTTTTTCTCCTGTAGGCAAGATAGTTGATCACGGCAAGGAAATCTGCTTACCAAGTGGAATGGAAGAAATGGGACCATACACAAAGAAGCTTCGTGAGACACTGACCGGAATCCAGATGGGTGAGATCGAAGGACCAGAAGGATGGGTTCACAAAATTATGTAAGATGCATATATATATGTATTCTTAAAATATGAAGGAAATCAAAAGAGATGTCGCAAGACATCTCTTTTTTGTGGTACAATGGAGGTATCGTATATTTATACAACTACGCAAAAATACACCGGAATACAACGAGCAGAAAAGGAGAACTTCCTTGACAGACGCACAGAGAAGATCAAAGGCGCGCAGCGCCTACCAGAAAGCAAAACGAAAAAACAACTGCACAACCGCATTTTTATTATAATCCTGATTGCTGTTGTAGTTTTGATTGCAATCGGAGCGATTGTGCGAATACGGCACAACCATGCAAAGACAACTTATGTAAAGGCAGATCAGATTACAGATACACTGTACAATGATAACCGTCCGGATCTGGACGTGGAATTACTTCCGGTCAACGATTACTCAAGACCTGGACGCGCATTGGAGAAAGTGAATGGAATTGTGGTTCATTATACGGCAAACCCGGGAACGACGGCGCAACAGAACAGGGATTATTTCGCGGGATTGGCGGAGTCTCATATTACCCATGCAAGCAGTCATTTTGTGATTGGGCTGGAGGGAGAAATCGTACAGTGTATTCCGTGCGATGAGATTGCATATGCATCCAATGATCGTAACTCTGATACGATTGCGATTGAGTGCTGCATTCCTGATGATACGGGCAAATTCAATGACCAGACCTATCAGTCACTGGTGCAGCTTGTGACATGGCTTATGGGAAGATATGATCTTGGTGTGGAAGATGTCATAAGACATTATGATGTGACGGGAAAGAATTGTCCGAAGTACTTTGTGGAGCACACTGAAGCATGGGATGCTTTCAAGCAGGATCTGGTGACATATATCCAGCAGCATGGTGTCAAAAAAGAGTCGTAGTCTTGTAAAACACGAAAAAATAAATTAAAATAGGAATAACTTAGATATAAAGGAGTATTTCTTTGGAGACAATCTATCAGGAATTGAAGGAACAAAAGAATGTGCGCAGTAATCTCAGTGCTTTGCGGGCACAATTGAAAAAGGATGCAAAAGCACAGGCGTATGCGCAGGCGGAGACATTTGCGGAAGAAAACAAGTCTCTTTTCTGGAACTGGCTGGAAAGTGACGATGCAAAGACGAGAAAGAATGCGGCATTGTTATTAGGTGAAATCGAATATGAGCCGGCAGTGGAAAAACTGTTTACTTCCTATCAGAAGGAACAGACGATGTTTGTCCGCAGTGCTTATCTGGAAGCTTTGGCAAAATTTGATGTGGAACCGCTTTTACCACAGTTGAAACAGCAGCTGGATGAGTTGCTTTCAAAAGAACGGACCGTAGAGAATCAGAAACACATCGAAGAAGAAGTGCGGGCTCTGCGTCGCATTATCATTATGTATGAAGGAATTACGCACCATACATTTGACAAGAAACAGAAAAAAGAATCATGTGCTTTTGCTTTGTAACAGAAATCAGAGAGAAACCGTTGCATCACTTGCCGGAGGCAGACCGCATCCGCTTGGTGTGATGACAGACACGGATGATCTGACAAAACTGATGCTGGTGCGTGTGTTCCGGGATGTGCTTTTTCCAGTACCGGTACAGACACTGATTGAACCAAAGCCGGAGGTGGCTGCACAGACAATCTGGGAGCCAATGCTTGCATTGTGCAGAAAATATCACAAAGAAGATGCTCCGTTTTATTTCCGCGTCGAGTGCAAGTCAAATATGACACTGGAGGAACGCAGCAGTTTTACAAGAAAACTTGGGGCAAAATTAGAGGAACTTTCCGGGGGAGCACTGATCAACTCTGCAAGTGATTACGAAGTGGAACTCCGACTGATTGCGAACCGGGAGGGAAAATTTTTTCCATGCCTGAAATTTTATACACTGGTAGATGTTAGATTTCAGTATCGGAAAAATGCAATCTCCGCTTCCATTCATCCGTCTACAGCGGCACTTATTATGGAACTGACCGCACCATATTTAAAAAAAGAGGATGCTCAGATTATGGATCCGTTTTGCGGAGTAGGAACGATGCTGATCGAGCGTGATATCCGTGTACCGGCAAGAAGAAAAATACGGCACAGATATTTTCGGAGAGGCGATTGACAAGGCGAGAGAAAAATGCATCAGCTGCGGGAGAACTGATTCATTTTATTCACAGGGATTTCTTTGATTTCCGGCATGAATATAAGTTTGATGAGATCATTACAAATATGCCGGTTCGTGGAAGAATGACAAAGGAAGAACTGGATCATCTTTTATAAGAGTTTTTTGATAAGGCTTTGGAAATATTACAAAGAGAAGCCGTAATCATTATGTATACACAGGAGCTTGGCTTTGTGAAAAAGCAGATTCGACTGCATACTCAGCTACATTTGCTGCAGGAGACCTGCATGCAGACAAAGACGGATTTTATTTATTGGTCATTGGAGTAAAGAGGTAAATATATGGCAATTACAAATGCACTGGGGCTGGAACTTCCACAGGGGAGGACAATCTGGAAAACGGGTTGATTGATACGAAAATGCTACAGGAGCTGCAGGATCAGTTCTGTTATTCCAATAATTTGTATGTTGTCTGTCTGGGACAGAAAGAAGGCGTGATTACAAAAGCCTACGGAACGAAAGATGAATTGGAATATGTACATTCACTTGTGAATGAATCGGTATATATGCAGCTTGTATCAAAAAATTGAAAACGAGCAGATTGAAACAATGGTGGAATATCCTGCCACACAGGATTTTGTGAAAGTTTGCGCAATTTCTACGCGAATTGAAGGAAAAACACAGGTTATCTGGGTGATAGTTGGTCTGTTGGAAGAAAAAATCACGTCACAAAATAGTCTGCCGGAAGGTATGATGACAACTACAGAGACGCATTATTATGCATCCGTTGAGTTTTTTGTCTTTGCTGTCTACCCAGTTGTTTGAAGTTAAAATCAATCAGCTGATTGCACAGACGGCGATGAAAAAAGTCAGAATTCTGAGAATGCGATGCAACATCAGCTGCAGCGTCTACAGACAATGACGGAAGTGATTCAGACGCTGGAGTCGGATGATGCGTTTGCAAACCTTGTGGAAAACGTGATCAAAGAGACTTGTGAATGTTTACAACTTACTGGAGGATTTTTGATTCGTGAGAATATTGAGACACTTTTGATTGAAGGGGTCTGTGAACATGTCACGGAGGAAAAAAGCTTCGGTATTATGGAAATTGTCCAATTGTAAAAGAGCAGATTTACCGTTTTTTGATGGAAAACCATACGTTATTTCCACAGATGCGATGATGCCGGATGAGTTTGAAACGCTTATGAAAGATTGCAAGATGACAGCAGCGGTATTTCAACCAATCGAAGCAGGTGGTCAGGTGATCATGTATCTTGGGTTTTATGAACATGACAGAAATCGTACCTGGGAGATGGAAGATATTAAATTTATAAATGATGTTAAACGTGTGGTACAAAGCGTGTTGGTAAAACGTATTTCCAAGAATTCTCTTGCAAGTTCATATGCTTCTTTAGAATCTATTTTGGAGAATACGGGAAGTGGAATCTATGTTTCAGATACAAAAAACAGAACACTTCTGTACACAAACAAAAATTCAAAGATTTCTTTGCGAAGACAATCGCAGCAGGAAAACTGGATGATTTGATTTTCTCGGAGCGGGAAATAGGGCGCAGACAGTATTTTGAAGAAATATATTCTGTAGAAGAAGAACGATGGCTGGATGTCTACAAAACAGAGATCGACTGGGTGGATGGAAGAAAAGTCAGCCTTTGTACATTATATGATATTACGGACAAAAAAATATATCAGAAAGAAATTGAAGAACAGGCAAATAACGATTTCCTTACAGGACTTTTTAACCGTATGCGTTGTGAACAGGATCTGAAAAAATATGTAATGAAAGCACAGAACGCGCATCAAAAGGGAGCATTGCTCTATCTGGATCTGGATGACTTCAAACATATCAATGATGGTCTGGGACATCAGTATGGCGATGTTTTGCTGAAGGCGATTTCACGTAGTCTGCAACGTGTTGGCGGCGTGACAAATACCTGTTACCGTATGGGTGGGGACGAATTTATTGTTATAGTTCCGGGTAAACTGTTTGATAAGTTAGATGCTATTATTGAAGAGATTACTTCAATTTTTACAAAACCGTGGTTCTTAAAAGGGGAAGATTATTATTGTACCATGAGTATGGGAATTGCATACTTTCCGACAGATGGAACTACCGTAGATGAGTTGATTCGCAAGTCGGACATGGCACTTATGCGTGCAAAACGACGTGGAAAAAACCGCATTGAATATTATAATAATGATACGGATGCGGATTCCGCAAGTCACAGACTTGATCTGGAGAAAAATATGCGTACAGCGGCTATGAATGAATGCAGTGAATTTGAAGTGTATTATCAGCCAATCATTGATACAAAAGATCAAAAAAATGTGTGTTGCGGAGCAGAGGCACTTGTGCGGTGGAATTCCAGTGTGATGGGATTTGTCAGTCCAAATGATTTTATCCCTCTTGCGGAGTATCTGGGCCTGATCAATCCAATTGGAGAGTATGTGTTACGGCAGGCTGTAAAACGCTGCAAATACTGGAATGACATGGGACATCCGAATTACAAGGTAAATGTAAATTTATCTGTTGTGCAATTATTGCAGAATGATATTGTAAAGAAAATTAAATCCGCGATTGAAGATTCACATATCAATCCGGCGAATCTTACACTTGAAGTGACAGAGAGTCTTGCCATCAACGATATGGTTCGCATGAAAAAAATCCTAAGTGAAATCAAGAGTCTTGGTGTGAAAGTCGCATTGGATGATTTTGGGACCGGATATTCTTCATTGAACCATATCCGGGAGATGCCGATTGACATAATCAAAATCGACCGCTGCTTTATTGAACACCTGGGAGAAGATGATTTTTCGAATGCATTTGTCAAAATGGTCGCAGAATTGGCACGCGCTATTGGCGTTCATGTTTGTGTGGAAGGTGTAGAGATGGAGCAACAGCTTGAGGTTGTACAGCAGATGAATATTAGTATGATTCAGGGGTATTATTTCGGAAAACCGATGCAGATTGGGGAGTTTGAACAGAAGTACTTGTAAGCAGTTCATAGGAAAAAAAGGAGGAACATATTGGATTTATTTGATATTGTTGGCCCGATTATGGTAGGTCCTTCCAGTTCCCACACAGCAGGGGCAGTTCGCATGGGGTACGTAGCGGGAAAATTACTTGGAGAACCCATAAAGAAAGCAGAGATACTGCTGTATGGTTCTTTTCTTGCAACCGGAGAGGGGCACGGTACAAAGAAAGCAATTGTGGCGGGACTTCTTGGTATGCAGCCGGACGATTATGAGATTGCTGACAGTTTTGAAATCGCACAGAAACGGGGGAATCGAAATTATATTTGGCGAAGCGCGTCTGGAGGATGCCCACCCGAATACAGCTGTTATCCGATTAGAGGGTGTGGGAGAAAAATCCATTGAGGTACAGGTGTCTTCCATTGGAGGTTCCAGTATCAATATCGATAAAATCGATGGAATTAACACAAATTTCTCCGGAGAACATCCGACATTGATTGTCCACAATCTGGACCAGCCGGGGCATGTATCGGAAGTAACTTCCATGCTTGCGCACAAGAGTGTGAACATCGCAACCATGCAGCTGTACCGTTCGGCAAAAGGACAGATGGCTGTTATGGTCGTGGAATGTGATCAGCCGATTCCGGAGGATGGGATTGCCTGGCTTTCTCATGTAGAGGGCGTAATGAAAGTGACATATTTTGAGGGCGTGTAGCAGGTAAGGAGATTGTTCATGACAGAATATCATACATTACAGGAATTACAGGAACTGGCAGTACACCAGAAAAAAGAAATATGGCAGATTGTGCAGCAGGAAGACATGGATGCCAGTGAGCGGACACAGGAGCAGTCTTATGAGAAAATGCATCAGATGTATGAGGCGATGAAATATGCAGATGCTTCTTACAATGGCAATTTGCGATCGGCCAGCGGACGTGCCGGTGGTGATGGAGAAAAACTGCACCAATATAATGCGTCCGGGAAAAATATCTGTGGTGCTTTTATTGGTCTTGTTATGGAAAAAGCAATCAAAATGGGCGAATCCAATGCGTGTATGAGAAGAATTGTGGCAGCTCCGACCGCAGGTTCCTGTGGTGTTTTGCCTGCAGTACTTTTTAAGCTTTGAAGAACAGTTCTCTGCGACAGAAGAACAGATGGTACAGGCATTGTATGTGGCTGCAGGAATTGGAAAAGTAATTGCAGAGAATGCTTTTATTGCAGGTGCAGCAGGTGGATGTCAGGCGGAAATCGGTTCGGCAGCTGCGATGAGTGCAGGAGCACTTGCTTATTTACAGGGAGCAGATCCGCAGACCGTGATGCATGCAGCAGCGTTGTCGTTGAAAAATATGCTGGGACTTGCCTGTGATCCGGTGGGAGGTCTTGTAGAAGTGCCTTGCATCAAACGAAATTCGTATGGAGCGGTCAATGCAGTGACTTCTGCGCAGCTCGCACTCGCCGGCATTCGTAGTGCCATTACGCCGGATGATGTCATTGACAGTATGCGTCGTATCGGAAATCAAATGCCGACCTGCCTGAAGGAGACCAGTGAGGGTGGACTGGCAACGTCAGCTTCGGCGGAGGCGTATTAAAATTGAAATAAGGAACAAGCCTTTTGTATAAAAGTTGAGTCGTAATATTGCGGCTCAATTTTTACATATTATAAAATGAGTTAAGCGACAAAATATAAGATGAATATTATAATCATATGCGCATTTAAAAAACAATTCGCAGTGACGTAAGCAATTCTGCAAACAAATCAGTGATATATCGGTAAAATTTGATGCAAATACGATACGAAATTCAATGATTTTACAAATGAATAACATACAACAGGACGTAGTGATTTGGGAGATTCCGGGCATGGACCGGCTGGCACGGCAGATGCTGGAACGTATAAAAAATATACATAGTTTAAAAAGTGTGCGATAATATAAATATGGATGAAAAGGAGCCGGATCATATATGAGTGATTTAAATGCGATAGAATATAAACGTTTTGAAGATATTAAGCGTATTCGAGAAGATGGAAGTGAATATTGGAGCGCAAGAGAATTGGGACCTGCATTGATTATGCACAGTGGCGTAATTTCTCAAAGGTTATTGATAGAGCGATGATTGCTTGTGAGAACAGCGGACACAGTGTTTCCAACGATTTTGCTGAGGTCAGCAAAATCGTAGAAGCAGGTGCAACATCAAAGCCGAAGAAAGATTATGAGTTGTCAAGATATGCGTGTTATTTGATCGTACAAAATGGAGATCCACGTAAAGAAGTGATTGCTTTAGGACAAACATATTTTGCAATTCAAACTTATCGTCAGGAAGTCGCAGATCATTTTAATGAATTGGACGAAGATAATCGAAGACTGGTAGTGCGAGGGGATATTAAGCAATGGAATCAGATGCTTGCAGAGACAGCACATAATGCCGGAGTTATAACGAATGAAGAATTTGCAATATTCCAGAATGCAGGTTACATGGGATTGTACGGTGGAATGGATGTGGATGATATTCATGCAAAAAAAGCAGTTGGAGGTGGGACAGAAGATACTCGACTACATGGGTAGCACAGAGTTGTTTTGTGGTAAAATTAACTTGCGATGAAAACTTTACACAATAATTATTGTAATTCAAAACAAGGATATTTACCACTGTTTCTTTCAGATTGTTTGGATGTGCTGGATCCTGTTTTAACATTTGACAGATTGATGGGAGGAATCGATTTAAACAAGTATCTGACAGATATTCCGGAGTACACAACCGGAATCGAAAACCTAGAAAGTATCCACGGTGCGTTATTACGAATGAACCGTTCGATACAAGCAGAAGGCACTTTCGGAATTATGAAAAACGACCGTTGGTACAAGAGAATTGTC